>Ga0307278_10001381_pt1 | contig 12077 bp, 10 predicted proteins | sample ER_DNA_117_FD_194482 | JGI IMG/M metagenome (GOLD analysis project Ga0307278, IMG submission 194482) | Bulk soil microbial communities from the East River watershed near Crested Butte, Colorado, United States - ER_DNA_117 | ecosystem: Environmental > Terrestrial > Soil > Floodplain | place... | reverse complement strand
CCGGACCAGCTACAAGGCGACCGTCAGCATCCACATCCTCACCCTGCCCGGCCCCTTGACAACCCGCGCCGGACCCTAACTACCCGGCATTGGGGCTAGAGCCGGAGCGTCGGTCGGGCTGCTGGTCGCCTCCGAGCAGCCTTCGTAGGAAACCCATGGTCTCTCCTCGTGGTCGGGCCGCGAACCGGGTCATTATCACCACTCAGACAAACGCCGGTTTCCCCCGATCCGCTACTGATGAGCGACCACCGGCACCCCGGCTCCGCGATCGATCGGCTCTTCGGGGCGGGTGGGATCAGCGGGCATCAGCAACCATCCCCCCGTTCCTCAGGTTGATGGGGTTGGTTGATGCGGTCCCTGCGGTGCTCGCGCTCAGTGTGGCGATGCTCGGCGCGGCTGGCGCGCTGGCCGTCCAGCCGGTGGGTGCGGTCGGCGCGGCGGGTGATCGCCCAGGCGCGGGTGCTGGGCTTGGCGGCGTGGCTTTCGCTGTGCAGCTCCACCACCACCTCGGCCCCGAGGACCGCGTAGTCCTCGGCGCGCCGCACCCGCTCAGCCAGCTCCCCGCCGGTGCGGGCGCGGAGGGGGATCTCGCCGTGGTTGAGCGCCACAAACACCGGGTCCAGGCTGGGGGTGGCCGGTTGCCCGCTGCGGCGGCGGGCGGCGTCGATGGCGCGCTGGCGGACCGCCTCGGGGTTGCGGGCCGGCATGCCCAGCCCGTGCCGCTGGAAGGCTTTGCGCAGCGACGGCCAGGTGGTGCCCAGCTCGGCCGCGGCAGCGTTGACGCTGCCCAGCCGCTCCGCGAGCTGGAAGGCGCGCTCGGCCTCGGCCCGGTCGGCTAGGAAGCGGCTGGGCTGCCAGCCCACCCCGCTATTGGGCATGCAAGGCCCCACTGGTCGCCGCCGGCGAGGTTCGACCAGACCGGCGGTGGTTGACCGCTTACAGGGTGTTGCTCAAAGAAGGCGTGAGCAGATCACCCAGCGGCCTCCCAGACCTCCGCGGCCTGAGCAGCAACGCCCGCAGAGGAGCGAGATGTTGCGTAGAGCGGCGCGGTGGGAGCCCGGCGGCGGTGACTACCAGCGGAACTACCTCTCCCGTGTGCCACATTGGCGATGACTAGCAAGACGCCCGCGACCACCAATAGCTCCCTCAGCGTACTGCCGAGGCGACCGAGCTCGTGGGTCTGGACCAGGCTTTGGTTGGTTGCCACGTACCGCCCGGAGCCGTTCCAGCCCAGCCCCAGATGCCAATGGCCTCCACGGCGTTGCCCAAGGCGAGCAGAGCCAGGCCGACCAGGATGACGACGCGGGCCACCTGGCCCAGCCGGTTGCCCGGCGCGGCCATAGCCAGATGGCGGCGGCCACCAGCAGCAGCGCCGGTACCGGTACGGACAGGTATCGCGCGAAGTTGAAGACCTGGTCGTTGAGGGCGATCGAGGAAATGCATGCCAGTGCGACGGTGAACAGGCCGAGGGCGGCCGGCGACGTCCACAATGGCGACCAGCACCGCAGCTGCGAGGCTGGGTGGGCGCTTCTATGGGCTAAGAGGCTCCTTCTGAGCCAGAGGTCAGGCCGTGCCTTGTCGGTGCCGTGGCCAGCCAACCGGCCGGCGGGCCACGCCAGTGTGGCGGATCTGCGTCTCGGCAACGTTACGACTGGGATCGGCTGTCCAAGTGTCGGGCCGGGTGGTGCGACTTGTCACCACTGGCGCCTGCTGCAACCATTCGGTAAGGCCTCAACGGGCGAGCTCTCGATGAGGGGGGCCGTGGGTGCAGGTCTTCCTCAGCTACCGGCGCAATGATGTCGGCGGGTATGCCGGGCGGCTGACCGACGCGCTCCTGCAGCGCCTGGGCGCCAAGAGCGTGTTCCAGGACGTGATCGCGGTTGCCCCGGGCCAGGACTTCACAGTGGAGCTTGATCGCGCCCTGGACGACAGTGATGCGGTCTTGGCGGTCATCGGCCCGGGCTGGCTGACCGCGGCAACCCGGCAGGGCGCTCCCCGCCTGTTCGAAGCCGACGACTATGTCCGCTTGGAACTGGCCAGGGCGCTGAACCGCAACGTCCGCGTGGTCCCGGTCCTGGTCGGCGGCGCCGCCTTGCCAGCCGCGACCGACCTGCCCGATGAGCTCCGGGGGTTGGTCCACCGGCAGGCAGTGGTGCTGCACGACGAGACCTGGCACCAGGACGTCGATGGGTTGGTGGGGTCGCTGCGCGGTGAGCCCGCGGTGCCGCCGGGGCATGGTCGATGGTGGCCGCGACGTCGGGTCTTGATCGCGGCCGCAGCCGGGTTGCTGGTCGCGGGCGGCGTCAGCGCTGCCCTGCTCCTACTGCCGTCAGGCGGATCCGGCACCCAGTCTCCGCCCAGCGAGGGCTCGTACACCCAGTCTCCGCCCGGCGAGGGCTCGTACACCGCTGCCGCGCCCTGGCGACTGCGGATCGACGGGACGGCGTCCGGGGCGGACGGCTGTAGGGTGACGCTGACGGCGGCGGATTCCGGCACGCCCACCCAGGTGCATGACGATGTGTACGGCATCAAGAGGGTGCAGATCTCTCAGACCGGGTCGTTCCGGTGGCAGTCCACCGACCGGCAATGCCTGATCACCCCTCTAGCCGGCACCGGGAACGCCGTGCTGCCGTTCACCCATGAGGACGACGGTGACACCGACGCCTTCGCGGCTCCGGCCACGGGCGTCACCGCACAGGTCAAGGACTACCATGGCGGCTCGAAATGTGTATTCCGGCTCTTCGATGCCGCCAACGGGCAGGTACTCGACATCGCCACAGCGACGCCAGGCACAGACACCGTCACGCTCAACCCCTACGGCCGCCCCAAGGTCTACCTCTTTGACGACAACTGCGTCGTCCGCGTCTCCGCCCACCCCTGACCGTCGAAGCTACAGGATTTGGCGCGAGATGCCGCCTGAGCAGTTCTGATGGCGTCATCATTCAACCATCAGCTTCGTGAAACAGATTGTTAAGAATCCACACATTTGGCGCTAAAGACGCGAACACGTAGAATAGGCCATGGCCTACAACTTCGTGCGCGGCGACCGCGACCAGCCCTTCCTGCTCCCACCCGACCTGCGTGACTGGCTGCCCGAAGGCCACCTCGCCTGGTTCGTGCTCGACGTGGTCGACCAGCTCGACCTGGAGCCGTTCCTGCGCGTCTACCGCGCCGACGGGCACGGCCATCCCGCTTACCACCCCAAGCTGCTGCTGGGGGTGCTGTTGTATGGCTACGCCATCGGGGTGCGCTCCTCCCGGCAGATCCAGCGGCGCTGCACCGAGGACCTCGCCTTCCGGGTCCTGGCCGGCAACCAGCTCCCCGACCACGTGACGATCGCCCGGTTCCGCGTGCGGCACGAGCAGGCCCTGGCCGGCTTCCTGGTCGCCTCGCTTCGGCTGTGCGCCGCCGCGGGGATGATCAAGCTCGGCATCGTCGCCCTGGACGGGACCAAGGTGGCCGCCAACGCCGCCAACACCGCCAGCCACACCCACGACAAGCTCGAGCGCGAGGTCGCCGACATCCTGCGGCAGGCCGCCGCGGCCGACCAGCGCGAGGACGGCGAGCACGGCCAGGCCCGTGGGGAGCAACTGCCAGAGGCGCTGGCCTCCAAGGCCGGCCGGCTGGCGCGGCTGCGCCAAGCTAAGGCCCTCCTGGAGGCCGAGGCGGCCGCGCGACAACGCCGCTACCAGCAGCGGGTCGCCGCGCTGACCGCCGCGGCCCGCGCCAAGGGCAAGCAACCCCGAGCGCACATCAAGCCGCGGCGCCGTGACGAGGCGCCCAACCCCAAGGCGACCGCCAACACCACCGACCCCGACAGCCGCTTCATGCACACCCGGCGGGGCAGCATCCAGGGCTACAACGCCCAGGCGGTCACCACCACCGAGCAGGTGATCGTGGCCGCCGAGCTGACCCAGCAGGCCAACGACCTGCAACAGCTCGACCCGATGCTGGCCGCCACCACCGCGACGCTGACGGCCGCCGGCATCCCCGAGCGACCTGGGAGGCTGCTGGCCGACTCGGGCTACTGGACGATCGCCAACCTGAGCACGATCCCGGACGCGCCGGAGCTGCTGATCCCCCCGGCCAGGCACGGCCGCCAGGGCAAGCCTCGCAAGGACGGCAAGCCGACCGCGTCCAGAAGCGACGGGCTGCGCGCCGCCATGACCGCGACGCTGGCCAGCGACGACGGCAAGGCCTGCTACGCCAAGCGCAAGGAGACCATCGAGCCGGTCTTCGGGCAGCTCAAGGAGCAGCAGGGGGCGCGGCGGTTCCTGCGCCGGGGGCTGGCCGCCTGCGAGGCCGAGTGGAAGCTGCTGTGCGGCACCCACAACCTGCTCAAGTTGTGGCGGCACCAGACTATGCCCCCGGCGGCCAGCCTGGCGACCACCTGAGCCACAAACCCAGGAAGGCATGCAGCAAGCACGGCGGGCGCCGTCTACCCGCCGGGCGCGGCCGCCACGACGCGCCCAGACCCGCGAGGCCGCTGCCGACCCACCCACGCCGCCTTTGGGCAACAGGCTCCTTAAGGTCAACGATCTCCTGGGCCGGTAGCCTGATCCTGCGAGCGTCCATCGCGAGGAAGGCGGGAGACAGGAGTGGAGCGGCTCGGCCCCAACGCGCTCGGCGAGGTTCTGGAGCCTGGCCGGGTGCCATACTGCTACCTTGGCCTGCGCCTGGACCCAGCCGACGACGACCAGGCGACCGGTGTGCTGGTGGTCGCCCCCGCCGCGCTGCTGCATCCCGTCGTGCCGCAGCCGGACGGCACCGTGCTGTATGAGCTGCTGACCGGCCACCCCGGCCGGGCAGCCCACGAGCTGGTGTTCGTGCCCGACCTGACCTGTGAGTTGCGCGCCTGGCCCTACGGCACTTGGGCCAGCCTTGGCGTCGACCCGCAGACCGCCGCCGGCGCGGTCATCGCCGCCTGGCGAGGCAGCCACGTCAATGGCCTCAAGCTCGGCGGGCCGACCGGCGAGGAGGCCTTGGCGCTGGAGCGGCCGGCCATGACCTACGTGCGCGAGCAACTCCGCGAGCGGCTCGGTCGGCAGGTCCGGCAGGCTTGGCGCGGGTGGCTGCACCCCACCAGCGGACGTCGGCCAGGTGACCGCTTCCTGTAGCAGCGGATACCCGCAGGCTGCAGCAGTGTCCACGGTGGACAGTGCCGTCCGGACACCCGGCCGCGGTGCCGCTGCCGGACACCGGACGCTGCCGCAGCCGGCGGCGGACACTGCTGTCGTCCGTGCATCTGCCGCAGTAGTCCCTGCTGGCATGCCGGAAGTAGCGCGACCCGCTCGGCTACGCCGGTCAACCTAGCCGGGTCGGCGCAAGAGGGGCGGACGCCAGCGTCCGACCTGCCGCGGAGACGGGACGCGTCGTCCGGACACCTGCAGTCCCTGGAGCACCTGGCGTAGCGGGCGCCCGCGACCGCGGCGAGGTGCCCCGGACACTGCGGCAGCCGTCCGGCCGGGACAGCCGACCGCCGGCCATGTCCGCCGCGATCACCACCCGACGGCAATAGTCCGCCGCTCGGGCGGCAGTGTGCGGCAGAAGCGGCAACGCAGCTACTTCCGGCCCCGAGCGTCTGGTTCCGCGGCCACCGGCTGCCGAGGCAGGCGCAGCCGACGGTGAGCTTGCTGATTGCGGCTCACTCCTCGTCGCCGAAGCGGACGCTGAGATTGAGCGGTTCGGAGTCGGCGCGGCAGGGGATGCGGACACGTCCGCCCGGCGGGAGACCTACGCGGGACTTCAGGTGTGGAAAGAGGCCCTTCAGTTGCTTGTAGCCGTCCGGATCGAGCACAGGATGAGCTGTCACGTCGAGGGTCGAAGGAGGCCCTGGCCACAGCCTCGTGGCAAGGCCAACCGCCTCGAACGGATGCTCGAAACCACAGAGCGGATGGAACACGAGCTGAAGCACCAGCCTCGTGCCGTTGGGGAGCTGGGTTCCCCACAGCGCGCTCTGGCTGCGGCCGCCTGAACCGTCCTCCCGGGTGGTACGTGGCAGGTCGATCCGGAGCCGCCTTGGGAGCCGCCCAGCTTCGGCCCGATCGTCGACGATGGCCATCCACAGCGTGAGGTCCGCCGGAAGCTCCTTCGTGCGTCGCATCGCAGGGAGCAAGTCAACGGGAAAGTCCCAGCGGGCCGGCCGCTTTCCGGGGAAGGAGCTCCACGAGGCGGGGTGGCGGGAGAGCAGGAGCGTCTTCGCCCACCAGCGCGCCAATGCCATGGTCGCAGCGGCGTCGAGGACCTGGAGTCGGTCGAGGACTGCGCGTACGTATGGCTTGGCGGGCACCTCGAAGCTCTTGTTCAGCCAGGCGTTGCAGTCCTGGGCGCTGTCCGTGCCACAGACGGGTAGCATCACCCGCGTGGCCTCGTCCCTCCGCTGGATGCTGCCGTCCCGACGCCGGATCGGCGCCCCGTTAACCTCAACGGTGAACCGCCCTTGGCCGTCCCAAGGCTCCAGGTACCAGGTTGGGAACACGTGCTCTCCCTGCCCCGTCGCCGGGGACCCGCAGAACACGCACTGACGGACTCTTGCCACGCGATAATCCTATTTGGTGATATCCGCAAGCGCATCCTTCGCCCACGCAAACCCACGACAGCGGGTGATGTGGTCAAAGACCGCCGCTGGGGCCTTCATCAGCTTCAGCAAGCAGAGCACGAAGAGCCAGTACGCTGCTTCGGCCGTGAAGTACATGTCACCGTCGTCCTGGTGGGCCGGTCGTCCCTTGTGATGCGCGATATTGTCGCGCTCCTTTTTCACGCGCTCACACCAGGCCTTCGCGTCGCCGACGAGTTCGGTGAAAGGATCACCAGCCAGCGCGGCTAGCTCAGTCAGCCGCACCACCAGCGCCACTCGGTTCTTGCCGGTGCGCTTCCACGCACGGTGCAGGCCCTCCAGCGCCGCCACTCGATCCAGGAGCCGATCCTGGACGAACATTCGGCGCTCATAGCGTGTGTTCATGACTTGGCCGAGCATGGACCGGTACTTGGCGGCCACCTTCAGCCACTTGGCTACGCCGTCCATTCCGCCAAGTTCAGTGAAGGTGAAGGCCATATCATGCTCATTGGGGGGACGCTTGTGTTGGTCTGGCCGTGCGTTCCATTCAGCGAGGTAGTCGACCGGCTGGCGGATCTGCCGGCCATCAGGGACCTCCCGATAGAAGTCGGGGGGCCAGAGTCGGAAATGCTCGAATGCTGCCGGCCGATCGGTCCCGATGGACACCAGGTCTTGCAAGTCGCTGGCGAGATCGATCACATCAGCAAGCGGCAGGACCTCGTTGAAGTGGATGTGAAACCAGACAGCTTGTGTCAGCGTCCGACTGGTGATGCCATCGCCCGTCCAATCTCGGCGTTGCTCCAGCCGGAGCATGCCTCCGGGAACGGACACAGTGAGTGGCCTGATCGGGTCAAACCAGAACGTCCAACGTCCCGTCAGTTGTTCTCCTTCCCCATGACGGATGGCCTCGGCGTACCCTGCCGTCGCGGCCCAGTGCGTCAGGTTGGCGAACTCCAATGAGACCCGGTCGGCCGTGACCGGCTCGTCCTTGGCGTAGACAGCGCCAACAATCACGTGCTGCACAAGCAAACCTTGCTTGCCTTGGACAGGCGCGGAGAAGGCCTGCCAGCAGTCCTCAAGCGTGTACGACTGACCCTCGGCCTCGCCCACCAGTCGCGATGGCTGGCGACCCAGGCCGGATAGCCGACCGATGAGGAAGAGGGAGCCGCCGTCGGCTGTGCTGAAGACGAGCTGGCCGGGCAGGCGCGTTTCCTCTGGCTGGTCGGGGAGGCCGAAGTAGCCCCTGACGTCGAGCGAGTCCACAAGAGCCGCAGCGTAGCAAGAGCGACAGGTGAAGCAAGCCCCGGCGGGGCGCCAGGGCTTGCTTGGTGGAAGGGATCAGCGTTCGTCGTGTCTAGCGTCGCGGTCCTCGCCGGACCACCTGCGCGACCGGTCCGGCGGCTGGTCGTGCTCCTGGTCGTCGTCGCGGCCCAGCGGCAGCCAGTGCTCGGCGCGCGGCGGCGGCTCCGGCACCGTCCAGCCGTAGGTCTGACGGATATGGTCGGCGCGCTCCCGATAGGTGCGCCAACTGTCCCCGAAGTCCTCCTCACCCTCGCTGTCGCGCTCCTCACCCTGCCAGTCACGCGACCGGTCCGGCAGCTCGCCGTGCTCTTGGTCGCCGTGTTCTTGGTGGTCGGCGGCGGGGTCGCCGTCGGTGGCCCAGGCGCGCAGCGCCTCCGCCACCCGCCGCTCGGCGACCGCGCCCGCACGGCGCCGGGTGGCATGATGGTCGGCCAGCCGCTGGCGGTCGGCGAGCCACTCGGGTGGCAGCAGCTTGTGAGCATCGGGCAGCCGCTCGTTCAGCGCGACCATGAGCACGCCGAGCTGCAGCGGCTCCTGGCGGCTGCTGGGCAGCTCGCTCAGCAGCTCCCCCAGCTCGTGGACGGGCAGGCTGTCCAGGTAGGCCACCAGGTCGGCGCGGAACCGCGCCTGGCCGCCAAGCTGTTCGGAGTTAGTGGGGTCATCGGGCAGCGGCGACCGTCTCCCTCTCCTGGGGTTGGTGGGGTCGGCTGGTGCGGTCGACACGGTCGGCGTGGCGGCGGTCGGCGCGGCTGGCGCGCTGGCCGGCGAGCCGGTGGGCGCGGTCGGCACGGCGGGTGATCGCCCACGCGCGGGTGCTCGGCTTGGCCGCGTGGCTTTCGCTGTGCAGCTCCACCACCACCTCTGGGCCGAGGGTGGCGTAGTCCTCGGCGCGGCGGACCCGCTCGGCCAGCTCCCCGCCGGACCGGGCGCGGATGGGGATCGCGCCGCGGTTGAGCGCCACAAACACCGGGTCCAGGCTCGGGGTGGCCGGCCGGCTGCGCTGGCGCGCGGCGTCGATGGCGCGCTGGCGGATGGCCTCGGGGTTGCGAGCTGGCATGCCGAGCCCGTGGCGGGTGAACGCCTTGCGCAGCGACGGCCAGGTGGTGCCCAGCTCGGCCGCGGCCGCGTTGACGCTGCCCAGCCGTTCGGCCATCGCGAAGGCGCGCTCGGCTTCGGCGCGGTCGGCCAGGAACCGGCTGGGCTGCCAGCCGTGCCGCCGCTCGGGCATGGGCAGCTCCCACTGTGCGAAGGCGGCCTTCAGGGCGTCACGGTGGACGCCGAGCTGCTTGGCGGCCTGCCGCAGCCCGGCCTCGCCGGCGAGCTGGTGGGCGGCCTCGGCGGCCTCGCGGCGCTGCCGGTAGACGCTGGGCTCGGGGAAGGTGTTGACGCGAAGCGGGCTGCGCTCCTCCGGCAGGGTGCCACCGAAGATGCCGTGATCGTGGTCGATCCCGCCAGCCGCCTTGACCGCCAGGTTGAGGCAGTGGTCGCGGACCTGGCAGCCCGAGCAAATGGCCTTGGCCTCGGCCGCCTTGACCTGCTCGCCGGGTTCGGGGAAGAACCGTTCGGGTTCGGTGTCGCGGCAGGCGGCCTGGTCCAGCCACCCCTGCCGGCCGTGATCCTCGATCACCAGCGGCCGCCCGGCCCGGTCGGTGGCGGTGGCGGTGGCGTTGCGGTGGGCGGTGCGCAGCGGCCCCAGCACCTGCCGCACCCGCCCCTCGCGGACCCCGACCAGCCGGGCGACGTCTGCCGTGGCGAGCCGCTGGCCGCCCTGGACCTCCCACACCTGCCAGAGCTGCTGGATGCGCTGGCCGCTGGTGAGGGTGCCGCCCCGCAGCGCGGCAAGGGTGCCGCGCACATAGTGGTCGCTCACCCCGACCTGCCGCGCCACCGCGGCCGGGTCCAGCGGTCGGCCGCCGGCGACCTCCTGGTGCTGGTAGAGCTGCTCGATGCGCTCCAGCGCCCGACTCGCCGGCACCGCCTGCTCGGGCTGGGGTCGGCGGCCGCTGGCGTAGGCAGCCTGCAACGCTTGGAGCTGCTCAGGTGTCGGGCGGCCGTGGCTGACCGGCTCGGCTCGCAGACTCGCCAGCCGCCGGTCGCTCTGGTTGCCGGCCTGCAGGGTGTGGAGCCACTGGCGGGCGACCGTCGTGGTGGTGCCGACCTTGCGGGCGAGGGTGGCCGGGTCGAGCCGCTCGCGGCCTGGCAGCTCGCGGGCCAGGTAGGCGTCGGTGATCCGGTCGCGCACCAGCCGGCCACGCAGCTCCGACAGCGCCGGGTCGCGCTGGCGGTAGGCGCGCAGCACCCGCACCAGATCACGGACGAACCCGGGCGCCACGCTCACCTCGGCCGCCAGCCCGGCCGGGTCGACCGGCTGGCCGCCGTCGACCTCGCGCGCCAGCCAGGTGTAGGCGACCCGCTCCCACGCCGGCCGCGGATCAACCGGCCCCTCCTGCTCCTGGGTCGGGGTCGGGGTGGTGGCGGGGTCGGGCGTGCGGGTCATCGCCGGCCCCCTTCCCGCTCCGGCCACACCACTCGCGCCGCCGCCTGGCCCTGATCGCGCAGTCGTCGGCGCTGCATCCGGTTGAACGCCCGTTCGGTCTTGCGGCCAAGGCGCCGCTGCGCCCGCGCCACCCGCCGAGAATCGCGATCCTCGGCACGCTGGCGGCGGGCCTGCTCGCGCGGCTGGTAGAACGGCCGCAGGCGGATCGGGGTCGGGCGCAGATGCCCGTACAGCAGCACCCCCTCGCCCGGCCGCAGGCGGCGGAGGTCCTCCACCGGCAGCAGCGGCCGATACGAGGTGGACTCGTTCAAGCTGTGGCGGCCGTCGGAGCCCATCGACCGATTCCGGTCCGTCAGGGCCTGGTCGCCGATCAGCCTCGCGCCCAGCTCCAACGCCGACAGGTCGGCCAGGCCGGAGAGGAACAGCTTGGCGCGGTGGTTGTTGAGGATCGTGGCCGCCTTTGTGCCGTAGCGGGCCTCCAACTGGCTCTTGTCGTGCCAGACGGTGACGAGCTGGATGCCCTGCCCCCGGGCGGTGGTCGCCAGCACGTCCAGGTCCGACAGGGCCGCGCAGTTGCCGGCCTCATCCAGGAACAGCCCCAACCTGGGCGACAGCATCCCGTCAGGGGCCAGGGCGGCCTGCTCCTGGGCGGGCGGCGACCACCTGCTGGGTGATCGTCTCGAACAGGGGCCTGAGCAGCCGCTGCTGGTGGGCGGGGGCGTACAGGTAGATCGTGTGGTCCCCGCTCAGGAAGTGCTCCAGGTCCAGGTCGTGGCCGTCGGTCGACGCGCTCACGCGCTGGTTGGCGTAGACGGCCAAGACCTCCTCGGCGGTCGCATACAGGGAGTCGACCGCCCGGTCGGTGCGGTACTGGCTGGACTCCCAGCCGTCCAGCGCCGCCGGCACGCCAGCCGCTTCGAGGATGTCCTTTACCTGCTGATCCTCGCGAGAGTCGAGCCAGTGGAGCACCTCGGCCATGCCGAGGCCCTTGGTGGCGGCCGCGAAGAGGATGGGGGCGAGGAACTTGGTGCCCATGGTCTTCCAGAAGCGGTGCTCGGGGCGTTGCTCCTCGGTGGGGGTCTGCTCGATCGCGTTGGCCAGCTGTACGGCGGTCTGCTGCGCACCCGCCCACGTCCCACACGAGGTGAGCGGGCTCCACTTGGCCGCCTTCACCCCGGAGGCGCCCAGCGGGTCGATCACCACCACCTGCCCCAGCCGCGCCCGGTGCGCCATGGTCGCCCGCAGCAGGTCCGGCTTCACCGACGTGGCCAGCAGCGGCCCCGACCATTCCAGCACCCCAGGGATCACCAGGGCCGAGGTCTTGTAGCTGCCGGTGGGGCCGAAGACCAGGACCGAGTGGCAGTCCTCGGCCGCCAGCAGCCGCCCCAGAAGGCCGGGGGTGCGCCCGAGGATCACCCGGCCAGGCTCGGGCTCCCGCACTGTGAGGAGGCGCAGCTCGCGGTTGCCGGCCCAGACCGCGCCGGCATGCTTGGCCGGCCGTGGGTGGCCGGGGCGGTGGCCGGCGGCGCGGCCGGGTAGGTGCCGCAGCACCGCGGCGGTCCCGCCCGAGATGCCGCCGACCAGGCCAGTGAAGGCGGCGTACATGCCGGCCGGGCCGGGCAGCGGCCCGCGCATGTCGGCGGGCCAGGCCAGGGCGGGGTCGCTCCAGTGGTGGGGCAGGTGCAGCATGACGTGGCCGACGTCGGCGGGCGACACATCGAG
>Ga0307278_10001380_pt1 | contig 12080 bp, 11 predicted proteins | sample ER_DNA_117_FD_194482 | JGI IMG/M metagenome (GOLD analysis project Ga0307278, IMG submission 194482) | Bulk soil microbial communities from the East River watershed near Crested Butte, Colorado, United States - ER_DNA_117 | ecosystem: Environmental > Terrestrial > Soil > Floodplain | place... | reverse complement strand
CAGCCCGAGGAAGGCGCCGAGGGGCGAGAACAGCAGCAGGGCCACCAGCACCAGCGCGACCACGCCGAGGACCAGCGCGGCCGTGCCCATGCCGTTGCGGCGGCCGCCGGCGGCCGGGTAGCCGGGAGGTGGGGCGGCCCAGCCCTGGCCCTGGCCGGGGGGCTGGCCCTGGGGCGGGTCCGGGGGACGGTCCGAGGGGGTGTCGGTCATGTCGACCTCCCGTGAGGGCGTTCGAGGCGGCCGAACACTACGCCCTTTGCGGGCCTGCGTCAGCGGATCGGCTCCACCTGGTATCCGAGCCCTTCCAGGTCGGCCACGATCTCGCCGGAGTGGATGGCGTTGCGGGTCTCCAGGGTGAGCCGGACCTCGACCTTGTCCAGGTCCAGGTCGAGGCCCGAGCGGTGGTGCTCGACCGACAGCACGTTGAGCCCCAGGCGGGCCACCTCGGCGGTGAGCGCGGCCAGGTTGCCGGGGGTGTCGTCGACCACCACCCGCAGGGCGACGTAGCGGCCGGCCGCGGACAGGCCGTGGTCGATCACCTTGGTCAGCAGCAGCGGGTCGACGTTGCCGCCCGACAGCAGCACCACCACCGGCCCGGTGCCGGCCACCTTGCCGGCCAGCACCGCCGCCAGGGCCGTCGCCCCAGACGGCTCGACCACCGCCTTGGCCCGCTCCAGCAGCAGCAGCAGGGCCTGGCTGATCTCCTCCTCGCCGACCAGCACGACCTCGTCGACGTGGGCCTGGACGTGGGCCAGGGTGAGCGGCGACGGCGACTTGAGGGCGATCCCGTCGGCCATGGTGTGGAGCCGCTCCAGGCGCACGCAGCGGCCCGCCTCGAGGGAGGCGACCATGGTCGGGGCGCCGGCCGCCTCGACCCCGACGATCCGGACCTGGGGCCGGATCGCGGCCAGGGCGGCGGCGACCCCCGAGATCAGCCCGCCGCCGCCGATCGGCACCACCACCGTCTCGGCCTCGGGCGCCTCGGAGGCCAGCTCCAGGCCGATGGTGCCCTGGCCGGCGACGATCAGCGGGTCGTCGAAGGGGGGCACGAACACCGCCTTCCCGTCCCGGCACAGGTCCTTGGCGCTGGCGATGCAGTCGTCGACCGCCTGGCCGCTCATGCGCACCGTGGCCCCGTAGTTGCGGGTCGCCTCGACCTTGGGCAGGGGCGCGTTGACGGGCATGAAGATGGTCGCCGGGTGCCCGGTGAGCCTGGCCGCCAGGGCCACCCCCTGGGCGTGGTTGCCGGCCGACCCGGCCACCACCGGCGTGCCCGGCGGGAGACGCGAGATCCGGTTGTAGGCCCCGCGGATCTTGAACGACCCGGTGCGCTGGCGGTGCTCGGGCTTGAGGATGATCGGCCGCCCGGCCAGCTGGCTGAGGGTCTCGGAGCGGTCGACCGGGGTCGCCCGGATCACGCCGGCGACCCGTTCGCGGGCCGCGCGGATGTCCTCGATGGTGACCAGGGTCTGGTCGCCACCCGCCGGCGGGTGCTCAACTACACGCGTGCCCATCAAGCGATGACAATACCGCTAGTCGGCAAGGAGGGCTCCATGGCCAAGTCCAAGGCATCTTCCTCCCCGCGCGAGGCCATCGAGGCCGAGGAGTCGGCCACCACCAGGATGAAGAAGAAGCCGTACGAGGAGGAGCTGGCCCGCCTCCAGCTGGAGCTGATCAAGCTCCAGGAGTGGATCAAGCACGCCGGGATGAAGGTCGTGGTGATCTTCGAGGGGCGGGACGCGGCCGGCAAGGGTGGAACGATCAAGCGGATCACCGAGAGCCTCAACCCCCGCATCTGCCGCGTGGTCGCCCTGGCCGCCCCGACCGAGCGCGAGCGCACCCAGTGGTACTTCCAGCGGTATGTGGCCCACCTGCCGGCCGCCGGGGAGATAGTTCTGTTCGACCGCAGCTGGTACAACCGGGCCGGGGTCGAGCGGGTGATGGGCTTCTGCACCGATGAGGAGTACCAGGAGTTCCTCCGCGCCTGCCCCGAGTTCGAGCGCATGCTCCTGCGCTCGGGCATCACCCTGATCAAGTACTGGTTCTCGGTCTCCGACGCCGAGCAGGAGACCCGGTTCCAGCGCCGCATCCAGGACCCGACCCGCCGCTGGAAGCTCAGCCCCATGGACCTCAAGTCCCGCGAGATGTGGGTCGAGTACTCGCGCGCCAAGGACAACATGTTCCACTTCACCGACACCAAGCAGTCCCCCTGGTGGGTGGTGGAGGCCGACGACAAGCGCCGGGCCCGGCTGAACTGCATCAGCCACCTGCTGGAGCAGATCCCCTACGGCGACCTGACCCCCGAGCCGATCAAGCTGCCGCCGCGGCGCGACGACCTCGGCTATGTCCGGCCGCCCATGACCGACCAGACCTTCGTGCCCAACCGCTATGCCTGAGCGGCCGCCGATGGGGTCCATCGCCGTCGGCGCCGACGACGCCGGCGCCCCGCTCAAGGAGCGCCTGGCCGCCTACCTCCAGGAGCACGGCTACCGGGTCAAGGACTTCGGCAACGGCGACGGCCGGGACTACCCCGACGTCGCCGCGGAGGTCGCCGAGGCCGTCGCCCGGGGCGAGCACGACCGCGCCCTGCTGGTCTGCGGCACCGGCCTCGGCATGGCCATCGCCGCCAACAAGGTCCCCGGCGTCCGCGCCGCCACCGCCCACGACCCCTACTCGGCCGAGCGGGCCCGCAAGTCCAACAACGCCCAGGTCCTCGCCATGGGCGCCCGCGTGATCGCCCCCGAAGCCGCCGAGAAGGTCCTCGACCACTGGCTCACCGCCGAGTTCGAACCCGGCCCCTCCTCCCCCAAGGTCGCCAAACTTGAAGCCCTGGACGCCCGCTACCGGCCCGCCGGGACCTGGACCCGGAGCAGGCCGTAGGCGAGGCCGTCGGCGAGGGCTTCCCAGGAGGCGGTGACGATGTCGTCGGAGACGCCGACAGTGGTCCATTCGCCGTCGGGGTCGGCGGAGGTGACCAGGACCCGGGTGACGGCGCGGGTGCCGGCGCGGCCGTCGAGGATGCGGACCTTGAAGTCGACCAGCTGGACGTCCTTCAGCTCGGGGTGGCGGGGGGCCAGGGCGCGGCGCAGGGCCTGGTCGAGGGCGTGGACGGGGCCGACGCCCTCGCCGACGGCCAGGACCCGCTCGCCGTCGACGACCAGGCGGACGGTCGCCTCCGAGACGTCGCTCCAGGCCCGATTCACCGGGGCACCCCCTTGGGGTTCCCCGGACCCCTCCGGCTTGCGCTCGACCAGGACCCGGTAGCCCTCCAGGGTGAAGGGGGGGTCGAAGCTGCCGGCCTCGCGCCGGACCAGCAGCTCGAAGGAGGCGTCGGCGACCTCGAAGGCGTAGCCGCGGTGCTCCAGCTCCTTGACCCGGTCCAGCACCCGCGCCCCCAGGGCCGGGTCGGCGTCCAGGTCGAGGCCGAGCTCGCCCGCCTTGGCGAGCACGTTGGAGCGGCCGGCGAGCTCCGACACCAGCACCCGGGCCTTGTTGCCGACCCGGCCGGGGTCGACGTGGCTGTAGGCGTCGGCCCGCCGTGCGATGGCCGAGGCGTGCAGCCCCGCCTTGGTGGCGAAGGCGGCCGCGCCCACGTACGGCTGGCGGTGGTCGGGCGGGAGGTTGGCCAGCTCGGCGATGGCGTGGGCGGTGGCGGTGAGGGCGGCCAGCCGGTCCTGGGGCAGCAGCCGCAACCCCTGCTTGAGCTCGAGGCCGGCGACGATGGCGAACAGGTCGGCGTTGCCGCAGCGCTCGCCGTAGCCGTTGGCCGCCCCCTGCACGTGGCGGGCCCCGGCCTCCACCGCGACCAGGGAGTTGGCGACCGCGCAGGCCGAGTCGTCGTGGAAGTGGACCCCGACCCGGATCCCGTCCGGGAGGGCGGCCCGGACCTCGCGGACGACCCGAGCCACTCCTGTGGGGAGGCTGCCGCCGTTGGTGTCGCAGAGCACGACCGTGTCCGCCCCCGCCGCGGCGGCCGCCTGGACCACGGCCAGGGCGTAGGCCGGGTCCGCGGCCCAGCCGTCGAAGAAGTGCTCGGCGTCGAAGGTGGCCCGCCGGCCGGCGGCCACCAGGTGGGCGATCGAGTCGGCGACCATGGCCAGGTTCTCGTCCAGGGTGGTGCGCAGGGCCTCGGTCACGTGCAGGTCCCAGGACTTGCCGACCAGGGTGACGATCGGGGCCTTGGAGTCGAGCAGGGCGCCCAGGTTGGGGTCGTCGTCGACCCCGCGGCCGGGCCGGCGGGTGGCCCCGAAGGCGGCCAGGGTGGCGTGGCGCCAGGGCAGCTCGGCGGCGCGGGCGAAGTACTCGGCGTCCTTGGGGTTGGACCCGGGCCAGCCGCCCTCGATCACGTCGACGCCGAGGTCGTCGAGCAGGCGGGTCACCCGCAGCTTGTCGGCCACGGTGAACTGGAGGCCGACCTGCTGGGAGCCGTCGCGCAGGGTGGTGTCGTAGGTCTCTACGTGCTCATCTGCGGGCATGGGTGTCAACGGGGGGACTCCTGACTCCTGGCTGGGGGCGCTAGGCGACCGGTTCGATCCAGTCTCGGTAGCGCTCGTCGCGGCCGGTGGTGGCGGCCGTGAAGACCTCCTGCAGCCGGCGGGTAATCGGGCCCGGGTCGCCGAGGACCCGGTCGTCCACCTCCCGGATGGGCACGACCTCGGCGGCCGTGCCGGTGAAGAAGGCCTCGTCGGCCAGGTACAGGTCGGTGCGGACCAGGTCGGTCTCGCGCACCGGGATGCCCTCGCCCTCGGCGATCTGGAGGATGCTGTCGCGGGTCAGCCCGGCCAGGCAGCCGGCGGCCAGCGGCGGGGTGTGGAGCACGCCGTCGCGGACGGCGAAGACGTTCTCGCCCGACCCGTCGGTCACGTACCCGTTGGGGTTGAGCAGGATGCCCTCGTCGTAGCCGGCCTTGACCGCCTCGGCCTTGGCCAGCGAGGAGTTGATGTACTGGCCGGTGGCCTTGGCCGCCGGCGGGATGATGTTGGGGTCCAGCCGCCGCCAGGAGCTGACCTTGGCCCGCACCCCGGTCGAGAACGCCTCCTCGCCCAGGTAGGCGCCCCACGGCCAGCAGGCGATCACCATGCTGACCGGCGAGGTGAGCGGGTTGAGGCCGATCTCGCCGTACCCGAGGTAGACCAGCGGGCGGATGTAGCAGGCGGGCAGCTCGTTCATGGCGACCAGGTCCTTGGTCACCTTGACGGCGCCCTCGAGCGAGACCGGCGGCTCCATGTGGTAGATCTTGGCGCTGCGGTACAGCCGCTTGTAGTGGTCGGTGAGCCGGAAGACGGCCGGGCCGGCGTCGGTGGCGTAGGCGCGGATCCCCTCGAAGACCCCCCAGCCGTAATGGAGCGAGGGTGTGAGCACGTGGACGCGGGCGTCGTCCCAGTCGACGTACTCCCCGTCCATCCAGATCTTGCTGCTTGGTGTGATCGGCATCGTCGCCTCCTGTCAGTCCGGGGACCCGCCGCCCGCGACGGCGGTGGCGATCCGGTCCCCGAGCGCCTGGGTCGAGTATCCCGCAGCCCCTGGCAGGGCCGCTACGGCCCCGGCCTCGACCGCGGCCGCGGCCTCCCGCTCCCCCAGGTGGTCGAGCAGCAGGGAGGCCGAGAGGACGGCCGCGACCGGGTTGGCCCGCCCGGTCCCGGCGATGTCGGGCGCCGACCCGTGGACCGGTTCGAACAAGGAGGGGGACGATTCGGGGTTGAGGTTGGCGCTGGCGGCGGTCCCGAGGCCGCCGGCGATGGCCGCGCCCAGGTCGGTGAGGATGTCCCCGAACAGGTTGTCGGTGACGATCACGTCGAAGCGTCCCGGGTCGGTGACCAGGTACAGGCAGGCGGCGTCGGCGTGGGCGTAGTCCAGGGCGACCCCGGCCTCGGCGGCCACCGCCCGGGCCGTCCGCTGCCACAGGTCGCCGGCGTTCACCAGCACGTTGGTCTTGTGGACCAGGGTGAGGCGGCCCGCCCGCTCGCGGGCCCTGGAGGCGGCGTAGCGCAGGACCCGCTCGACCCCGGCCCGGGTCTCGATCGAGGTCTCGGTGGCGGCCTCGGCCGGGCCGCCGCGGTGGACGGTCCCGCCGGCGCCGACGTAGACGCCCTCGGTGTTCTCCCGCACCACCTCGAGGTCGATGTCGTCGGGCTTGACCTCGGCCAGCGGCGAGGCCACCCCCGGGTACAGCTTGACCGGCCTGAAGTTCACGTAGAGGTCGAGCTCGAAGCGGAGCCGCAGCAGCAGGCCCCGCTCCAGGACCCCGGGGGGCACGTCGGGCCGGCCGACGGCGCCGAGCAGGATCGCGTCGACCTCGCGGAGCTCCTCAAGGACGGTGTCGGGCAGGGCCTCGCCGGTGCGCAGCCAGCGGTCGGCCCCGAGGTCGTAGTCGATGAAGGAGAGGCCGAAGCCGAAGCGCGCCCCGGCCGCATCGGCGGCCTTGCGCGCCTCGGCCACCACCTCGGGCCCGATCCCGTCCCCGGCCAGGACGGCGATCCTGTAGCCGCGGGCCACTCAGGCCTCCGTGCCGAAGACGCGGCCGAGGGCGACCCGGCCCTCGGACTCCTCGGCCGGCGGCTCGGGCGCGGTCGGCCACGGGGCCGCGTCGGCCTCGACGTCCACGCCGAAGACCCGGGCCATCGCCGCGTGCGCCTCCTCCTTGAACGCCTGCGGCGTCGGTCTCCTTGTCATGCTGGCACCTCGCGACTGCTTGGAGTCCGCCTGCGGCGGACGCTCGGTTCATTGCGGCCGGCGCGGGCGCCGACCGCCTTGTTGACGGCCTGCAGGTAGGCGCGCGCCGAGGCCTCGACCACGTCGGTGGCCACGCCGCGCCCGGTTACTCGCACCCCCTCGTGCTCGACCTGCACGGTCACGTCCCCGAGGGCGTCGGTGCCGCCGCCGACGGCCGAGACGTGGAACTCGACCAGCCGGGCGTCGACCCCGACCGCCTTGGCGATGGCGGCGCAGGCGGCGTCGACCATGCCGTCGCCGATGGCCGACTGCTCGACCACGCCCGAGTCGTGGCTGAGGCGCACGGTCGCGGTCGGCGACATCACCGTGCCCCCAGCCACCTGGAGCCCGACGAACCGGAAGGCGGCGTCGTCGGCCAGGACCTCGCCGGCGACCAGGGCCTCCAGGTCGACGTCGGTGATCCGGGGCTTGCGGTCGGCCAGCTCCTTGAACCGGCCGAAGGCCTTGTCGAGCTCCTCCCGGGTCAGGTCGAAGCCCAGCTTGGAGAGGGCGTCGGCCACGGCGTGGCGGCCCGAGTGCTTGCCGAGCACGATCCGCGACCCGGCGTAGCCCAGCTCGACCGGGTCCATGTGCTCGTAGGTGGTCCGCTCCATCAGCACGCCGTGCTGGTGGATGCCGGACTCGTGGGCGAAGGCGTTGGCCCCCACGATCGCCTTGTTGGGCTGGATCGGGTAGCCGGTGAGCAGGCTGACCAGCCGCGAGGTGCGGGCGATCTCGCGGGTGTTGACGTCGGTCTTGACCCCCAGGGAGGACTGGTGGGTGCGCAGGGCCATCACCACCTCCTCCATCGAGCAGTTGCCGGCCCGCTCGCCGATGCCGTTGACCGCCACCTCGACCTGGCGGGCCCCGGCCTGCACGGCCGAGATGGAGGAGGCGACCGACACGCCCAGGTCGTCGTGGCAGTGGACGCTCCAGACGGCCCGGTCGGACCCCGGGACCCCGGCGATCAGCCAGTTGACGAGCTCGGCGAAGGCGTCGGGCAGCATGTAGCCGACCGTGTCGGGCACATTGCAGGTGGTCGCCCCGGCGGCGATGGCGGCCGCGTAGACCTGCTTGAGGAACTCGGGGTCGGAGCGGGTGGCGTCCTCGGCCGAGAACTCGACGTCGTCGGTGTAGCCCTTGGCCCGCGCCACCGCGCCCTCGGCCGCGGCCAGCACCTCGGCCGGGGTCATGCGCAGCTTGTGCTCCATGTGGATGGGGCTGGTGGCGATGAAGGTGTGCAGCCGGGCCCGGCCGGCCGGGGCCAGCGCCTCGGCGGCCCGGTCGACGTCGCCGGGGGCGGTCCGGGCCAGGGCGGCGATGGTGGCGCCCTTGACCCGCTCGGCCACCGCCCGGACGGCCTCGAAGTCGCCCTGGCTGGCCTGAGGGAAGCCGGCCTCGATGACGTCGACGCCCAGGCGGGCCAGCTGCTCGGCGATCTCCAGCTTGGCCTTGGCGTTGAGGTTGATCCCGGGGGCCTGCTCCCCGTCGCGCAGGGTGGTGTCAAAGACGATGATCTGCTCGGCCACGGCCGGCGACCTCCTTGTGGGCTCCGCTTGGCTTCCGTTTCCTCCGGCTCGCCGCGAGGCTCTCCGTGGGGCGGCCGGCGTAGGCCGCCCCACGGCAGCGGAGGACCAGAAGAAGCGGCGCTCCGGAGATCGTCCGGTTCATGCGCCCGCTCCCGCCTGGGTGAGCTGGATGAAGGTCGCGTCGTGAGCGCCGATCTCCCGCTCCACCCGGTCGAGCACGCCGGCGGGGATGCCGGCGTCGACGGTCAGCGCCATCAGGGCTTCGCCGCCCTGCTTGCGCCGGCCAACCTGCATGCTGCCGATGTTGACGCCGCTCTCCCCCAGCAGCGTCCCGACCCGGCCGATGACGCCGGGGCGGTCCTCGTAGAACAGGAACGCCATGTGCTGGGCCGGGGCCATGTCGACGGGGATGCCGTTGATGGCCACCAGCCGCTCGTGGTCGCGGGGGCCGACGGTGGTGCCCGACACCCCCACCGGGCCCCGCGACCCCTCCCCGGACAGGGTGATGAGGTTGACCCAGTCGCGGCTGTGGCGGGTCTTGGACTCGGTGACCTCGATGCCGCGCTCGGCCGCCAGCAGGGGCGCGTTGACGAAGGTGACCGGCTCGGAGCAGACCGGGCCCAGCATCCCCTTGAGGGCGGCCAGGGTCAGCACCCGGGTGTCCTCCTCGACCACCGAGCCGACGTAGTCGATCTGGAGCCGGCCGCCGCCGACGGCGCTGCTGCGCCCGCCCTGGCCGCCGCCGGCCAGGGCCACGTACAGCTGGCCCAGCTTCTCGACCAGCCCCACGAACGGGCGCAGGGCGTCGGGCACCGGGCCGGCATCGACGTTGACCGCGTTGGGCACGAACTGGCCGGCCAGGGCCAGCAGGAGCTGCTCGGCGATGGTAACGCCGGCCTTGTCCTGGGCCTCGGCGGTGGACGCGCCCAGGTGCGGGGTGACCACCACCTCGTCCAGCTCGAACAGGGGGCTCTGGGTGGTCGGCTCCTCGGCGAACACGTCCAGGGCGGCCCCGGCCAGCTGGCCGTCGCCGACCGCCTTGGCCAGGGCGGCCTCGTCAACGATCCCGCCCCTGGCGGTGTTGACCAGCCGGGCCCCGCGCTTCATGGCGGCCAGCTCGGCCGCGCCGATCAGCCCGGTGGTCTCCGGGGTCTTGGGCAGGTGGACGGTGACGACGTCGGCCCGGCCCAGGACCTCGGCCAGGCTGGCCAGCTCGACCCCCATGTGGCCGGCCCGCTCTCTGGAGACGAACGGGTCGTAGGCCAGCAGGCGCATGCCGAAGGCGTTGCAGCGCTGGGCGACCAGCGCCCCCACCCGGCCAAGGCCGAGGATGCCGAGGGTCTTGCCGTACAGCTCGGCCCCCTGGAAGCGGCTGCGCTCCCAGCGGCCCTCGCGCAGGGCGGCGTCGGCCTGGGGGATGTTGCGGGCCTGGGCCAGGATCAGGGCCACGGTGTGCTCGGCGGCCGAGATCACGTTCGACTGGGGCGCGTTGACGACCATGATCCCCAGCCGGGTGGCGGCGGCCACGTCCACGTTGTCGAGGCCGATGCCGGCCCGGGCGACGACCTTGAGGTCGCGGCCGGCCTCCAGCACCTCGGCGTCGACCCTGGTGGCCGACCGGACCACCAGGGCGTCGGTGCTCGCTACGGCCGCCAGCAGCTCCTCGCGGGTCATGGTGGTGCGGGCGTCCACCTCGTGAGCGGTGCGCAGCAGCTCCACGCCGGCGTCGGCCAGCGGCTCGGCGATCAGGACCTTGGCCATGGAGAGAACGCTAGCCCTTGTCCCGCAGCCACGACATCATCCGGCGCAGGGGCTTGCCGGTCTGCTCGATCGGGTGCTTGGCCCCGGCCTCGCGCATCCGGGTGAAGTTGGGCCGGCCGTTGTCGTCCTCGGCGACCCACTCGGCGGCGAACGCCCCCGACTGGATCTCGGACAGGATCCGGCCCATCTCGGCCTTGACCCGGTCGTCGATGATCCGCGGGCCCCGGGAGTAGTCGCCGTACTCGGCGGTGTCCGAGACCGAGTAGCGCATGCCGGCCAGGCCGCCCTCGTACATGAGGTCGACGATCAGCTTGAGCTCGTGCAGGCACTCGAAGTAGGCCACCTCGGGCTGGTAGCCGGCCTTGGTGAGGGTGTCGAAGCCGGCCTGGACGAGCGCGGTGGCGCCGCCGCAGAGCACGGCCTGCTCGCCGAACAGGTCGGTCTCGGTCTCCTCCTGGAAGGTGGTGACCAGCGCCCCGGCGCGGGTCCCGCCGATCGCCCTGGCGTAGCTCTTGGCCAGGTCCCAGGCCTTCCCGGAGGCGTCCTGGGCGACCGCGACCAGCACCGGGGTGCCCTGGCCGTTCTCGAACTGGCGCCGGACCAGGTGGCCGGGGCCCTTGGGGGCGACCATGGCCACGTCCACGTTGTCGGGCACCTGGATGTAGCCGAAGTGGATGTTGAAGCCGTGGGCGAAGAACAGGGCGTCGCCGGGGTTGAGGTTGGGGGCGATGTCGCGTTGGAAGAGGTGGCGCTGCACGGTGTCGGGGACCAGCACCATGATCAGGTCGGCCCAGGCGGCCGCCTCGGCCGGGCTGGTCACGGTCAGGCCGGCCGCCTCGGCCTTGGCCTTGCTGGCCGAGCCCTCGGCCAGCCCGACCCGGACCTCGCAGCCGGAGTCGTGCAGGGACAGGGCGTGGGCGTGGCCCTGGGAGCCGTAGCCGAGCACGGCGACCTTGCGGGACTGGACCAGGCCGAGGTCGGCGTCGTCGTCGTAGTAGATGGTGGCCATGGTCGGGGTGCCTCCTTGGCGGGGACGCGGTCGCGTCAGGCGGGGCGGGTGGCGACCCGCAGGGGTTTGTCGGCGATGCCCTTGCCGCCGCGGGCCAGGGCGACCCGCCCGGTGCGGGCCAGCTCGCGGATGCCGTAGGGGTCCAGCAGCTCGAGCATGGCCTCGACCTTGGGCGGGCTGCCGGTGGCCTCGATGGTGAGGGCGTCGGGGGCGACGTCGACGATCTTGGCCCGGAACATCTCGGCCAGCTCGACGATCTGGTAGCGGACGGCCGCCTCGGCCCGGACCTTGACAAGGACCAGCTCGCGCTCCACCGCCTTGTCGTCGGCGAGCTCGACGATCTTGAGCACGTGGACCAGCTTGTTGAGCTGCTTGGTGACCTGCTCCAGGGGCCGCTCGGCGCAGTCGACCACGATCGTCATGCGGCTGCGGCCCGGGTCCTCAGTCGGTCCGACGGCCAGCGAGTCAATGTTGAAGCCGCGCCGGCTGAACATCCCGGAGATCCTGGCCAGAACCCCCGGCTTGTCCTCGACCAGCACCGAGATGGTGTGCGTGCTCACGGGGTCCGCACCTCCCGGCGGGTCGCCGCCGCCTGCTCCTCGGGGCTGAACTCGGGGCCGAGGATGATCTCGTCGTTGGGCCGGCCGGCCGGGACCATCGGGAAGACGCCTTCGTGGGTGTCGACCCGGAAGTCCACCACCACCGCCTGGTCGTCGGTGGCCAGGGCCTTCTCCAGGGTGGCGTCGACCTCCTCGGCCCGATCGCAGCGCAGGCCGAGGGCGCCGTAGGCCTCGGCCAGCTTCACGTAGTCCGGGCACTCCAGGCCCAGGTGCACCTCGGAGTAGCGCTCGTCGTAGAACAGCTCCTGCCACTGGCGGACCATGCCCAGGTGGCCGTTGTTGAGGATGAAGACCTTGATCGGGATCCGCTCGGTGGTGCAGGTGGCCAGCTCCTGGGCGGTCATCTGGAAGCAGCCGTCGCCGTCGATCGCCACCACCAGCTCGTCGGGCCGGCCGACCTTGGCCCCCATGGCCGCGGGCACGGCGAAGCCCATCGTGCCCAGCCCGCCG
>Ga0307278_10001379_pt1 | contig 12084 bp, 10 predicted proteins | sample ER_DNA_117_FD_194482 | JGI IMG/M metagenome (GOLD analysis project Ga0307278, IMG submission 194482) | Bulk soil microbial communities from the East River watershed near Crested Butte, Colorado, United States - ER_DNA_117 | ecosystem: Environmental > Terrestrial > Soil > Floodplain | place... | reverse complement strand
ACGAGCTCGTCGACGCCTACGTCACGGCGGCGACCAAGCTGTTCCCCAACGCGCTGCTGCACTGGGAGGACTTCGGGGTCAGCAACGCGCGGCGGATCCTGAACAAGTACGCCGACCAGGTCTGCACGTTCAACGACGACATGCAAGGCACCGCGGCGGTCGTCCTGGCCGCCGCGGTCGCCGCCGTGCGCGTCGCGGGCGGCCGGATGCGCGACCAGCGCGTGGTCATCCACGGCGCCGGTACCGCCGGGATGGGCATCGCCGACATGATGCGCGACGTCATGGTCCGCGAGGGGCTGACCCGCGAGGAGGCCACCCGACGGTTCTACGCCCTAGACCGCAAGGGGCTGATCACCGATGACCGGGCCGCCACCTTGCGTGACTTCCAGATGCCCTACGCCCGCCCGGCCGGCGAGGTCGCGAACTGGTCACGCAGCGGCGATGGGATCGGGCTGGCCGACGTGGTGGCCAACGCCGAGCCGACCATGCTGATCGGCACCTCCACGCAGCCGGCGGCGTTCAGCGAGCAGATCGTTCGTCAGATGGCCTCCAAAGTCGAGCGGCCCATCATCATGCCGCTGTCCAACCCCACGTCGAAGTGCGAGGCGCTGCCCCAGGACCTGATCCGCTGGACCGAGGGACGGGCGCTGGTCGCCACCGGCAGCCCCTTCCCGCCGGTCACCTACGAGGGTCGCACCTACCGGATCGCCCAGGCCAACAACGCGTTGATCTTCCCCGGCCTGGGCCTCGGCGTGGCCGTCGCCAAAGCCAGACGCATCAACGAACCGATGCTGGAGGCGGCCGCCGACGCTGTCGCGGAACTCTCCGACGCCATGACGCTCGGGGCGGCGCTACTGCCACCGGTGGAGAGCCTGCGCATGGTCTCCGCCGCGGTCGGCGTCGCCGTTGCCCTCGCGGCCGAGAAGGAAGGCCTGGCCCAGGCCGAGCTCAGCTCTCCCGTTCAACAGATCCACCAGGCCATGTGGCGGCCTGCATACCCCCAGATCGAACTCATCTGAGCATCAGAGAGAGAGACACGGAGCACAGTCGAAAGCACGAAGACCGGCAGTTTCATGCTCCACCATGGCCGTGGACGGCCCACAGACACGTACAACGCGCTCTGATCGACTACGGACCAGAGAAGCAGCAACGATCAGCGCGGTGGCAGTGAAGCTCCGGAGCGCGCCAAAGAGAGCGCTTAAGACACCGTGGGATCCCCGACTGAAGTGGCTGCTGCGCGCGGCACGCGAGGTTCCCGTCGAGGACATGATCGAGCGACACGAGATGGTGGAAACCATCGTCGAGCGTCACGGCGGCCTCTACGACGGCGGAGAGACCGGGTGGCTCGACTCGCGCACTGGCGGGCCGGTGCGGCAGGCCGATTCGTAGGGGTCGATCCGCTACTGTTCCGTTCGGGGTGCCTGATCGCCCACCTCGACGGCAAACCCGCTGGTCAACGGGTTGGAGGCGGGTCGGGGAACTAACCCTCTAGGATAGGGTCGCGTCCCACGTCACCGCGCCGGAGATCCCACGTGCTTGCTTCCATCCTCCGCGAGGCCGGCCGCCAGTACCAGCGCCGGCCGCTCGCCGCCGTGGCCACCGTCGCGTTCGGCGCCGCCTCGCTCGCGCTCCAGCGGGCCTCGCAGCCGGTCCAGGTCGTCGGCGGCCTCGCACTGGTCGTGGCCGGCGTGCTGGCCGAGCTGTTCCTGGTCGCCTACCTGGCCGGCGCGCTCCAGCCCGGCCCCCACCAGCCCGGCCAGGCGCTCGCCGCCACACGCCGGTCGGCCGGTCCCGGCTTCCGGGGCGCCCTGCTCCAGTTCCTCTACCTGGCGCTGGCCTCCATGGTGGCGCTGCTGCTGCTCGGCGCCCGGGACCTCGCCACGCTGAGCAGGAGCGAGCGGACCGTGTTCGAGGTCGGTACGGTGCCGCTCCTCGCGGTCGCCTTCGCGTTCCTGGCCGTGCTGATCCAGCGGATCGTGCTCGACGGCGAGCGCCGCGTCCGCGTGGCCGCCGCCGTGTCCCACCGCGTGGCAGCCGCCCACTTCCCGATCTGCCTGGGCATCGGGTTCCTGCAGGCGGTCGGCCGGGTCGGCGACGCCCCCGGGATCGCGCTGCTCGCCCAAGTCGCCATCGTGGTCGCGCTGGGGCTGACGGAGCCGTTCCGGATCGCGATGAGCAACTCGCTGTACCTGGCCACCCGCTCGCTGCACGCCACCCAGCCGGACCGCCGCGGCAACTCCGACCGCCTGGGCTGACCGCACCACCTGAAGCGCGAGCCCGACGGCCGAATTTGGCCGTCGGCTTGGAAGGATCGTCCGCTGCCAGGCGGACCCCGAGCAGTTCGGCAAACCTGCCGAGCGGGATGTGATGCCCGGGGCCGCAGGCGCTCCACGCGTTCAGTGCCGGGCGGCCAGGGTCGCGGGACCGGTCAGAGGGCCCGCGGCCAGGGTCGCGGGACCGGCAGAGGGCCCGTGGTAAGGGTCGCGGGACCGGTCAGAGGACCACGCAGGACGGCTCGCCGGTGCCGGCCGGGAAGCTGGCCACCCCGTAGGCAGTGAGCGCCAGGCCGAGCACGAACGGCGCGGCCAGGGCGAGGAGCTGGAGGCGGCGGTTGCCGGCAGGGACGACGTCGAGCAGGGCCATGCCGGCAAGTCCGCCCACGAAGCCGCCGATGTGGGCGAGGTTGTCGATGTTGGGGATCCGGGTGGCCAGGAACAGGTTGATCGCCACGATGAAGAGGAGATTCTGCAGGGGGGCGCCGCCAATCGCCCGGCGCCGGCGGAAGAAGAACGCCACCAGCGCGCCGAGCAGCCCGAAGATCGCCCCGGAGGCGCCCACCCCGAGCACGGTGCGGCCGATCGCGAAGCTCGCGGCCGCCCCGACGAACCCGGCCCCCACGTACAGGGCGAGGTAGCGGGCCCGGCCGAGCACGTACTCGAGCTGAGGTCCGAACACGTACAGGGCGTAGCTGTTCAGCGCGAAGTGGAGGATCCCGGCGTGCAGCACCATCACCGTGAACAGCCGCCAGTACTGCCCGCCCTCGGCGATCGCGGCCGAGTTGAGGGCGCCGAGCCGGCACAGCGCCGGCGAGGACGGGTCGAGCAGCCCGGCCACGCCGCCGCTCTGGGCCGCCTCGACCAGCAGCATCACCGCGTTGACGGCGAGCAGACCGAGGGTGACGACCGGGCGGCCCGGTTCGGGCAGCCGCCGGACGTCGGCCCGCTCGCTGGCGTCGTCCGGGCAGAGCTGGCCGACCGGGGCAGGCTGGGCGCACTCGCCGCAGACGGGCCGGTCGCAGCGCGAGCAGCGCAGCGCCGTGGGCCGGTCGGGATGCCGGTAGCAGGTGGCCTGGGCGGGCGCCTGGGCGTGGCGGGCCAGCCATTCCGGGCGGTCGTCCGGCACCTGGTCGTCGGGCAACGGGCACTCCTCTCGATGGGCCTCGCCGGCCCAGCATGCCACGCCTGGGCGAGTTCAGCGGGCCAGGAAGCCTGGGATGGCCGGCACCTTCAGGTCGGGCGGCGAGGGCAGCTCGGTCTCCGCGCGCACCGCGTCCACGCTGGCCACGACGTGGTCGGCGATCGCGTCCCAGGACAGGGGGGCGACCGCGGCCTGCCGGAGGGTCTGCCGGCGCTCCCGGTCCCGCTTGAGCGCGCCCTGGATGGCGCGCGCGAACTCCGACGGGTCGCGTGCGATCCACACCAGCCGGCGCAGGTCCTGGGCACCGGCGACCGCGGTGGTCACGACCGGCAGCCCGGCCGCCAGGTAGCCGAACAGCTTCTCGGGCACCACCGCCCGGGTGGCCGGGGCGACCTGGTGGGGCGCAATGGCGACGTCGGCCGCGGCCAGGTAGTCGGGCAGCAGGTCGTAGGGCCGGGGCCCGATCACGTGGACGTTGCGCACCCCGGACAGCAGCTGGGCGAGGAAGTCGGCGGCCGGGCCCACGAACACGAAGCTGTGGTCGGCCAGCCGCTCTGCCGTCCCCCGGATGAGGCCGACGTTGAGGTAGGCGCGCATCGAGCCGGCGTAGATGACCAGCGGCCGGGGCAGGTCGGCGAGCTCCGGCGCGGGCCGGCCCCTGGCCAGCCCCTGGTCGGCACCGACCGGGTGCAGCACGGTCCGCGGGTTGCGCGCCTTCAGCTCCTCCACCAGCTCGCCCGTGCCCGCCCAGACCAGGTCGGCCCGGGGCACCTGGGCGGCGTAGATGTCGTCGAGGACGCCGCGCTCGTCGGCGTCGGGCGGGTAGGCGGCCCGGGCGTCGCGGCGGATCTGCGCCACCCGCGTCACCCTGCGGCCGCCGAGCCGCTGGGCCAGGTCGACCGAGAACCGGTCGGTGAGCCCGTGCAGCATGATGAGCGGGTCGCCGAAGGCCTGCTCGCTCTCGAGCCGCTCGATGGTGCGGTCCAGGGCGGCGTCGGGCCGCTGCGGGTCGGCCCGCGGCGTGAACAGCAGCACGCCCTCGTCCTCCACGCCCGAGAAGCGGCGGAGCTGCCCGGCCATGTCCTGCTCCCAGCGCGGGTCGCGGAAGCGGCTGCGCAGCTCGGCCGGGTCGACCGGGGGCTGCACGTGGAAGACCCGGGCCACCCGGGCGTGGCGGGCCAGCGCCCGGCTGAGCAGCTCGTCACCCCGGCCGTACAGGCCCCAGTCGTCGAACGCCCAGCTCTTGAGCACGTTGTAGGTCGGCAGGTCCCGCCTCTCCTCGGCCACGCGCCCTCCACCACCATCGCCCGTCGGTCACAGCCCAGCCCGGCGCATCCTACGACGGCGCGGCGGCCGGTCCCGAACGGCGGGTCCCCGAACGGCGGGTCCCCGAACGGCGGGGAGGGGCCGATCGAGAAGGGCTACCCCCGGTACGGCAACGAGGTGCGGCAGGGGCCGGTCCCGAACGGCGGGCAGGGCCGAGTCCCAGGCCGCGCGGCCTTGCTAACCTCGGCGCATGCAGCCAGATCCCGCCGGGGCCGACGTGAGCGTCCCCGCCCCAACCGTGCCCCGCTACGGCGAGGCGTCCCTGTCCGACCTCATGCCGTCCCTCCTCGCCGCCCTGGACGTGCCCGGCTGCCGCAACCCGCTCGGGCTCGCGCCGGCCCGCCGGGCCTGCCTGCTGGTGGTCGACGGGCTCGGCTGGGAGCTGCTGCTCGCCAACCGGACCTGGGCGCCGTTCCTGGCCGCCGCGGCCGAGTCGGGGTCGCCGCTTACCGCCGGCTTCCCGTCGACCACGGCGTCGAGCCTCGGGTCGATCGGCACTGGCCTCCCGCCGTCCGAGCACGGCCTGGTCGGCTACACGATCGCGCTGCCCGGGATGGAGCGCGCGTTCAACTGCCTGCGCTGGGCCCCCTACGGCCTCGGCGGGTCCAGGGACAGGGACCTGCGCGACCGGTTCGTGCCCGAGCGGCTGCAACCGGAGACGACCGCCTTCGAGCGCGCCGCGGCCGACGGGGTCGCGGTCAGCCTGCTCGGCCCGGGCGAGCACGCCGCCTCCGGGTTCACCCGGGCGGTCCTGCGAGGCGGCGTGTACGCCGCGGTCCTGTCTCTGGGCGACCAGGCCGCCGCCGCAGCGCGCCACCTGGCAGGCAGCAGGCGCAGCCTGGTCTACGCCTACCATCCCGACCTGGACAAGACCGGGCACGTCAGGGGCACCGCGACCGACGCCTGGCGGCTGCAGCTCGCCCACGTCGACCGCCTGGCCGCGCACCTGGCCGACCGCCTGCCGCGCGACGCGGTCCTGCTCGTGACCGGCGACCATGGCATGGTCGACATACGGCCCGAGCAGCGGATCGACCTGGCCGACCAGCCCGAGCTGGCTGCGGGCGTACGGCTGCTCGCCGGTGAGGCCCGCGCCCGCCACGTCCACGCCAGGGACGGGGCCGCCGGCGACGTGCTGGCCGCCTGGCGGGAGCTGCTCGGCCACGTGATGTGGGTCGTCTCAGGCGAGGAGGCGGTCGAGTCGGGCTGGTTCGGGTCGCAGGTGCCCGACCGGGTCCGGCCCCGCGTCGGCGACGTGGTCGCGGCCGCCTTCGGCCCGGTCGGGATCGTGCAGCGCGAGGTCGACCCGTCCCAGGCCCGGCTGACCGGCCACCACGGCTCGCTGACCCCGGCCGAGCAGCTCGTCCCCCTGATCGAGATCCGCCGTTAGGGCTTGCGGGCCGATAACCTGGTCGTTCCAGCGCCGGCACACCGCGGCAAGCGGGACTCGACCTGGCCAGGTCACTGGGCGGCGAGCCCGTAGTACCAAACGAAGCGTCGATAGCACCAACGAAGCTCGATCTCCAGCTGACCGGGCTAGGTGGCGCCGTAGAAGCGAACCTCAGCGATGCTGGTGCGCCTGTAGTTCTGGCCGGTCCTGGGTGCCCGGAAGACCTCGGTGATCTTTATCGTGACCCGCTCCACCGGCCGGGGCGGGAAGTCGATGTTCTGGAACTCTGGCTGGTCGGCGAGGGTCTTGGTCAGGGTGGTGCCGTCGGAGAAGGCGAGCTCGACGGTCTTGGGCCGGTGCCGCAGCTTGAACTCGCCGCCGGACGCGCCCGCCGCGATCGCGATCCGGCCGAGCCGCACCGGCTCGGCGAACGAGAAGCTGAGCGTGGCGAACTGGTCGGTCGGGAGCCGCGACCAGTAGGTGCCCGGCTTGCCGTCCACCAGCAGCGCTGCCTTGCGCGAGCCGGACTCGCTGCTCGCCTTTACCTCGACCCCCCGGACCTCCGCGAACGTCTTGGCCCTGCCGGAGCCGGTGGTGGTGGCCGCGGTCCCGCCCCCCCGGTCCGGCCGCAGCAGGCGGGCGCCGGCGATCATGCCGGCGGCCAGCACCACGAAGACCACCAGCACGACCGCGAGCCGGCGCAGCGTACGCCCGCGCTCGCCCTGGTCGGGGGGGCGGCTGATGGCGGCCAGGTTGCCGGGCTTGAAGACCGGGCCGGACGGGCGCGCCTGCCCGGCCGCGACCTGGCGCTGGGGCCCGGCGGCGGCCTGGCGCTGGGGCTCGGCGGCGGCCTGGCGCTGGGGCCCGGCTGGCTCCTGGGCCGGGGGCTGGCCCGCGGGCGGGGCCGGGGGCTGGCCCGCGGGCGGGGCCGGGGGCTGGCCCGCAGGCGGGGCCGGCGTCCTCGGCGCCACCGGCGGGCGGGCCGCCGGCCGCGTGGGCGCGGCGACCGGCTGGTGCTGCTCGGGCCTGGCGACCGGTCGCTCGGACTGGGCGTCGTCCGACTTGGCCACCGCCTGGTCGCCCTTGTGCTCCTCGGCCGAGGCGTAGAAGGGCGTGGAGTCGTCGCCGTCGGCCACGGCACCGCCGGGGTCGTCGGCGGGGAGGACCTTCCGGTCCAGCCCGGTGGGTGTGGACTCCCCCACCCACTCGAGGAACGCGTGGCAGTCCGGGTTCTGGCAGAACGTGTCGTTGTTGCCGTTCTCGTGGCCGCACTCTCTGCAGACGATCATGCTCCCACCCATCCGGCCAGCCAGTCGACGAAGTCGGCCGGGGCCAGCTCGGGTCGAGTCGGCGCTGTCACCGACCGTTCCTGCATTGTCCCATCCTGGGGGCGGTGGCCACGAGCGCTGCGGGCTACGTCAGGAGGCGAGGGCCGTGGCGGCGTCGAGGAGGCGGGGGACGAGCGGCCACTCCTCCACCGTGAGGCTGCGGTAGCGCCGCCCGGCGATCTTGGCCAGGGAGGTGGCACGCTGCAGGGCCAGCCGGGACTCGGCGGGCGCGGGGCGCGCGTCGGCGTACGCGTGGAGCAGCACGCGCCCGGCCCGCTCGGCCAGGGGGAGGAGCGCCGGCCGGCGGATCGCCTTCCAGTCGAGGTAGGCGAGCAGGTTGCCGAGGTCGCGGGCGGGCTCGGAACGGCACGCGGTGTCCAGGTCGATCATGACCTGGCGCTGGCCGGCGATCAGGAGCTGGTCGGTGCGGAAGGCCCCGTGGCTGGTGACCGCCGGCTCCGGCGGCTCGGCGCCGGCGCGCCGGTCGAGCAGGCCGATCACCGACTCGTAGCGGCGCGCGAGCTCCGGGGCGGCCTGGGCCATGGGCGCGGCGCAGGCGCGCAGCTCGTCCAGGTCGGCGCCGGCCGCCGGCAACGCCACGCCGGGCAGGCGGCAGGCGTGCAGGGCGGCGAGGTGGCAGCCGGCCGCAGCCAGCCAGCCGTCGCGGGCTGCGGCGGGCACGGCCGGGTCGAAGGCTCGCTGGTTGAGCTCGGTGGCCTGCTCGGCCGCGGGCTGCACGAGCAGGCGCAGGTCGGGCCAGTGGGCCACGACCGGGAGGATCTCCGGCATCGCCGGATCGGCGCTCGCGGCCCGCCGCAGCGCAGCCAGGATCCCGGGCCGCGCTCCCCACCCGCCCGCGACGAGCTTGCCGTACAGGGTGCGCACCCCGGCGTGGGTGCGGAGGTCGTAGCGTATCGTGCAGCGGGTGCCGAACTTGTAGCGGACCGGTGTGGCGGCGCAGCCGAGCACGCGCTCCCCCGGCGCGAGCACCTGCCCCCCCGGCTCAAGCACCTGCCCCCCCGGCGCGAGCACCTGCCCCCCCGGCTCAAGCACCCGCTCCGCCAGGCGGGCCAGCATCCGCCGGGCGTCGAGCGCCTCGGCCAGACCCGGGAGCCCCTCGTCCTCGTCCGGGAAGCGCAGGCTCGCGCCCTCGGGGGTGACCACGACCGCGGCCACGGTCCGCTCCGCCCTCCCGCCAGCCTCCCCCAGCGTGACCGCCCAGCTGGTGACGCAGCGGGTCAGCGGCAGGTACTTGACGTCCTGCCGCCGCAGCTCGCCGACCTCGTGCCCGCGCGCCGCGAGCAGCGCTGCCGCCTCGGCGGGGCGGACCGCGGCCGGCAGCGCCGGGAGGGCCGGGTCGAAGTCCAGGGCGGCCGGCATGCCGTCAGGTCGTGGGCGAGACGCCGGCGACGGGCAGCAGCGGGCCGGGCGCCTGGGCTGCCGCGCCCCCGTCCAGCAGCGCGAGCAGGTGACCGACGGCCACGCCCAGCCCGTCCACGGGCGGCCGCTCCGGGGGCGGTGCGACGGCGCCGCTGGCACCCCGGCCGAGGCTGTCGAGCAGGGCCGAGGCCACCGACTCGCCGCTCAGGTGGGCGGGGTCGACCGTCCGGACCCAGCCGCGGTCGGCGAACAGGCCGGCCCGGGTCCGCTGCTCGGCGCTGGGTCCGGGCCGGGGGATGACCACGGCCGGGGTGCCCGAGCGCAGGACCTCCACGGTCGTGGAGTACCCGGCCATCGACGCGACCACGTCGGCCGCCCGCATGTAGCTCAGCGGGTCGCGCACGGACTCGAGGACCGTGGCATGCGGACCGGCCCGCTCGCGCAGCTCGCCCAGGAACGGCTCGGGCAGGAACGGACCGGCCACCAGCACCGCGACGCAGGCGTGCTCGGCCCGCACGGCCGGCAGCGCGTCGAGCACCGCGCGCAGCATCGGGTAGCCGTCGGCCCCGCCACCGGCCATTGCCACCACCAGCGCGTGGCCGGGGCCGGCCCCGCTGGTCCGCTCGGCCCTGACCGCGGCGGCGTCCCCGCCCTGGCCGGGGGCGCAGACGTAGCCGGTGTAGCGCAGGCGCTCGGCCACGGTGGGCGGGAAGCCGTACTGCTCGGCCAGGTCGAACACCTCCTGCCGGCCGTAGACGAGCACCAGGTCGTAGTACCGCTCGAGGGCGTCGTAGGCGGCTTCCAGCGCCCACCTCCGCCGGACGACCTCGGGCGCGTCGAGGATGTCGCGCAGGCCGAGGACGATCCGGGTGCCGACGTCGGAGCGGCGCAGCGCCTTGAGGGTGGAGCGCAGCTCGCCCATGGCCCCGTGCGGCATGTGGTCGACGAGCAGGAGGTGGGGCCGGAAGCTCAGCGCGGTGGCGCGCAGCAGGTCCCGCCGCATGGCGTGGACCTGGGCGAAGCGCAGGGGCAGGCCGACCGGCCGCCAGTCGCCCGGGGCCAGCTTCACGATCGAGGGCAGCTTGACGTAGTCCTGCTGGGGCACGGTCCCGAAGAACTGGCCGAGCGGCGAGTCGGCCACCGTCAGCACCGCGGCGTCGGGGCGGGCCTCGGCCAGGGCGGCGGCGATGGAGCTGGTGCGCCGCAGGTGGCCAAGGCCGAAGCCGTCCTGGGAGTAGAGCATCACGCGAGGGCGCTCGCCGCCCGTCGCGCGGATCATCACCCTTCCCTCGGCCTGCGCCGCCCTCGCAGCGCAAGCGCGGAGAGCCCGAAGCCGCCGAGGAAGGCGGCGGCCACCGCCGTCGCGACCCCGAAGGCGGAGACGCCGGCACCCGGCCCGCCGTCGGTCACCGAGACCGCGGACGCCACCTGCGACCGCCTGGTGGGGTCGGCCACGCCCGGGCCCAGCACCACCAGCACGGCCCGCATCTTCCCCGGGTGGATGTTGCACCTGTAGCTGTAGCTCCCGGGCTTGGTGGGCGCGCTGAGCTTGGCGGACGCGCCCGGCTGGATCACGTTGGTGTCGAGCGGCAGGTCGTCGAACGTGGCCGTGTGAGCGACCTTGCCGCGGTTGGCGAAGGTCAGGGCCGCGCCCGGCGCCGCCGAGACGTCGTCGGGGTCGAAGGCGAACTCTCCGACGCCGACGCTCACCTGCCTGGGGCCGGCCGACTCGACCGGCGGCCCCTCGGCCGCGGCGCCGACGACCCTGAAGACGCCCTCCATCCGATCGGGGTGGATCTCGCAGTGGAAGCCGAACGTGCCCGGCCTGGTCAGGGTGATGGTTGCGTTGTGGCCGGCGAACCGGCCGCCCTCGGCGCCCGGGCTGACCACGCCGGTGTCGAACGACTTGTCGTCGGCGGTGAGCGTGTGGGGCCTGCCGCCGACGTTGGCGAACAAGATGGTGGAGCCGGTGGGCACCGTGAGCGAGGCCGGGTCGAACTTGAAGGCGCTGCCGCCGACGAAGCTGGGGTCGAGCGCCTGCACCCGCAACGCCCTGGCCCGCGTCTCGCCCTGCCTCACCACCACCACCCCGTTCATCTTCTTGGGGTTGATCCGACAGAAGTAGGAGTAGACACCGGGAGTGCTGAATACAACCGAGGCCGTCCCGTTGGGAGCGATGGGCCTGGTGTCGAAGGTGCCGCCCCGGTCGGTGGCAGTGTGCGGCCGGGCGCCGGTGTTGGTCCACTTGACCGTGGTGCCCACGTCGACGGTGAGCTTACCCGGCTCGAAGCCGAAGTCCACGATCTTGGCGTCCGCGGACGCCCTCGGCTGCGCCGCCGTCACGGCCGGAGGGCCCGGCCGGGCCACGGCGGGTACCGGGAGCAGCGCGCCCGCCAGCGCCAGCAGGGAGAGCAACCGGGTCGCTCTCACGTCTCCTACCTGGCCACGATGTAGTCGGCCACGCTCGTCGCCCAGATGGCGGCGAACGACAGGAACAGCCCTGTCCCGATGGCGGGCAGGAACCGGTCGGCGCCCCGCACGAGCTTGAGCACGGCGTACTTGAGCGCGAGAAGGGCGAACAGCAGGCTGCCGAACGCCGAGTGCAGCAGCACGCGGGTGGGCGACACCGGCCCGGCCGGCCCGGCCAGGCAGGTGAACCCGACCAGCACGGCCAGGGCGAGGGCGGCCCGGCCGTTCACGCGGTGCACCCGGGCCGCCGTGCCGGCGGAGACCGGCGGGACGGTGCTCGCCTCGTAGAACCGGGCGGCCAGGAAGACCTGGAGGCCGGCCGAGGTGAACACGGCCGAGGTGAGCAGCACCTTCACCAGCAGCAGGTTCCCTCCGGTGAGGTCGTCGAGCAAGTTGGTCACGTCGCTGCCACCTCTCAGGTCGACACGGCGACGCGCGCCGTCATGCTCGGGTGGATGGTGCAGCGGTACTCGAAGCCGCTGGAGGCTGCCAGGCTGAAGACTCTGCCGGGCGCCAGGATGCCGGAGTTGAACCCGGCGGACTCGGAGGTGACCGTGTGCGGGGCCACGTCGTCGTTGGTGAACACGACCGTGGCGCCCTTGCGTACCGTGAGCCTTGCCGGACGGAAGGTGAGCCCGGACATGCGCACGGTCGCCTCCGCGCCGGCACCGGAGCGGACCGGGTCGAGCTGGCGCGCGGCGATCACCACCGGCCCGGCGAGCGCGAACGCGGCCAGCCCGACCACCACGGCGAGCCACCCCCAGCGGGCCCGGGCCC
>Ga0307278_10001378_pt1 | contig 12085 bp, 13 predicted proteins | sample ER_DNA_117_FD_194482 | JGI IMG/M metagenome (GOLD analysis project Ga0307278, IMG submission 194482) | Bulk soil microbial communities from the East River watershed near Crested Butte, Colorado, United States - ER_DNA_117 | ecosystem: Environmental > Terrestrial > Soil > Floodplain | place... | reverse complement strand
CGCGAGGTCGGTCGGATGATTGTCGCTCCGACTAGAGATGAAGGTGCTCATCGCCGCGATCGTGGCGTAGTCCCCCGAAAATCTTCACGATGGTGTTGATGAAGGTGCCCTTGCCGTTGGCGCCGGTGCCGTAAGCAAACACGAAGACGTGCTCGGTCGTTATGCCAGTCAAGCAGTATCCGATGTACCGCTGTAGGAATCCGATCAATTCTCGATCGTCGTCGGTGATCCGGTCGAGAAATGACGACCACAGGGGATGTGGCGTTTCCGGCGGCGCCACCGCGCAGCCGGCCTTTCGCGTCATGTAGTCTTTGGGATCATACGGGTTCTCGACGCCCGAACGGAGTTCAATCGTTCCCATCGCTCATTCTCCAGCATTGAATTTCCACGGATCGGCATCCCACTGTTCTGCGGTCGCGGCGAGCCGGCGATCAGCCTTTGCCCGCCGTTCTACCGCCGCCACCGTCTTTGCGGAGGCGAGCGCTCTCGCCGCGCCCGGCTTGTTGCAAGTGGCGGCGGCTTCACGACAGATCGCGCGCGAGAGATTGAAGGCATGAAGCGTGTCGTCGGACCGCCAGTACTGACCGGTCCAACTCATCCAACGACCAAACTTGGCGACGTAGCGCAGACTGTCGGCATGGCGCTGGGCAAAGGTGATGGCGAGTGCTTCATCGCTAAAGTGCGGGGCCCTTTCGGTCGTGTGCTGGTCCTTGCCGTTCCCGCCGTTGTCTTTCGTTGTCGAGGCTTCGCCGTGAGGACCGATCGTCCTGAATTTGATTTTGTCCGCGACAAGGTGTTCGGGTGACTTGTGGGTCATCGCGTGGCCTCGCGCATTGCGTCGTCAAAATCATCCCCGGTCGGGCACGGCTTGACCGGCTGCGCGATCGTCGCACCGAAATGCTGAAATCTGAGCGGGTCCAGAAGCGGTGGGATTCTCTGGTTGGCCGACGAAAAGATTGATGGTGAGGAGTTCGGGATGATCGCAGCAGCGAAACGAGTGGAGGCCGACACGGAAGACGGCGCAGCGGATAGGTTCGGGCCTCGACGCATGCTCAACGAAGCGCAGGTTCTGGCGTTGATCCCGGTCTCTAGAACCACATTGCACCGAATGACGAAAACCGGGCGCTTTCCCAAAGGCACGTATGTCAGCGCGAACCGCAGGCTTTGGTTTGCGGACGAAGTCGCAGCTTGGCAGAGGGCGGTTGACGAATTCGATCCGTGCCGGGCACGAGGCAAAGGGCGTCGCGCCCGTGCTTCCGCTGGCGCCACCTAGCACGGCGCTAAAATAAGGAGCCCGTACTCATCAAGCCTGAGGTCCGCTTTTGGGGGCACACCGGACGCCGATTGGCGTTGAGGTGAATTCCGCCTTTGACCCAGGCTGTGTGAAAACCCCGTCGATGCTATGATTCCTTGCTGAATCGGCGGGGGAAGTGATGCAGGGTTTCGTTCAAGGAGCTGATCGCCAGCAGACTTCGCTGTTGCCGGAATGCCTCGATGATTGGGTCGACGAGAGCAATTCTATTCGCGCGGTCGATGTGTTCGTGGATGCGTTGGAACTCCGCGACCTCGGGTTCGCTGGCGTTGATCCTGCAGCGACCGGCCGGCCGGCGTACCATCCTTCGCCGATGCTCAAGCTTTACATTTACGGCTATCTCAACCGGGTGCAATCGAGCCGGCGGCTGGAGCGCGAGGCTGGCCGCAATCTCGAGGTGATGTGGCTGACCGGACGGCTCGCGCCGGATCACAAAACCATTGCCGACTTCCGCAAGAACAATGGCGCAGCGATCAAGAAGGTTTGCGCGCAATTCGTCGAATTGTGCCGCAAGATGGGCCTGCTGACGAAGGCCAGCGTTGCCATCGACGGCAGCAAGTTTAAGGCCGTGAACAGTCGCGACAACAACTTCACACAAGGCAAGATCCAGCGCCGCCAGAAGCAGATCGAAGAGAGCGTGGCGCGCTACATGAGCCAACTGGACACCGCCGACCGCCAGACTGCCGCAGGAGAAGAGCCGTCGGAAACGGTGCTGCTGACCAAGACGCGGCTTAGGGAAAAGCTGGCGAAGCTCGAAGAAGAAGTGAAACGGCTGGCCGCGATTGAAAAGGCATTGCTCGCCTCGCCCGACAAGCAGCTATCGCTGACCGATCCCGATTGCCGCTCGATGGCAACGAGCGGGCGCGGCTCAGGCATGGTCGCCTACAACGTACAAAGTGCGGTCGACACCACGAACCATCTGATTGTCGCGCACGAGGTCACCAACGTCGGCACCGATAGATCGCAACTGGCGACGATGGCGCAGGCGGCGAAAGCCGCGCTGCGCAGCGATCATTTGGACGTCGTTGCGGATCGGGGCTACTTTAAAGGTGAGGAAATCCTGGCATGCGAACAGGCCGGGGTCGCGGTCACGCTACCCAAGCCGCAAACTTCGGGAGCCAAGTCGGCAGGCCGCTTTGGGAAACCTGATTTTGTCTATTTGGCCAAGGATGATGTCTATCGCTGCCCGGCGGGCGAGAAGCTGGCGCACCACTTCACCGCTGATGAAGATGGCCAGAAAATGCGGATTTACCTGACGAAGGCGTGCCGCACATGCCCGTTCAAGGATCAGTGCACAACGTCCAACGAGCGCCGCATCAAACGCTGGGAACACGAACACGTCGTCGAGGCCGCGCAGGCGCGGCTCGATCAGAACCCGCAAGCCATGCGTGTGCGCCGCGAAACCGTCGAGCATCCGTTCGCCACACTGAAGATGCGGATGGGTGCGACACACTTTCTAATGAAGCGGTTGCCCAATGTCGCGACCGAAATGGCGCTGAATGTACTCGCCTACAACCTCACGCGCGTGATGAACATCGTCGGCATCAAGCCGCTCCTGGCGGCAATCCGGGCGTGAAGAGCTCGTGCTGTTATGCGCATCGTGTGACCGTTCAGGTCGCTCAGCGTGGCCCGAGCTTGCGCCCGGGTTGACTCCGGATTCGATACAGCAAAAATATGCTCAGACCGTCGTGTCGATGCGGATCGTCCCCGGTTGCGTGCGGTTTTTGGGGGAGGAAAAACGTTTTTACACAGTCTGGGCCCGAAGCAGATCGAAATGTTCGGTCCGAAAGCAGGCCGACGGAAAGTTGCCGGCGCCCGTCTCACTCGAAATCCGACGGCAGCTGGCCTTTGCGGAAGATGACCGTCGGCTCGTCATCATAGTCGCCCATCTCGGGATCGCCGGTGGATGAAAAGGCGACAACCCCGAGCTTGCTCAAGGCCAACCGCTCCGCGGTGCGAAGCGCGCCCGTCGCCGTCTTGCAGGCGATCGGCGCACCCGCTTTCAGGTTTCCTCCCCGGCCGGCATCGAAGGCCTGAACGAAGTAGCTGGTTTCGCGAGCCATGGGCGCTCCTTACGGGGCGCGGATCACACCGCGCGACTTCAGATTCGGGACATCGACTGCAACAACGCGGAAATCTGGATCGTTGCAAAGTTGGAGTACGTATCCGACACGGCGTAAGGCAAAATGAGCTGATCATTGTGCGTCATCGCCCCGCAGGTATAGACCACATTGGGAACATAGCCTTCGCGTTCGGATAGTTCGGGCCGCAACAACGGTTCGCTCGAACGCGCCAGCACCCTGGAGGGATCGTGTTTGTCGAGCAGTACTGCGCCGATCGAATATTTTCGAACCGGGCCGACGCCGTGCGTCAACATCAGCCAGCCCTCCTCCAGTTCGATCGGTGATCCACAGTTACCGATCTGGACGAACTCCCAGGGGAATTGCGGCTTCAGGATCGCCTGACCGCCGTGCCATTTGTAGAGATCGTCCGAATAGATCAGATAGAGATTCTCGTTGTCTTGCCGCGCAATCATGGCGTACTTGCCGTCGATTTTACGCGGGAACAGCGCCATGCCCTTGTTGCGCGCGGCGGTGCCTTGTAGCGGCGTCATCCGGAACGACAGGAAGTCGGTGGTCTCGATCAGCTCCGATCGGATCGCGGTGCCCTTGTAGGCGGTATAGGTGGCGTAATAGGTCGTCTGGCCGCCATCGCTGAACTGGACGAACCGCGCGTCCTCAATGCCGTTCGATTGCGACTCCGTCACCGGAAAGATCACGCGTTCGCTGATGTCCGGCGTCGGCTCGAAAACGAATTCGACTTCGTCACCGATCGGTCCGGCCGTCCGATGCGTGATGCTGGGACTCGTGGCGAGCCGGGCCGTCGGATCGACTGTAATGCTGCCGTCCGCCGCGATGGCGCCGGCGCGGAACGTCAGCGACGATACGTGCCCCTCACCGACGGCCCGGAGGCTCAGAATGAAGCGCAGGCTGCCGTCCGGGATTCCCGACTGGTCGGGATGCGGCACGATGCTTGGATTGAACAGCGCCGAGGCTTCGAAGGAATATTCGTGCAGGAAGTAGGCGCCGAGGAGCTGGCGCTGCACTTCGGAAAACGTACAGTGCGCCAGCAGCGCCTCCTCCATTTCGTCGGCCCGGCGCTCGAATGTCTTCAGCAGGTTACGGTGCCGGCCCTCGAAATTCTCCAGCACATCGGCCAGCTGGGCGGCCGCGGCCTGTGGATCGAGATTGAGAACGCGCTCGACAATATGGTTGGCGCGGGTCTTGTCGGTCGGGTTGAGATCGCGCGGTTCGGTCGTCGGCTTGAACGGACGCACGATCACGCGCGCAGGATCAGGACGCAGATATAGCGCTCGCCGATTGATAAAAGTGACGTGTAACACGGTGCCCTCGCTTCGCGTTTGCGTGAGTGGACGCTTAACTCAACGCTTAACTCAAGCACCAATGGCGCGAAGCGCCACGGGGTTCGCCGGATTAATACTGGCGCGCGCAAGCTGACGCATCTCGGCCAGTGCCAGCAGATAGGACACGACCGACTCGCCGCCGCGATTTTCATTGGCACGATCGGGATGCAGCCCATCGCGACAACTGCCGGTCTCGGCATCGACGAGCGGAACCGACAGGTCGTTGCCGCCGAAGAACCAGAAGAAAACCCCGGCCGCGATGACTTTCCATTCGGCATCGCCGTCAGCGCGCCACGCGGTCAGGCACGCCGCAATCGTTGCGGTGGCTTCCACCGGCTGCTGATCGAAGGCCCCGGGCGGCTTTCGAAGCTCGCCGAAGCTCGTCGTACCCACCGGGCGGAAATTTCCGGTCGATGTCGTTTGCAGCGTCATCAACCAACGCAGGGTTCTCAGGCCGGCATCGACATAGGCCGGCGTTTGCGTTGCGAGGCCGGTAGCAATCAGGGCCTGCGGCAGGCGCGCATTGTCATACGCCAGGCCTTCCTCGAACCACACCCAGTCCGGCGTCTCGACCACGGCGAGGGCAGACACCAGCGTGTCGGCAAGCGAATGCCTGATCTCGGGGGCGCGCTGATCATCCGGAGCTGCGGCGCAATAGGCGTCCAGACCGAGAAGCGTGAAGGCGATTGCGCGAGGCGAGCGAAAGCCCGCGGCGGCCGACAGGGCTTCGGCAAACAAGGCCACCGCCCATCGACGCCGTGACCGGCTGGCATCATTCCGCGCGCATTCACCGAGCGCCCACAGAGTTCGCCCGTGGCTGTCCTCGGAGCCTTGATCTTCGAGCCAAGTCCGGTTGAAACCCATGAAGTTGCGAAAGCGCCTGGTATCGGGATTCCACGCATGCTGCACAAAGGCGGCAAAGCGGCCGGTCAGGCTTTCCGAAAGCGGATGCTCGCCCGGTTCATTGAGCGCGCAAGCCAACAGCAACGCGCGGGCGTTGTCGTCCACGCAATAACCGTGCGCGCGATCAGGCACCGAATGCACGGCGTGCTGGAACAGGCCGGTATCGTCGCACATCGACAGGAAATGGCCCAATTGCATATCGGGCACCGCGGGGCCGTGCGGCGCGATCGCGTCCGGCGTGGCACGCGCGATCACCTTCAGCCGGTGGCCCTGCCGTGCATTTTCGAAGGCGGTCATGTAACGCTCGGCCGTGCGCGCCCAGGTCATCGACCGGCTGGCAGCGTAGGCGCGCTCGCGCATTGCCTGCCGGCGCGGGTCGTCGGTCAGCAATGACGCTATTTCGTTGCCGGCGCCTATCGCGTCGCCAAAGGCAACGAGAACGCCGCGGCCGTCGGCCAGCAGCTCGCGCGCATGCCAGTAAGGCGTCGAGACCACCGGCTTGCCGAGGCCGAAGCTGTAGGCCAGCGTGCCCGACGTCATCTGCGCCTCGTTGAGATAGGGCGTGACATAGACGTCGCACATTGAAATGAATTCGAGCAGCGTGGCCTGATCCACAAACTGGTCGAGAAATACGACGTGATCCTCGACGCCAAGTTTGCGCACACGCTCCATCAGGCTGCCGCGATAGGCTTCGCCCTGGTCGCGAACCAGATTGGGATGCGTCGCACCGAGTACCACATAGACCGCGTCCGGCCGCCTTTGCAGGATGGAGGGCATGGCGTCGATCATGACCTCGATGCCCTTGCTGGGGGACAGCAGGCCGAACGTCAGAATGACCGACCGGTTGCTGAATCCGAGCTTGGCCTTTGCCGCATCCGGCGCGACAAACGGAAAGTCGGGGATGCCATGGGCGATGACCTCGATTTTGTCGTCGGGCACGCGATAGACGTTACGCAGCAGTTCGCGGCCCTTGCTGGCCATGACGACGACCTTCGCGGACATCTCGACGATGCGCTCCATCACCGCGCGCTGAGGCGCCGTCGGCGCGGCCAGCACGGTGTGCAGCGTCGTGACGACCGGCATGGTCAGGCGCGACAGCAGTTCCAGGATATGAGCCCCGGCTTCGCCACCGAAAATTCCGAATTCGTGCTGCAGACTGACGATGTCGTACCGCGCGGCGTTGAGAAACGGTGCGGCGCGGACATACTCCTCGATGCTGCCGTCCTTGATCTGCAACGCGACCGAAGCAGGATAGTCGTAGGTCTGATCGTGGTCGGTCATCGCCACGATGCAGGTCTGCAGGTTTGGCCGCGAATTCGAGATCGCGCGTTGCAGGTCGGTCGAAAATGTTGCGATCCCGCAGCGGCGCGGCAGCGAATTGCCGATCACCGCGATCTTGCGCAGCGGCGTCATGAGTGCGCCTCGGCCAGGCCAGTGAGTTTCGCCAGCTCGGCAGCAACGGGCTGAACAGGGGTTGTCGATCGCCCGGTAACTCTCTGCAAAAGCGAGCCGATCGGACCGCTTGCGGGATACGCCACCAGGGCGGTTAACCCGCCGGCGCCGACTTCGAAGCTGGCGCGGCCGCCGCCGACGAAGATCGCCTGCCCGACGGACAGCGCGGCCGATCCGATCGCCGCATGGCCGTCGAGAGCAAGAACCCAGGTCTCCGAATCGGCGAGCAGCGCCCAGTTCGACCCCTCAGGCAGCTCAATCCGCTCGAGCACAAAATGCTGGCTCGCGACCAGTACCGTCCGTTCGAGAGTGAGGCTGACGGGATGACGCGGCGGCCGTGGCGGAAAGACGTCGGCAACGGCTACGCCATTGTCGATGTGCAGTTCACGCTCCCTGCCGTAGTCGAACAGGCGGAATGTCGTGTCGCTGCGCTGCTGAATCTCGGCGAGCACGATGCCGGCGCCGAGCGCGTGGATGGTGCCTGCGGGAATGAAGATGACATCGCCTTTCGCAACCGGACGCCATTGAACCAGATCAACGATCGATCCATTCGTGATCGCCGCGCGCAATTCCTGTGGTGTGACCCGTCGATTCAGGCCGACGCCGATCTGCGCGCCCGCTTCCGCCGAGATGATGTACCAAGCTTCGCTCTTGCCGTTCGGCATTCCCATCGCGCGCGCAAACGTATCGTCCGGATGAACCTGAATCGACAACGGCGCGCTGGTGAACAGCAGCTTGAGAAGCAAGGCAGGAGCCGGCGCATTGCTGTCGGCACGCTCGAACCAGAGCTCTCCCACCGCATCCTCGGTGCCGTCGACGCTGCTCCATGGCTGGAGATCGCTGACGCCCCAGGGCTTGCGCATGGCTTGCACGGACGCGTGTTCGATGGACATAGCGTCTCCTGACCCGTGACGCGCACGCCGAAGCGACGTGCCGTTGGTCGATCTAGGCCATAGGATGTGTGGCCAATTGTGTGGTTAAGCGTCGCGTCTGCCGGATACGCCTTGTTGCGAAAACCGGGGACGCTGACGTTGATATGGATACTGCGGCACCCAATAGCAACCATTTTGCTTCGCGCGCGGTCGATATCATGCAAGACAGCGCGGCGAGCTTCGACTGAGCCGCTGAAGAAAGACACGGTTCCACATACGTTGCTATCGCGATCGGATCAGATGCGGCATGAACGCTGACCCTTGCCTTCACTTTGGGAATTTCCCTCGACATCGTGACGAAAAGGGCGTCTGGTGCACGCATCACCGCGTTTCATTGGCCGCCATCGGTGACTGAGGGCCGCGTGCTCCCGCCGCACGACGGGCGGTCAATATGTCCACCCGCCAATCATTCAATCTGCAAGAGTGCTGGTACCTCCAGTCCTGGCGCCAGTTCTTGGTCTCCTGATCGCTGCAGCAATTATCGTCCTGCGGTAACTCCGCGGTGACGGAGACGCGAGCACGATGCGCCAGCCGCGGCAATTGAAACCAGCTTCCATGCCGATCAAACAATCGCGGTGAACGCGAAAGGAATAACGATGAAGAAACCCCTGCTTTCCATTGAAGAGCCCGAGCCGAAGAAGAAGGCGGTGCGGGCCGACAGACCTCCCACCGAAGGGTTCGCGACGATCGTCGACGGCCATTTCAAGTCGGAGTTCGACACCGCCGAGGCTGCTGAAGTCTCCGGCCGCAAGCTGAAGACCGCTTATCCGATGCTTCAGGTCCAGATCTACGACGCAGCCATGAAGGTGCGTACCTTGTTGAGCTAGCACAACCGGCTGTCGTGCCGTCATCGTCGGAAAGGCCCCGACCAGCCGGGCTCCTTAATCTCAGCAACCGCGGCAGATATTATTCAGCTTGGCGCTGGTCCTGGCGTCTTCTGCGCTGAAAGGATCCTTGTAGGCGGATCGCGCCGGGTCTTTTTCGGAGACCGCGGGCTTTTCCTTTTTCGGAGGGTACACGGCGTCGTAGCACGACAGGCGCGCATTGGCGTTTTCGATGACGCGGCACTCCGGCACTGCGGCAAGAGCCGCCGTCGCATACACGCACAATGCCAGCACGGCGAGAGTCGTTTTCATCCGGGTTCCTTCCCGATGGGCCGCAGTTTCAAATCAAGCAGGTCGACGCGGGACGATTCCCCCGTCACGCAACCTCGTCGGTCCAGACCCTGAAGCCGGCCAATGTGTTTGGCCCGAAGGTCTGGGTGATCGGCACATCGGAAGCGTCGCGCCCCTGCGCGATCAGGATGCGGCCGATTCTCGGCACGTTGTTGCGCGGATCGAAGGTGCGCCAGTGCCCGCCGAGATAGGCTTCGAACCAACCGGCGAAATCGCCTGCGGCCCAGGGTTTCGGCGTGCCGATGTCGCTGAGATAGCCGGTGCAATAGCGCGCCGGAATGTTCATGCAGCGGCAGAACGCAACGGCGAGATGGGCGTAATCGCGGCAGACGCCCTTGCCTTCCGCGTAAGCCTCCCACGCCGTCCTGGTGGCGCGCGCGTGCTCGTATCCGAAGGCGATGTGACGGTGGACGAAGTCGCAGATCGCCTGAACCCGGGCCCAGCCCGGCGGCGTCTTCTCGAATAATTGCCAGGCGATGTCCGAAAGCCGGTCGGTCTCGCAATAGCGGCTGCCGAGCAGATAGACCAGGGTGTCCGCGGGCAGGTCCTCCACCGCGTGCTGAACTGCCGAAGCAAACACCGGATCGGGCAGGCCGCTGTCGCGAACGACGCCGTCGGCCGCAAGCCGCACGCGGCCGGCGGGCGCCACCATGCGGCTGCACCAATTGCCGAACATGTCGCGATAGGGCGTGATCTCGACGGCGGGGTCGGTGGTGAGGAAATCCGGCACGATGACATCGGACGCACGGCTGAAGTGTGTGCCCAGCACCATGATCATCGGCGTCGGCTGCGGAAAATCGTACAGCATTTCGAATCCGACGCGAATCTTCACTCGAAAGGCCTTTCCGGCTGCTGACTGCTCGAAGTGGCTACGAAACCGGCGAATGCAAGGCGCTGGCTGCCTCATTCGACCAAAGGCGGCGGGCACCAAAGAAAACGATAGCTAATTGCCGCAAAAGCGCGCACGTTGCGACGATGTCCGCAAAACATGATGACTTCGTGCGCAGACACGCGAGGCTGCTGGCATGACCACGCGCACACGACGGGAAACAGTTCATTTCAGGCATTCCTTCCGCATCAAGGGTATCGACCGGCAGCTCGCACCGGGGGCTTACGAAATCGTCACCGACGAGGAGATGATCGAGGGCCTTTCGTTTCCGTGCTTTCGGCGTGTCGCGACCATGATCATGGTGCCCGGTGCGCCGCCGCAACGTTCCGCGATGGAAATGATCTCGATCAGTTCGATCGATCTGTCCGATGCGCAACGCATCGACGGGAGCGCGCCGCGTGAGTGAGACCCCGATCGAGCTCGACAAGCATCGCGGCATGGCGGCGCAGAAGGCGACCGATATCCGTCGCGTGATTGCCGACGTCGAAGCCAATGCGAAACTGTTGCGTGACAAGCAGGGCGTTGTCGAAATCGAGATCCTCGCCGCGCCAGCCGCCTCGTGGCCCGAGGCGGTGGCCAAGGCGCGTTACGTGCTCAACCTGTATTCCGCCGGCCTGCCGGCGACCGACACCCATCACCGCGACCTCGTATCCGCGGTGCTTGCGGACCTCACTCGGCTCTCGAGCGACGAGACCTGAACAAGACGATGTTCCGCCTAAAAGAACTGTACATTTCATCCAGCCGTCCCGACCAGGGTCGAACGGCGCAAACCGAAAGCAACTGATGCAGAATCTCTCGCCACGTCACGTCATGACGGAAGAATCGCTTCGTCTCGGCGTCGAGTCCGGCTGGTACTCGACCAAAGTCAGTGGAACCTTCGTCTCGGGCCCGCATTCTTCCGAAGCGGACTGCCTGCGCAGGATCTTGGAAATCAATCCGCCGCCGGTCGTAAAAAAGAGGGTAGCCGGATGAGAGCATCGTTTCGCTCCGGGAGAACAGCCTGATGACATTCGCGCGCGGCAACATCCGGGGCTATGACGACGACCGGATGGTCCTGCTGTTCTCCATGATGGACGGCGGCAGGGAAGTGCCCTGCGCCGTCAGCGCTGCCGCTATGGATGAACTGGAACACGTGCCGCGCACGCCGGCAGCCCGGCGCGAGGAACAGTTTTCGCGATTGCGGGACCGGATCGAGGCGTGCGCGTCCCGCAAATTCGAGGCGCGGGAGTTCGAAGGCACTCCCCCCGGCATCATCGTGCGCGGCATCGATTTCCGTTCCTGAAGGCACTGCCACCGGCGGTCGTCACTGATGTCACGACGAACCGGTCTGCGGACCGGTGAAAAACAGTTCCGCCCCTTCCCCGATCATGTTTTAAGGTCCCGGGCTATTTCCGAAGGGCCGATTGCATGAACTTGCCGATGAGCTGGGACGAATGGGCTGACCACGACGGCGTTGCGCTCGCCGCGCGCGTCGCCAAGGGTGAACTGACGGCCGCGGAACTGGCCGCGCAGGCCGCCGCCGGCATCGCCAAAGTCGATCCCGCGCTTTCAGCCGTCGTCGAAATCTTCGAGGATGCGGTGACAGACCCCGGCACCGACGGCACCAATCTCGACGGGCCGTTTGCCGGACTCCCGTTCCTGATGAAGGACCTGGGTCCGACCATGCAGGGCCGCCTGCAGGAAATGGGCTCGCTGATGATGCGCGGCAATCGCGCCGCGGCCGACACGTTCATGACGACGAAGATGCGCGGGGCCGGGCTCAATCTGATCGGCCGCACGACGACACCGGAATTCGGCGTCTGCAGTTCGGCCGAAAATCCCGCCGTCTATGTCACGCGTAACCCCTGGAATACCGACTCCACCACCTGCGGCTCGTCGGCCGGCAGCGCCGCGATGGTCGCCGCCGCCGCGGTGCCGATCGCGCATGCGACCGACGGCGGCGGCTCGATCCGGATTCCCGCCGGCGTCAACGGCAATATCGGGCTAAAAGTCTCGCGC
>Ga0307278_10001377_pt1 | contig 12096 bp, 8 predicted proteins | sample ER_DNA_117_FD_194482 | JGI IMG/M metagenome (GOLD analysis project Ga0307278, IMG submission 194482) | Bulk soil microbial communities from the East River watershed near Crested Butte, Colorado, United States - ER_DNA_117 | ecosystem: Environmental > Terrestrial > Soil > Floodplain | place: USA... | reverse complement strand
GATACCGGATGAAGATGTTCGGGTACTCGAGGAGCTCGAGGTTGGCCTCGGCGGCGTGCTCGGCGTAGTTGCGCGCGATGCAGATGATCTTGGGCGGATGCGGCACCGCCGGGAGCAGCCGCGCGTCGGTCGGCACGTGAGTGTCCGGCCGGCCCTCGCCGTCGGCGAGCGCTTGGCGCGCCGCGGCCAGCGTCGCATCGCCACCGGCGAGCAACGCCACCATGTCGGGCGGCACGTCGTCCGAGACGGCGTTGAGATCGACGATCACGCCGTTGGCGCGGCCGCCCACGCGACGCTCTCCGTCGCGTGTGAACGAAACGAGTCGCATGCCTACTCGGTCAGCAGGACGACGCGCACCGGCGAGCCGGTCCCGTCGGCGATCTTCAGGGGCAGCGCGAGGAACAGTCCGGTGGCCGCGACGTTGGCAAGGCCGGTGAGCCCTTCGACGATGAGGATGCCGCGCGGGAGGAAGGCGCTGGTGTGCCCGTGGGCGCCGGACATCTCCGCGTCGATCGCCGCGACGTCGCACGCGGCGGTGTCGCTGGCGACCGCGGCGACACCCAGATCGGCGAGGTACTCGCATGCATCGTTGCTGAGCCCCGGCTGATTGCGACCCCACCACGTCTGATCGCGGCCGTTGAGGCCGCCGGGCAGGTTGCGGTCCCATCCGGTCTCGACGATCGCGACGTCGCCGGGCTGCAACGCGAACCCGCCGCGCGCCTCGGCGGCCTTGAGGTGCTCGAGGCCGATGAGCTCGCCAGGCTGGTGATCGTTGGCGGTCAGGTCGTACTTGCAGTACGGCCGCAGCAGCAGGGCGTCGACCGCGACCTCTGCCATCGTGGCGCCGCCGGCGTCGAAATGGAATGGCGCGTCGACGTGGGTCCCGGTGTGCTCGTTGAGGCTGATCGTGTTGACCGCCGCGCCCCCCTGATCGTGCCTGACGATCGGCGTGATCTGGGGCGGCTCGTACATGAACCACACCGGCAGGTGTGCGTCCAGCGTGGGGGAGACGTCGTGCACGGTCAGGCGGCCGAGGGCGGCAAGCGCAGCCGCCACGGCGCCCGGGGCACCTGAGTTGTCGAGCACGGGCATGTCGGCTGTCCCTCTCTCCATCGTGGGTCGATCATCGCCGCCCCCCGGCGGCCCGACAAACGGGCCGTTCCCCTGACCGGAATTGGTCAGCGGCGCAGGCCGTCGACGAGCAGGCGCGTGGACTGGGAGGGTCTCAGGCCGACCGTGTTCAGAGCCGATTCGCAGCGCCGGTAGGTCTCGATGACGCGGTCCTCGAGCCCTTGCGCGGCGGCGGCGCGCATGAGCAGGCGCCATGCCTGCTCGCGCAACGGATCCTCCTCCAGCACGCCGGTCAGGATCGACGTGGCGAGCGGGAAGTGGTTGGTCTCGAGCGCTGCGACGGCGGTGTCGACCCGGGCATCGGCCAGCGTGGAGGCCAGCTCGGCGCGTCGCTGGTTGACCCAACCGCAGTCCACGCCCTTGAGGTAGATCGCGCCCGCGTGGTCCTCGACGACCCGCCGCGTCGCGTCCAGGCGCGATGCGCCGACCAGCGCCGCGGCGCTCGCCAGCCGAGCCTGGAGCAGCATCGTGTCGCTCTCGATCGACGCCGACCCGTCGAGCACGAACGTGTCGGCCTCGCGCAGGAGCTCGACGCCGGTCGGCAGCAGCTGGCGTAGCCCGTGCGCCGCTTGTCTGAGGTAGGCGCGTGTCGAGTCGTCGTCACGGCCGTCGAACAGCTGGTCGAGGAGCTCGTCTCGCCTGGCGCTGCCCCCGACGTGCACGAGATAGGCCAGCACCGCGTAGCTTTTCGCCACGCGTGTCTTGCGCTCCTCGCTGCCCACGAGCAGCGCAGGGATGCCGAGGTCGCGCAGCCGGAGCACGGGCTCCAGCGGTTGGCGGCTGACGCGCGCCCACGTCGCCCGCGAGCGGCCGGTCTCGTGCCATGGTCCGTCGACCTCGCTCTCGCCGTCGATCGCCCTTGCCAGCACGCCGGGGAAGTCGTCGAGCGCCTTGAGCAGCAGATGCCTGGACCCCTGTCGCCGCGCCGCGTCGAGCGCGACCTCCGCCGCGGCGTCGGCCGCCCGCTCGTCGCCCACACGCCAATGGGCCTCGGACAGGTAGACCGCCGCCGTGGCAAGCTCGAGCAGCCGGTCGGCGGCGCGCATCGACGAGACCGCGGCACTGAGCCGATCGAGCGCCTCGGCATCGCGGTCGGCGATCAGTAGCGCCAATCCGACCCACATGTCGATCTGTTCGGCGAGGTATGCGTAGTCGCGCGCCCGCGTCGTGGCCTCGAGGCCCTCCAGGATCGTGAGCGCCGTCGCGGAGTCGCGGCGCATCCGCAGCTCGAGCTTGGCGGCCAGGAGGCGACTGACCACGTCGAAGACGAACGAGCCCGAGCTGACGATCCGCGTGCGCCCGCGCAGGAGCGCGTCGCGGGCGAGCTCCTCGTGCCCGAGGTCGATCAGCAGCTCGGGTCCGACGGTCGCCTCGAAGCGCAGGTTCGGCAGACGGCCCGCGCCGACGCCGAGCATCCGGCGCGTCTGCTCCAGATCGCCCAGCGCACGGTAGGCGCTGGCCCGCTCGGTCGCCGCCGGCGTCCATTCCGACACCGGAGCGTCGCGGACCTCCGTCAACCGCCCGCGCGCGAAGGAGATACGCAGGATCAGCGCGTCGAGCGGCCCACCTGCCAGCTGCGGGACCGACGCCGGCGGCGCGCTCTGAAGCAGCGAGCAGAGATAGGCCGTGACCTCGCTTCCGCGGCCCGGAGGCGCCTCGGCGAGAAGCCGCCGCGTGTCCTGGAGCCGGCCCACGTGCCAGTAGCCCCAGGCCGCCAGCACGCGGTGCTCGAGCCCCGAGGGGTCGGTTCCCGACAAGCCGTCGAGCGCATCGAGCGCGTCAGCGGCCGCGACGGCGTGCTGGAACTGCTCGCGGGCGATCGAGACGCTGAGCTGCGCGCGCAGCAGCACGGGCTTGTGCAGCATCCCGGCGGCCGCGAAGCGATCCAGCCACGCCTGCACGAGCTCGAGGTCCAGGCGCATGATCGCGGCCGGCAGCGCATGCTCGGCCGGCTCGACCGCGTCACCGACGTGTCCGGTCGCCAGCAGCTCCTCCAGCGCCTCCTCGTGCCGGCCCTCGGCGGAGAGCGCCAGCCCGTAGCGACGCCGGATGTCGCGCGTCTGCGCGCGGTCACGCCGATCGAGCAGCGATCGCAGGTATTCGCGCAGCCTGGGGTGGCAGCGCAGGGTCGCCCCGTTGTCGCGCCACGCGACCGGCAGATGCTGGCGGCGCAGGCGCTCGAGCACGTCGGCGGCGTTCTCGACTCCGAGCAGCGCCGCGCGCGCCGCGTCGACCTCGGCGAAGACCGACGTGCGGATGAGGCAGTCACGCTCGTCGTCTCGCAGCCCGTCGAGGATCTCGGCGGCGAGGTAGCCGGCGAGCGGGTCTGCCTCACCGCCTGACCCACCGACGTGATCGCGGGAGCGCCATGCCTCGAAGAGCACGCCGGTGACCCAGCCGCCGGTCGCCTCGACGACGCTGCGCGGGTCCGCCGCCCGCAGGCCGTGGAGCTCGAGCGCTCCCGCCGCTTCCTGGTGGTCGAAGGCAAGCTGCTCCTCGCCCAGGCGTCCGATCGCCCCGTAGCCGATCCGCGACAGAGCGTCGAGCTCGACCTCTCGTCGCCCGACGAGGATCACCTTGACCTGCGGCGGCAGGTACCTGATCAGGCCGGACAGGACGTCGAGCGCGGCGTGCGAGCCGGCGATGCGCTCGAGCTCGTCGAGCACGAGCACGGCCGGGCGGTTCGGCAGCGCCTGCGCGAGGATCCCGGCAGCCTCCGGATGCATGATGCCGGCGGCGAGCGCGTCGCTGGCGACCGTGGGCATCTGCGGCAGCACGCGCCGTATGGCGGCTTCGAGGTAGACGAGCAGGCGGCCCGGCGCGGCGTCCGTCGGGTCCAGCGTCAGCCACGCGACCGGCGAGCCGAGCGCCGCGACCCCCTGGCTGACCATCGTCGTCTTGCCTGCCCCGGCGGTCGCCCAGACGCCGACCACGCGGTGGTCGGCGACGAGGCGGGCCAGGGCCTCGTCGAGTCGCGGGCGGGCGAGCAGCCGATCCGAGACTACGGGCATGGTCAACTTCGCCTCGACGAGAGGGACGCGCTCGCGCCGGTCCGCCGCCATCTGCGGAACGTATCCCAACCCGCTCGCCCGTTTCGCCGCCATTAACGGTCCGCATGGGACGCTGCCAGGGTGCGCCACCCTGGAGGAGAGGGCGGCCCGTCAGTCGCGGACCGGGTCTTCGTCGTGTTGGAGTCGTGCGCGGGCAGCAGCCAGGCGCTCACCCTCGTCGACCTCGTCGAGCGCACGGGCTTGCCGAAGACGACGTTGCACCGGATGTGCTGGAAACTCGTGGAGCTCGGGATGCTCGAGCACGCCGACAACGGCTTTCGGATCGGCACGAAGCTCTTCGCCCTCGGAAGCATGAACCCGGGCCTGCGAAGGCTGCGTGCGATGGCGATGCCGCACCTGCACGCACTGGTCGAGCGCACGGGATGGGCGGTCAACCTCGCCGTGCTCGCTGATGACCGCGCGCTGATCGTCGAGGAGATCTACGGCGCCCAGTCGCAGACGATGCGTCGCATGGTGGGCGGTCGCCTGCCGTTGCACGCGACCGCCGTCGGCAAGGCGCTGCTATCGGGCTACTCCGGCGCTCGCCTCGACGCGGTCCTCGGCATGACGGCGCTGCGCCCGTACACCCGCACGACCATCGTGCGGCCCAACCTCCTGCGCGAGCAGCTCGATGCGGTCAGGCGCACCGGCGCCGCCTTCTCGCACGAGGAATGGTCGGTCGGCACGTCGGGCGTCGCCTCGCCAGTGACCGTGGCCGGCAGGGTCGTCGCCGCCGTCGCGGCGGTCGGCCCGCCCGGCGACCAGGGGTTACGGCAGCGCGCGAACTCGGTGCGCCACACGGCGCTGGTCGTCTCCCGGGCGCTGAGCCCGGCCCCGGCCCCCGCCGCCGTCGCCGCATAGCTGCGATCAGAAGGCGCTGTGGCCAGTGAGCGCCCGGCCGAGGACGAGGGTGTGCACCTGCTGGGTTCCCTCGTAGGTGACGACAGACTCGAGATTGGTCATGTGACGCATGACCGGGTACTCGAGCGTGATGCCGTTGGCCCCGAGGAGCTGGCGCGCCTTGCGGCTGACCTCGAGCGCCATGCGGACGTTGTGGAGCTTGCCGTAGCTGATGTGCTCCGGCAGCGCTCGGCCGCGATCCTTCAGGCGGCCGATGCGCGAGGCGATGAGCAGCCCGTTGTTGACCGCGACGTGCATCTCGGCGAGGTCCTGCTGGACGAGCTGGCGGGAGGCGATCGGCGAGCCGAAGGAGACCCGCGACGCCGTGTAGTCGAGCGCGGCCTCCAGGCACGCGCGGGCCGCGCCGACCGCCCCCCACACGATCCCGTAGCGCGCCTCGTCGAGGCACGAGAGCGGGCCACGCAGCGAGGTGACGCCGGGTAGGCGGGCGTCGTCGGGAACCCGGCAGTCCTCGAACACGAGCTCGGAGGTCGTCGATGCCACCAGCGACAGCTTGTCCTTGATGTCGACGGCCGTGAAGCCCCGAGCCTCGGAGGGGACGAGGAACCCCCGGATCCCCTCGTCGGTCCGGGCCCACACGACGGCCACGCCGGCCCGGCTGCCGTTCGTGATCCACATCTTGGTCCCGTTGAGGATCCAATCGCCACCGGCGCGGCGCGCGGACGTGCGCATGGCCGACGGGTCGCTGCCCGCGTCGGGCTCGGTGAGCCCGAAGCACCCGATGATCTCGCCCGCAGCCATGCCGGGAAGCCATCGCTGCCTCTGCTCCTCTGAACCGAAGGCGTGGATCGCGTACATCGCCAGCGAGCCCTGCACCGACACCAGGGAGCGCAGGCCGCTGTCGCCGGCCTCGAGCTCGAGGCAGGTCAGGCCGTACGCGGTCGCGCTCGCCCCGGCGCAGCCGTAGCCGTCCAGGTGCATGCCCAGCAGGTCGAGCTGCCCGAGCTCGCGAGCGATCCCGGCCGGCAGCTCCCCGGCGCGCCACGCCTCGCCGACGATCGGCAGGAAGCGGCGCGCCACCCACTCGCGCACCGTCTGCTGGATCAGGCGCTCCTCGTCGGAGAGTTCGGTGGTCAGCTCGAACGGATCGCCGACGGCGTATCGCGTGCCGGCGGCCGCGGTCGTCATGCCGCCGACGGCGTGAGCAGCGGCATGACCTGCTCGGCGACGTCGAGGACGATCTCTCGCGTCAGATGCGGGGGCGCCCAGAAGCTCACGTTGTCGAGGCCGGCGTCCTCGAGCTGGCGCAGCGTCGCGGCGATCTCCTCGGCGGTCCCGGTCAGGGTCGTCATCCTGACGATCTCGTCGGTGAGGACGGCGGCCTCGCCGTCGATCAGGTGCGACAGATGCCCGCGATGCGTCTCCTGGTAGAGCCGGTCGCGGGGCACGGGCAGGCCCGAGAGCACTTCGCGCTCGTAGAGCTCGATGCGATCACGCAACGGCGGCGGAAGGTGCTCGGCGATCGACGGATCGTCGGCGTAGACGTGGAAGGGCATCATCGCGGCCATCCCGACGCGCTCCAGCACGCGCGGCGACGCCGCGGACTCGCCGGGCTCGAGCACGCAGACGCAAGCGGAGTACATCTTGTAGGCGTCGGCCATCGAGCGACCGGCAGCCTTGGCCCCCGCGAGGAGCTGTCCGAACGACCATGCGTAGACGTCGGCCGCGTTGTCCATGACGTTCGAATACTGCAGCGTGATGATCCACCCGTCGCCCACCTCGCCGGCGGCCGCAAGCGCCTTGGGCCCATCCGCCGCCACGTAGACCGGGGTCCGGTGCTCGAGGTCGACGTACAGCCCCTCCTTGTGGCGGAAGCGGATCGGACGCTCCCACTTGCCCTCGCGGTGCACGATCTCCTCGCCGTCGAGCAGCGCGCGGCAGTCGGCGGCGAACGCTCGCAGCCGGGACACCGGCACCCGCGGTAGCCCGAAGGTCGCGCGCCCGGTGAAGCCAGAGCCCACGCCGAGGAAGGTGCGCCCCGGCGCCATGCGGTTGACCGTCGCGATTGCGGCGGCGGTCGTCGCGGCGTTGCGGCCGCCGGGGATGGCCAGGAAGGTCCCCAGGCGCATCGAGGTCGTCGCCTGGGCGGTGAGCGCCATGCAGGCGAAGGGATCTCCACCCAACAGCGGCGAGTCGACGAATCCCGCCGTGGCGAAGCCGTGCGCCTCCGCGAACGCGGCGTCCTCCCAGCAGCCGTGGTAGCCCATGAGCCCGAGTCCGAAGTCCACTGCTCTCCTCCGCGTCGCCGACCTGATCGTGGACGGTATCCGGGCGGCGGGCACCGATCCTGAGACTGGTTCCGCTCGCCGGAACGGTGCCCCTCCGGGGTGAGGGGCGGATGGGATTTGATGGCCTCGCTTTGGCACACATGCGAACGACGGTGGCGGGCTCCTGGTGGCCGCGGCCCGAGCTGCAGGACGAGCTCCGGCGCTACCACGCAGGCGAGCTCGGCCAGGACGAGGCCGACGCGGTGCTGCGCAAGGCGGCGCAGACCGCCATCGACGAGCAGCGCGAGCTCGGCCTGACCGAGTGGACGGGCGGCGAGTACTTCACCTACGAGTTCATCGAGCACCTGGCGCGCGTGCTGACCGGCATCGTCATCGAGGTTCCGAGCAAGCCCGAGCTCTTCGACTACGACGACATGGCCTTCGCGCGCATCGTCGGGGACATCGACGCACCCAACGGCCTCGGGTACGTCGAGGGCTACTTGCGCGAGAAGGACCTCGCCGGCGGCGTGCCCAAGGCCACCGTCGTGGGACCGGTCGAGGTCGCGATCAGCGTGGTCGGCGAGCTCGACGGCCTCAAGGGCCAGATGCCGAACCTGGTGCGGATCGTCAACGCCGAGATCCGCGGCCTGGCCGACGCCGGCTGCCCGCACATCCAGCTCGACGTTCCCGCGTTCACGACGCTCATCACCAACGGCGCGATGACCGCTGACGAGGCGGCTGGCATCGTCGAGAAGTGCTTCGAGGGCGTCGAGGGCACGACGCGCGGCATCCATCTGTGCAGTGGCAATCTGCGCGGCCGGCCGCTGGCCGGCAACCTCACCAGCCAGCCGTGGGTGGACGTGCTCCAGCGGCTCGACGGCGTCGTCGACGTCGCCCATCTGGCGCTGCAGTACTTCAATCGCTACCTCGAGCGCGATCTCTTCGACGCCCTACCGGCGAGCATGGAGCTCGCGGCCGGGATCGTCGACGAGGCCTCCTACTGGGTCGAGCCCGTGGACAAGATCCGCGAGCGCGCCCGCGACTGGGCGGGGGTCGTCGGGGAGGAGCGCCTGTGGCTCTCGCTCTCGTGCGGCTTCGGCCGTCACCCGACTCGCAGCATCCCGGTGCTCCGCGAGAAGGTCGAGAACATGGTCGCGGCCGCCTCGAGCCTATGAGCGACCGCTTGCGCGCCGACGTCATCGGGTCGCTGCTGCGCCCCGAGGCGCTGCGCGAGGCCCGGGCCAGGCGGCTGTCCGGCGAGCTGGCGCCGGCCGCGTACAAGCGCATCGAGGACGCGGCCGTCGACGACGCCATCGCTCTGCAGGAGCAATGCGGGCTGGACGCGGTCACCGACGGCGAGATGCGCCGGATGTTCTTCACCGGCGTGATCACCGATGCGCTGGAGGGCATCGAGCTCGTCACCGGGGCTCCGACCACCTGGCACCGGGCCGGGTCCGACGAGACCGAGACGATCGAGCTGCCGGTGGTCATCACGGGGCGGCTGCGGCGCCGCGGATCGCTCGCCGTCGAGGAGTTCGCCTACGCCCGCGGGCAAGCACATCGCACGCTCAAGGTCACGCTGCCCAGCCCGTTGATGCTCTCCTACTTCTGGTCGCCCGAGCACTCCCGGGCCGCCTACGACGACCCGTTCGACATGTTCGCCGACGCCGCCGAGATCATCCGCGAGCAGGCGGGAGAGCTCGTCGCGGCCGGATGCGAGTACATCCAGTACGACGCGCCCGAGCTGGCGACGATCGTCGATCCCAGCCAAGCCGACTTCTTCGCGAGCCTCGGCATCGAGCCCGAGCGGATGCTCACCGAGGGCGTCGACCTGCTCAACCACTGCGCCGACATCGACGGGGTGCGCGTCGTGATGCACATGTGCCGCGGCAACAACCGCGGGCGCTGGCTGGCCGAAGGCGGCTATGAGTCGATCTCGCGGCGGGTCTTCCAACGGGCCGCGAGCTTCGACGGGTTCGCGCTGGAATACGACTCGCCGCGCGCAGGCTCGCTGGAGGTGCTGCGAGACGTCCCAGAGGACAAGACGGTGATCCTCGGGCTCGTGTCGTCGAAGACCAACGCGGTGGAGGCGGCCGAGGACATCGCGTCGCGCTTGGACGAGGCGGCCGAGCACTTCCCTCGCGAGCAACTCGCGCTCTCGACGCAGTGCGGGTTCGCCTCGGAGGACGCCGGCAACCCGGTGACGCCCGAGCATCAGCGCGCCAAGCTCGAGCTGGTCGCTGACGTCGCGCACAGCTGCCTTCCGTGACGGGCGTGGAGCTGCTGTCGATCAGCAACGTCAGCAAGCGCTTCGGTGGCGTCCGCGCGCTGGACGACGTCGACTTCGATCTGCGGCGCGGGGAGATCCACGCGCTGCTCGGCGAGAACGGAGCCGGCAAGTCGACGCTCGTCAAGGTCCTCGCCGGCGTCGTCAATCGCGACGCCGGCGATGTGCGCGTCGAGGGCCACGCCCTCGCGCTGCGCTTCCTTCCGGCCGACGTCACCGACGCGGGCGTGGCCTTCGTCCACCAGGACCTCGGGCTGCTGGACCACCTGAGCGTGGCCGAGAACATCGCGCTCAGCGTCGGGTATCAGCGCAGGCGCGGAGGCCTGATCGCCTTCCGGGCCACCGAGCGTCGCGTCGCCGACGACCTCGCTCGCCTGCGGCTGCAGATCGACCCGCGAGCCCCGGTCCGCGCCCTGACCCAGGACGAGAAGGTGATGGTCGCGGTGGCCCGCGCCTTCTCGCTCGATGCCCGCGCGATCGTCCTCGACGAGGTGACGTCGAGCCTGCCGGCCCCGGAGGCCGCGCGCCTGGCCGACGCGCTGCGCTCGACGCGCGACGCCGGCCTGGGGATCGTCTACGTCACCCACCGGATCGACGAGATCTTCGGTCTGGCCGATCGCGTGACGGTGCTGCGCGACGGCCGACGCGTGGTCACGGCCGATGTGGCCGACACCGACCACGACCAACTCGTCGAGTGGATCCTCGGCACCGAGGCGACGACAGCGGTCGACAGCACGGCCGCGCATCGCCGTCGCGCGCGCGACGCCGGGGAGGAGCCGCTGCTCCTCGTGCACGAGCTCGAGGGGCCGGGCATCGCCCAGGCGGTCTCGTTCACGATCGGCGAGGGCGAGATCCTCGGCGTCTGCGGCCTGGTCGGATGCGGCGCCCGCGAGCTCGCCGGGCTGCTCGGCGGCGCCCTGCTGCCGTCCGCCGGGGACGCATCGCTCGATGGGGAATCGCTGCCGCTGGGCCATCCGGCGCGGCTGCGCGAGCGCCGGTGCACCTACGTCCCCGGCGACCGCCAGGGCGCTGGCGGCGTGTTCAACCTCAGCGTTCGCGAGAACCTTTTCATCAAGCGCCTCAACGGCGGTGGGCAGCGCGACGCGGTGATCCGCCGACCGCGCGCCGAGCGGGCCGACGCGCAGCGCCTCGCCGATCGCTTCGACATCCGGCCGCGCGGGCGCGTCGATCACCCGCTTGCCTCGCTGAGCGGCGGCAACCAGCAGAAGGCCATCCTCGGGCGCTCGCTGCGCGCGGCGCCGCGCCTGCTGGTAGTCGACGATCCCACCGCGGGAGTCGACATCGGCTCGCGTGCCCAGGTTCACGCGATCATCCGCGACGCCGCGGAGCACGGGGCCGCGGTCCTGCTCGCCTCGACCGACTTCGACGAGGTCGCCGTCCAGGCCGACCGCGCCCTCGTCATGTGGCACGGGCGGGTGTGCGCCGAGCTCTCCGGCGCGCAGCTGACCTCCAACAACCTCGCCCGCGCCAGCTACGGGCGCGCCCGCGGCGCAGCGACGGAGGACGTCGCATGAGCGCACGGTCCCATCAGCTCGCCGACCTCTCCAACCGCTACGGCCTGCTCGTGCTCTTCGCGGTCGTGGCTGCGCTGTTCTCCGTGCTCAAGCCGGACACCTTCCCGACGCTCGACAACGCGCAGACGATCGCCTCGACGCAGGCGGTGATCGCGCTCCTGGCGCTGGCCGCCGTCCCGCCGCTCATCGCGGGCCAGTTCGACGTGTCGATCGGCTTTCAGCTCGGGCTCTCGCAGACGCTGTGCGCCGGCCTGATGATCAAGAACGGCTGGTCGGCGCTGCCCGCGGCCGGGGCGGGCGTCGGCTCCTGCCTGGCGATCGGGCTGGCCAACGGACTGCTGGTGACGAGGCTTCGGCTCAACTCGTTCATCGCCACGTTGGGGGTGGGCACGGTCGTTCTCGGGCTCACCCAGCTCTACGGCAAGGACGAGACGATCAGCGGCGCGTTGCCGAGCTCGTTCCTGAAGCTCGGGCAGAGCCATGTGCTCGAGGTCCCGCTGCCGTTCGTCTACGTCGCGCTGGTCGCGGTGTCCCTGTGGCTGGCGATGGAGTACACGTCGTGGGGACGGGAATGCCACGCGACGGGCGGCAATCCCAGGGCGGCGCTGCTGGCGGGCGTGCGCACCGACCGCGTGACCCTGCACTGCTTCGTCCTGGCCGGGCTGCTCAGCGGGATCGCCGGCGTGGTGTCGGTCACGGTGCTCGGCGCGGCGGCGCCGACGGTCGGCCTCGGCGCTCTGCTCCCCGCCTACGCGGCGGCCTTCCTCGGCGCGACGGCGTTCCGGCCGGGACGATTCAACTCGCTCGGCACCATGGTCGGGATCTACCTGCTCGCCACCGGCGTCACCGGCCTGCAGTCGCTCGGCGCGCAGTTCTACGTCGAGCAGCTCTTCTACGGCGGCGCGCTGCTCATCGCGCTGTGCGCGTCCGCGCTCGTCGAGCGCCGGCGCGGCGGCGTGCCGACC
>Ga0307278_10001376_pt1 | contig 12101 bp, 17 predicted proteins | sample ER_DNA_117_FD_194482 | JGI IMG/M metagenome (GOLD analysis project Ga0307278, IMG submission 194482) | Bulk soil microbial communities from the East River watershed near Crested Butte, Colorado, United States - ER_DNA_117 | ecosystem: Environmental > Terrestrial > Soil > Floodplain | place... | reverse complement strand
AGGTCAGCGAGTTCGCGCCAAGACAGGCCAGAAAGCCGTTGACGCCCACCTGGACCCGGTCGCCGGTCCCGTCCACTGGCCCCAGGGTGATCAGGATGCCGTGGTCGCGGACATGCGCGCAGCCGTGGGCCACGATGACCTCGTCGCCGGAGGCGACGAACGTTAGCGGGCCAACATCGGTGAGGGCGTGGGTGATGCCACGGCGGGCGGCGGGCGGGATCGGTCCGCCCCCAGAGGTGCCCTGGCCTGAGGCACCGGCGCCGGCCACCGCGTGGTCGATCACGAAGATCTGTGGGAACCGGTAATCGGCCGCGATGGCGGCGTCGCCGCTAGTCAGGTACTGGCGCAGCACCGCCGCATAGATCAGCGCCTGCCGGTCGACTTGGGTGCGATCGACCGGGGATGGCTGGGCGGCCTTGGAGTGGACGCTGCAGCCGGTGAGAGCGATGGCGGCGGTGAATACGACAGTGGCGATGATCCTGGCTGGTCGCATGGCAAGCTCCCCCGAACAGCACGACCCTCTATGGGTCCACGGCATCAGCGTGGCCTGAGCTGGTCACGAGCTGACGGCGACCAAGCATCGCGGCCAACGCGAAACGACCTCGACCCGGTCGCGATCGTGCCTCGAAACGAGCGCGCTAGGTGTAATAGCCAGGGAGGTTGTTGACGCGGCTGATGGGTGGGCGGCCACCGAGGGCGGTGTGGGCTCGGTGATGGTTGTACCGATGGACCCAGGGCTGCAAGGCGCGATCGCGGGCGGTGTTGGAGCGGTACAGCCGCCGATACGCCCACTCCTGGAGCAGGGTTCGGTTGAACCGCTCCACCTTGCCGTTGGTCTGGGGCCGGTACGGGCGAGTCCGCCGGTGCCGCACGCCGAGGTCAGCCAGCGCCGTCCGAAACACGCGGCTTCGATAGCCGACCCCGTTGTCGGTGAGCACGCGGGTCACGGTGACGCCGTGCACGGCGAACCAGCGGTGGGCGCGGCGCCAGAACCGAGCGCAGGTCTGGGCCCGCTCGTCGCCGAGCACCTCGACGTAGGCCAGGCGGGAGTGGTCGTCGACCGCGGCGTGCAGGTAGTCGTAACCACCGCCACGCCGGTCGGCGCGTCGGTTTGCCACCCCGTCGGCTCGGCCGTGGACGCGATGGCCGCCGCCTGAAGGAATGCGTCCGAGCTTCTTGACGTCCAGATGGACCAGGTCGCCTGGCCGGTCGTGCTCGTAGCGGCGGATCGGTTGGCCGGTGGGACGGTCCAGCCACGTTAGCCGGTTCATCTGGTGGCGGACCAGGACGCGGTGGACGGTCGAGGCGGGCAGGCCCAGCCGAGCAGCGATCCTGGCGGGGCCGAGTCGTTGTCGCCGGCGCAGCGTGATGATGCGCTCCTCGACCTGGGCGGCGGTCCGCCGCGGGCTGTGGGCGGGGACGCTGGGCCGGTCGACCAGGCCGGCCTCGCCGAGCTGCTGGTAGCGGGACCACCAGCGGTAGGCGGTGGTGCGGGAGACGCCCATCTCGTGGGCGATGTGGGCGATCGGCCGTTGCGGTTGGGCGGTGATCCGCCCCACCAGCGTCAGCCTTCCAGCCGGGGTCAGGCGCGCGTTAGCGTGGGCCATGAAGCCTCCGAGTTGAGCCAGGGCCGTCAGACAGCCCTCACCTCACTCGGAGGCTTCCTCATCCGTCAACAACCTCTATGGGCAGTACAGCTAGTTCCGATGCGGCTCTATGAGCTTTTATCCGTTCTCGCCCAATTGCTTCGACAGCCCATGCCCAAATTTCGTGTTATGGGCACCAACCTCGTGAGTTCGTAGGCGAGCCACCGCAACGGTTGACGGGCGGTCAGCGGCGTGGGACCCACATATGGAGCACTTCGCCCATGTATGCAAAGGTGCCGTCTAGCTGCCTCTCGTAGCCTGGGCCAGTATTGAACCGCAGCACCGGACGCCTCGGCGCGAGGAAGGCCTCATGCAATGGAGTGGGCCAGTTCGGATTCCCGACGATAGACCGATGACATGCGCTGGCGACATCAGCATTGCAAGCCCTGACCCGGTTTGGTTCAATCTCACGCACCAGCGGCCTCCCGGTCGTCGTCAGGACGAGCTGCTTTCCGGGATCGAGCGGGAACCGAAGTTCCTCTGCGTTGGCTATGCCTACACCCTCGAACCTGTCACGCGGGGACGGCTTCCGCCAGATGACGAGAGGGAAGTCCGAGGCGATAAGTCGCGGCTTACGGGCGACCTCAAGGCTCCAATGCCGGTCGAGGAGGATGGGCACGAATTGGTTCACCGACCCGAGCATCACCTGGATCGTGAACTCTTTGGTGAGGACGGCCGGATCGCGCAGCGCTACGTGTGCGTAGTCGAGTGCTGCCCTGACCTCGGAGTCATCTGGTCGGAAGCCGAGATGCACGTGCTCCAGGTACTCCGCGACCACGGTCGCGTCGATCTCGTGTTCGCCAGCATAGGCGGCGAGGCCTCTGGGAAAGAGAATCCGGTCGCGAGCCTCCGGCGTCCGGGTCAGTTGCAGGGCCAGGAAGGCCGCGAGTGTCGCTCGCTCCGTGGTTCCGGGACCAGGCGGCACTCTGTTCTCGTCGATGGACCGAAGGGCGGTCGTGGTGTGCCCCTCCAGGTCAGCGAGCATCTTCTCGACAGCGTCAGACCGTTCGCCGTCTGGCCCTTCCACATCGTAGAAACCACTCTCCACGGCGACGTTCTGCACGCTGGTCACAAATGCCCGCGGCTTCCCGCGCCAGCGGACGAGGACCCGCCCGTTATGAGCGAAGCGTTCGAGATAGGCGCGGGTGACGAAGTGATGCCGCTTCGGCTTTGACATGGTGGTCGCAGGGTAACGTCAGGGGCCCGGCGGTAGGGACGAGCGCCAGTCCAGCCAGCGTGTAACCAGGCTACTGATCAGCTGCCGCGCCTCGACCAGCGTCATGGTCCGGGATGGTGGGTCGCCCTTCGAACGGGCATGGCGGGCCAAGTCGCCGCTGACCTCTTTCCGGTTAGCGGAGCCGGTGAACACGCTGACCTGGTCCCTGGTGACCCAGCCCCGGCTGACGCAGCCCTTGGCGTTGTCGTTGATGATCTCGAACACCTTGTACAGCTCAACCCAGCCGGGCGCCGGGTCTGCCTTGCCAAGGATGTCTAAGACGTCGGCAACGTCTGGGTGTGCATCCGCTAGCTGCACGTAGCCCGGACCCGGTGCTGGTGGTGGAGGAGGCTGCTCTCCGCCCACCGACAGTGTGACGTGGTTGACACGGGTCCGTGTCTCGACCGAGTCGGCCAGGACAACGGCGGCCTGCCTGCCGGCTTCATCGTCGAAGCGCCCGGTCAGACCCACCGGCCGAAAGTCGCTGCTGATCATCCGCGCCACGCCGTTGACCCGGCGCAGCAGCACTGACGCGGCGTCGTACAGCCCTCCGCCGTCGTGAAAGAGCTCATCAGGCGCGGTGAAGCTCAGGTAGTAACCCTCATCGTCGGCGGCGACGGCGGGCTCACCCTCACGGAACAGCTCCGCGAGGGTGATCAGATCGAATTCGTGGCCCTTCAGCCGTCCCTTGATCAGCATCGCCAGAGGATACCTGATGGAACAGGTCAAGCGGGTGTGGCGAACGTGAGAGCTGGGACTGTGCAGCCGAGCGTTAGTCGTGGCGCAAATTCCAGTCCCGGAAATCTGGCTCGGTCGAGAACTCCTCCCCGGTAGAAAGCCGAACCCAGCCTCGAAGCTTACCGTCAAGGTTCAGGACAAGCTCCCGGCTCAGATCCTCGTCGCTCATCCCTGCAAAATGGGCCTCGCCATCATCACGGAGCTTCACGCCGCACGCGAGCAATGCAGCAATGGCGTCGTCGGGAAGCATTCGGCTCCCAGCATCGCGGGGCAGGATGATGCCAGGAAGAGGTGGGGCAACCGGAGCCCCGAGGGAGTGAAGGTCTGGTATCTCTAGACCGGCGTGAGGCGACGCGGCAGGAGACTTGAGCACCTCGATGCGGCCAGGCATGAAGATGTAGTCAAGATGCTCATCAGAGATCCCCGCCGTAATCACGCGAACGGGATGGTCACCACGGTTTCGCGCTTCGAGGAATAACGCTCGCCTCTCCTGGTCGCCTCGCCAACCTAGAGTGTTGTGGAGTTCCACCTCGACCTGCGGCCGCCTCGCCTGCCTGGCTTGCCAGATCGGCCAAGCCACCGCAACGGTTGCGACCACGGCCGCATAGCCAGCGATGATGTCGCCCACTCCCACGCTGCACCTTCCTGGTTCTGTCGCTGCACCGGACACCTACGAGGCCATCACTCATAGAACCGCATCGGGGAGAGGGGAGCAACAGCCCGCGTCGCACATTAACTCTTTTGCGGCGTTCTTGCCTGTACGTGAACCTCATTGGGGCGAAAGCTCAAGCTATTCACTGCCGGCGAAACTTGGCGCGGGTGTCATCGCTATCGCCACAGCCCGCGCCACGTGCGTATTACGCTCATAATCGTTGGGGAGAGAACGACAAGCGAGTAACAGCCGAACCCGACGTACCAAGCCCAGCCGTACTTCGCGGCTTGCAGCTCGTGAAAGGCGAGCCCAGAGGGCAACGATGCCGGCCGCAGCAAACGACAGCGCTACGTACATCGAGAGATCGCGAGTCCGCCGCAACTCGTTCTCAAAGATGTGTTTAACGTCGGCAGTCGCCTTGTCGGCCGCTGCTGCACAGATATCCCTCACGCTGTCTGCCTCGCCCATCCATAAAGCCAGAAGAAGAGTAGCCGCACCCGGAACAAGCCCATAAATTGTTACAGCGACCAGGGGGTCCCCCCGGGTCTCCGCGAACGCGATCAGCGCTGCCAACGCTACAACGGCCAGCCGAACAATCTCATGTTGGCGTTTTACTGCCTCGCTCACCATCTGTTGTTCCATTGCTTTGCTCACCAGCACCTTTCGCCGCCATTCTGCGCTCAGCAGTTAAGCCTAGCAAGCACAACCAAGGTACTCTACACCCTTGGAGCGACAGCCCATTGACGGCCTTGCTACACCTACCTGTAGCATCCAAGCGAGAAAGGCTGGTAAGTAGTCTAGAGTTGGAACGTTATGGTCTTGTTGCTCCAAAAGCTCGGCTTGAAGACGAGCTTGAGCCCGGCGTCGCCCTTTGGCACCTGAAACCCGAGGTTGCCAGTGACTTTCCCGCCCGGTGCGAGGTTGCCAGAGTTGAGTTGGCTTTCCAGCCCAACGATTAAGTCAATATTGCGCAGGGTGCCATTGCTGTCCTGCATTTGGAAATCATAGGTATTGAAGTCGATCTCCGACGAGCCATTGTTTTCGATCTTTACCTCGACGGCGACAAATTCCTTACCACTCTCAGGCTTGGCATACGGGTTGCCAGTGTTGTAGTTTCGAGTAACTTTCGTGACGGTGACCACTTGATCGTCAATCGCTGCCGGTTCTGCGACAGCGTAGTCACTCTTTGGAGTGGGAGTGGCCTGCGCTGTTTTGTCAGATGAGGTGGGGCTCGATTGCTGCGTCTTGTTCCCTCCCCCGCTTGCGCCTCCGATGATCGCCAGGGCAAACAGGATCAGCACAGCAGTCAGAACCTTATGTCGCGCAAACCAGTTCTTGTTGCCGGTCTTGCTACCTTGCTCGTGTTCCACTACTTGTCCTCTATTAAGCCACCAAATACGGTCAATGTCGCGTCACCATAACAATATCTGTCTGGTAAAGCAATCACAAGCGTTAAGCCATCTTGTTTCGCGCCGACTGCATATGATCGCCTCGTCCGGGTGCTCATTCCTGATACTCGTCGCCTTCGTCAACCCCAATGCGTTCGGCCATGCGCAATAGCGCTTGACGAAGCCGATCGTTGGTCGTGGTTTCTGCGACACTGCGAAGCGGCTCGGCAATTGGCTCGTAGTCTTGGTCCTGGAAGGCGTAGGAGAACTCGGCGGACTCCATCTTGTCGGCGAGCTCGGTCATACTGTCCGCTCCTAGCTCGCCCAGATGCACGGCGACTTCTGCCGCGTCGAAAGCGCAACCTCCATTGGTGCGGATATAGCCATTGGTGTCGATGAACGACCCCTCGATTAGGCCAACGACGAACGGCTCTGGCAACGACTCACCTGCAAGGAAGGGCTCTATGACATCCAAGCGAACCATGAAGGTCCCGCCAGCCCAACGTCGACCGACTGCGACGCCGAGTCGCCGCTGTTGTTCGGGCTCGAGCTGGTCCAGGTGCAACTCGTCGAGGAAGCTCCGCAGCTCTCCCCTGCGGAAGGCTGCGCCCCCCAGCTCGATGGCGTGGATCGCCTCGTCCAACTCCGACATGCCGGCCAGCACGCGGCCGAGGGCGGCCAGCACCCACCTCGACCAGGCGACCGCCACGTGCTGAACAAACGCCGCCGTGTCCTCGTGAAGGTCGGTCGGCTGCGTGCGGCCGTGGCCGGTGCCATCGTGGTTGCGAAGCTCGGCCACGGCTGCCGGCACCTTCGCCAAGGCTCGGGTGAACTCTTGCAGAGGCCGCCGACCCTGGAAGCCGCTGGGATGTGCCTTGAGAGCGGACAGGGCCTCCTTAGCGAGTTTTGGAAGATCCTCGCCTGATCCGTACGTCCCGCCAAGTGTCTCAATGACAACCTTGGTAATGCATTCAACGAGGTCTTTCGCCGTTCCGATGATCTGCTCAACGTCGCCGGCTTCAGCCGCGCGGTCCACCCGCGCAGCGTGGTCGAGAATGGCGGTCCGAGCGCTGTCGCTGACGCCGTTTGGAAGTGAGTTGGCGTCAAGCACTCCGCTGCCCTCCCCCGCCGGTCACGAGGTCCGCAGCGCGTCAACCGCTTCCTGGAGGTCGGCTCGAAACAGCGCCTCGTCACCGGGCGGGTCCGGGATCGGGCAGATGCGCTCCCGGACGACCACGAGCATGCGCATGGCGTGCTTGCCGGCGTCCGGGTCGATCCGCCTGTCTTGTAGGGCGCTGTCCACCACCGCGAAGACCTGGGCCAGCGCCTTGAGGGCATCGGTGCGCTCCACGATGCCGCGATCCGGGCCCTCGTGCGGTAGGCCGCCTGAATCCATGGGGGCAAGCAGTTGCATCATCCCGAGTGCGCGGTCGCCGCTGTCGGTTTGCCGTTGCATGGCGTTCAGTCGTCCTCCTTACGAGTTCGGCCGGTCAGGCCCGGAGCCCCGGCGGGCCGCGCTCCAACAGATGTGGTGGCTCCTCTGGCTCCCCCCACTGATTCAGTCAGCCTTGCGAGCGCCCGCTCGCGGGACCATGCACAGCGCAAGCCGGATCGTCGCAGGTCGTAAGACTCGCTCCCTGACGAAGCAGGTCCAGGAGACCGGCTAGCTCTGTGTGCCCGGCCTGGAACATGAGGTTTCGCAGGTCGCCACCTTCTAGCCTGGCGATGTGGTCAAAGTTGGCCAGGGCATCAAGTATGGCGCGGGCCGCGTCACCTGTTGCTACCGCGGCGTCCATCAGTCCAGCGAGGCTCCACGACTCTGCCTGTGGGGCCGCAGCTTCGGCTTGCTCTAGGTGGTCCCGGGCGCTCGTCCAACAGCGCCTTATGTAGTCTTCGGTCCTGCTGGGGTCAGTAGTCACTTGCGGTAGCAACCCCTCGATCGGCCGGATCCTCGCGCAGCATCGCATACCAGGGCGTCTGCCCGCCCGCTGGAGCCGGTGGCGAGCCAGCGGCTGGCACTCCCCTGCGGGTCCAGGTCGATGAGAAGGACGTTTGGCCGAGCTTGGCCAGGGTGGCCGCGAGGTTGACGCCGTGGTGGTCTTGGCCACTGCCCCTTTCTGGTTGGCCAGGGCCATGATCCTCATGCCGGCATCCCTGGCCTGCGTTGCAGCCGTTGCATCCTTTGAATGCGTTGCAGCTATTAGCCGTATCGGATGCGTTGGACCCTATCACGCCCTTATATGCTTGCAGCACTCTGGAGGTGTCAGCTCAGAGCGGTTACGTAAGCATGGTCCCTGCGGGCCGAGCGAGGGGGGCAGATGACAGGCCGGCTACTGATCTACGTGCATGTCGAGGGTAGCCTGATCCCGGAGCTGCACCTACCGGCGATGGACCTAATCAGGCTAACTGCCTCGCTGCAGCGGCGGTTCCCGGACCACTCAGTCGAGCCAGCTGACCTGCAATGGCTACGTGGGGTGGTCGCGAAGACTTTGCCCCTCCCTCGGCCCCTCCCGCGGCGAAAACCGCCACCTCCGAAGCTACGCTCCGACTCCGCCGGCTCACTGGCCCTGTTCGTGGCGTCCCACATCCATATGCCGCCCGGGCCGCCGCCCCATGAGTATGTTTACTTGGTGCTTGCCTGGCTGGGCGGCACCATGTCCAAGGAGGTAGCCGAGCAGGCGATCAAGGCGGCTGCTGACCTCGTTGGACAGTGGATGCGAGAGCGCCGAAGCAAGAAGGACAGCGTCCCGAAGACCGCCTACATCCTTGGGCCGGATGGGAAGGTCCTCAAGAAGGTCGAGGTACGGCCGGAGCCCCCTGCCCGACGGAGAGCCACTCGTCGGCGCCGCTGACCTCAGAGCCGGAAGGTGCAGGCATCATCGCAGCCAGTTGTGCACCTATTGCTAATAGTTCAGATTATAGACCAGTTGAGCGCTTCTGGCCTATTCAGCGAAATTGCCGAGACTGCCCTCGTGCTTAATCTAGCCCTATCTGTGTGAGCTTGTAGCCGCCTGAACTGAGCTTAGTTACCACGTAAGCCTTGATGTCACTCTTGGTGATCGCGTCTGGCGTTCGGAAGTACAAGCGATAGAAGATCGTGTCGTTCTCCGCGACCTTCTGTTCGGATGCGATCGACCGTCCATCGGTACTGCCGTCTTCCTGCGTAAAACCGCTAGGTGCACTGGCCACGCAGGCGGTAGAGCTGCTATCGCGTCTTCCACTGTCGACAGTGCAACCAGGTGCCTCTACAACAAATATTCTCTTTCCCTCTTCTTCGTTGATGCCTAGAATGCCGTTAGACCGGTTGGTTATCTTGAAAACAACATAGTTCAGTGCACCCTCGCCGCCGACACTTGCACCTAGTTTGAACTTCGTCACAGCGGCGTCCATCTTCGCCGCGCCCTCCGTCACAGTTACAGAGTTCTCGCCCTTCCGCTCGGCATCATGCCGCTTCATAAACGACAGATCGCAGTGGTTGCGGATGTATTGGTCGACGCGTTTATATGAGCCTTGGTTTTGGAAAGCGCTTACTAATCCGCTCGCTAGTAGGCCGAACGGATTAGTAGCGTTTTGGGCGGTAGATTTGGCATTTTGCTGGAACGTATCGCGCAGAGCCGCGACATCTGATTGGATGTCGTCAGGCGCGACGCGTTCCAGCCGGTCAAACAGTACCGCGATATCTCCTTGTGCCTCCAACAAACTACTAACACCCATGAATAGCGACGTAGCGTCATCTTTCTCGGCGACCGCAGCGTCAACCTGATTATCGTATTTACTGCGCAACGCGAGGGCTGTTGTCTGGTAGGTTTTGCAGAAGGCCGCTACCGAGCGCTGAGGTTTCATTAGGTACTGCCACCCGAAAATGCCCACCAGCAGCAGTACTGCCGCCGCACCGGCTATTAGTATGACTTTGCCAATGCTACCCTTTTTCTCGCTCATAGTGGTATCCAAAGTAGCCAAACCCGGCCGTCCAGGGAATCGCAATTAACAGCAACAGGCTGCCAATAATGAGTATCGGCGGCTTGGCCTGGGCGGCTTGGCAGGTGTCCTTAGCGCGCTTTGCTTGGCTAGAGAAGGTTGTGGCAAGCTTGCCACCAAGCGTGCTGGCTCCATCGAGCACCTCGGAGCAGGTGCGCGGTACACCAAAGATACTCACCGTCTCTGGACTTTCTATGCGCATACCCCATATTAGTAAACCGATGGCGGCCAGAGTGACCAGAGCACCAATGCCGACGGCCACCAACCAGAATTCCTCAGCGATCTCGCGGACCATATCTCGTAGGTCCTGCTTGATGATCTTGCCCAGGTGCTCATCGTCGCTCTTGACCGGTCGTCGCACCGGATTGTTGCCTGGTCGTCTGATTTGGTCCACGCGCCTTCTCCTCTACACTTCGCAGTATAAGCGTTTTGAGTTGGGTGGGCTATATTGCAGCGCTGGGGGCGTCGTCCAACGTAGAATTTTACGACTGTCTTGGCTTGGGGAAGCCCAAATCACCAAATCACGTCGACAACGCCAGCTGCGGTGATGGACTGGTCGGCCGTGACGAGTGAAACCCCAAGGTTGAGCGCCGTCGCGACAATGAGAGCGTCGAACGGATCATTTAGCTGCGAGGACAGATCCTCGAAGTGGCCCCACAAGGCCGGCGTGACCGGCTCAATCGCTATGGTGCTTGCTGGATCGAGCAGCGCGGCCTGCACGGCCAAGTAGCCTTCCCGCGGGATCGCTCGTCGTCCGCTCTTTCTCGTGGTTGCCATCCAAAGCTCCGGTATGGTCAGCGCTGAAGCGATAATGATCCCGTCTGCCTCGGCTTTGGTTAGGAGACGCAGCGCCTTGTCTGAGAGCTTGGCTGGCTTAGCGAGATACCAGTAGATCGCTTGCGTATCGGCAAGCAGCTTCACCCAGCGTCTGGCCCGTAGAGCTTTAGCATGTCCTGGTGGACAGCGTCGAAGTCCCCCTCGGTGAGAAGTTGGTCCTCGGGGATCTTGCCCTCAAGGATGCCTCGCGCGCTGCGCCCGCCGTTAGGGAGCAAACTGGCCACGGCTTCATCCACGATCTCGCTCTCCGAGCGGCGCTGCCGGCGGGCAAGCTGCTCCAGTTTCTGCTTTGTGTGGTCGCTGATCTCTATGGTCTTCATAGTGTGGAGCCGTGTTATCAATTCAAATTAGAGCATATCAGTACGGCCCGCGACAACCATAGCCTGTTTCCTCGCCGCAAGGACGGCGCGCCCGATCCCCTACTTGGTACGTGGTCGCTGCATAGCTGAATCGGCCACGGCCAACTTGCGGCCTCTCCCCTCTCCGGGGAGGGGCCGTCGGCTGTTGTCAGCTACGGGGCTCCTCGATGATGCGGCGAGCGGTCACCAAGCCACCGCGATGGCCGCCGCAGGCCCAGACTGTGTGAGTCCGGCCCTGGCCATTGTCGTAGGTGCCAATCCACATCGGCGGCTCGGGACAATGGCTCGGCCGTCCCGCCTCATCGGCGACCAGGCGGAAGCAACCATCGTGGATGGCGAAGGCCTCGGCGTAGTGCTCCCGCACCCCTACTCCTCGCATCAAGATGAGCGGTGCGGCGGGGAAGCTCCGCACCGTTCGCATGTCAGCCTCGCTTCTCGGTACCTGGCAGTAGCCCGCCCCTTTGAACCCACTCAACCTCTCCGATTGGAATCTCCGGCTCAGGTGGAGCTTGCTGTTCGGCCGGCGCGGGCTGTCCCTGCTGATCGCCCAACCGTCACACACCTCCTTCCACCAAGAGCGCGCTGGTGAGACTGCCAAGCGCGACCACGCCAGCCAGCACAAGCCAGGTGGCCCGTTTCATCCATCGAGCCCGCTCCTTTGCATCGTCACGAAGGGTCTCGAGTGGCGACGGGTCAGTCCTACGGACGAGCTGGTCGACGAACATGCCGGTCAGATGCTCTGGTGAGCGGTGGGCCTGCCCCTCCTCTGCGTACGCCGTCCACTCCCGGCGCAGTTGTGCGACGTCCGGTGCGACGTACGCACGAGGCAGAAGCACCATCGCGGTCGACACTGCCGCCAGGGCCAGCAGGACGGCAGCCAAGACGGCCAGCCCCACCAAGAACATCCTCATATGGTGGCCGTGCGCCTCCGCGATGGGCGCCCGCAGGGTCGGCAGGAGGACGAGAATCACACCGACGAAGCCGAGAAGGGTGCTGGCCTTGCGCTCGAAGGCGTCGGCGCGGGCCTCATGCCAGGCGGCCATGGCTCGGGCATGCCCAAGAAAGGTCTCCAGCGCCGTGGCGCTGTACCTTGATTTCCTCTCTGTGGGCGCTGCCGGTGGGGCCGGTTGTCGCCTCGTTCGCCATGGCCAGTTCATGGCGCACGAGGCTATTAGCCTGCCTTTTTCATGAGCGTGTCGTGGTGCCCGCCAGGTTTGTAGTGAGGGCGTCCGGTTCACTGAGGGTGCTGGTTGGATGTGGCTGAGCGATGGCCGGTGGGCCGCGTTG
>Ga0307278_10001375_pt1 | contig 12102 bp, 11 predicted proteins | sample ER_DNA_117_FD_194482 | JGI IMG/M metagenome (GOLD analysis project Ga0307278, IMG submission 194482) | Bulk soil microbial communities from the East River watershed near Crested Butte, Colorado, United States - ER_DNA_117 | ecosystem: Environmental > Terrestrial > Soil > Floodplain | place... | reverse complement strand
TGCGGCCGGGGTTCAGGAACCGCTCGAACATCAGCCCGTAGGCGATCGGGTCCAGGTCGGTGATGCGCAGGCAGTAGGAGACGCAGGAGCCGGCCGCGCTCCCCCGCCCCGGCCCGACCCGGATGCCGTGCTCGCGGGCGTGGCGGCACAGGTCGGCCACGATCAGGAAGTAGCCGGCGAAGCCGAGCTGGTCGATGACCTGGAGCTCGTAGTCGATCCGGTCGCGGGTCTGGGGAGGCAGGGGATCGCCGTAGCGCTCGGCCGCGCCTCGCTCGACCTCGGCCCGCAGCCACGACTCCAGGGTGTGGCCGTCGGGAACGTCGAAGTGGGGCAGGAGGTTCTCGCCGAAGCGCAGCTCAACGTTGCAGCGCTCGGCCACCTCCAGGGTGTTGTCGCAGGCGTCGGGGTGGTCGGCGAACAGGGCGCGCATCTCGGCCGGGGACTTGAGGTAGAACTCCTCGGCCCCGTCGCCCAGCTTGAACCGCTTGGGGTCGGCCAGCACGGCCCCGGTCTGGATGCAGAGCAGCACCTCGTGGGGGCCGGCGTCGGCCTTGCGGGTGTAGTGCAGGTCGTTGGCGGCCAGCAGGGGCAGGCCCAGGTCGCGGGCCAGGGCGACCAGGTCGGGGTTGATGCGGCGCTGCTGGGGCAGGCCGTGGTCGTGCAGCTCGACGAAGTAGTTGCCGGCCCCGAACAGGTCGCGGAACTCGGCCAGGGTGGCGGCGGCGCCCTTGCGGTCGCCCTTGAGCAGCTGCTGGTTGACCTCGGAGCCGAGGCAGCCGGAGGTGGCGATCAACCCCTCGCCGTGGCGCTCGAACAGCTCCCGGTCCATGCGCGGCTTGTAGAAGAAGCCCTCCAGCGAGGCCGCCGAGCAGAGCCGCAGCAGGTTGGCGTAGCCGGTCTGGTTCTCGGCCAGCAGGGTCAGGTGGCTGTAGGGCTCGGCGGTGTCGCGCCGCTGCTTCTCGAACCGCGACCCGGGGGCCAGGTAGCCTTCGATGCCCAGAATGGGCTTGACCCCGTGCTTTTGGCCGGCCAGGTAGAAGTCGACGGCGCCGAACAGCTGGCCGTGGTCGGTCATGGCCAGGGCGGGCATGCCCATGCGGGCGGCCTCGGCGAACAGGTCGTCGACCCGGGCGGCTCCGTCGAGCATCGAGTACTCGGTGTGCACGTGGAGGTGCGCGAAGCTGCCCGGCATGACTGCTGTTGCTCTCCTACCGATTGTGCGAACGCCGCTGGACCGGAGTTTCCCACAGGCTGTGGACAAAATACACGAGTGTAATTCCGGGTCGGAGCGTACACCCGGCCAGCCCCGGAGGCAACGACCCTCGGCCACCCGAAATCGTTGCGCCACAACGGTTTCGGAGGGAACCGCCAGGTGAACGGCTTGTCGCCGGAGGCCACGCGCGCAGCCGTCGAGCCACTAGGCCCGCAGGCGGTCGAGGGGGACTTGGAGGTCGGGGGGGAGGGGTTCGGTGAGGTCGACCCGGTGGCCGTCGGCCGGGTGGGAGAAGGCGAGGCGCCAGGCGTGGAGGAAGGGGCGACCGACGCCGAGGCGGGCGGCCAGGGTGGGGTCGGCGCCGTAGGTGCGGTCGCCGACCAGGGGGTGGCGCAGGGAGGCGAGGTGGACCCGGACCTGGTGGGTGCGGCCGGTCTCCAGGGTGGCCTCGACCAGCTGGACGGCCGGGAAGGTCTCCAGGACCCGCCAGTGGGTGACGGCCCGGCGGCCGCCGGGGACCACGGCCATGCGCTTGCGGTCGCGGGGGTGGCGGCCCACGGGGGCGTCGACGGTGCCGCCGTCGGCGGGCAGCCGGCCCTGGACCAGGGCCAGGTAGCGGCGCTCGACCCGGTGGGCGGCCAGGTCGCGGGCCAGGGCCTGGTGGGTGGCGTCGTCCTTGGCCACCAGCAGCAGCCCGGAGGTGTCCTTGTCGAGGCGGTGGACGATGCCGGGCCGGTCGGCGGCGCCCCCGCCGGCCGACAGGCTGGTCCCGGCCCGGCCGAGCAGGGCGTTGACCAGGGTGCCGGTGGCGTGCCCGGGCCCGGGGTGGACGACCAGCCCGGCCGGCTTGGCCACCACCAGCAGCCGGTCGTCCTCGTAGCGGACGGCCAGGGGCCGGTCCTCGGCCGCCGGCGCCCCCGCCGCCGGCTCCGGCGGCCGCGACCAGGCCAGCCGCTCGCCGCCCTGCAGCCGGAACGACTTGGGCCGCGGGCGGCCGTCCACCTCGACCAGGCCGTCGCCGGCCCAGCGGGCCGCCTGGGCCCGCGAGGTCCCGGCCAGGCCGGCCACCACCTCGTCCAGCCGCCGCCCGGCCGCCTCCGCCCCGGCCACCGCCGCCCCGGCCACCGCCCGGCCGGGCCGGGGGGTCACGGCGGGTCGCTGGCCCGGGAGGCCGAGTCGGCCGGCGCCTGGTCGCTGTCGCGCTCGGCCCGGGCGAGCAGCAGGGCCAGCAGCAGCCCGCCGACCACCACGCAGGAGTCGGCCAGGTTGAACACCGGCCAGATGCCGACCTTGACGAAGTCGACCACCTCGCCCCGGAGCAGCCCGTCGCCCCGGAACAGGCGGTCGGTCAGGTTGCCGAGCGCTCCGCCCAGGATCAGGCCCAGCACCACCAGCATCGACAGTGGCTGGGCGCGGCGGGAGGCGTAGACGATGCCGCCGATGATCACCATGGCCATCACCCCGAAGAACAGTGGGGCCCCGGTGAGCAGCGAGAACGCGCCGCCGGAGTTGGTGGTGTAGCGGAACTGGACGAAGCTGCCGACCAGGTCGACCGGCGGGCGGCCGGCCAGGCGGCTCACCACCAGGTGCTTGCTGAGCTGGTCGAGGGCGAGCACGGCGGCGGCGGTGCCGTAGATGGCCAGCACCCGCCTGGACCGCGCCCCGGCCGCCATCTCAGCGCAGCCGGACCCGCTGGCGGGCGTCGTCCAGGCACAGGGTGGCGTACGGCAGGGCGTCAAGGCGCTCGGCCTCGATGGCGGCGCCGCAGGCCTCGCAGCGCCCGAACCCGCCGGCGTCGATCCGGGCCAGGGCGTGCTCGACCTTGTCGATCAGGTCCTTGGCGTTGCCGACCAGCGACAGGTCACGCTCCCGCTCGAAGGTGAAGCTGCCAGTGTCGGCGAACTCCTCGTCGAAGCCGACCTCGCCGGTGGCGTCGGCCAGGCTGGCCTCGGCCGACTCCTCCAGCTCGGCCTGCTGGCCGCGCAGCTCGGCCAGCTCGGCCTCCAGCCGCTTGCGGTAGGCCTGCAGGTCGCGCTTGGTGACGAGCGAGCGGTGGCCGCGAGGTCGCGGCGCCAGCTCGGCCCCGGTCGCGGCTCCCGCGGTCTTCTTCTGTGCCATGGCGGCCTCCTCCGACCAAAATCCGATCGCCTGTCCGGGGTAGACTGACGATACAGGCAATGACGGGAACGAGTAGGGGGCGGCACGGCCGCCAGCGAGCCGGGGATGGTGGAAGCCCGGCGGCACGGCGCCTCTCGAAGATCCTCCCCGAGCCGCTGCCCGAACGGCGCCACGGCGCCCAGTAGGCGCAGCCGGGTCAGCCCGTGACAGCTGACCGGCCATCCGGGTCGCCGGGCGGCCGCTGAGAGGCCGGTGGCCGCGAGACCGCCGGCACGAGGGGTGGTACCGCGGGGCCCCGGCCTCGTCCCTTCGCCAGCACGACGACGACGCGAAGGAGACGATCAGCCGCCATGGGCCAGTTCCCCGAGGTCGACCCGAACCTCGACCTCCCCGCCCTCGACACCCGCACCCTGCAGCTGTGGCGCGACCGCAAGGTGTTCCAGCGCTCGCTCGACCAGCGGGTCGGGGCCGAGCCGTTCGTCTTCTACGAGGGCCCGCCGACCGCCAACGGCCGCCCCGGCGTCCACCACGTGGAAGCCCGGGTCTTCAAGGACCTGTTCCCCCGCTTCAAGACCATGCGCGGCTACCGGGTCGACCGCAAGGGCGGCTGGGACTGCCACGGCCTGCCAGTCGAGCTCGAGGTCGAGAAGGAGCTGGAGCTCAAGGACAAGCAGGCGATCGAGTCCTACGGGGTGGAGGCGTTCAACGCCCGCTGCCGCGAGTCGGTGGAGCGCTACGTCGACGCCTTCGAGCGGCTCACCGAGCGGATCGGCTTCTGGATCGACACCAGCCAGGCCTACCGGACCATGGACACCTCCTATGTCGAGAGCGTCTGGTGGGCCCTGGCCGAGCTGCACCGCCGCGGCCTGCTGGTCGAGGACTACAAGGTCAGCCCGTACTGCCCCCGCTGCCAGACCACCCTGTCGGACGCCGAGGTGGCCATGGGCTACCTGGACGTCGAGGACCTGACCGCCTACGTGGCCCTGCCCGCGACCACCGGCAGCCTGGCCGCCGACGGCGCGGCCCTGCTGGTGTGGACGACCCAGCCGTGGACGCTGGTCCCCAACGTCTCGGTGGTGGTCGGCCCCGACCTCCACTACGTGCTGGTGGAGGCGGCCGGCGAGGACGGCCGGACCCGGCGGCTGGTGGTGGCCAGCGACGCGGTCGCCCGGGCGGTCGGCGAGGACGCCCGGGTGCTGCGCGAGGTCCCCCTGGAGGAGCTGCTCGGCACCCGCTACCAGCGGGCCTTCGACATGATCCCGGTCACCGAGGAGGAGGCGGCCAGGGGCTGGACGGTGGTGGCCGACGACTACGTCACCACCGGCGACGGGTCGGGGCTGGTCCAGACCTCCCCGGCCTACGGGGCCGAGGACCTGGCCGTGGGCCAGCGCTACGGCACCCCGGTGCTGCACCCGGTCGGCCTGGACGGCACCTTCGGCCCCGAGACGGGCTGGCTAGCCGGCCGGTTCGTCAAGGAGGCCGACGCCGACCTGGTCGAGGACCTGCGCCGCCGCGGGCTGCTGTGGCGGTCCGAGCCCCACCGCCACGCCTACCCGCACTGCTGGCGCTGCGGCACGCCGCTGATCTACTACGCGCTGACCTCCTGGTACGCCAGGACCACGGCGGTCAAGGACCGGCTGCTGACCGAGAACGCCCGGATCGGCTGGCGGCCCGAGCACATCCGCGACGGCCGCTTCGGCGACTGGCTGGCCAACAACGTCGACTGGGCGCTGTCGCGGGCCCGCTACTGGGGCACCCCGCTGCCGCTGTGGCGCTGCCCCGACGGCCATGTGACCGTGGTCGAGAGCCTGGCCGACCTGTCGGCCAAGGCCGGCCGCGACCTGTCCGGGCTCGACCCGCACCGTCCGTTCGTGGACGAGGTCGCCCTTGCCTGCCCCGACTGCGGGCAGGAGGCACGCCGGATCCCCGACGTGCTCGACGCCTGGTTCGACTCCGGGTCGATGCCGTTCGCCCAGTGGGGCTACCCGCACGCCCCCGGCAGCCGCGACGCCTTCACCCGGGCGTTCCCGGCCGACTTCATCTCCGAGGCCATCGACCAGACCCGCGGCTGGTTCTACTCGCTGCTGGCCAACAGCACCCTGCTGTTCGACCAGACCTCGTTCCGCAACGTGGTCTGCCTCGGCCACATCGTCGACCGCGACGGCCGCAAGATGTCCAAGAGCCTCGGCAACGTGCTCGACCCCTTCCAGCTGCTCGACCGCTACGGGGCCGACCCGCTGCGCTGGTTCATGCTGGCCGGCGGGTCGCCGTGGGTGTCGCGGCGGCTGTTCCCCGAGGCGGTCGAGGACGTCACCCGGTCGTTCTTCCTCACCCTCTGGAACACCTACAGCTTCTTTGGTCTTTACGCTCGTCTCGCAGGGTTCGACCCGATCGAGTCGCAAGGTAGGGCCCGATCCACTGGGGGGGCAGAAAGCGCCCCCCCAGCCCCCCCCATGGACCGCTGGGTCCTGGCCGAGCTGGCCGGGACGGTCGAGCAGGTGACCCGGAACCTGGACGACTACGACGCCACCAGCGCCGCCCGGCGGCTGGCCGGCTTCGTCGACGACCTCTCCAACTGGTACGTGCGGCTGTCGCGGCGGCGCTTCTGGCGCGGCAGCGGCGACGACGCCGACGCCGCCTTCCGCACCCTCTGGACCTGCCTGCGCACCCTGGCGCTGCTGCTGGCCCCCTACACGCCGTTCGTGGCCGAGGAGCTGTGGCAGGGGCTGGTGGTCTCGGTCGACCCGGAGGCGCCGGACTCGGTCCACCTGGTCGACTGGCCGGAGCCGGACCGGGCCGCCGCCGACCCGGCCCTTGGGGCGGCCATGGCCGAGGTCCGCACGCTGGTCGGCCTGGGCCGCCAGGCCCGCACCGAGGCCAAGCTCAAGGTCCGCCAGCCCCTGGCCAGGGCGCTGATCAGCGTGCCCGACCCGGTCAGGGCCGGGGTGGCCGGGCTGCTGGACCTGGTCGCGGCCGAGCTCAACGTCAAGCAGGTCGGCTTCGCCGAGGGCGAGGCCGGGCTGGTCGCCTACCGGCTGGCCCCCAACTTCCGGGCGCTGGGCCCGCGGTTCGGGCGCGACGCCCAGGCGGTGGCGGCCGCCCTGCGCCGGGTCCCGGCCGAGCGGGCCGCCGAGCTGGCGCCCCGGCTGCGGGCCGGGGAGCGGGTCGAGCTGGCCGTCGAGGGGCTGGGCGGCGTCGAGCTGGGACCGGAGGACGCCGGGGTGGTCGAGGAGCCGGTGACCGGCTGGCGGGTGGTCCGCGACGGCGCCACCGCGGTCGCCCTCGACCTGGAGGTCTCGCCCGAGCTGCGCTCAGAGGGCCTGGCCCGCGACCTGGTCCGGGCCGTGCAGGACCTGCGCAAGGCGGCCGGGCTGGCCGTGGCCGACCGGATCGAGCTGGCCGTCAAGGCCGACGGCGAGGTCGCGGCCGCGGTCGACGCCCACCGCGACTACCTGCTGGGCGAGACCCTGGCCACCGGCCTCCACGGCGCCCCCCAGGGCGACGGCCACGACGCCCGGGTCGAGCTGGACGGCCACGAGGTCCGGCTGTGGCTGCGCCCGGTCCCCGGAGGCGGCCGGTGAGGCCCGACGACCTGGGCGACCTGGTGCCGGCGGCGCGGGCGCGCTGGAGGTACTGGTGGGCGGGGCCCAACAGCCTGGTCGGGCTGGTCGGGGGGCTCAGCACCCGGTCGCGGCCGGTGCGCTGGCGAGGGGTGCTGCTGTTCGAGGACGCCCAGGGCGGCCTGGCCCGGTTGCTGCGCTGGCGCGGGTTCGCGGCCATCACCCTGGGGCACGTGATCGTGGCCAACCACCGGCCGCTGGACGACGAGATCCTGGCCCACGAGCTGGCCCACGTCGCCCAGGCCGAGCGCTGGGGCCCGCTCTACTACCCCGCCTACCTGCTGGGCAGCGTCCTCGGCTACCGGCGCAACCCGTTCGAGCGGGCCGCCTTCCGGGCCTCGGCGGCCGTCAAGGCCGTCCTGGAGCGGCGCGGCTAACGGGCCCGGCGGCGGCGCAGGGCCGTCACCAGCAGGGTCAGGGCGACCAGGTCGACGGCCAGCGACGCCCAGACCAGACCGGCCCCGTCGCTGCGGAACAGCGAGACGACCAGCAGGCCCATGGCCAGGGCCAAGGCGAGCAGGGCGCCGGCGACCACCCCGGTGCGCTAGGGCTGCTGGACCGTTCTACCGTCAGTCGTCGTGGCGCAGCCGGTCGACGCGGTCGCGGCCGTTGTGGCCGAGCTGGTCCGAGCTGGAGTCGCGCAGGGCCGAGTAGCTGCTCTGGCGCGCCCCGGTCGACAGGGCGGGCAGGTCGTCGGCGCCCGGCAGGGGCCGGGAGTTGGCGCCGAGACCGGGCGGCTGCGGCGGGGCCACGGGCCCGGAGGGGGCCGCGTCCTCGAGCGCCTTCAGCTGGCCCTCGACGAAGCCGCGGAGCCGGGCGCGGTAGTCGCGCTCGAACGCCCGCAGGGCCTCGATCGAGCTCTCCAGCTCCTGGCGGCGCCGGGCCACCTGCTCGGTCGCCTGGGCGATCTGCATGCGGGCCTGCTCCTCGGCCACGCGGGCGCGGGCCTCGGCCGACTGGATCCGCTCCTTGTAGCGGGTCTCGAGGCCCTCGGTGAGCTCGCGGGCCCGGGCCTGGGCGGCCTCGGTGACCTCGCGGGCCCGCATCTGGGCGGCCTCGGTGACCTCGCGGGCGCGCATCTGGGCCTGCTCGGTCATGTTCTTGGCCCGGGCCTCGGCCTCGGCGACCATCGACTTGGCCTTGACCTTGGCCTCCTCGACCGTCTGGTCAGCCATCCGCTGGGCCATCACCAGGGCCCGGGCGATCGCCTCCTCGCCACCGGCGCTGGAGCGGGCCTCGGCGGCCACCGGCTGGGGCTGGGGGGGCGGCGGCGGGGGCGCCTGCACCATCGGCGCCGGCTGCGACGGCCCCGCGCTGGAGGCCTGCTCCCGGAGGCGGGCGATCTCGTCCTGCATCCGGGTGAACTCCTCGGTGACCTGGTCGAGGAAGGTGTCCACCTCGTGCATGGCGTACCCGCGCATGGCCTTGGTGAATTCTTTGTGTTGGATGTCCAGCGGGGTCAGTGGCGGCATGTGCGCTCCTTAACCTGCAAGTGGATGGGCGATTGTACCCGAGCACCACTCGAGCGTTCGCGTTGGGCCGGCTAGCTGGTACTCACCACCTGTCTCAACAGGGCGATCAGTACGAACACGATGAGGGGGGAGAGGTCCAGGGCCACAGCGCCGACTCGCAAGGGGGGAAGGAGTCGCCTTATGGGTCGGAGGATGGGTTCGGTCAAGTCATACAGTATCCCATACAGGATCGCCAAACCGGATAGACCTCGGCCACCGGTCAGGCTGAGGATGAGGTCCATCACGATCCGGCCGAGCAGGATCAGCCAGTAAAGGCTCAGCAGTAGGGAGAGAATCCACACAGATCGACACCGGTCATGCCTGGTTGAAGAAGCCCCGCTCCTGGAGCCGCCGTCGCTCCTCGGCCGAGACCTCGACGTTTCTAGGGGTGAGTAGGAACACCTTGTCGGCGACGCGCTGGATGCGACCGTCCAGCCCGAACGTGAGACCGGCGGCGAAGTCGATCAGGCGCTTGGCGGTCTCGGCCTCCATGGCTTGGAGGTTGACGATCACCGGGATGTCGGCCTTGAACTTCTCGCCGATCTCCTCGGCGTCGTTGAAGCCGGACGGCTCGATCAGATGGACCTTGCCGGTGGCCGCGGACGGGATCGGGTGGATCACCGCCTCGGTCGGCTCCTCCAGGCGCCCCCCCTGCTGACGGCGTCCGTAGACGTCGTCGTCGCGCACCCGGCGGATCGGGGCCCGATCGGCCGAGGGTCGCCCGGCCGGCTCGGCCACGTCGGCCAGCTCCTCGTCGTCCTCAGGCTCGACCAGCCCCAACCACACAAGGCTCTTCTTGAACGCCCCAGCCACCTACGTCACCTACCTTTCACCATGTCGACAACTGTCCACGCACCTGAGGACGTCCGCCTTGCGCGGCGCCGGGAACACTATGGCGATCATCGCCACAGAAGTCACGGCAAGCCCTCCGGGAACGTCCCTTTGTCCGATTTCAGAAGTCGGGATCGGCGACCCTGACCGAATCGTAGGGGTCGGGGGCGACACCCTCACGGCCCACCCCCTGGACCTGCCCGATCGACCGGGGGACCACCCCGGGTCGGGCGGGGGCCGAACAGGGCGGTGCCGACCCGGATCAGGGTGGCCCCCTCCTCGACGGCCACCTCGAAGTCGGCCGTCATGCCCATCGACAGCCGGGCCAGCCCGCAGCGGGCGGCCAGCTCGGCGGTCCGCCGGAACGCCGGGCGGGTGGCCTCGGGGTCGGCGGCGGGGGCCGGCATCACCATCAGGCCCTCGACCGCCAGGCCGTCGACGCGCCGGCAGGCGTCCAGGAAGCCGGGCAGCTCGGCGGGCCGGACCCCGTGGGCGGCCTCGCGGTCGTCGACCTCGACCTGGACCAGGGCCCGGGCAGTGGTGCCGGCGGCCGCCGCCCGCCGCCCCAGGGCGCGGGCCCCGGCCAGCGAGTCGAGCGAGTGGACCAGGGCGCCCGCCCGGACCAGCACGGCCGCCTTGTTGCGCTGGAGCCGGCCGACGAAGTGCCAGCGCACGCCGGGCACCTCGGCCGCCTTGGCCTCCAGGTCCTTGGCGTAGTTCTCGCCAACGTCGGCGACCCCGGCCGCCAGCACCGCCCGGACCGCGTCCGCCGGGAACAGCTTGGCCACCGCGACCAGGGTGACCTCCTCCGGGTCGCGCCCGGCCCGGGCCGCGGCCGCCGCCACCCGTTCCCGCACCGCGGCCACGTTCGACGCCACCTGCGCCGGGTCGGTCGTCACCGGCTCGGGCCCAGGGCGACGAGGCCGGCCTGGCGGCCGGTGCGGCCGCGGTCGCGGCGGTGGGAGAAGTACCGGCCCTCAAGGTCGACGGTGCACTCCCCCGCCACCCGGACCTGGCCGACCCCGGCCAGGGCGAGCGCCTGGGCGGCCCCGGCGGCCGGGTCGAGGGCGGGGCGGCCGTCCCTGGTGGTGGCGAGGGCGGCCGGGAGCCGGCCCCCGACGGCCTCGCGCACCTCCGGCCCGACCTCGTAGCAGCAGCCGCCGATGGCCGGGCCGATGAGGCCGACGCAGGCCGCCGGGTCGGCGCCGAGCGCGGCCATGGCCGCCACCCCGGCCTCGACCACCCCGGCGGCCAGCCCGCGCCAGCCGGCGTGCACCGCCCCGACCACCCCGGCGGCCGGGTCGGCCAGCAGCACCGGGGCGCAGTCGGCGGTCAGCACGGCCAACACCACCCCGGGCTCGGCGGTGACCAGCCCGTCGGCCTCTCCCAAGGGCGCCTTGGCCTCCGGCGGCCCCTCCCCGAGCCGCACGGTGTCGAGCCCCTGGGGCCCGCCGGGGAGGCCGGCGGCGACCCGCAGGACCCGGGCGCCGTGGACCTGGCGGGCCAGGGCCCAGGGGCGGCCGGCGAGGCCGAGGACGGTCGCGACCCGGCGCCGGTTGGCGAGCACGCGGCGGAGGTCGTCCCCGACCCGGAGGCCCAGGTTGAGGGTGGCGTGGGGCGGGGCCGAGGCGCCGCCCACCCGCCCGGTGAAGGCGGCCACGATCCCGGCCTCGAGCAGGTCCTCGGCCACCAGCACCGGCGGCCAGGCCGGCGCCGGGCCGCCGGCCGGCGGCGGCGCGGGCCGCCAGACCAGGCCCGCCGGCTCCGGCCCGTCCCGGCTCATCGGGGGGTCCGCGGCCAGCGCGGCGGCCCGGGCCCGGTGGCCCGGCGCCTCCTCGGGTGGCCGCGGCTCAGCGCTTGAGGAAGGAGGGGATGTCCAGCTCGTCGTCATCGCCGTCGTAGCGGGGGCGCCGCTCCGGCTCGCGCCGCTCGGGCTCGCGCCGCTCCGGTTCGCGCCGCTCGGCCGCGGCCGCGGCCGGCGGGGCCGGCCGGGAGACGCGGCTCTCGTTGGGCCGCCGCATGCCCGGGGTCGGCCAGACCGACTCGTCCTCACCGATCCCGGCCTCGGCCGCGTGGGGCCGCCCAGGGTCGGCGTTGGCCTGCTCGGTGGTGCGGTCGAACCCGGCCGCGATCACCGTCACCCGGACCTCGTCCCCGAGGGCGTCGTCGATCACCGCCCCGAAGATGATGTTGGCGTCCTGGTGCGCGGCCGAGGCGATCACCTCGGCGGCCTCGTTGACCTCGAACAGGCCCAGGTCGGAGCCGCCGGAGATGTTGAGCAACACCCCTCTGGCCCCGTCGACCGACGCCTCCAGCAGCGGCGAGGAGATGGCCTGCTTGGCCGCGGCCACGGCCCGGTCCTCGCCGCGGGCCTGGCCGATGCCCATCAGCGCCGTGCCGGCCTCGCGCATGGTGGCCCGCACGTCGGCGAAGTCGAGGTTGATCAGCCCGGGGATGGTGATCAGGTCGGTGATGCCCTGCACGCCCTGGAGCAGGACCTGGTCGGCCAGCTTGAAGGCGTCGAGCATCGAGGTGGTGCGCTCGGCGACCTGGAGCAGGCGGTCGTTGGGGATGATGATGAGGGTGTCGACCTCTTGCTTGAGGCTGTCGATGCCCTTGTCGGCCTGGGCCGAGCGGCGCTTGCCCTCGAAGGCGAACGGCCTGGTCACCACCCCGATGGTGAGCGCCCCCTGGGCCTTGGCGATGCGGGCCACCACCGGGGCGCCCCCGGTGCCGGTGCCGCCGCCCTCGCCGGCGGTGACGAACACCATGTCGGCGCCCTTGAGGACCTCCTCGAGCTCCTCGGCGT
>Ga0307278_10001374_pt1 | contig 12103 bp, 10 predicted proteins | sample ER_DNA_117_FD_194482 | JGI IMG/M metagenome (GOLD analysis project Ga0307278, IMG submission 194482) | Bulk soil microbial communities from the East River watershed near Crested Butte, Colorado, United States - ER_DNA_117 | ecosystem: Environmental > Terrestrial > Soil > Floodplain | place... | reverse complement strand
CGAGGCTACGAGGGCGGGCCAGAGGGCCTCGAGATCCTCGTCATCGGCGCGCCCAATCTCGGCGAGGATCCGCGCGAAGACGTCGATGGCCAGCGCGATTGGTGGGCTGACTAGCCGCTGGCGTAGTAGGCAAGATCCGGGATAGCGACCGTCATAGTTCTTCCCGACACGCCGGCAGGCGGAGAAGATGCTCGCTGAGGCTTTGCAAGACGAGCCAGGCTGGCGGGCAATCCTCTAAATCGAGAAGGTCGAGTTATGGACGGAAGCGCGAGCAAGCCGAAATGACCACAGACCCGCTGGGTCTGACGCAGGCTGAGCTTGCGGAGCGGGCGGGCGTGAGCCTCGATCGTGTACGGCGGCTGGCTGAACTTGGTGTCGTGCAGGCAAGCGAAGCAGACGGCAGGTTCCGCCCGATCGATGTACAGCGGATTCGAGTCGCGGAGGCATTCGCCGACTCCGGCTTGGCGGTCGAGGATCTTGGCCGCCTCGTCGCCGAAGGCCACGTCACCTTCCCGAGCCTCGAAGCGGTGTTTGGCGAACCGATCCCCGCGTCAGACACGACGTTTGCTGAATTCGCCGCCCAGCTCGACCGGGATCCCGATCTCCTCCGCCGGGTCTACACGCAGCTGGGTTTTCCGCAGCCGCGCGATGACGATCGACTGCGGGCAGACGACCTTGAGTTCCTGCACGAGTTCCTACTCGTATTCGATGCCCGCGACGTCGGCATCGGGGATGATTTTCTCCTTCGCGCCGCTCGGCTTTGCGGCGATTCGATCAGGCATCTGGTGGAGGCGCTGAACACGATGATGCGAGAGGAGCTAATGCCGGCATTGATCCGCTCCTCGACCGAGACGCCGCAAGTCCGCGGCGGCGGGCCCTTTCTCGCAACAAGCCGCCTCACGGGCTGGCTCATTCGTCGCCACCTGGAGGCGGTGATCCACGGCAACATCGTCGAGAACATCGAACGCGTGATGGAGGAGACGGGCATCGGGCGCCGCCGTGACCTCCATCCTCCCGCGATTGGGTTCCTCGATCTCTCCGGATTTACGGGGCTAACCGGAGCGAAGGGTGATGAGGAGGCGGCCAAACTCGCAGTGCGGCTTTCCGATCTCGTCCAAGAGTCCACGGCATCGCGCCATGGGCGTGTGGTGAAATCGCTCGGCGACGGCGTGATGCTCCACTTCCGCGAGCCGAGCGAGGCCGTTTCGGCGGCGCTTGACCTGGTCGACGTAATCCCCCAGGCGGGCCTTCCACCGGCCCGAGTCGGAATCACCTCCGGACCTGTTGTCTTCCGCGACGGCGACTACTTCGGCCGAGCGGTGAACATGGCCTCGCGGATCGCCGACTACGCGCGTCCCAGCGAAGTCCTTGTTAGCGAGACCGTTGCCGAATCAGGGGCGGCTTCCGGGAGCACCTTCGAGGAACTGGGAATCGTGGAGTTGAAAGGGATACGTGAGCCGGTGCGGCTGTTCCGCGCCGTTCGGGCGACCTAGCGCAACCCCGTAGCGCTCGCCACCGCCTTCCGCGCGCGGTCGGTGGGCGTGCCCGTCTAGTACCACTGTCGCGACCAGTAACGCCGGCGCTTGTGCGTCTCAGTGGCACGGTTACACCGACGATGCTCGGGCCCGCTGTAGAGCGTCTTCCCGGTCCCGTCGACATGACCCAAGTCCCACGGCTCGCCGCTGCGGATCAACTCGCCACAGCGAACACACCGCACCATGCCCGCCTCGACCATCGGAGCCAGCCGCTTGCGCCGAGTTCGGTGAGCAGCGCGGATCATGGCCGTAGCGAAGCGCGACGAGATCCTCGTTTCCGAAACGGCGCGCGCGCTCGCGACGGCGGCCGGGCTCAGGTTCGAAGACCGAGGATTGCACGAGTTGAAGGGGTTCCCCGACGCTCGACGACTCTTCGCCTTTGCGGGGTGGGGCCATACGCGTGGCGAGAGCTAGTTCACGCCGTCGGCCACGAGCCGGTACCCGACGCCCCACACATTCAGGACGTAAGCCGTGTCCGTCGAGCCGTTGAGCTTGCGGCGCAGGCGGCTGGCGTGGGAGTCCAGAGTTCTTGTGCGACCGAGCGACCGGAAGCCCCAGACGTTGCGCAGGAGCTCTTCTTTCTTGAAGACACGTTCGGGATCCTCGGCGAGCGCGACGAGGAGCTCGTACTCCTTCGCCGAGAGTTGCACCGTCTCGCCGGCCAGAGTGACGACCCGGGAGGCGAGGTCGATCTCGAGGTCGCGCACGGTCAAGCGCGGGTGCCGCGGCCCGTTCGAGCGGCGGAGGACAGCACGCATCCGCGCGAGCAGCTCGTCGTAGACGAACGGCTTCACAACGTAGTCGTCGCAGCCCCGCGCGAAGCCGCGCACGCGGTCGACGGGATCGCCGCGCGCGCTCACCATGATGACGGGGACGTCGCGGTTCCAGCGGCGCCCAGGCTCTCCGTCGCGCAGGCGGCCGCAGAGCTCGAATCCGGACGCGTCGGGTAGGACGGCGTCCAGGAGGACGAGGTCGGGCTTCACCTCCTCGGCGAGGTCGAGGGCCTGCACGCCGCGGTCGGCGGCCAGCACCTCGAAGCCGTCGTCCGCGAGCTGCTGCTCGAGGTAGGCCCGCACCGGGCCCTCGTGCTCGACTGAGAGTACTTTGAAGTACCCCTAGCTCGCTCTGGTGAAGTGTCACCCTCGACCCACGTCGCGAGGAGCCGGTCTGCACCGCTCCCCCCGGACGTCGCCGTCCGGGGTCCGCCTACGCCGCGAGAAGACCTCGACGTGTACGGAAGTGCCGCCGCGACCGCTGCTTCATCCGTCACGGACAGGACTGAGTTCGCGGGAATCCCACCCGCGCAAGATTTCAATCGACGTCGCAGCCCTGCCGGGTCAAACTGATGCGATGGGGTCACCCGCCCTTTTCTTAGATCGAGGAATCTGCTCCTAAGTTGCCGCATCCTGTCCCGATGCGTGACGCCGATCAGCAGCAGCTAGCCCGCGTCGTGGCCCTGGTGCGCGACGTTCTCGGGCCGAATGCAGTGGGCGCGTATCTGTTCGGGTCAGCCGTTCTCGGCGGCCTGAAGCCCCGTAGCGACCTCGACGTGTTGGCCGTGTCAAAACGGCGGACGACCCGCGAGGAGAGGCAAGGTTTGGTTGGTCGGCTGCTCTCCATCTCTGGGCGGAGCACACCGCAGGGCATGTGGCGCAACGTCGAGCTGACGATCGTGGTCGAGTCCGAAATCAAGCCCTGGGGCTTCCCGCCGAGGCGCGACTTCCAGTACGGGCAGAGATTTCGGGCCGCGTTCGAGAGCGGCAACCTCTCGCCTTGGTCGACGACGACTGACCCCGATCTCGCCGCGCTGATCACGATGGTCCTGCTTGCCAACTCACCCGTGCTCGGCCCTCCGCCCGACGAGATCTTCGAGCCCGTCCCTCACCACGACCTCATACGCGCGATCATCGGCGACATCGACACGTGGCTAGACGATCTCGACTCAGACACACGCAACGTGATCCTGGCGCTCGCCCGAATCTGGAGCACGGTCGCCACCGGGGTCATCCGCTCGAAGGACGCCGCCGCAGACTGGGCGCTCGACCGGCTCGCGGAGCAACACCGGACCGTTCTCGCTCGTGCCCGGGCGATCTACCTGGGCGACGAGGAGGAACTGTGGGACGACATCAAGGCGCAAGTTCGACCTCATGCCGATCACATAGTCGCCGAGATTCAGCAGCTCGCCGGCGCCAGCCGGGGATAAGGGGAATCTGCGCGTCTACTTCGCTGGAGCCTGTTTTGCGAGTGTCACGACAGCCTTGATGCGCTCAGGCGGGCTGTTCGGCGCTTCGGCGAGCTCGAGCGCGACCATGGCGGCGAATGCGGTGCACCAGTCGAGGAGTCGGCGAGCGTCCACCTCGATGGCCGGAGCCAACTGTTGGGCGCGTGCCGCGATCACCTCGACGCCGTCTGCTTGCCAGAGCAGCAGGTCGATCGCGTCGAAGGCCAGGTCATCCCCGAGGCACGGGGCAGGGTCGCTTGCGACGAGTCCACGCTGGTTGCCGCCGTCGAGGATGTTGTTGGGGGTCAAATCGCCATGTAGGAGGGCTGTCGGCAGGACGTGACCGACGAGCCTGGTCGCGAGCCGCCGCCCGCGTTCGTACAGTTCGAGCGGGACCACGTCGACGAGCTCCGGACGACGTTCGTATGGACGTGTCCCCGAGTTGAAGAGGTACGCGACGTGCTGCGCGAGTGGCGGGTAGGACGGGTCGGGGGCGCCGGTTGCATGCAGTGATGTCAGGAGTTCGGCGACGCTCCCCATGTCGGGGTAGGTCGGGGATTCGACGAGCGGGGTCCCCGGTTCGATCGCCTCGAGAAGAAGCGCGCCTACGCTTTCGTCGACCGCAAGGACCGAAGGGGTGTGAACCGTTAGCCACCTGTCGAGCGCTGCCGCCTCGTTCGCCAGGCGTGTGCGGTCGGGGCTGATCTTCAGCACGGCCGGACGCCCATCGGCCATCCTGCACCGGATGACAACGGACATGCTCCCGCGGGGAATGAGCGAGTCGAACTCCATCTGCCAACGCTCCGCAAGAGCGCTCAGAACGGCTGGCAGCTTGTCCAACCATGCGCCGACTTCGGGTCCGAACCGCGCGGTGAGACGCCGACGGGCTCCATCGTCGATCCTGGGCGGCGAGCGCATGCGCCGACCGTAGCGCAGCCGCGATCGCCGACATCACGGCAGACGTAGGAGCCCCAGAGGGCCTGATGGGGGTCACTCGCGAATCGACACCGCGCAGCTCTACACGAACGAGATCGAGCTCGACGAGCTTGCGGCTTCACTCGAATAAGCGGAGGCAGATCGAAACGCACAAGCATCGCCAGATCTGACGACGCTCGATACAGAGTTCACCGATGAACTCGAAATGCCGAGATGGAGGCGGCGGGAATCGAACCCGCGTAACGATCCCCCCGGCCCCCAGGCCGCTATGTCGTAGTCGCTCCGGCACCAGCGCGGCGTCCGGGTGACCTCCGCAGGCCTAGCGCACGGGCGATCGATCGAAAAGCACGGAGCACCTCCCGGCCGATGAAATCGGCCTTGATGCCTTCCCCGTGCCCGCTCGCAAGCATCCAGCTCTTGAAGTCCCGCTCGCGCCATAGCGGTGACGTCTTCTCGTGCAGGATTTCGATCAGGTTGGCGTCCCGGCGGACGAGGGCCATCAACGCCTCGAACTCCTCGAGGTCCATGATGACGAGAGGCTGAACGCGCTGGGGGACCTCGGTGGGATCGAACTTCAGATGATGCCCGCCCTCCTGCTCGGTCCACGCCCAGAGAGTCGGGTTCTGAAATAACCCGTCGGCAACAACGATGATCGGCCAGATGTTCTTCACGTGAGTCATGTCGATGTCATCGATCTGGACACGACCTGCGGAAACGTCACGGATGACTCGTCCGAGCTGTCTCATCTTTTTGATGATCAGAGCCCGCACGTCTTTCTCGACCGACTCCGCGTCAGCTTCGACGAGGCTCTTGACGGTGATCCGCTTGCTCGTGACCTCGACGAAAACGACGTCGATGCCGAGGTCGATCGTTACGTCACTCGTCCTGGACTCCCCGAGCTTCGTTGGGTAGGGCACGTCCTCGTAAACGCGACCCGCGCCCGCCATCAACCGGCGGCGGTGCTGGTCGGGGTGCGCAACGTATGCGAGATGGCGCGCGTACCGCTCCTGGATCCAGCCATTGAAACGCCGAAACTTGTCGAGCTGTCGATGCTTCCGAGCAAGGTCGAATAATCGGTAGTACGCGCCGGTTGAACTCATCCAACCCTCGATCGCCCGGGGCGCAAGGATGGCGATGCTGCCGTCGCCCTGTAAGAGGCCCGGGCGACGCAGAAAAGGCTGGATCTCGTACGCGGCCCGCCTTGGGTGCTCGCCGCTCCGCTCGAACTGCTCGCGGAACCAGTCGCGAGGCGCCGCAATTGCATCAAATGTTCGGTCGACACGGCCCTCAAGCGCGGTGTTGTTGAAGTAGGTCGGTGTGACCGAAACCGGAGGGCCACCTGGATTCAGGGTCTGCGATCCTGCGTGCAGCGCGATGCCAACCCCCTCTAGCTCTTCGAACGTCAGGCCGAACTCACCCTCTAGCCAATCATCGACGGGACAGAAGTCGCGATGCCTTCGCGCGGCCGATGACCGCGCGATGACCGCATACATCCGGTGCGCGCGCGCCATCTCGTGCCTGAGCGACGTGTGAGACACCAGACCGCCGTTGCCGACGAAGAAACGAAGCCACCGCTCGTCCGTTAGCTCGATCTCCTCGTCGTCATCGTGGATTCCAAGGTCGGGCGACAGCACCGCATCCGGCGTCCAGAGCAGAGCTACCCGAAGGCGCTCGCTTTCGTCCTGCGTGAGGTCGGGCGCATCTTTGTTTAGGGCGTGAAGCACGACAAGCCGCTGCAGCGCAAACAGCTGCTGCTCCGAAAACAGCGCGCGGCGATCCTCCTGGCGGAGGCAGATCTCGCCCGCCGCCGCAAGGATCGGCCCGTAAAGCTCGCGCATGAGCAGGACCTGGGCGTCTCGCTTGAAGATGATGAACGAGAGCGCTTTCTGGACGGACGCGAGGAACCGCATCGCCGGTTCGAACGGCAGATCTCGGATGATCTGGACCACATCGTCGAAAGTGAGCGGTGGGAGGTCGATCAGCCGAGCGAGTTCTTCATCGAGCACGGCTTCGAGAAGCTCACTCGCCGTCGTGTAAACGAAAATTTGATCCTGGAAGCTCGGGGGGTTAGTGAGCGCAATGACAGGCGCCGGCAGGGCAATTCCCTTCGGCAATTGAATCGCTTCAGGAGCGCCAGCCCCCGATCCAAGACGGGTGAGGCCGCTGGCGTCGACGTATTCATCCGGAAGAACCGGAAGCTTCCAATCTGGTTTTTTCGTCATTGGCATGTCAGTTTCAGAAGGAGCTAGGCGCCACTACCCCGGCAGCGCGGCGCTCCGTGGTATTACCTCTTCTTCTTACCGCCCGTGCCCCTGTGCTTCTGGGCGAGGGCCGAGCCTGCGACCGACTTCGTCTTCGACGTCGTCCGCTTGCTCCGAAGGAGTGAGGACGCCTTCGTCGCGACCCGCTTGCTCGTTGTCTTGCGATGGGCCACTGCCGATCACCTACCTTTCCGGCCCATGTTTGGAAGGATCGGCCAGATCGGTCGTTCCGGGCGAGGCGCGCCAGCGCCCTGCGGGGTAACCGTTAGACCGGCTTCGGGGTCCACAAGACTGCGGAGCCCCCGCCTTCGGAGAGAAGTCTGCCCAGGAGGTCGGACGACGTCACGCTAGCTCGCCTTCTTTCGACCGAGCACCCCACCCAGCTTGGGCTGCAGCGCCTGCTGCTCCCAGATCATTCCAAGCCCGGCGGTCGTGAGGGCGATGTCGGAGAGGTACTCCCTCCGGAGCGTCGTCCGCTCCACGTGGCGCCGGAGAACCGACTGGACGTGCACGACCTTCGCGATGAGCGACTGACCGAGTGTCTCCCAGACTGCATGCTCGACCTGGATCCATGAGGCAACATCGTCAGGCGTCACGCTGTAGGCCCGGGCCATCTCCTCGACAAGGGCGATGACGGCAGGGTGCTCCTTGTTTAGATAGACGCACCCTTGCGAGCCGTCGGGATTGGCCTTCTCCGGATCCCAGGACGCCAGGGTGTAGGGCTTGTCGAACTCGTCGGCGTCGACCGGAAGCCAAGACGGGATGCTCGCTTCCATCTCCGTCTGCCGCGCTTTGCGACGCCCTCGGACGTCAGAGACCACTCGGTCGGAGGTCCGCTCCCGGGGCTTCACCAGCCGCGGAAGATGCGGCCGCGGTTGCGGATCCCCGTCTTCGGAGGGCGGAAGTACGACGTGCGGTGCAGTTTGATTTGGATCGCCCGCAAGAGCCTTGCCGTCACCGCGGATGCGGAGCCGGATGTCATGCAGGCGGTCCCAGAAGCGCTCGGCGAACTTCTCCTTCCAAGTCGAGTCCGCCACGATCTCCTTAGGCATTGCCTCCTCTATCGCCTCCGCGATCTCGGGCGGCATTTGTTCGTGGAAGGTTGCGCCCCAATTCGTGAAGGGAAGTTCCCGGCCTCCGCTTCGCAGTAGACGATCACGGCCTCCGGTCGGGTAGATGCCGTTGGGTCCTTCGATGGGCGGCTTGATGACGATGAACGTGCGCGCCATGACCTCCGCCGCCGGGATGCCGAACTGCCGGTAGCGCCACTTCGCGTCCTCTGCCCGAGCAACGTCGTAAAGCTCGTCTTTGTAGAGAACGGCAACGAACCCTGCCCGAGGGCCGTACGGGTTGAGTCTGCGCTCGGGGGTCTCGTCGCGCAGCCACCAGTACGCGGTCGTCTCGTCGTCAAGCTGGATGGAACCACTCGTCGCGGGGGTGCGGCCACCTCGCTCGATGTGCGCGTGCGCGCCCGTAATCACGCGTCGGGTGAAGCCTCCCGTGCCGGGGCCGGGCGAGACCTGACCGGGATTCCGCTTCGTCCAGGTGTTCTTGTCTGGACCAATCGGCACGTCGATAGCGACCTGCTGATCTTCCCGGACCACCCATAGCCGAGCGTTGAGGTGGAGCGCCTGCATGTAGGTGGTCGACTCCTCCGGACGACCGGGGTCACCGAGGATCGTGTCGTACTCTCGATCTGGACCGAGGAGAAGGAAGATCGTTCCGTGTTCGGGCGGGTCCTCGCGGTCGGCCCAGAAGGGGACCTGCTTCCAGATGCTCCCGATATCGGCGATTCCGAAATCGCCCAGGGCCCCGCCGTCGGGGTCGATGACAGCCGCCTGGACGACCTCTCCATCCTCGTCCATGGCCTCCCACGGAGCCGCGCCGTACTCGCGCTCGTCTCCCCGCATGAGCATGGCGTACCCCTGGCTCGACTTGTAAGAGATGACCAGAAGGCCCGCAGGGTTCCAGGGCAGGAGGGCGACCTTGGCGCCGATCCCGAAGTTCTCGTGCTCGGTACCGATTGGCTTCCCGCCCCCGCCGTAAGTGAGCATGAACTCGGCCAGATCGGCTTCATCCATCCCGATCCCGTCGTCGGCTACGTAGCGCCGGTAGACACCCTGGGTCTCGACTCCCTGCCACTCGATGCCGTAGTGGACGTTGTCCGCCTCAGCCTCGTCCGCGTTCCGGAACGTTTCGCGGAGCCACTGACCAGGCTGCGTGATGTCCCGGTAGTTCCTGTCGATGAAGGGACGCGTGTCCCCAATCCGCATGGTGAGCAGAGCGCTCATCTGAACTCCCTTCCCTAGCCGGACTAAGCCGCGCTAGAGCTATGGGGCGAGACGTCTTCGCCTAGCCCTGTGCTGGAGGATACACGCGCAGCAGCAGCGGGACCGAGGGGGGCCCGGAGGCCGCCAAGGTCTACGCCTTTCGCGAGATGACGGCACTCTCAAAGGATCCCCGAGCGCCCGCTCCTGCGGGCCTTCGGTGTTCTGGCCCGGGCATGTAGACGAACAGCCGCGTCCACCGTACGATCAAATCAAGATTGTCAACATAGACAACAAGACGAAAGGAAGGAAGAGATGGCTAGTAAGACCAAGAAGGCGAAGGGGACGGGACATTGGAAGGCCCGCTGGAAGCGCGATTACACCGCCTCCCTGAGTGATCCCGCGAAGCGGCACAGCGGGAGCGCATACACCACGGCCCGAAACAAGCTCCGCGCTGCTAGGGGTTCCGCGAAGGAGCAGCCCTGCATGGAGTGTGGCGCGAAGCCGTCCGGTTGGACGCTCCAGCCCCGCCGCAGTACGGAGATCCTCCTCGACCCGTCCGGGCTGTACTTCGCTGCCTCCCCGGAGGATTACGCACCTCGGTGCGCGGCTCACACGCGGCCGTACCTCAAGACGCTCCGCGCCAAGCTCGATAAGAAGGCGCACGAGGCGGGTCTCTGACGGGACGGGGAGCCCTCACCGGCGGGGGCTCCACCAAGAGCCCCTTCCGGCCAGACTACAGAGAAGGGACAAGTGAATAAGAAGACCCATCCAGCCATCTCCCCCGCGGAGATCCTGGCCGCTCACGAGGCGGTTATCCAGGCGGCCGGGACGCGGTTCTTCGTCACCCTTGGGACGGAGCTGGACGCCATCCGCAAGGACGGCTCTTATAAAGCCGGCCACCGGACGTTCAACGACTACTGCCGAGCGCGGTGGGGCTTCTCTGACAGTCGGGCCCGCCAGCTCATCCGGGCCGCCAAGAGCGTTACCAGTGGTAACGCTTCTGGAGCCAAGAACGAGAGGGAGGTCAGGAGGATGCTGGCCGAGGAACCTGAGCGGAAGGCCTTACCTCCCGGCCCTCCTCCTCCCACGCAGACCGTCGAGGAGGTCGAAGAGCGGCTGAACAGAATCGAACGGGAGCTGGCGGCCCTTCAGGCCTGGCAGGACATCAGCCGCGATCTCCGCATCGAGACGTATCCTCCCCGAGTCCGAGCGTGGGCGGCGATGCAAAGCCTCCGTCCGCTGATAGAGGCCGGTGCCTTTGACCCGCGGGGGAAGATCTACGAGCAGACGCTCGGAGCGCGCGACCGGGAAGCGCGCAAGCTGGCGGTGCTCAACCTCCAACTAGAGATCCTCGACCAGGCGGACAGGATCCGCAGGGATCACGAGGCGGCTATCAAGCGGGAGGTCTGGGAGAGGACAGCCACCCCGGAGCAGATCGCCAAGCGGGACGAGCGGCAGGCTCGGAACCGGGCCCGGAAGGAACGGAAGTGAAGCCCCGCGCCAACTCCGACGCCTGGTGGGCCTTCCACGGCATCTCCCCCGAGGTCCGAGCCGCTCGCCAGTACGAGCGGTGGACGCAGACCCGGAACCGGGACAAGCCGATCGCGGAGGCCTACGCAGGCCTGGAGCCGGAGCAGATGAAGACGCTCCGCGGATGGGCCTCCCAGGCGGCCGGTCTCATCATGTACCGCCACTCCTGGCAGGGAAACCTCGACCGAGCGAATCTCCACTTCCTCTACCCGGAGGTAAGGCCGGACACGGCCGTACGCACCCGCCCCGGGGAGAAGGCCAAGTACCTGTTCGCCCCGGCCCCGAAGTTCGACAAGGGTTGGTGGCATCTCGGGGAGCGGGAGGGGCCGCTCGAGGAGCGGGCCGCCTACCGGGATTATCTGGACGCCTTGGAGGTCGAGCTTGAGGATCCTGGCACCCTCCCCTCAATCTCCTCCCCGGCGGAGCGCGTCGCGGTGTCGAAGAAGCGTCCCGTCGTCACGCACGCGGAGACGTTCTTGAGCGAGAACGGGAAGCTGAACCGGGCACGGCAGGAGGAGCATGTACGGGAGGACCATAAGGACGGCCGCTGGTTCGGAGATCTCGACGGCCCCCACTACCACCTCCGCCGGACGCCGATGAAGCAGACCGTTCTCGCGAAGAGGTTGGACCTCAACCCGATTATGCGGGACCGACTCCAGGAGACGGAGCCGGAGTGGTGGCTGTTCGGGATAGAGGGTTGCCTGAAGTCCGACGCGATGCTCACCGCCGTCCTCCGCCAAGGCCTGAACGTCGGCGTCTTCTCTGTCCCGAGCGTCTCCTTGTGGGCGGCGACCTACCCGACGGAGCGGCTGGAGGATCTAGAGGACGGGAGTGAGCTCCGGGACTTCACCCGCCGCCACCTCGTCGGCAAGGAAGTCTGGATCATCCCGGACGCGGACGGGTTCGAGAAGCAGGCCGTTATGACGCAGGCCCTCCTCGCGCGGGCGTTCCTGCGGCATCTAGGTCTAGGCGTCCGTGCCTACGTCGCGGCCCCGCCGCCGTGGCAGGAGATGCCGGAGTCCACCCGCGGGAGGAGGAGGAGGGATCCTGAGACCGGGGAGCTGAAGTTTCCGAAGCAGGGCGTGGACGACTTCCTCGGCCTCCACGGCGGAGACCTCCTCGACCTCTACGTGTACGACCTGGAACCGCGCCCGCGGGAGGAGATCCGGGCCTGGCTCCTGGCCCGGAAGTCGGACTGGACGCAGCCCGTCCTCGAGCGGGCCGTGGACACCGTAGAGGCCCTCTCCCTCTGCACCGCAATCCCGAAGGACGACCCGGGGCACGCCGGAGGCTACTACGGCTCCCTGGCCGCCCTCTCCCGGGCGTCCGGCGTCTCCCGGTGGCGACTCT
>Ga0307278_10001373_pt1 | contig 12108 bp, 14 predicted proteins | sample ER_DNA_117_FD_194482 | JGI IMG/M metagenome (GOLD analysis project Ga0307278, IMG submission 194482) | Bulk soil microbial communities from the East River watershed near Crested Butte, Colorado, United States - ER_DNA_117 | ecosystem: Environmental > Terrestrial > Soil > Floodplain | place... | reverse complement strand
CGACTTGAAAATGTTCGCCCGATTTTTCCATGCTTGTTTGAAGCGCGGCGTTTACTTCGCGCCATCTCAGTTTGAGACCGGATTCATTTCGACAGCCCACACGCCCGCCGATATCGAGCGCACAGCGGCGATAATGCGCGAAGCACTCGCAGAACTGCCTTAAGCGAGACTATTCGGTGACCAGCCGAGAACGTGTCTTGGTTACACAGTTTTGAGCCGCAGCCGAGACACGCCTGTCACTACAGTCTCCCACGGTGTTTGGCTTTAGGCTTCTGCGACGGCAGGCATCCCGACTTCTTGCGACTGAACGAATGGCGGAACCGGGCAGTCGAGCGCATCGGCAATGGCGCGGAGTAATTCTGCTTCACCTTCTTGGATGACGCCATCAGCGGCGACGGTTTTAGCGCAGGCACTGAGAACATTTTTCTTAATCTGCGGGACGGCTTGGCTGAGATGCGCAAGCGCCGCATCGACGTGCGACAGATCGCAATGGTTCGGGGGTAACCATGGGATTTCGCAGTGCGCGATGCGATTTAGGGATACTGCTCCCTGTGCAAATGCGGCGTACGCCTCTGTGATATTTTCCTGACCCGCATAGGCTGTCGCTGATAAAAGCGCGCCACAAGCGGGGGCTAAGGGACGCAATGCGTAGAATTGCGTGATCGGCCTCTGCTCAGGGAAAAAATGTTTTTGGAGATGCCGCACCACGATTTTTCGCAGCATATACAAGAACAAATCAGTTTCGGGGTTGCTCTCGACGAGTTTTTCCGTGGCTGCGCGGAACTGCTCAAATTGTTGCGGCGAGAGGCGACGCAGAGATGGCAGTGCGAGGTCCACCAAGGGAATTTTGGCCTGTGGGGGCACGCCTTGAATCTGCGGCGAGATTCGCACGATCTCGTCACGCATCGTCCCGTTTGTGGCGGTGGTGATATCTTCGAGTTGCTTTTGTCTCGTCGACGGTTCGCTGGCGAGCAGAAACGCACACACCATTGCGCCAGCCCCGAGCGGATCGCGTGAAGCGACTTGCAGTCCCGGCGGAATCGCTTGGTGAAAGTCCACGGCGTAACGAAGATGCTGCGAAGTCGCCTGGCCGATGTTTGCAACAACGGCGTGTTCTGCAATGAATGGCGCCACAAACCGTTCCTCTCCGCCTTGGACCGCCGGAAGACCAGGAATTTGTGGCGAGGTAAGTAGCTGCGGCGCTTCCGATTCAGGCGAGATGGCAGAAATTGGCTGCTGTGTCACGCGCGGGAATTTTCCATCGAGGCTTGAACGCAAAGCGCGAATGCGTTCCGTTAACAGGGGATGCGTCGCAAAAAGTGACGTGTCCAAGCCGTTCGCGAAGAACAAGTGGCTGGCTTCTTCGGCATGCGGCGAATGGATTTTGGAGCCGTGAATGAGTATCTTCTTGAGCGCGCTTCCCAGCCCAGCTGGGTTGCGTGTAAATTGGACCGCGGAAGCGTCGGCCAGAGCCTCGCGCTGACGACTCACAGCCGCTTGGATCAGCCGTCCGAAGAACACGCCTGCCCAACCAATGATAATCAGGGCCAGACCAACTAAAGCCAGTGGAAACTTGGTTCTTCGTGCCCGGATGAGGATCCGACCAATAACCGTCAGGCAAAGAATTCCAAACACCAAGCCCATGAGGCGCAAGTTGAGCCGCATATCGCCATTAAGAATGTGGCTGAACTCGTGAGCGATCACTCCCTGTAGTTCGTCCCGCGAAAGCATTTTCATGCAGCCGCGCGTTACGCCTATGGCTGCATCGCTTGCAGAATGTCCGGCCGCAAATGCGTTGATCTCAGCCTCGCCGTCCATGACGTAAACTTGCGGGACGGGGACACCTGAAGCGATTGACATTTCTTCTACAACGTTCAGCAACTTGCGTTCGTCAGCGTCCGTCGTGTTCGAATTAATTAAGCGCCCGTCCAACAACTCGGCGACCGCGCTGCCGCCGGGAGCCAGTTGCAACGTCTTGAAAACGCTCCCGATTAGAATCACAACGAGGGTCCCGATCGTTACGTCGAAAAGCAGCTCGGCCTGTGACCAAGGGAGCGATAGCTCATTAGCGGAAGAGACTGGATTTAAGTTCCAAATCATCAGTCCGTAATTCCCGAAGCCTGTAAGGATCAATAAGACAACCGCGTTGACTGCTAGAAGGAGGGATAAGACAGCGAGGACAAAATAAAATACCAGGAGCTTGGTATTGCGTCGGGCTTTGTCCTGACAGTTGAAGAAGTCCACCCGGTCGATCTTACGAGCCGACTAGAACGCGACTTTGGGCGCTTCCTTTTGCTCCGGCTTCTCAATTACGAAAAGTTCAGCCGGCCCAAAATTGAAGGTGTTCGCGATAACGTTGCTTGGAAAAACTTCCCGACGCGTGTTGTAGGTCATGACCGCATCATTGTAAGCCTGGCGCGCGAAAGAGACCTTGTTTTCAGTTGAAGTTACCTCTTCCATTAAGCTCATCATTGTAGTGTTCGCCTTGAGATTTGGGTATGCCTCTGCCACTGCAAACAGGCGGCTCATGACGCCGGACAACGCGCTTTCGGCCGAGGAGATTTCTTTCATGGCAGCAGCGTCACCCGGATTTTGAGCGGCGCGTGCATTGGCCGTAGCGGCGGCATTCCTGGCGGTGATCACAGCCTCGAGCGTACCTCGCTCGTGCTGGAGATAACCTTTGGCGGTCTCGACCAGGTTAGGGATCAGGTCGTAGCGTCGTTTGAGTTGAACGTCGATTTGCGAGTAGGCGTTCTTGTAACGATTGCGCAACGTGACGAGTGCGTTGTATCCGCCGATAACGAACATTAGCACGAAGAATCCGAGCAGAATGATAATGCCAATGAACGTCAGGCCGCTAACCATAGTAGAGTTTCCTTTCTAAGCTCATTCATTGCTAGGCGACAGCAACGGCACTGGCAACGATAAATTCCCAGAAGGCGCTGGAACCGAAGATGACCCGTGAGTCAACCGTGTGCGATAACGCTCACGATTTTTCCCGAAACAATTTATTCAGGTCCGCGGAAGCAGCGCCATTGGCCAGCAGGTTGAATGTGCCGTGTGTTTTTATGTCTTGAGCGGCGCGGAGGAATGCGCCCCAGGCGGCCAAGGCTAGGCCGGAGCCGACAGAGACGCGGCGCACACCAAGATCGGACAGTTGGGGAAGTGAAAGCTGGTGATTGAACCCGGAGACAAGAAGGTTGACTGGCTTCGGCCCGACTGTCTTCACGATCTGCGCAATTTCATCCGGATTACTGACGCCGGGCGCGTAGAGACAGTCGGCGCCGGCTTCAGCGTACGCGGTGAGTCGTTCCAACGCGGTGCGCAATGGATTGGGATCTTTGACCAGCCACGCTTCGCAACGCGCAGTTAGCACGACGCCAGTTTTAGATGCGCCAATCTCAACGCGCGCAGCGAGAATGCGTTCGACCGCCAGCTTTTTATCATAGAGCGGCGCGGCGGGATTCTGTGAGTTGTCCTCGATCGACAGTCCGGCGACGCCTGTCTCGACGCAGAGCTTCACATTTTCAGCGACGACTTCGGGTTTGTCTGCGAACCCGTTCAAGAAATCTGCGTTTACCGGCAGCGCCGTTGCTTCCACGATTTCGCGGATGTGCGCGAGCATTTCGTCGCTCGGAACGCCGCCGTCAGCTTTCCCACGCGAAAAAGCGAAGCCTGCTGAAGTCGTCGCCAGAGCTTGGAATCCGAGATGTTCCAGATAAATCGCCGTCCCGATGTCCCACGGATTTGGAAGCACGAAGCAACCGGACTCGTGCATCGTACGAAACTTTGCAGAAGCTGAACTCTGTTGCGCTGAGCTCATGTCGGGAAGCTTATGCTACTTCCGGTCAAGCGCGACTTCAGCGAATCGAAAGTGATGCACGTGCAGGGTAAGGGAGAGGGGGAGCGTGAGGATTTTATCAAGCGATCTAACATCCCAACCCCTCACCTTCATCCTCTCCCCTTGTGCCTAGGGGAGAGGCGAGATAGACCTGCCCGAAGTGAAATGACGACAAAAGGGCGCAGACGATTCGCGAAATGTTTCGCGAACGGCCTTGGATTATTTCGAGCTTGCCCGACTGGCTTGCCAGATCTGTCGTAGCGGGCCTTCGGCGCCGTAGATGGGATCGTTGTCCGGAATTGGTAGAGCCGCGATGTTCTGATCGGCTTTCGGTCGCTCGCCTGGCTTACCGCGAAGCAGATCCCATTCGCGTCCATCGGGGTAAGCTCCAACAACAGCAAAATCGTTGCTGGCGCCGATGTTCTGGTGAGGTACACCGGCTGGGATTACAATCACATCGCCGGCATGCACCTCGACGTTCCTGCCGTGCTCGCCGCCAACTTGCAGGGTCGCGGTGCCATCATAAACCCCAAGCACCTCATGCGTCGTGCTGTGATAGTGAGCAAAGGAATAGACGCCGTTTCGCCACGAATTCGTCCAGTTGTTCTCGGCAAAACGTTGTTCAACAACCGAAGCGCGATCTCCCGTCTTGCTAGTGAATGCCTGCCGATACAGAAGCACGGGCAGGATGCTGTTTGGAAAAATGCCGTTGTCCTCAAATCTGAACTGCTCCGGCTCAACGAATTGTTCCTCTTTCACGTTGGGATGCGCTTGCATATGTAACGCAATATCGCGGGAGCATAGAGAACCGGTCGTCTTGGGGCAAATGTTGTCGCTAAACAATCGCGTATTGCCTTTGCGAATATCGCGGGTATGGCACAGCCGTACTCTTGAAGCTGCCATGCAAGAACCAGGAGGCGTGTCCAAATTGGTCGAGCACCTTTTTCGCCATGAGGCGGGGAAGATGGTAGCGACGCTGACGCGGATTTTTGGGATCGAGCATTTGAACCTGGCGGAAGATGTGGTGCAGGAAGCGCTGGCGCGCGCATTGCAAACGTGGCCATACCGCGGGATTCCAGAAAATCCGTCCGCATGGATCATGCGCGCCTCGCGCAATCTCGCGCTCGACGTGATCCGGCGTGAAAAGATTTTCCGCACGAAAGAAGCAGAGATCACGCGGTTGATCGAGCGTGACGGGTCCGCACCTAAAGCTGCAATTTTTCCGGAAGACGAAATCGCAGACGATCGATTACGGATGATGTTCGTGTGTTGTCATCCGGTCATTCCCCCGGAAGCGCAGGTGGCGCTGGCGTTGAAAACACTCTGCGGCTTCAGCGTGACGGAAATCAGTCATGCGTTCCTGACGACCGAAGCCGCAATTGCAAAGCGACTGACGCGTGCAAAACAAAAGATCCAGGAGGCGCAGGTTGCGTTTGACATTCCTGCGGGCGATGAGTTGGCGCGGCGGCTCGACAGCGTCCTGCAATCGCTCTATCTGCTCTTCAACGAAGGATACAAAGCGTCGAGCGGCGAAGAGCTGGTTCGCGAAGAACTGTGTCAGGAGGCGATCCGTCTCACAGAATTACTGGCGCAACATCCCGCCGGGAATGAATCCAAGACTAATGCGCTGCTCGCTTTAATGCTGCTGAATGCCGCTCGGATCCCAGCTCGCCAGGATGACAAAGGGAATCTGCTTCGGCTCGAAGAGCAGGACCGGGCGCTGTGGAATCAGGCGATGATCGCCCGCGGGATGTTTCACCTCCGCGAATCAGCTGCTGGTGCCGAGATCAGCGAATATCATTTGCAAGCGGGCATCGCGGCGTGTCACGCCACGGCGATCGATTATGAATCAACTGATTGGGCCAAGATTCTCTCGCTCTACGATCGATTGATCGAATTCGATGATTCGCCTGTGGTGGCGCTCAATCGCGCGGTGGCTGTCGCAAATGTTCACGGGCCGGAAACGGGATTGCAAACAGTGCGTGGCATCCGCCACCGCGAAAAATTAGATTCCTATTACCTATTTTACGCAGTGATAGGCGAGCTCGAGATGAGGTTGAACAATCATCAAGCCGCTTCCTGGGAATTTCGCAAGGCGTTTGAACTCGCGGAGACGAAATCGGAGCGGGCGTTCCTTTTGAAACGATTACAGCGCTGCGTTGACGGCCAGACTACAAGAAAAAATTTGTCCTAAACCGGCGCGCTTATTCGTCGTATCTCCAAAATCACACATCAACAGAAAGGCAAAACATGAGCACACAAGAGAAGAAACAAGCTGCAAGCATCGTTTGGTTTGAAATCCCGGCCGACGACCCGGACCGCGTCAAGGCGTTTTATGGCAATCTGTTTGGCTGGAAGATCAATCCATTTCCCGGAGGAGGCGATTACTGGCACATCGATACCGGCGGCGCAGATGATACTCCGGATGGTGCGTTGAAGAGGCGTAAACATCCGCAAGAGCCGATCACTAACTACGTCGGCGTGGATTCGGTTACCGAATTCTCCAAAAAAATCGAGAAACTCGGTGGCAAAATCTGCCTGGCGAAAACGGCTGTGCCGCAAATGGGTTATTTCGCCGTATGCCAGGATACCGAGGGTAACTCGTTTGGAATTTGGCAGAGCGACACAAACGCGAAATAATTGTCCAAAACTCGGCAGCTCGTTCGTCGTAGTTTTGAAAGCGAGAAAACAATCAACCACAACTACCAACTAAGACCAATATGAACACCCAAAATCAAAACGGATACATGCTGTTGTTTCGCGGGAACGACTGGCACAAGAGCCTTTCGCCAGAAGAAACACAGAAAGTCACAGATCAATGGATGGCCTGGTTCCGGCGGCTGACCGAACAAGGCAAAACCATCGCAGGCAACCCGCTCGAGCGCGAAGGCAAAATCGTCGCGGGCAAAAATCGCGTGGTGTCGGATGGCCCATTTGCCGAATCGAAGGAAGCGATCGCGGGCTATTTTCTGCTCGACGTCGCCAGTCTCGATGAAGCCGTGGCGATCGCGCAGGAGTGCCCCGGCTTGCCGTATGGCGCACGCGTCGAAGTCAGACCGGTGGCGGGCGAATGTCAGCTTGCCAGCGAACTCAAACGCGAAGCGGAGTTTGCCACCGTCTGAGCCAAGCGCAGATCGTCACGCGCAAGAGCGACAAACCGAGGTGTCCTATGTGCCCAGTTTGTCTTGCAAGCCTGACATTTATCACGGCGGGCGCGACGTCAATCAGCGGGTTGGCCGCGCTCGCGGTGAAAAGAATTTTGCTGAAATCCCAAACAAATCTTCAAACAAACGAAACTCGAGGAGGACGAAATGAAAACCGAAACAATGAAACAGAAAACGAGCGCGAGAGAAGTAAATCCTTCTAACGTCGTATCGACAGAACAGTGGCTGGTCGCGCGCAAGGATTTACTGACGCGTGAGAAGGAATTGACGCGGTTGCGCGACGAAGTGAGCCGGCATCGGCGCGAGCTGCCCTGGGTTAAGATCGACAAGGAGTATGTTTTCGACGGACCGGATGGCAAAGAAACGCTGGCCGATCTCTTTGACGGACGCAGTCAGTTGATCGTCTATCATTTCATGCTCGGCCCGGGCTGGGAAGAGGGTTGCAAAAGCTGCTCCTACTTGGCGGACCATTTTGACGGCGCCAACTGGCATCTCCCGCATCGCGACGTGAGCTTCACGGTTGTGTCGCGCGCACCGCTGTCGGAGATCGAACCGTACAAGAAACGGATGGGCTGGCGTTTCAAGTGGGTCTCGTCGCACAACAACGAATTCAATTTTGATTATCACGTGTCAGCGAGCGAGAACGATCAGGCGAAAGGCAAGATGTATTACAACTACGAGACAAGTGAGCTGGTAAGCGACGAACTACCTGGCCTAAGCGTTTTTTACAAAGACGAAAACGGCGACGTGTTCCACACGTATTCCACCTACGCACGCGGGCTCGACATTCTGGTCGGCGCTTACAATTTTCTCGATCTAGTGCCCAAAGGTCGCGACGAAGACCAACTCGACTTCACGATGGATTGGGTGCGGCGTCACGACGAATATTGAGCGGCGCACAAACAAAGGAGCAAAAAAATGAATCGCGTTACTCACTTTGAAATTTACACAGACGATCCGGAAGCAGTGCAGCCGTTTTACCAGGACGTATTCGGCTGGAAGTTCAACAAATTCGAAGGCGGCCCGATCGAATACTGGCTGGTCACGACCGGAGACGATAAGGATCCGGGAATCAATGGTGGCATTACTCGCCCGCGCGAAGGGCAAAGCTCCGGCACTCTGAACACTATTGCGGTGGAGTCATTGGACCGAACAATAAAGAAAATCGAGCAACGCGGTGGAAAAATCTGCGTTCCGAAAATGGCGATCCCGAAGGTCGGCTGGCTCGCTTACGCGGCAGATCCAGCTGGCAACGTCTTCGGAATCATAGAGCCGGATACTAAGGCGAGATAACCAAACGATCACGGCAACACACAACCACACCGAAAGGAGAACAAATTATGTCAACAAACACTATTCAACTTCACCGCGTGTTCCGTGCCACTCCAGAAAAAATTTATCGGGCGTTTCTGGATGCCGACGCTATGGCGAAATGGCTTCCGCCAAACGGATTCACCGGCAAGGTCCATCAGATGGACGCCAAAGTTGGCGGTAGTTATAAAATGTCGTTTACCAACTTCACGACAGGCAAGAGCCATTCCTTCGGCGGAACGTATGTCGAACTGGCGCCGCACGAACGCATTCGCTATACGGACAAATTTGACGATCCAAATTTGGCCGGCGAAATGCAGACGACGATCACGCTCGAAAAAGTTTCGTGTGGCACAGAACTGAACATCGTGCAGGAAGGCGTGCCCGCTGTCATTCCCGCCGAAGCATGCTATCTCGGCTGGCAGGAATCGCTCGTGCTCCTCGCGAAACTTGTCGAGGCTGAGATTCCAGATCAGCCGTGAAACTCGCTATGAAGATTCCGTTTACCGGCGGCTGCTTTTGCGGCGCGATTCGTTATGAATGCACAGCTGAGCCAATCATCATGCTCAAATGTCATTGTCGCGATTGCCAGCGAGTGACTGGTGGTGGATTTGTTCCCGCAGTGTTGATGTCGCCGCAGGCATTTCGAGTAACCCGCGGACAATTGCGTTACCACTTCACGTCCACACTTGACGGGGAACGACACAAACGTGGTTTTTGTCCCGATTGCGGGTCGCGAATTACCGGAGCGGAATCTGAAGGAAGGGAATCGGAGTTTGTCGGAATTCTGGCTGGTAGTCTCGACGATCCGAGTTGGTTTCAGCCACAAATGGATATTTTCGTCTCAGATGCGCAGCCGTGGGATCAGATGGAGCCTGCAATTCCAAAATTCGATCAATACCCGCCAACAAAGGAGTAAACTAATGTGCAAAAAATTACGCCATTTTTGTGGTTCGATGACCAAGCTGAAGAAGCAGTGAAGTTTTACACGTCCGTTTTCAAAAACTCGAAAGTGGGAAGAATTCTCCGCTATGACGAAGAAGCGGCTTCGAAGAGCGGCAGACCGGCGGGATCGGTGCTGACGATTGAATTTGAAATCGAAGGCCAGAAGTTCGTCGCCTTAAACGGCGGACCGCAGTTTAAATTCAATGAATCGGTCTCCTTCGTCGTGAACTGCGAGACGCAGGAAGAAGTCGATTACTTTTGGCAGAAACTCACTGCCGATGGCGGTGAGGAGTCGCAGTGCGGTTGGCTCAAGGACAAATTCGGTTTGTCGTGGCAAGTCACCCCAACTGTGTTGATCGACATGTTGCACGACAAGGATTCCGAAAAGGCCGAACGAGTCATGAAAGCAATGCTTCAAATGCAGAAGATTGACATCGAGAAATTGAAGGCTGCTTACGGAGGGAAATGATTCTGTTCGGCAGCTATGGAGTCAACCAATCCAAAACCGAAAACAATTGACGAGTACCTTGCGGACGTGAATGCCGATCATCGCGACGCGCTTCAGAAACTTCGGAAAACGATCCATGCCGTCGCGCCAAAAGCGGAGGAATGTATCAGTTATGGAATTCCTGCATTTCGCCTCAATAGACGTTCATTGGTTTTCTTTGGCGCATGGGCGAATCATTGCGCGTTCTATCCGGGGAGTTCCGCCACGTTGAAAAAATTACGGAACGAGCTAAGAGATTTTCAAACCAGCAAGGGCACGCTTCGCTTCTCTCCAGACAAACCGGTGCCAGTCGCATTGGTGAAGAAGCTGCTTAAAGCGCGAATCGCAGAGAACAACGCTCGATCAAATAAAAACAGGAGAAAACAGTGAGTAGAGTGAGAGTCTTAGTCGGCACGAGAAAGGGTGCGTTCATCCTGACTTCGGATGGCACGCGTAAACGATGGAAGGTCAGCGGCCCGCATTTCGCGGGTTGGGAAATTTATCACATGAAAGGTTCGCTGGTGGATCCCGACCGGATCTACGCGTCCCAGACGAGTGCTTGGTTTGGGCAAATCATTCAGCGTTCCGATAATGGCGGCAAAACATGGAACACACCTGGCAGCAGTGCCGAGGAACTGAAGGGTCCAGACGGCATGCCGAAAGGCGAGAGCAACAACTTCGTTTACGATGCTTCGGCTGAAACCGGGAAACCGCTCACGACGCACCAGTGGTACGACGGCACACAGCATCCGTGGGAATTCAAGCGTGTCTGGCATTTGGAACCATCACTTAAGGATCCCGATCACGTTTACGCAGGCGTGGAAGATGCCGCGTTGTTCGAATCGAAAGACGGCGGAAAATTGTGGCATGAACTCGCGGGGTTGCGCGGTAGCGATACCGGACCGAAATGGCAGCCGGGCGCGGGCGGGATGTGTTTGCACTCGATCCTTCTCGATCCGAGCAATCCGGAGCGAATTTCCATTGCAATCTCGGCTGCCGGTGCGTTTCGCACTGATGATGGCGGAAAGAACTGGAGGCCAATTAATCACGGGCTGCATTCGGAGTACATTCCCGATCCGACAGCAGAAGTAGGCCATTGCGTGCATCGCATTGCACTTCATCCGTCGCGCCCCAACACGCTGTTCATGCAAAAACACTGGGACGTAATGCGCAGCGACAACTCCGGTGATTCCTGGCAGGAAGTCAGCGGAAATTTGCCGAGCGATTTCGGATTTCCGATCGACGTGCACGCGCACGAGCCAGAGACGATTTACGTGGTGCCGATTAAGAGCGATTCCGAGCATTATCCGCCCAGCGGCAGGTTACGCGTGTACCGCAGCCGCACAGGCGGCAACGAATGGCAAGCACTTACGAAAGGTCTGCCGCAACGGAATTGTTACGTGAACGTGCTGCGCGATGCGATGTCGATTGATTCACTTGAGCCGTGCGGCGTTTACTTCGGAACGACTGGCGGACAGGTTTATGCATCAGCCGATGCGGGCGACAACTGGAAGCCAATCGTACGCGATCTGCCTGCGGTGCTTTCGGTCGAAGTCCAAACGCTGCCATGATACGCGTCGTGCTTCCGCCTCATCTGCGTACGCTCGCCCGCGTTGATGGCGAACTCGAACTCGAAGTTAACACTCCTGTGAGTCAGCGTTCAGTGCTCGATGCGCTTGAAGCGCAATATCCTATGCTACGCGGAACGGTGCGCGATCACATCACGAAACTTCGCAGGCCAATGGTTCGATTTTTTGCCTGTGGCGAGGATTTGTCACATGAATCACCGGACGCTCAGCTACCGGAGGCGATTGCCACCGGCTCAGAACCGTTTCTAATCATCGGAGCGATAGCCGGTGGCTAATCGCGAGCACGTTTTAGAAAAGCATTTGCATCGAAACAGACCAAACCTAAAGGAGGACAAATGAATACAGAAGAGGTCGCAACAAAACTGGTGGAACATTGCCGCAAAGGCGAATGGATGAAGGCAGTCGATAATCTCTACGCGAAAGACATCGTAAGCGTGGAGGCGCACGAAATGGGAAGTATGCCGGCGGAAATGCGCGGTATCGATCAGGTGCGCGGGAAAACCGAGTGGTGGGAGAAGAACATGCAAGTGCACAGCGCGAAGGTGGCCGGCCCATTTGTTGCCCGCGATTCTTTCGTTGTGCAGTTCGATGTCGATGTAACCGACAAAGCCTCTAACAAGCGGATGCAAATGTCCGAGGTGGGAATTTACAAAGTCAAAGACGGCAAAGTCGCGCGCGAAGAATTCCTGCCGCTCGCCCAGAAGAAAGAGTAACAGCAAGTCGCGGCGATTGACGCAAACGCTTTCGCGCTCGGGCAAGGTCATGAGGCCG
>Ga0307278_10001372_pt1 | contig 12110 bp, 10 predicted proteins | sample ER_DNA_117_FD_194482 | JGI IMG/M metagenome (GOLD analysis project Ga0307278, IMG submission 194482) | Bulk soil microbial communities from the East River watershed near Crested Butte, Colorado, United States - ER_DNA_117 | ecosystem: Environmental > Terrestrial > Soil > Floodplain | place... | reverse complement strand
GGTCTCGGTGTAGAACTCGATCGCGGCGCGGCCCTGCTCGTGCGGCCCGAAGCCGGAGCCCTTGATTCCTCCGAACGGCACGTGGACCTCTGCCCCCGCCGTCTGGGAATTGACGTGGATCAGCCCCGCCCCGATCTCGTTCACGAAGCGCTGCGATGCCGCCAGGCTCGTCGTGAAGATGGACGCGGACAATCCGAACTCGACCGCATTGGCCCGCTCGATCGCCTCGTCGAGGGTCGAGAAGCGGTAGAGCGAGGTGACGGGCCCGAAGACCTCCTGGCGCGACAGCAGGTGCTCGTCGCGGACGTCCTCGAACACGGTCGGGGCGATCACGTAGCCCTCGCCCTCGAGCCGCTCACCACCGGCCAGCAACGTCCCGCCCTCGTCCCTGCCCCGCGCGATCGCCGCCAGGACGTCGTCCAGCTGGCGCCGGTTCACGATCGGGCCGACCTCCGTCTCGGGGTCCGACGGGTCGCCCACCTTGCCTCGATCCACTCGCTCGAGCAGCCGTCGACGGAACTCGTCGTACACGGCGTCCTCGACGAAGATCCGCCGCGTGGCCGTGCACTTCTGGCCGGCCGACCAGAACGCTCCCGCGTACGCGGCCTCGACCGCCTTGTCCAGGTTCGCGTCCGCCAGTACGACCAGCGGGTTGTGGCCCCCGAGCTCGAGCTGTACGCGCTTGCCGAGCCTTGTCCCCTCCTCGCGGACGCTGCGTCCGACCTCGACCGAGCCCGTGAACGAGATCGCCTTCACCTCCGGGTGGCCGACGAGGGCGGCGCCGGCCTCCGAGCCGCGACCGAGCACGATGTTGAAGGCGCCCGCCGGAAGCCCGCCCTCGGCCAGACAGGCCGCCAGATGCAGTCCGGTGAGCGGCGCCTCCTGCGCGAGCTTCATCACGACGGTGTTTCCGTAGGCGAGCGCAGGCGCCGCCTTCCAGGCCGGGATCGCGGCCGGGAAGTTCCAGGGCGTGATCATGGCGACGACGCCCAGCGGCCGCCGAAGCGTGTAGACCGGCGAGCCGGTCGCGCTCTGCTCGTAGATCTCCCCCTTGGGCAGGCTCCACTGGGCGGCCGCATAGCGAAGGATTGCGGCCGCCCGCGCCGACTCGGCCCGCGCCTCGCGCAGCGGTTTGCCCATCTCGCGCGTCATGTCGGCGGCCATGTCCTCGAGGCGCGCATCGATCGCGTCGGCGGCCTGCGCGAGGATGCCCGCCCGCTGCGCCGCCGGGGCGCGCGACCAACCCGGGAAGGCGGCGGCCGCTGCGGAAACCGCCGCGTCGACGTCGTCTGCATCGGACAGGGGGAACTCTCCGACAACCTCGGACGGATGCGCGGGATTCCGCTTCTCGTAGGTCTCTCCGCTGCGGCTCGGAACCCACTCACCCCCGACGAAGTTGGCGAACGGGGGCCGGGCCGGAGCCTCGATCGTCTCAGACATGTGCTTCGCTCCTCAGGTCGCTGAAACGGACGTCAAGGTACGCGATCTGCTCCTCGGTGAGCTCCTCGAGCGGTGGGCGGACCGAGGCGCGCGGCAGACCGGAGACGACGTGCAGAAGATGCTTGAGGGCGGCGTGGCGAGGCAGCGCTCCGACGAGCTCGCGCACCGCAGTCAGGAAGGCCTGACGCTCCTCCACGCGCTCGCCGCGGCGGATTGCCTCGAGCTCGTCCGGCAAGACGTTCGCGAGCATCGTGATCGTGCCCCGCCCGCCGGCCGCGTAGACGGCGGAGGCGAAGTCGTCGGAGCCACTGAGGATCGTCAGTCGCGAGAACTGCCGCAGCCAGCGCCGCACGTGGTCGAGATCGCCGCTCGAGTCCTTCGCTCCGGCGAGCACCGGGCCGTAACGCTCCTCGAGCGCGACGAAGACCTCCTCCTCGATCGGCACTCCGGTCATGCTCGGGATGTGGTAGAGGAACACACGCGCCTCGTGCGGGAGCACCTCGAGCAGGCTGAGGAAGTAGTCCAGCGCTCCGCGTGCAGTGGCGTCGTAGTACGACGGCGGCGCGACGAGCAGGCCGACCGCACCGCACTCGACGGCGTAACGCGAGAGCTCGATCGTCTCGGGCAGGTTCGTGCAGCCGGTGCCGACGAGCAGCGCCATCCCGGACGGGTGGGCGGCGAGCCGCTGCATCACCGACTTGCGCTCGGCGAGCGACAGGGACAGGCCCTCGCCGGTCGTGCCCATCGGGGACACCGTGCGGATCCCGCGTTCGTGGAGCCAGGCCACGTGCGCGTCGAGCAGGTCGAGGTCGACGGCGGCGCCGCAGTCGGTGAAGGGCGTCGCGAGCGCCGGGATCGTTCCGCCGATCACAGCAGGTCTCCCGCCCGCGCGACGGGGTTCGCAAGCGTCCCGATCCCCGCGATGCGGATCTCGACCGTCTGCTGCGGTTGAAGGCTGACGTCGTCGGGTGGTACCAGGCCCGTGCCCGTGAGCAGGACGCTTCCGGCCGGTACCGGGTTGTCCCGATGGAGGTACGCGACGAGCTCCTCGAACGTTCGCTTCATGCGGGCAGTGGAGGTCTCGCCCTCGAAGACGACGCCTCCGTCCTCGGCGAGGATCCGCAGCTCGATCTGAAACGGCCGCGACCAGTCCTCGGGGTAGAGAAGCGCCGGGCCCAGGGCGCAGGCTCCAGCGAAGACCTTCGCCTGCGGGAGATAGAGCGGGTTCGCGCCCTCGATGTCGCGGGACGACACGTCGTTGCCAATGGTGACGGCCACGGCGCCCTCGGCGCCGAGCACGAGCGCCAGCTCGGGCTCGGGCACCATCCAGGTCGCGTCGCCCCGCACGCCGATCGGCTCGCGCGGCCCGACGGTGCGCCGCCCGCCTGCGTCCTTGAAGAAGAGCTCGGGTCGCTCCGCCTCGTAGACGCGCTGGTACACGTCCTTCGTCTCGCTCTCCTCGACCCGGGCGTCCCGGCTGCGCTCGTACGTGACGCCGGCGGCCCAGACCTCGGGCGGGTCGACGGGGGCGAGCAGTCGCCACGGCGGAGCGACATCGAGCGTCTCCCGGTCGGCGAGCTCGACGGTCTCGCCGGATTCGAGGCGCGCGCCGGCGCTGTCGACGACGCCCGTCCGCACGCGGCCGTCCGGGCCGGCCAGCCGCACCTCGCGACGGCTCACCGGTGCACCCGCGCCTCGGTGCTCCCGAGCAGCGCGTCCACCTCCTCCGGCGTGATCACGGGGGCGTCGCCGGGAATGGTCAGCTTCAGCGCCGAGGCGGCATCGCCGAGCTCGAGCGCCCGCCGCAGATCCGCGGTCAGCAGGCCGTGGAGGAAGCCGGCGGCGAATGCGTCGCCGCTTCCGATCGGATCGACAGCCTGGTACTCCTCGCGCCGGAGCTCCTCGATCGTCTCGCCCACGGCCGCGCGGGCACGGCCGGTGTCGGTCGCCCAGGAGAGGACGACGAGCGGCACGCCGAGCCGGTCGCGCAGCGCCTCGGCCTCTCCGACCGCGAACAGCGCCAGCGCGTCGTGCTGCGAGCAGAGGACGGCGTCGAGGAGGCCCGCGACCGACTCGAGGTGCTCGGCGGCTCGCTCCGGAGTCGTCAGGAGCCGGCGCAGGTTGACGTCGTAGGAGGTGTGGCAGCCGGCCGCACGCGCAGCTGTGAGTGCGTCAGCAGTCGCCCGTGCACACGACTCCGAGAGTGCCGGGGTGATCCCGCTGACGTGGAACGCATCCGTGCCCTCGAGGATCGCCGTCCAGCCGAATGCCTCTGGGTCGAGGGTCGCGAAGGCCGATTCGGCGCGGTCGTACAGGGCCGAGCTCGACCGTGGGGGATCGGCCACCTCGACGAAATAGAGGCCGAGACGGGCGTCCTCGCTCCACTGGACGAAGCTCGTGTCGACGCCGTGCGCGCGCGCGTGCGCGTCGACCGCGCGTCCGAGCGGAGTGGACGGAAGGCGTGACACCCACGCGCAGGTGGTGCCGAGGCGGGCGAGACCGACGGCGACGTTGAGCTCCGATCCGGCAGGCCACAGCTCGAGGGATCGCGCCTGCTCGAGGCGCTGGCGTCCAGGAGGCGAGAGCCGCAGCATCGCCTCGCCGAAGGTCACGACCGTTGCCACAGCGCAATCCTACGAGCCCGACGGGCGGAGGGAGAAGCTCGAAAAGCCACGGGTCATCAACCCGGTGAGCGGCAGTCGGGAGCGGCCTATGGATCAGTAGACGGCGCGCCCGCCCGAAAGGTCGAAGCAGGCGCCGGTGGAGAAGCTCATCTCCTCGCTCGCGAGGAACGCGATCAGGCTGGCGGCTTCCTGCGGCTTGCCCATACGACCCAGCGGGATGCGGCTGACCATGTACGCGATGTGCTCGTCGCTCATGTCGGCCAGCATCGGCGTCTCGACGACGGCAGGGGCGACGCAGTTGACGAGCACGCCCGTTCCGGCGACGTCCTTTCCGATCGCCTTCGTCATCGTGATCACCGCCGCCTTGCTCGCCGAGTAGGCGGCCGCCATCGGGTTCCCCTCCTTCCCTGCGATCGAGGCGATGTTGACGATCCGGCCGTACGCGCGCTCCAGCATCCCGGGCAGCACGGCGCGGTTCGCGTAGAAGGTGCCCGAGGAGTTGATTGCGAACACGCGCTCCCACTCCTCGTCGGCGACCTCGGTGGTGCGGAGGGAAGCGCCGCTCGTGCCAGCACAGCAGACAAGCACGTCGACGGGGCCGAGCTCGCCCTCCGTGCGCGCCGCGGCCGCCTCGAGCTCGCCCGATCGCGTGACATCGCCCCTGATTGCGAGCGTCTCGCCCCCCTCCACGGCGCCGAGGTCGAAGACGGCGACCTGCGCGCCGCCCTCCCGGAGCCGCTCGGCGACCGCAGCTCCGATCCCTCGTGCGCCGCCGGTGACCAGGGCGACACGCCCCCGGAAGTCGTACGAGTTCCCGGCTCCCACGCGGGCCGTAGAGTACTGCCGTGGCCGAGGTGGCCGTTCTCGGAACGGGGATCATGGGCGCGGGGATGGCTCGCAACCTGGCGGGCGCGGGCCACGCCGTTCGCGTCTGGAACCGCACCGCCGCAAAGGCGGAGCCGCTGTCGGCAGACGGCGCGCGAGTGTGCTCGACGGCAGCGGAGGCAGCAGAGGGGGCCGAAGCCCTGATCACGATGGTCGCGGACGGCGCCGCGGTCGAGGCGGCCGCCGGCGAGGGGGTACTCGACGTCCTCCAGGCAGGCGCCCTTTGGCTGCAGACGAGCACGATCGGCGTCGCGTCAACCGAGCGCGCGAGCCGACTCGCCGCCCGCGCCGGCGTCGTCTTCGTGGACTCGCCCGTGCTCGGGTCGAAGACCCAGGCCGAGGCGGGCGAGCTCGTGATGCTCGCGTCGGGGCCGCCGGAGGCGCAGGCGCGGTGCCAACCGTTCTTCGAGGCCGTCGGCCGGAAGACCGTGTGGCTTGGCCGCGCGGGCCTCGGCTCGCGGCTGAAGCTCGTCGTCAACACCTGGGTGCTCACCAGCGTCGAGAACGTCGCGGAGACGATCGCCCTCGCCCAGGCGCTCGATCTCGACCCGCGTGCGTTCCTCGAGGCGATCGAGGGTGCCCCGTTCGACATGCCGTACGCGCACGTCAAGGCGGGGCTGATCCTGAGCCAGGACTTCGGCCCGCAGTTTCCGCTCGAGCACGCGGCGAAGGACCTCAGGCTCGCGCTGGAGGCGGCAGACGACGAGGTCGCGCTCGCGGCCGTTCGTGCGGCGCTCTCGCAGTTCGAGCGCTCGATCGAGCTCGGACACGGCCGCGACGACTCGTCCTCGACCTGGTTCGCCACCCAGCCGGACGGGCCTAAGCTGTGAGGAGCGTGGGCTTCGACCCGAGCTCGGACTATCCGCTGGGAAGCCGCCGTCCGGACCTGGTCACGACTCCGGGTGGTGTGCGGCTTGACGGCGTCACGCTCGATGCGCTGCGCGCGGGCAGGCTGAGCGGCGAGGACGTGCGGGCGACGCCGGAGACGCTGCGCCGCCAGGCCGAGGTCGCGCGCGCGGCCGGCCGCGAGCAGCTCGCAGCCAACTTCGAGCGTGCCGCCGAGCTGGCGGCGATTCCGGCCGAGGTGATCCTCGACGTCTACACCGCGCTGCGCCCGCACCGGTCGACGGCGGCAGAGCTCGAGGACTGGGCCGAACGGCTCGAGCGGGAGCACGGCGCCCCTCGCTGCGCGCGGTTCGTGCGCGAGGCGCGTGCTGCGTCGCTGGAGCGCGGGCTCCTGGCACATGGGCAACGTCGGTAGCCGGGCGCGGACAGGAGCTCTGCGCGCGTGAGCCGGCAGCGTTCCAAGCGCTTCCTCGCGCGTGAGGAACGCGAGCTGCGCCGGGAGGTGCTGATCGCGCCGCGTCCGGATCTCGGTCTCGTGGCGATGAACGGCCCCGGCGATCCCGAGCCGGAGCTCGAGGTGGATCGCGGCCGGGTCGTGGCGCTGGACGGCAGGCGCGAGCGCGAGTTCGACGTCATCGACCACTTCCTGGTCCGGCACGGCCTCGACCTCGAGGTCGCCGCCGAGGTGGCGGCGCTCGACGACCTCGAGCTCGCCCGGCGTCTGGTCGACGTCGACGTGCCGCGCGGGCAGCTCGTTCGCCTTTCCCGAGGCCTTACGCCGGCGCGCCTCGCCCGCGTCGTCTCGCTCCTCGATCCCGTCGAGATGATGTTCGCCCTCAAGAAACTCCGCGCCCGGCGGCGCCCTGCGAACCAGGCGCACGTCACGAACCTGAAGGAGAACCCCGCGCTCCTCGCCGCCGATGCGGCCGAGGCCGCCGCGCGGGGGTTCGCCGAGGTCGAGACGACCGTCGGAGTCTCGCGGTACGCACCGCTGAACGCGATCGCGATCCTCGTCGGCTCGCAGACCGGTCGACCCGGAGTGATGACGCAGTGCGCCGTGGAGGAACGGAGGAACCTCCAGCTCGCCATCCAGGGGCTCGTCACCTACGCGGAGACGCTCTCCGTGTACGGAACCGAGCCCGTCTTCGTCGACGGCGACGACACCCCGTGGTCGAAGGCGTTCCTCGCCTCCGCCTACGCCTCGAGGGGCGTCAAGGTTCGCTTCACCTCGGGCGGAGGCTCGGAGGCGCTAATGGGCCACGCGGAGGGGTGCTCGATGCTCTACCTCGAGGCGCGCTGCCTGTCGCTGATCCGCGCCGCGGGATCGCAGGGCGTCCAGAACGGCGCCATCTCCTGCGTCGCGCTCGTCCTGAGCGTCCCCGGCGGCGTGCGCGAGATCCTCGCCGAGAACCTGCTCGCCGCTTGGCTCGACCTCGAGGTCGCGTCCGGCAACGACGCGATCGCCTCGCACTCGCCGATCCGACGGACCGCGAAGCTGATGGGACAGTTCCTGCCCGGCACCGACTTCGTTACCTCGGGCTACAGCATCATGCCGCGCCGGGACAACACCTTCGGCGGCGGGAACTACGACGCCGACGACCTGGACGAGTGGCTGACTCTCCAGCGCGACTGGCAGGTCGATGCCGGTATCGAGCCCGCGGGGGAGGACGAGGTCGTCGCCCTGCGCGAGAAGGCGGCCCGGGCAATCCAGGCCGTCTTCGAGGGGCTCCACTTCCCGCCGATCACGGACGAGGAGGTCGCCGCGGCGACGTTCGGGTACGAAAGCGGGGACGTCCCCGACCGCGATCGCGCCGCCGACGTTCAGGCGGCCGACCGGGTTCTCGCCGAGAGGATCGGCGGCCTCGACGTCGCGCGCGAGCTCGATCGCCGAGGCTTCGGCGACGTGGCCGAGGCCGTGATCGGGATCCAGCGTCAGCGCGTGTCGGCCGACTATCTGCAGACGTCGGCGATCATCGGCCGCGACGGGACGATCGAGGCGGCTGTCAACGACCCCAACGACTACACCGGACCGGGCAGCGGCTACCGGCTGGAGGGCGAACGCTGGTCGATGCTGCAGTCGTTGCCATACGAACTGGACGTGCAGGATCTCCTGGACGGGCAGGCACTGGCCGGCGACAGCTTGGTCGTCGAGGCGGGCGAGGCGCACGCCGGCGGCCCCGAGGACGAGGTCGTGATCGCCGTTGGGCCGGCCTTCGGCGACGGGCTCGTGGCCACCATCGGGGGGCTGCCGCACGACGATGTGCTCCGCGCGCTGCTCGACGGCGTGCGCGAGGGCGGCGCCCGGCCGCGCCTCGTGCGGATCCGGCGCGCCTCCGACGTCGCCTTCATCGGCCACGACGGCGCCCTTCTCTCCGGGTCGGGCGTCGCCGTTGGGCTCCAGTCGAAGGGCACGGCCGTCATCCATCGCGGCGACCTCCAGCCACTCGACAATCTCGAGCTGTTCGGCATGGCGCCCCTGTACACGCTCGACTCGTACCGAGCGATCGGCCACAACGCAGCCGGCTATGCCCTCGGGCGCAGCGTCGGCCCGGTGCCGACGACGCTGGACAACTTCGCGCGAGCGAAGGTGATCGTCAAGACGACGCTGCTCCACGCCCGTGAGACCGCCGCGTGCGTGCCCGGCGCGCCCCCGGTCGAGCTACGGCTCTCGTAATCCGCGCCTGACCTGCGCTCGCGGCACGATTCACGATGTTGCTGGATATCGTCTCTCACATGCCTGCTGCCGTGCGACGTCCGGCGGGTGAGCGGATCTCGGCGGATGAGGCGCGGCGGATCGCGCTCGCCGCGCAGGGGTTCGCCGACCAGAGGAGGCCAGGGCGAGTGGACGCCCGACACATGCGGCGGGTGATCGATCGGATTGGTGTGCTGCAGATCGACTCGGTCAACGTCGTCTGCCGTTCGCACTACCTTCCCGTGTTCGCTCGCCTCGGCCCGTATCCGCGCACGCTGCTCGATCGGATGGCGTGGGGCGGGCCGGATCGCGCCCTGTTCGAATTCTGGGCGCACAGGGCGTCGCTGCTGCCGCTGCACTCCCACGCACTTCTGCGGTGGCGGATGCAGAACGCGGCGCGTCACGTCTGGGGCAGCGACCTGGACCCGGACCTTCTGCTGCTGCCGTGGGCGGTGATCGAGGGCATGACCAGGCTCGCCACGGAGCGACCCGGCCTGGTCGACGACGTGCGCGCCATGGTCGCCGAGCGTGGGCCCATCGCCGCCAGCAAGGTCGGCCCGAACAGCCAGCGACGCCGCGGGCCGGAGGATGAAGGTGGCCGGATGTGGAACTGGCACGACGCCAAGATCGCCCTCGAGTGGCTCTTCTTCACAGGGAAGGTGACGATCGCGGCGCGGCAGTCCGCCTTCGAGCGCGTCTACGACTTGACAGAGCGGGTCATTCCTGCCGCGGTGTTGGCCACGCCGACCCCGAGCCGGGACGAGGCGCAACGGCAGCTGATCCGGATCGCGGCCCGCGCGCTCGGCATCGCCACCGCCCGCGAGCTCGGCGGAAGGCCCAGCGGCTACTTCCACCTGGCGCCGGAGGATTTGAAGGCACGCGTTGCCGAACTCGTCGAGGCCGGCGAGCTGACGCCCGTCCGCGTGGATGCTCTGAAGGAGCGCATGTACATGTGGCCGGAAGCCCAGGTGCCGCGTCGGGTGCGGGCTCGCGCGCTGCTGTCGCCGTTCGACTCGTTGATCTGGAACCGGGACCGGGTCCTTCGGCTCTTCGACTTCCACTACCGGATCGGGATCTATACCCCGGCGGCCAAACGGATCCATGGCTACTACGTGCTGCCCTTCCTACTCGGCGAACGGCTGGTCGCACGCGTCGACCTCAAGGCGGACCGCCAGGAGTCCGCGCTGCTGGTCCAGGCGGCACATGCCGAACCCGAGGTGTGCCAGCGCGAGGTTGCGGCGGAGCTGGCGGAGGAGCTGCGGCTGATGGCCAGCTGGCTAGAGCTGGATCGAGTGGTGGTGAACGCCCGGGGAGACCTCGGTCCTGCGCTGTCGCGCGCGGTCAGTCCCCGTAGGTGACGGCCATCGAGCCGCGCGCGAGGCGGGCCTTCGGTCGGCGATTCTGGCGGAGCCTCGGCGCCGGCTCCGAGACCGCTGTGGATGCGGAACGGGAGCGAGAACGGGAGCGCCGGGCTCGCGAGCTCTGCGAGAACCGCGGGAAGGTCCGCGCCTTCGACGGTCGGCCACCCCGGAAAGAATCGGTAATCGAGGTCGGAGGCGGCGAGGTTGGTCCCCCGGAGTAGCGGATCGCTTGACTTGTCGTCACAATCATTGCAAGCTGCGCGCCTAGGGCTGAGGGCTGGTGGCGGCCTAGTCGCTCCCTTGGCTGAAACCCAAGGCAGAGGGGGGATTTCGATATGAGGCTTCTACCTCGTGGGCGCGTTCGATTGGCCGCGCTCGTTGTCGTTGTCGTCGGGCTGGCGGCGGGCGGGATCGCCTACGCCTCGATCCCTGACGGAAGCGGTGTTATTCACGCGTGTTACAAGACGAACCCGAACGTCGGCAACCTGCGCGTGATCGACCCGAGTGCGGGGGGAGCTTGCAATCCGGCCGAAACAGCGCTTGATTGGAGTCAAGCCGGGACGGGAGCGAGCGTCCCTGATGCTTGGGATGCCACCAGCACGGAGATCGCCTTGCCGAAGAACACGTTCTTCACCGCAACCACAGTCGTTTCTCTGTCTCTACCGGCGGGGAATTACTTCGTTGCGGCCAAGGCAGCGATCATTGGCGGTGTCGGCTTTGTCTGCGAGCTCCAGGGCCCCGGCGGCGTTGTGCTCGATTCTTCTGGGGGAGTCTCGGACGACTCAGTGACCCTTCCGGTACAGAGCACCGTCAGTCTGCCGAGCGGAGGCACCGTCGTGCTTGGCTGCAAAAACAACAACACTCTTTTCGACGGCAGGGCCGATGGGCATATCAATGCGATCCAGGTGGGAACGCTGCACTGATTTTCGGTTGAGCAGAACACCGGGGCAGAGCACTGCTCTCGTGGGCGGGCGGTTCGGAGACGAGCCGCCCGCTCACTGTCACATGCCGCACCATCCCGGCGGATAGCGCTCGGCGGCCTGCTGCGTTTCTCTTAAGAATCGCCAACGACTCAGCAATCGCCAGGCTCCGCACACCCTTGCCGGAGGGATGCACGCGGCCGTGGCCGTAACGGCCGTCTGGTCTGAGCGCGCCGGACCCACTAGCGTGCCCACGGTGACCGCGCTCATCCCGGAACCGATGCTCGTTCGCACGGGTCCGCTCCCGACGGGAGACGGCTGGCGTTTCGAGGTCGAGTGGGATGGCTTCCGGGCGCTCGTGAATACCCGGCGTTGTGGGGCAGACTGTGGTGAGAGAGGCTTGGACCGCGATGCCGTCGAGACCGCCCTGGGAAACGAGCGAGCGCGACACGTTCCGCGTCAGGTTCGACGAGGACGCGCAGGCGTACGACCGGTCGCGCCCCGTCGCTCCGAGTTACGTCTTCGACGAGCTTCTCGAGCTCGCGGCCTTGCATCGAGGCTCAGCGATCGTTGAGGTCGGACCGGGAACCGGCCAAGCGACGCGTCCTCTGGCGGAGCGGGGCCTACGGATCTTGGCGCTGGAGGTCGGCCCCCATCTTGCGGCGCGGGCTCGGCAGAACCTCGCGCCCTTCCCAGACGTCGAGGTGGTGACGACCTCGTACGAGGCGTGGGATCCCGGCTCCGCACGGTTCGGCGCGGTCTTCGCCTGCAACTCGTTCCATTGGGTCGATCCTGCAGTCCGCTTCCACAAGTCGGCCACCGCGCTCAGACCCGGGGGCCACCTAATCGTGTTAGCGACACCATGGGTCATCCCGGACGACGCGGACCGGTTCTGGTGGGACGTCCAAGACGACTACGTCGCGGTCGGTGGCGAGCGGATCGACCCAGCTACCAAACACCCCGATCGCATCGAAGACCTGGGACCGGCGGAGCGCGCCTCCGAGCTGTTCGAGGAACCGACGATCCGGCGATACCGCTTCGACGTCGCCTTCACCGCCGAGGACTACGCCGTCAACCTCTCGACCCAATCGGGAATCAAGGAATTCCCACCTGACGCACGAGCCGAGCTGATCAGCAGGATCAGACGTCGCGTTCTTGCACGAGGAGGCACCGTGACGGCCCACCTGCTCGCGGTGCTGAAGGTCGCGAGACTCCGCAACTCGGCGACGCTCGCCGCATCGAGGTAGGTGTCCAGGACGTCGCGGACCCTCTCGGCAACGACGTTCAGTCCGGAGCTGACGTTCTGGCCTTACGACCTACTCAGCGAGTATCAAAGGGGCAG
>Ga0307278_10001371_pt1 | contig 12110 bp, 12 predicted proteins | sample ER_DNA_117_FD_194482 | JGI IMG/M metagenome (GOLD analysis project Ga0307278, IMG submission 194482) | Bulk soil microbial communities from the East River watershed near Crested Butte, Colorado, United States - ER_DNA_117 | ecosystem: Environmental > Terrestrial > Soil > Floodplain | place... | reverse complement strand
AAACGCTCGGTGGGCCGCCCACCTCGCTAAACCAGAAACCAGCTGGCTTCCCTCGTCGCTCCTCTGTCGCTCCTCAGTCCAGCCGGCGCGCGGCGGTGACCAACCTCGCTCTCAGCGCAGGGGCCCGGTCACCTGTTCGGCCGCGGCGACGAGGGCGCCGCTGGCGACCTGGGACTCCACCGCGGCCAGGTCCGGTGCGAGGTAGCGGTCGCTGTCCAGGGCGGGTACCTCGGCGCGCAGCCGGGCAAGCGCGGCGCCCACCGCCGGCCCCGGCTCGAGCGGGCCGCGCAGCCCGATCGCCTGCGCCGCGCAGAGCGCCTCGATCGCCAGCACCCGGCGGACGTTGGCGACCACCCGGCGCAGCTTCAGCCCGGCCGTCCAGCCCATCGAGACGTGGTCCTCCTGGTTGCCCGAGGTCGGGATGGAGTCGACCGACGCCGGGTGGGCGAGCACCTTGCAGTCGCTGACCAGCGCGGCGGCCGTGTACTGGGTGAGCATCAGCCCCGAGTTGAGGCCGGGGTTCGGGGCCAGGAACGGCGGCAGGTCGTGGTTCAGGGCCGGGTCGAGCAGCCGGTCGACGCGGCGCTCGGAGATGTCGGCCAGCTCGGTGAGGGCCACCGCCAGGAAGTCGAGCGCGAAGGCGAGCGGCTCGCCGTGGAAGTTGCCGACGCTGACGACCTCGCCGGAGTCGGCGAACACCACCGGGTTGTCGGTCACCGAGCCCAGCTCGCGCTCGGCCACGCCGGAGGCGAAGGCGATCACGTCCCGGCTGGCGCCGTGGACCTGCGGGGCGCAGCGCAGCGAGTAGGCGTCCTGGATGGCGTGGTCGGAGTGGCGGTGGCTGGCGAGGATCGGCGAGCCGGCCAGCAGGCCGCGCAGGTTGGCGGCCGAGTCCCGCTGGCCCGGGTGGGGGCGCAGCTCGTGCAGGCGGGCCTGGAAGGGCCGGTCGGTGCCGAGCAGGCCCTCCACGGACATGGCGCAGGCGAGGTCGGCCATGGCCGTGAGCGCCTCGGCGTCGGCCACCGCGAGGCAGGCGAGCGCGAGCATGCCCTCGGTGCCGTTGACCAGCGAGAGGCCCTCCTTGTAGGAGAGCGTGAGCGGCTCGAGGCCGGCCAGGCGGAGCCCCTCGGTGGCGGGCAGGCGCCGGCCGTCGACCAGCACCTCGCCCTCGCCCAGCAGCGGCAGGGCGAGGTGGGCGAGCTGCGCCAGGTCGCCGGAGGCGCCGACCGAGCCGTGCTCGGGGATGACCGGGGTCACCCCGGCGCCGAGCAGGGCGACCAGGGCCTCGACGATCAGCGGCCGGACGCCGGAGAAGCCCTGGGTCAGGGTGCGGGCGCGCAGCAGCTGCATCGCCCTGACGATCTCCACGTCGAGCGGGTCGCCGGTGCCGGTGGCGTGCGACAGGACGATGCGCCGCTGCAGCTCCTCCAGGTCTCGCGGGGCGACCGCGGTGTTGGCGAGCAGCCCGAAGCCGGTCGAGACGCCGTAGACGCGCCGGCCCTCGGTGACCGCCCGCTCGACCACGGCGCGGGCCGGGAGCATCCGCGCCCGGGCCTCCTCCCCCACCTCGACCGGGACGCCGTCGCGTGCCACCGCGACCACGTCGGCGATCCGCAGCGGGCCGCCGGAGAGGACCACGCGGTCGACGCTGACGCCGTCGTCCAGCCGTCTCATGTCCGCATCCTACGGCACCCGTGCTGGCGCCCGAAGCCCCGCCCCGGCCGCCGGGCGCTCATCGGCTTCCGTCTGTTTCGCAACTCTTACGTGGATAGTCGTGGTTGCCGGGAATCGTGATTCGGAGCAGAGCATTTAGTAGGTCGGAGCCGTCCAGGTTCGCATACGCGCCTGATGCGGCGGGTATACCAGCCTCGTATACGAGATCGGTATGCGGAAGTTGGCGATCAGCAGGTGCAAGATGATCAGAGTTGGGCCATGCTGGTGGTGCGACCCGGTCCAGACCGGGGGTGAGTTGAGGAGACGACATGGGCACCGACTTCCCTGGCGAGAGCGGTAGCACGAGCACCCTCCAGCGAGAGGTGTGCGACAAGTGTGGCTCGCGCATGTTCCTCCAGGGCTCGGCCTACGGCTTCGAGCGCTGGGAGTGCCCCAAGTGCCACCAGATCGTCGGCATCGACCGTGACCCCGACGTGGGCATGCGCTTCCAGATCGACCGCGGCCAGCCATGGAAGTACTCTCCGGACGCGTTCAAGACCAACTGAAACCGAACGGCCGACACGGCCGCTGAGCCGACCACCGATGGCGGGCCCCCTCGTGGGGCCCGTTCTGGTTCTCCGCTGCCCGCCGAGCGACCGGGCACCGCGGTCGGGTCACGGTGCGGCACGGCCGGGCACCACCTCCTCGAGCTGGAGCTCGACCGGGTCGAGCCCGCCGCGCAGGAAGTCCAGCATGGCCGTGGCCCGGTCGCAGTCCTTCTCGGCCACCACCTGGTAGCGCGCCATCTGGCAGGACCAGCCGCGCCCGGCGAGCGAGGCGAGCAGCTCGGCGGCCCGCCGGCAGCGGGTCCCCACCTCCTCCCCCAGCGCGCGCACGGCGTCGGGCTCGACCAGGGCGCCCTCGCCCAGCTCCCAGCCTGGCGGCAGGTACAGGTGCACGGTGCAGCGGACCATCGACCCTCCTCTCCGGAGGGATGCTGCCGCATCCGGGCCCCACCGCGGGAGCGGCCGTCCACAACCTCGTGGATCGGCGGCACGCACCACGGGCACCTGGCCGGCCGCCTGGAGGGCTCAGCCGCGTGGCAGGCCGGGGAGGAGCAGGAAGGTCGCCAGCGCCCAGGTGGCGTGCGAGACCACCCCGGGGACGAGGCTGCCGGTGACCTGGCGCTGCCTGGCCCAGACGGCGCCGCAGGCGCAGGCCGCCAGGGGCAGGGCCGGGTTGCCGGACAGGCCCACGAACAGGGCGTAGAGCAGGGTGGTGGCCGCCACGGCGCGCCAGCCCGGGCCGAGCCGCCTGGCCAGGCCGGCGAACACCGCGCCACGCCACAGCACCTCCTCGGCGGGCGAGGTGACGAACAGGATCAGCAGGGCCGCCACCGGTCCGGGCGCGGCCGTGCGGACCAGCGTGGCGGCCTGCTCGACCCGCGGCCACAGCGGGGTGGGGTGGGCGGCCACGGCGCCGACCGCGAACAGGGCGTACAGCGCCAGGCCCGAGGCGAGCCCCATCATCGCCAGCCGGCGGGTCGGCCGCAGCCGCTCCTCCAGGTCGGGATCCCAGGCGACCCACCAGGAGAGCACGGCCAGCGCCACCATCGACGGCCAGAACGGCAGCAGGTGGAGCCGGAACGCGGCCGGGTAGACGAGCGCCATGACCGCGAGGCCGGCCGGCACGGCCCAGGCGGGGCGTGCCGTCGGCTGCGGCTCGGGGCCCGGCCTCGCGGTCATGGCGGGAGCATACGGGCACTGGGCGGTGGACCATCGACCCGGTCGGCGTGCCCGCCGGCGGCTCGGCTCCGTGGCTTGGCTGTGGCCGGCCGCATGGGCGTCCGTGCCCGCGCGACCAGTAGGATGCAGTTCGACCACCGCCTCCGACGACGAGGACACCCTTGGCCGAGACGCTGGTCCACCTGGTCCGCCATGGCCAGGTGGAGAACCCCAAGCGGGTGCTGTACGGGCGCCTCCCCGGTTTCAACCTCTCGGCCAACGGCCGCGCCCAGGTCGAGCTGCTCGCCAGGCACTTCGCCGCCCTGCCGGTGGCGCTGGTGCGGTCGAGCCCGCTGGAGCGGGCACAGCAGACCGCCGCCGGGATCGCCGAGGCCCACGGCCTCGAGGTGGAGACCGATCTGCGCCTGATCGAGGCGAGCAACGTCTTCGAGGGCGTCGCCGGCAACCTCGCCTGGTACATCCTGCGCCACCCGGCGCTCTGGCTGAAGCTGAGCGACCCGCGCGGCCCGTCGTGGGGCGAGCGCAACGTGGACCTGGCGGCGCGGATCCAGGACGCGGTGGCGGCGGCGCGGGAGGCGGTCCCGGGCCGCCATGCCGTGCTCGTGTCCCACCAGGCGCCCATCTACGTGGCACGGCTGGCCTTCGAGCGGCGCTCGCTGACCCACTGGCCCGGGCGGCGGGAGTGCGCCCTCGGCAGCGTGACCACGCTCACCTACGACGGCGACACCCTCACCGGGGTGCGCTACAGCGAGCCGGCGGCGGCCGCGCTGCGCCGCGTCAGCCAGGACCGCCTCGGCGCCTGAGGCAGCGGAACGCCGGTCGTGCATCCCAGGTGGGAGCAGCGTGCATGGCCGCCGTGGCGGCGCGCAGGGTCCAGGCTGCATGGGATGGCTCGGCGCTGCTTGCGGCGCCGGGATCCACGACCAGCGCTAGTTCAGCTCGACGTGCCAGGGATCCCGGTCGAACAGGCGCGCCTCGATGGAGCGCAGGTTGGAGCGGGTGCACATGTCGCACAGGAAGGTCAGCCCGCGCACGCCCGTCTGGATGGTCCAGCCGAGCGGCAGGCCAGGACCGTCGGTGTCCGCCAGCACGCCGCAGTACTGGCAGACCGGCGGCCGGGCGCCTCCCTCGCTCGTCTGCCGACCCATGCCCTGATTCTGGGCCACCTCTCCCCCCGCCCGCCAGCCAGAGGCCCGGTCTGTGGACATCCCGGACCAGCCGGGCCACGCCCCGCCGCCCGCTACCCGTGCTCGGAGGCGAGCATGGCGAGCAGCTCGTCGCCGTACTGGTCGAGCTTGGTGGGGCCGATGCCCTCCACGGCGAGCAGCTCGCCGCGGCTGCGCGGCTGGCGGTCGGCGAGCGCGAACAGGGTCCGGTCGTTGAAGACGACGTAGGCGGGCACGCCGTCGGCCTTGGCGCGCTCCCTGCGCCAGGAGCGCAGCGCCTCGACCAGGGGGCCGTCGGCGCGCACCTGGGCCGCCGGCGCGCGGCCGATGGCGGCGGCCACCGCCCGCGGCCGCACCCGGCCGGCGCCGGGCGGGACCAGGTCGTCGAGGAAGCGGGAGGGGCGGCGTGACTGCTCGCGGCCAGAGGCCCCAGCTCGCCTGGCCGCCCACGCGAGCCAGAGGTGGACGCGGGCGCGGGTGAGCCCCACATAGAGCAGGCGGCGCTCCTCGGCCACCTCCTCCGGGTCGTTGGCCTGCCGGATGGGCAGCAGCCCGTCCTCCAGGGCCGGCAGCAGCACCGCGTCGAACTCCAGCCCCTTGGCCCGGTGGTAGGTGAGCAGGTTCACGCCCGCGCCGGCGCCCTCGCTCTCCTCGGCGGCGCGCCTGGCGACCTCGGCGAGGAAGGCGGCGAGGTCGGCCTGCTCGTCGGCGGCCTGCATGCGCTCGGCGACGCCGAGCAGGGTGACCAGCGAGGCGTGGCGCTGCCGCCCCTCCTCCCCCTCCGGCTCGGCGTCGCGGCGGAAGTCGAGCCGCTCGTACCAGACCGCCTCGAGCGCATCGACCAGCCCGCCCCCCGCGGCCCGGGCGGAGCGGGAGCGCAGCACGCCGAGGGCGCCGCGCACCTCGGGCCGGCGGTAGAACAGCTCGCCGCGCACCTGGTAGCGGATGCCGGCCTGGCCGAGCGCCTCCTCGAGCGGCGGGATCTGCGCGTTGGTGCGCACCAGCACGGCGATCTCCTCCGCCGCCACCCCCAGCTCGGCGAGCCGGCGTACCTCGGCGACCAGGGCGGTGCCCTCGGTCTCGGCCGACTCGAAGGCGTGCACGGCGGGCTCCGGCCCGGACGGGCAGGTGGCCACCAGCCGCTTGCCACGCCGCCGGCCATCGCGCGCCAGCAGCCGGTTGGCCATGGCCAGGACCTCCGGGCTGGAGCGGTAGTTCTCCTCCAGGCGGACCAGGCGGGCGTCGGGCCAGCGCCGGGCGAAACCGGTCAGGTACTCGCTGGAGGCGCCGGTGAAGGTGTAGATGGTCTGGTCCTCGTCGCCGACGACGGCGAGGTCGCGCCGCTCCCCCAGCCACGCCTCCAGCAGCGCCTGCTGGATCGAGTTGGTGTCCTGGTACTCGTCCACCGAGAACCAGCGGTAGCGGCCGCGGAACTCCTCGGCGATCTCCTCCCGGGTGGTGAGCGCCTCGAGCATCAGCCCGAGCATGTCCTCGAAGTCGATCCGGCCGGCGCGCTGCTTGGCCCGCTCGTAGCGGCGGTAGAGCCCGGCCATGAGGTCGGCGGGGACCGGCGGGGTGCGGCCGAGCTGCTCGACGGCGGCCTGGTAGCGCTCGTGGCCCAGCCGCCTTGCCTTGGCCCACTCGATCTCGTCGGCCAGGTCCTTGATGGCGGTGAACCGGTAGCCGCCGGGCAGCGAGCGCTGCAACGGGGTGAGCAGGGGCGCCTTGGAGTCCAGCACCTCGGGCAGTGCCCCGCCTGAGAGGCGGGGCCAGAAGTAGCGCAGCTGGCGCCAGGCGGCCGCGTGGAAGGTGTGCGCCTGTACGCCCGGGAAGCCGAGCCCGGCCAGCCGCTGGCGCATCTCCGCCGCGGCCTTCTCGGTGAACGTCACCACCAGGACGTGGCTGGGGTGGACGGCGTCGGTGGCGATCGCGTAGCCGACCCGCCGGGAGATCACCCTGGTCTTGCCCGTCCCCGCGCCGGCGAGGATGCAGACCGGCCCGCCGGTCGCCTCGACGGCGGCCCGCTGTGCCGGGTTCAGGTCGTGGACGAGGAACTTGGGGTGCATGTCCCGGAGTCTGCCACAGCCCCACGACGCGCCCGCCCCGCTCGTGCACAGCCGCCGCGGCGGCCGTGCTACAGCAGCCCGGGAAGGGGGTCGCTAGCTGAAGTGCGCTCGGCGACGCGCTTGGCCTTGCCCATCTCGATGCGGGGGATGGTGCCGATCGGCAGGACCCGCACCTCGGTGCTGAGGCCGAGGCGCTGCAACAGGGCCTGCGCGATGCTGACCTGGGCGCGCTCGCGCTCGACGGCGCCGTCGCCGGCGGCGGTGAGCTCGCAGGCCACCACCAGCTTCGGCATGGTCTCGCTGCGGTCGACCACCAGCAGGTAGTTCGGCCCGACGGCGGGCTCGCCGACCAGGACCGCCTCGACCTCGCTCGGGTAGACGTTGACGCCGCGGATCACCAGCATGTCGTCGATGCGCCCGTACACCTTGGACATGCGCGCGAGGGTCCGGCCGCAGGCGCACGGCGTCGGGTCGAGCGCGGCCACGTCGCCGCTGCGGTAGCGCAGGACCGGCTGGGCCTCCCTGGTCAGGGTCGTGAAGACCAGCTCGCCGCGCTCCCCCGCCGGCAACGGCCGTCCGCTGGACGGCTCGATCACCTCGACCAGGAAATGGTCCTCGTTGACGTGCAGGCCGGCCTGCGCCTCGACGCACTCGGCGGAGACGCCCGGGCCGATGACCTCGGAGAGACCGTAGATGTCGAGCGCCTTGAGCCCGAGCAGGGTCTCGATCTGGCGGCGCATCGAGTCGCTCCACGGCTCGGCGCCGAAGAGGCCGGCGCGCAGCGACAGCTCGGCGGGGTCGATGCCCTCCTCGACCACCACCTCGCCGAGGCGGGCGGCGTACGACGGGGTGCACAGGAGGATCTCGGCGCCGAGGTCGCGCATGAGGCGCACCTGCCTGGCGCTCTGGCCGGAGGAGGCCGGGATCACCGTGCAGCCCATCAGCTCGGCGCCGCCGTGCAGGCCGAGGCCGCCGGTGAACAGCCCGTAGCCGTAGGCCACGTGGGTCACCGTGCCGGCGACGGCGCCGGCGCAGCCGAGCGCGCGGGCGTTCATCTCGGCCCACATGGCCAGGTCGCCACGGGAGTAGCCGACCAGCGTCGGGCGCCCGCCCGTGCCCGAGGAGGCATGCACGCGCACGACCTGGTCCCTCGGGATGGTCAGCATGCCCCAGGGATAGTTGTCCCAGAGATCCGATTTCAGGGTGAACGGCAGCGAGGTCAGTTCGTCGAGGCCGACCTCGGCGTCGGGCGAGACGCCGCTCTCCGCCAGGCGCCGGCGGTAGAAGGGGCTCGTCTCGCCGAGCCGGCGGACCAGGGCGCCGAGGCGCTTCGACTGCTGGCTGGCGCGTTCGTCGGTCGACATCGCCTCCGCGCTCTGGTCCCACATCGTGGTCATGCCCGACCTCCAGCTCGGTCGCGGTCACCCGACCGCGGGATCCTACCCAGCCCGCTCCGATCGCCCAGCGGTGCACCAGCGACGGCACCGTCGGGGACCCGGGCGCCGCCGCCTCCCGGGAGCAGTTCCCCATGAGCATCCGGGGTACTCTGGAGCTGGCGATCATCGCCAGCCTCGCCCGGCAACGGCGCTGGGATCCCCCCGCGTGCGCTGCCGGCGCAAGGTGTGTCCTTTCGCAGGAGGCAAGAGCGTGGGCGTGTTCGACAAGATGGCCGAGTACGGCCACGAGCAGGTCGTGTTCTGCTACGACCGTGAGACGGGCATGCGGGCGATCATCGGGATCCACGACACCGCGCTCGGTCCCGCTCGTGGCGGCGTCCGCTACATGGAGTACGCCTCCGAGGAGGCGGCCCTCGACGACGCCCTGCGCCTCTCGCGCGGCATGACCTACAAGTTCGCCTTCACCGACATGCCCAGGGGTGGCGGCAAGGCGGTGCTCCTCAAGCAGAACGGCAGCGCCGACAAGCGCGTGCTCCTGCGCGTCTTCGGCCGCTTCGTGCAGCTCCTCGCCGGCCGTTTCGGCACCGGCCCCGACCTCGGCACCAGCGCGCAGGACATGGTGGACATCGCCCGCGAGACCGACTTCGTCTGGGCGGTCGACGAGCGTTTCGGCGGCACCGGGGACTCCACCCCGCTGACCGCGCGCGGCGTGCTCTCCGGCATCGGCGCCGCGCTCGACGAGGTGTTCGGCTCCCCCGACCTGGCCGGCCGCCGCATCGCGGTGCAGGGGCTCGGCGGGGTCGGCAGCCACCTGACGGAGCTGCTGCTCGCGGGCGGCGCCACCGTGGTCGGCGCCGACGCCGACCCGGCCAGGGGCAAGGAGGTGGCCGAGCGCTACGAGATCGAGCTGGTCGAGCCCGACGCCATCTACGACACGCCGTGCGACGTGTTCTCCCCCAACGCGGTCGGCGGCGTCCTGAACGAGCGCACCATCCCCCGCCTGCGCTGCCGCATCGTCGCCGGCGGCGCCAACAACCAGCTCGGCAGCCGCCAGGACGGTCGCCGCATGCTCGAGCGGGGCATCCTCTACGCGCCCGACTACGTGATCAACTCCGCCGCCCCGTACGCGGTCATCGGCGCCGGTGAGCTGGGCTACTCCGAGGCCCGCCTGGCCGTGTCGGTGCAGGGCGTGGCCAGCGCGCTGCAGGCCATCTTCCGCCGGGCGCGGGCCGAGAACCGCCCGACCGCCGAGGTCGCCGACGCCGTCGCCGAGGAACGCATCGCCGCCGCCGCCCACATGCGGGCGATGGCGCCGGGCACCGGCAGCGTGCCGCGCGGCAACGTCTGACCACTCCGCCTCGGCCTTGCCCGGGAGTCCGGCCCGCCGCCATAGTGGGCCGACGGGTCCGCGGGCCGCGGGAATGCCGCCGCCTGGTGAGGAACGCGCGCCGATGGACGACTACACGGGCCGGATCACGATCATCGCCTCGTCCACCATGGTCCACCAGCGGATCCGCTGCATGATCTGCGACCAGCCGGTGGACCATCGCGTCGTCTTCCTCACCAACGACGCCCGCGTGCTCCACACCGGCTGCGTGCCCGAGCACGTCAGGGTTCCCAACGCAGTGCTGCTGCAGGCCATCCGCCGGCTGGAGCGCATGGTCGAGCGCGCCCGCGGCAACCTCGGCGACGAGACCCCCGACCTGTACGGGGGCGACGGCGAGGAACAGGGCACCCCGGAGGACCCGCCGGACGGCCAGGAAGGCTGACGAAAACGCTTCGACCGGCAGGGGGAGGCCGCGTAGGCTGCGGCGCATGAGCCTCTACCAGGAAGTGGCCGGCGACGGCCCGGCGGTGGTGCTGGTCCATGCGGGGATCTGCGACAGCCGCATGTGGGACCCGCAGTGGGAGACCTTCCCCCGCGACCACCGCGCCATCCGCTACGACCTGCGCGGCTTCGGCCGCTCGCCGCTGACGCCCGGACCCTTCGCCCATGCCCGCGACCTCGCCGAGCTGCTCGACGGGCTCGGCGTGGAGCGGGCCGCGCTCGTCGGCGCCTCCGCCGGCGGCCAGGTCGCGCTCGAGCTCGCCGTGGCCCGCCCGGACCTGGTCGGGCTGCTGGTCCTTGCCAACGCTTCGCTGCCGGGACACTGGTCGGCGGCGATGCGGGCCATCTTCGCCGAGGAGGAGGCCGCGCTCGAGCGCGGCGACATCGACGCCGCCGTCGAGGTCAACCTGCGCACCTGGGTCGACGGTACCGGACGGGCGCCTGGCGCGGTCGACCCGGCCGTGCGCGAGGCCGTCGGCCGGATGCAGCGCCGCGCCTTCGAGCTGCAGCCCCCCTCCGCCGAGAACTACGAGGAAGAGGACCTCGTACCCGACTGGCCCGACCGCATCGGCGAGCTCCAGGTCCCGGCGCTGGTGCTGGTCGGCGACCACGACCAGCCCGACATCCACGCGGCCACCGCACGCCTGGCCCGCGAGCTGCCACAGGCGCAGACGGCGACCATCTCCGGCGCCGCCCACCTGCCCAGCATGGAGCGCCCAGCGGCGTTCGACGAGCTGGTCCTCGCCTTCCTCGCCAAGCACCGGCGCCCCTAGCGGCCCGGCGCCGGGCAGGCCCTCACAGCTGCCTGCGCAGCAGCGCGCCGCCGAGCTCACGGGCGCGGAGCGCCAGCGGCCTGGCTCGCCAGCCATCGTGGTCGAGCTCGACCGCGTCGTCGAGGTCGGCCAGGAAGTGCTTCTCGAACGTGGCGACCACCGCCGGGTCGCGCACCGCCAGGTTCAGCTCGTCGTTGAGGGAGAACGAGCGGTTGTCGAAGTTGATCGAGCCGACCGTCGCCCAGGCGGAATCCACCGCCAGGGTCTTGGTGTGGAGCATGGTCCGCTGGTACTCGAAGATGCGCACGCCGCTGGCGAGCAGTCGGTCGTAGGCCTGCTGGCCGGCGCGTCGCACCAGGTTCTTGTCGATGTGCGGGCCGTTGACCAGGACGCGGACGTCGACGCCGCGCCGCACCGCCTCGCAGAGCGCGTCCACGAAGGCCCGCCTCGGGGCGAAGTAGGCGGTGGTCAGCCAGAGCCGCTCCCGGGCGCAGGCGATCGCCGTGTAGAAGAGCTGCTCCGCGTCGGTGCTGCCCTTCTCGGCGCTGCTCCGGGTGACCTGCACCTGCACGCCGTCGTCGAAGCCCTCGAGGTCGGGCAGGTGGTGCCGCCCGGAGAGGATGCACTGGGTCGCCTCGGCCCAGTTGTCGAGGAAGCCGCCCAGCAGGTCGCGGGTCGCCGGGCCCTCCACCCGCACGTGGGTGTCCCGCCAGTGCTCCGGGTCCTCACAGTTGCCGGTCCACTCCTCGGCGATCCCGACCCCGCCGGTGAACCCGACGCGGCCGTCGACCACCAGGATCTTGCGGTGGGTCCGGTTGTTCAGCTTGTTCAGCGTCCACCAGCGCACCGGCCGGAACCAGGCGACCGTGGCGCCGGACTCCTCGAGGCGGTCGATCAGCTCCTGCTCCATCTGCGCCGCGCCGACGGCGTCGAGCAGGACGTTGACCTCCACGCCGGCCCGGGCCCGCTCGGCGAGGGCGTCGGCGAACTCCGGCGCGATGCTGCCGGTCCAGTACACGTAGGTGGCGAAGTCGACGGTCCGCTCCGCCGCCCTGATGGCGTCGAGCATGGCCGGGAAGATCTCGGAGCCGTTCCTCAGCAGGGTGACCCGGTTGCCCTCGCGCAGGGGCCCGACCGTCAGCGCCTCCACCAGCCGGGAAAAGTCAGGGCTGCCGGGCGCCGGCGGGTCCTCCAGCGTGAACCCCTTGCTCGCGCTCCGGTGGTACTGGACCGCCTCGTAGGCGTAGACGGCGGCCAGCCCCAGCCCGCCGGCGATGGCGGTGTTGCGCACGCCGCGTGCTGACGGCACCGCTGCCCTCCTCGTCGCTCGCACCGGCGGGACCGGCCGTCCGGCGGCCTCCTTCGTCACCCGTCGCCGCGGGCTTGCTCAGCAGTAGTTCCCAACGGTGATCACGTCAACCCCGGCGAACTCGTGTGAGGGCGACTGGTTTGCTCGGCCGTTGGGAAGACATCCCGTGGTCC
>Ga0307278_10001370_pt1 | contig 12128 bp, 10 predicted proteins | sample ER_DNA_117_FD_194482 | JGI IMG/M metagenome (GOLD analysis project Ga0307278, IMG submission 194482) | Bulk soil microbial communities from the East River watershed near Crested Butte, Colorado, United States - ER_DNA_117 | ecosystem: Environmental > Terrestrial > Soil > Floodplain | place... | reverse complement strand
TCCCGCTTTGTTGGCGCAGGTGGAATTTTCAATTCAATAAACTGCGACCCGGCTGGTTCGTTACCGATCGAGGCAAGAAGCGATCTGGTCCTGCTATGTGTCAGTAAGGGGACGTTTCCCGGAATGGTGATGTGTTCGGCATTTTTTGTAATCGCGCTCCAATCGATGAAAGCAAAACGACTTTGCTGATTGTCGGTGTAAAGGCTGACTCGAATGCTGTAACCATCGGGCTGGTCTGGAATTTGAAATGTTGGCGGTGCGCGAAGCTCGAATTGCAACTCGAGTCGCTTGCCATCGATCCGCGGAGGTTTGTCTGATAGCACATACGGAACCCCGACCAGCAAACCGGCGAGGCCGCAGACAATCAGAAGCGACCAACCTTGTGCAATGACGAATCCAGCAAGTCCTTGCCGACGAACCAGGACGGCTGAAATGATTCCAATGACTAAACCCGCCAGGATTCCAAGAGGCGCGCACAGAAAGACGACAGTCATGCCGCGTTGCCCCTCCATTTCGGGCACATGCGCGAGCCTCGTTAAATAATCGCCGACAAAAAATGCAAGAAGACAGCCGACGAACGCCGTGAAAAGCGCAATAAGGAAAGCTCGGAGGAAGCGCACGAAGAGTGTTGGAGCCCGTTTTGCTCTGAGTGGATCGAGTAGTTCGACCTGCGATCGGCGTTACTGCAGCAATTTTTCGAGGGACGGGCTTGGTTGTATGCCGAGCGCAGTCGCCCGGGCATAATGCTCTCTGGCCAGTTCTTTCGAGCCTGGCTGCGTAGTGATGAGAATGACCGCCAGATTAAAATGCGCATCGGCGTCGTCAGGATTGTTGGCGAGAGCCTGAAAGATCTCCTTTTCTGCCTCTTGCTGTCGCCCTTTCTGGCTGGCGGCGATACCCAAATAGTTGTGAGCGGTAGCGCTGTTTGGATTGATCGCGATCGCCTTCCTTAACTCCGCGATCGCTTCGTCGAATTTCGATTGCCGGTACTGAACAATACCCAGCGTGGTGAGCAGAAAATCATTGTCGGGCGCAATGGCCACGGCTTTTTTCAGCGTCGACTCCGCGGACCGCAAGTTGCCGCTGCGAACATAAACCACACCGAGGTTGGAAAGCGCGTCAAGGTTATTTGGGTCTTTCGCCAGAATTTGCTGATATTGCTTTTCTGCCGCCTTATAGTTGCCCTGCTGAACGTTCTTGCGGGCCGCGCCGACGAGAGCCTGGATTTTCGGTGGTACATCGGTTTTGGACGGACCCGGCGTGTTGATTTTCCCGTCGCTCTCGCCGCCCGATCTTGCGTTTGCGTCCGCCTTCGCAGTGTTGATCGAATTCAGGTCCGCTTTTTTTTCAAACACAAAGCTCGCTTTAAATAAGCCGGCGCGCTGGTCTGAAACTGAGATTACCGGCTGCCGCAGCAAAGTGAGCTCTTCACTGCTGAGTTTTGTGACCGGTTGCGCCAGAAATTCGATCTGCCTGTTCAACGTCTCCGATCTGATTTTCAATCTACCCAGCTCCGCCAACACCAGGTTCCTTGTCTCGTCCCGGCGCGCTTCTTCCTGGCGCTCGCGCACGACAATATTTCGCAGGAGTTCGTTTTCTCTCGCGAGCTGGGCGGACTCCTCGCTGCTTGCGCCAGCCAGCTTCGCAGCCTGAAGCTGCGTGCTTGCATCGTCTAACTGAACGTCAAGCTCGGCAGCTCTCGCTATCAAATAATCATTTCTTTTCTGAGCCTCGGACAGCCGCTGTAGCAGTTCTGCCACTTGCTGATTCATCTCGGCAAATTTCCCCGCGTTTATCGGATCGTTGTCGCTCAGAGTTCGGACCTTTTCCTCAGCATTTGCCAATTTCTGTTGTAGATCATCCTTCTCGGCCAGGAGCAACTGGACGCCCTGTTCGGTTTCCTTCGCGACTTTCAATTGTGCGAGCGCTTCATCGCGCTGCTGCTCAAGCGCCGTGATTTGCTTATTTATGTCGGCAAATTTCGCCTGAGCATCGTCCCTTTGCTTTTCCGCTGTCAGACGCGCCTCATCGGCCGTAGCAAGGGCATCTTTCAAATGGGCAACCTCGGCGCGCAACTGCTGCTGCTCCCTAGTGCTGCTCTCCTGCGATGCCTGGGACGCTCTTAACGATTCCTTGGCCTGTACAAGTTCATCACGCGCCTCGTGTTCTGATTTCCTCGCCTTGTCGAGGTCGTTTTCGGCTCTTTCAAGTTTGGAATTTGTTTCCTTGAGGCCCGTGTTGACGGTTTCCTTTTCTTTTCGTGCGGTATCCAGTTCACTGCGCGCTTTGCCGAGTGACGCTTGCAATTGATCGACTTTGTCGCGCAATTTTTTTGTGGCCTCTTTGATCGCAGCATCGGGAGACGTTTGGGCGGTAGTCTGGCTCAATTGCGGGGCCACCACTTCGGGCCCCGGCTCGGACCAGCCCTCACTCTCTGGCAGTGCAGGGGCGACTTCGGGTAAAGGACTTGAACTCGCGCTTAGCGCATTTTGCCTCGTCGTCCTCTCCTGAATTCGTAAGATGCCTTCGCTGATTTTACGGCCGCGATATTCTACGATTGCTGGCTGCCAATCGGAATGCGATCTGCGCAATGTCTCGATCAGGCTTCCCGCGAATCGATATTTCGCCAGGGCCGTCTTGAATCGGTTTTCACGTTCAAGTTTTTCGCCCTGTTGCGCGGACAGATAGGCTTTCAGAAAAATTTCGCTCGGATCATCCTGCTGCCCTACGACAGCGATAGCCTGCAGAAAACAGAAGAGTGCGATCAAAGCCGCACCGGCTCGCTTCATGCGATGGCGACGTGCCATGGTGAGGGGGCTGCAGGCAGAGTCTTGTTCCACCGGCGGCGAGAATTACTGGAGAGCCCGAGGAAAGTCGAGTCCTTTGTTTGCAAAAAGAGATTCGAATTTTAGAATCCTGTTTCGCGCGCCAATGATGGTGGCCGTAGCTCAATGGTAGAGCCCCAGATTGTGGTTCTGGTTGTTGCGGGTTCGAGTCCCGTCGGCCACCCGGCTTCGCAAATTCCAAATCCCAAACTCCAAGACACTCCGACCTCTACAGTTTGGGTTTTGGAGCTTGGGTTTTGGGATTTACAAAATGTGCCTGTAGCTCAACCGGATAGAGCTTCTGACTTCGGATCAGAAGGTTGGGGGTTCGAATCCCTCCAGGCACGGGTGGTCTCACTGCCATCAATGACCACTATTAGTCTCAACGCTGAACCCGCGTTGCCTCGACAGGCGAGAACAATTATTCATCTCTCGAAACAATGACGACAGAACGAGACAAACAGTTTATGCGCGCTGCCCTAAAGGAGGCAAAAAAAGCGCTCGGGCAAACGAGCCCGAATCCGGCTGTTGGGGCGGTTCTGGTCATGAACAATCGGATAGTAGCGAAAGGACACCATCGGGAAGCGGGTCGCGATCACGCTGAGATTGAGTGTCTCCGCGATTTCGGTGCGCCCGTGCCCGCGCGCGCCACACTGTTCGTTACTCTGGAGCCGTGCTCGACAGCGGGCCGCACTGCTCCCTGCACAGATGCGATAATCAGCGCTGGCGTTAAAAACGTAGTGATCGGCGCGATAGACGTAAATCCGCACCACTCTGGCAAAGGCATCATGCAATTGCGAAATGCGGGTGTGAATGTGCGAGAGGGCATTTTAGCTGATGAGTGCGCGCAAATAAACGAAGCGTTCAATAAGTGGATTGTCACTGGGCGCCCTTTTGTCATCGCAAAGTGCGGGATGTCGCTTGATGGTCGCTTGACGCGGCCTCCTCTCGAGCCCCGCTGGATCACCGGGGCTTCCGCCCGGCGCCACGCACGTGAGCTTCGAGCGCACGTGGATGCGGTGCTCGTAGGAGCGGAAACCGTACGGAGGGATAATCCGCGCTTAACCGTGCGTGGCGCGCGCCGGGCACGGCAACCCTGGCGGATTGTACTAACCCGTTCAGGTAAACTTCCACGGCGAGCGCGTTTGTTTTCCGACCGCCTGGCTGCGCGAACGCTGATCTACAAAGCAAAGTCTTTGGCTGGCGTGCTGAAAAATCTGGGCAAACGCGGTATTACCAGCGTGTTATTTGAAGGAGGCGGAGACGTGCTCGGCCAAGCGCTCGACGCGCGTCTCATTGATAAAGTGCAACTTTATCTAGGCCCGATCTTGAGCGGAGGACCAGTAATTGCGTTCCCAGGCCGGGGAGCCGACAACACGGCAAATGCGGTTCACCTTCGCCGCGTTTCGTATCAACGCATTGGGCAGAGTGTTTGTATCACCGGATATCCTGAGCGTCCTGCGTCCAAATAAAGCAGAAAACTTTCGCCGCTATGTCCTGTTTAATTAACGGGAGGTAAAACGATGAAGAAACTTCTGTTAATTGCACTGGTGGCGGGGGGTTTGACCTTTGCTGCGGCGCCACGTTCCGATGCTCAAGTCTACTTCAGCATTGGGTTCGGGCCGGGCTACTATGGGTATTATCCTTATGGATACTACAATCCGTACAGGTATAACTACTACCGGCCGTACTACGGCTACTCTTACTACCGGCCTTACTATGGGTATGGCGGGCACCGATATTACCGCCACCACCGTCACCATCGCTACCATCACTCGTACTAAGCTGACAGAATAGCTAAAGCGACTCGGCTGGCTCGGGAGCAATTCCGAGCCAGCAGCGTTTTAGGAGCGAATATTCGGCGAAGAACGCAGAAAGAGGAAAAATACGAGCGCTATTTTTTTGAATTAGGCGATCCCGCTGGTTTCATGGCGGGACTTTTGCCTGGCTGGTCAATTTGGAACTCTTTCTTTAGCTGCTGAATCAGCGCCGGAAGTTGCTGCTGCCGCTCGGCTTCGATTTGTTGCCGGAGCGTTCGTTCCACTTTTTGGCGTTCCTGAATGTAGCGGGATTCAAATTGAGCGCGTTCCTGCGGACTGAGGCGAAGACCGGAGTCGCGAACCGCCGCTTCGGTCTCCCGCTTGATGGTCTGCCGGCGCAGGTTCTCTCGCTGTCGCATGACGTTGCGCTCTTGCGGACTCATCTGCATCCAACGCTCGGCGTTGCGGCGGAAATTTTGCCGGGCGGCCGGAGGCATTGCAAGCCACCGCTCACGAATGCTCTGGCTTGGCGGTGGCCCGTGAGGCCCGACTCCACCCGGCGGCCGGCCAACGCCTCGATGTTGTTGCGGTTGCGCTTGCGCGGTAGCGCAGAATAAAGCCAAAACCGACAACGCGACGATTAGTTCACAACGTCGGCTTTTCTTCCCACACGCTATTTTCATCCCAGGCGATCAATTCATCCAGATCAACCACGACGTCATAATCTTGGGGATCGATTTTAGCCACCACGTCTAAATCATTTGAGGACGCTGTCTGGGAGATTGGGTGATGCGTGGCGATAGCCATGCCGACCACGACGATTGCCACAGCGGATGCTGCAACAAGTCGTCGCAGGCTAAACCAGTTTCGCGCCCGCCCGAAACGAGTCGCTTCTTGGCGGATCTTTCTTACGACGTTCCGGGCGAAGAATGGCGAAAGGGTAGGCTCGGGAACACGGCCCAGAATATCCCACAACTGTTTGTCATCTTGAGGTTCCATAGTCTCCAGTCAATTGAACTATTTGCAGCGTCGGAAGTTGCGCTCGAATCGAGCGTTGAAAATTCACATTATATTCCTGGGGCTTCAAGGAAACCCTCGAGTTGTCGGATACGAGTCGGATGCCGCATTTTTCGGAGGGCCTTTGCTTCGATCTGACGAATCCGCTCGCGGGTAACTTGGAACTGTCGGCCTACTTCCTCCAACGTGCGGCTATATCCATCAATTAGCCCAAATCGTTGCTCGAGTACTTGCCGTTCCCGATCCGTGAGCGTCTCCAGCACGTCCTTGATTTTCTCCTTCAGCAAAACAATGGCAGTCATGTCGCTCGGGTTTTCGGCGCCTCTGTCCTCAATAAAGTCGCCGAAATTAGTTTCTTCGCTCTCGCCCACCGGGGACTGGAGGGAGATTGGTTGCTGCGCCATCTTCAGGACCGCCCGAACACGATCCACTGGCAGGAGCACTTCTTCGGCCACTTCGTCAGGCGTAGGTTCTCGCCCGTATTCCTGCACGAGCTGTTTTTGCACGCGCATCAGCTTGTTGATCGTCTCGATCATATGCACGGGAATTCGGATCGTGCGCGCCTGGTCGGCAATGGAGCGCGTGATGGCCTGGCGAATCCACCATGTCGCGTAAGTGGAAAACTTATATCCTCGCCGGTATTCGAATTTCTCGACCGCTTTCATTAGTCCCATATTCCCCTCCTGGATCAGATCCAGAAAAGAAAGGCCGCGGTTGGTATATTTTTTTGCGATGGAAATAACGAGACGAAGATTGGCTTCCACCATTTCGGTTTTGGCCTTGAACGCCTGGCGCAGCCAACCTTTCAGCGTCCGATACTCTTCGGCATAGTCGGAAAGCGAAAACCACAGGCTCTTTTCCAACTCGCGGACTTTGTTCTGAAGCTGGAGCCTCCGCTTTTGACTCCGAGGGTTTTTCGCCGTCTCGGTTCGCAGGTAAAGCGACGTGTGGTGCGCGTCGTCCGCCATGTGCACAAACTCCTCTGTGACCCTCTGCTTGAGGTAAAAATGCGGATAAATCCTCTGCAGCGAAGCCATCGTTCTTTGCAACACCCTCACTTTGTGGGAACGTTTTTTTGAGGAGTTGCGCGCAAGCTCGCAAAATTGCTGGGTAATCGACGCGCTTAATTGGTCTACCTGTTTGCAGAGACGCGGGAGGTTCTTCATGTATCTTTCGCGGCTCTCGATTTTCTTATCGAGAATCACGCGATCGAAGCGTTCGCGGCCTTCGAATAGCTTCCGGGCGAGATCCAGATGGGCGCACGCGACAAAGCCAAAGCGACTGATGTGCTTCTGTACCATCGCTTCGGCGTCTTCAATTCGTTTGGATATGTCAACTTCCTGTTCCCGGGTTAGCAGTGGAACCTGCCCCATCTGCTTGAGATACATCCGTACTGGGTCGTCGAGAATATCGACCTTGGTTTCCGGTCTCTCATCTTCCTCGTCGTCCTCATCTGCGTCTTTCTTACCGTCTTTGTAGCGATCCACTTCGGACGCTTCGATAATGTCGATCTCCAGGCGGCGCAGCCGCGTCAGGATCAGATCCAGTTCATCGGCGTCGGTGACTCCTTCAGGCAACGCCTCGTTTAGATCATCAAATGTGAGGTAGCCTTGTTCTTTTGCCAGCTTGATCAGTTCGCGAATGCGATTTTGGACTTCAATAGCCGAATACAACGTAGACGACGCCGCGACCCGTGCCTGCTTGGGTAGCGGTCCATTATTAGATCGCGTCGAGGCGGGTGCGACGCGCGCGACTTTGAAGACAGCGACTCGTGGTTGTCTCTTCCGATTCGCTCCGGCGGCGATAGATTTTCGTGTTACACCACGCTTACCTTGGCTTCGGTTAACCCGTTGAGCCGACGACCGTCGGCTGCCTCCTCCCCTTCGTTTCGAATGCCTGGCCAAGATTGTGCGGTTACGGATTGACTAAGACGTTCGACCTTCCGCGCGGCAATAGATCGACAACTAATTGTCGGCCGCGCCGGCGGGCTGCGAAAGCTCGTGGAGCTGTTCCTGCAGGTCAAGGATTTGTTTTTGCAAATTTATGATATCCCCGGTGCTCAGCTCTGGAAGCTTTATCTGGTTCGTCGCTATACTGAGCTGGCGGCGCAAAACGGACTGGCGAATGCCAAGCCACCATTTTTCGACCATCGCTCCGGCATTTGCCGGTATTTTTTGCAGCAGCCAGGAAGAAACCAACCGTTCATCTGCCGGAGAAAGCGTTACCATGAAGGCGTTCAGCGAGGCGGAATCGTCTGGACGCAAGTCACTTTCGAGAATACGGACGAGAAGTTCTGCGTCGGGGACGTCCGCGAGAATTTCGCGCCAATTTTGTTGCCGAAGAAAGTCTCGAGCCGTTTCATCTCGTAGCGCCAAAATGCAAAGCATGGCAACATCGTGCCGCGGCGCAGGCGCCATCGCACTAGCACTATCCGTATCAGGCGGATGCTCTCTACTCGAGTACCTTTCGGCGCTCCGTTGCTGGGACACGAGCGCCTGAAAATCCGGGGCCGCTACACCGAGACGTGCGCTCACTTTGCTTATGACTTCTCCGCGCATGAGCGGATCGCGCACACGCGAAACGGTCTCGGCCAGGCGTCTGGCCAGCTGGATCTTCGATCCAAAAGAAGCGAGATCGACATTGGCTGTCTCGCGCTCAATCCAGTAATCGAAAAAATCGCGAGCGCTTGCGATGCGCCTTCCAAAGTTCTCTTTGCCTTCGCGCCGGACGAGCGAGTCTGGATCTTCGCCCACGGGCATTTCGGCCACGCGCACAATCAAGTCATTCTGGAGCAGGGCATCGAGCGAACGTTCGGCGGCCTTCTGGCCCGCTGCGTCGGCGTCAAAGCAAAGCACAACTTCATTGACGAAGCGCTTCAAGATGCGTGCCTGGCGCTCCGTAAATGCTGTTCCCTGCGGCGCCACAACGTTGGTGATCCCCGCTTCAAACAAACTGATCAAGTCGAGCTGCCCTTCGCAGACAACGGCACAGTTCGCCTCGATCAGCGCGCGCTTGCTCTTATCCAGCCCAAAAAGCACGCTGCCTTTTCGGAAAAGCGCCGTCTCGGGTGAGTTCAAATATTTCGCTGCGCCCTCTTCGTCTTGGAGGAGGCGTCCACTGAAAGCGATTACTTCGCCAATATCATTGTGAATCGGGAACATGATCCGTCCGCGAAAACGATCGTATGAAGGTGTAGCGTGCGCTGCCTGCTCCCGATCCATGGGAGTCCTCGGCGCACTTGCGGATGGCCGAGACGTGGTCGAGTCGCTGTCCTCTTTCATTTTGACGAGTCCGCTCATGATCAGGTCGCGGACCTCATAGCCCCGTCCACGCGCCCAATTGCCAAATGCCTCCCATTCATTGGGCGCGTAACCGAGTTGCCAGCGCTTCGCGATTTCCACCGTGGTCCCCCGTGCCCGCAGATATTTTCGCGCCGCGTCGCCTACTTCCCTCTTGATCAGGTTTTCGTGGAACCAATGCGCAGTCTCAGAATGCAGCTTGAGCAAACGCTGGCGCAATTCACGTTGCCGCTCTTCATCGTCGACTCCGCCCCCGCGGGATTTCTCGACCACGGTGATCCCAGCACGCGCGGCGAGTTTGCGAACGGCTAATGGAAAATCAATGTGCTCGTAATCCATCACGAACCGGAAGACGCTGCCGCCGGCGCCGCACCCGAAGCAATGGAACGTCTGCCGGCTCGGGCTCACCGTAAACGATGGCGTTTTCTCCTGATGAAAGGGGCAGAGCGCCTTGAAATTGGCTCCCGCGCGTTTCAATGGAAAGTACGCGCCGATTACTTCAACGATATCGTTCGCGGCGGCGATTTGCTCGATTGTCTCCGAAGGGATCGTTCCCATGCGCGCCTGTTTATTTTTGCCTCGTTTGACCTTGGAAGCGATGCCAAACTTACGCAGTGCGACTGCGTTTCAAAACTGTCATTGCGGGGCGTCTGTATCAGATGCGCCATCGAAATGAGACGCTGGCGTTTCGCAGAAACGCCCTACAATCTTGCGCTATGTGAAAACGAGACTCTCGATCCTCGCGTTGATTTGCTCTCTCGCGGCGGCGCCCGCCCATGCGCGCGAGGTCATCAATAAAGGTGACGTGGTTGTCGTGCCATTACGAGGGGAGGTTGCGCCTTCGCTCTTAGCGTTTTTGCGGCGCGCGGTGAAAACAGCCGAGAGCAACGAAGCGTCTGCGATCATTTTCGACATGAACACCTATGGCGGCCGACTGGATACCGCGACCGACATCGTACATGCCCTCAATCAAACCAAAATCCCCACGTACACGTTCATCAACACAAACGCCGGATCGGCTGGCGCGATTATCGCCATCGCCACGCAACACATTTTTATGGCGCCGGTGAGCGCAATTGGCGCCGCCGCGCCGATTCTCCCTACCGGGGAGGATCTTCCCAGCACGGCGAAGGAGAAAACGATTTCGTATTGGTCTGCGCTCGTCCGCGGCGCGGCGATCAGAAACGGGCACAATCCGGACGTCGCCGAGGCGTTCATGAACAAAGAGAAGGAAGTAAAAATCGGCGACCGCGTCGTCCATCCTAAGGGAGCGATCCTTACTCTCAATGCTCAGGAAGGAAACGAACGCATCAATGGCAAACAGTTGCTCGCTGAGGGCATCGCCGATTCTATCGTCGATCTAACGAAAAAGGCGGGACTCAAAGGCAACATCGTCAACATCGAGCCAACTGGATTCGAGCAAATCGCGTTTTGGATCACCGCGCTGGCGCCTTTGCTGCTGCTCGGTGGAATTCTCGGCGCGTATTTGGAATTTAAGATTCCGGGCGTAACGTGGCCCGGAGTTATCTCTGCAATTTGCTTCGCGCTCTTCTTCCTCGGCCACTATCTGGCCGGTCTGGCGGGTTGGGAAGTGGTCGCGCTGTTTGTCCTCGGAATGGTTCTCGTCTTGATCGAGATCCTTTTCTTCGCGCACACCACTATCGTGTTCGGCGTAGTCGGCGTGTTTCTAATACTCGCCTCACTGCTCTGGACGATGATCGATCACTATCCGGGCCAAAACTTTTTTCCGACTGGCAAAATGCTCGCTGTGCCGTTGCTCAACATGTTCATCGCAATCGTAGGAGCATTTATCGTCATCGCGCTGCTGGCGCGATATCTGCCGCGCACGAGCATTTACCGGCGATTCGCGCTTATAGATTCGAATCCGCCCGGCCCATCGCTCGCTGGCGCGCCGCGCCAGTTCGCGACTGCGCTCGCGCTAGCGCCCGGAATGCAAGGCACAGCAGTCACTGTTTTGCGACCGAGCGGAAAGGCGCGTTTCGCTGACCGCGTGATCGATGTTGTCACCGAAGGGGAATTCATCGCGCCGCAAACACCCGTCACAGTAATTCAGACCGACGGAATGCGCGTTGTCGTGAAAAGCGCAGTTCAGGCCTAGCAGGAAAAATTTGTATACCAAGGAGGAGCATTAGCCGCCCGCGACGACGCGGATGAATTCGATGCGGTCGCCTTCCTCCAGTGATCGCTGTGCCCATTCGTGTCGATGCACGGCGAGGCCGTTGTGTTCCACTAAAATCGATTGCTGTGGCAATTGGTAACGGTCGATTAGCTCCGCGATCGTTTTCGCTTCGCGCACATCCACAGTTTCGCCATTGAGTGAAATCTTCACACTCCGCAAAGAGCCTGGTCCCAATCTTTCCAAACCGGCTCAAGTCCGCGACGGCGAAGAACTGCGGCGATTTCAGCCGGGGAACGTTCGTCGCTGATCTCGAATTGCCCGGTGGCGAGTTCATCTTCGCCGTCCTGGTATTCGGGCGCGACGATGCGACCGCGCACAGTTCGATGGAGATGTTCGCGGCCCTGGCGAGTGTAACCGCCGGGCTCAGTATGGCTGCCGGCGCTCATCATCGTTACGCCCATCAAAACCAGCGTATCTCGGAGCGATGCGCGCTCGCGCGTACTCAACACGATGCCGAGCTGCGGAAAAGTAATGCGCAACGCGCAAACCAACTGCGCCAGTTCGCGGTCGCTCATTGAGAAAAGCGGACGAAATCCGCCTGCCGCCGGACGCAATCGAGGCAGACTCACGGTAATTTGCGCCTGCCAGCAATGTTTGAATAGATGTTCCAAATGCGCTGCAAGCGCGATCGCTTCCTCCTGCCAACGCGATAAACCAATCAGCGCGCCAATGCCGAGCCGGCGAAAACCGGCCGCGTAACCGCGTTCGGCGCAATCGAGCCGAAAATTAAAATCGCGTTTCGGGCCGGCCGTATGCATCTCCGCATACACGCCGCGGTTGTATGTCTCCTGATACACGACAAGCCCTTCAGCGCCCGCTTCGACTATCGGCACGTAATCCTTGGGCTCCATTGGACCGACCTCGATTGAAATCGATGAAAAATCTGGAGCGAGCGCACGCACGCATTCAGCGAGATAGTCGCGGCTCACAAACTTCGGATGCTCGCCCGTGACGAGGAGGATCTGGCGAAAACCCTGACGAGCCAGGTGCCGCGCCTCAGCAACAACTTCATCGACATCGAGCGTGA
>Ga0307278_10001369_pt1 | contig 12129 bp, 12 predicted proteins | sample ER_DNA_117_FD_194482 | JGI IMG/M metagenome (GOLD analysis project Ga0307278, IMG submission 194482) | Bulk soil microbial communities from the East River watershed near Crested Butte, Colorado, United States - ER_DNA_117 | ecosystem: Environmental > Terrestrial > Soil > Floodplain | place... | reverse complement strand
CTCGCCGGACTTGGGGACGAAACGGAGCTCGCCGGCGACCGCCGGGGCGAGGCGTTCGCAGCCTGGCGTCGCTTCATCGAGGCGCTCGCCGAGCAGCGGACGCTCGTGATGGTCTTCGAGGACCTGCACTGGGCCGACGACGGTCTACTCGACTTCGTCGACGAGCTCGCCGAGTGGGCCAGCGCCGTTCCGCTCGTCGTCGTCTGCACGGCGCGGCCCGAACTGCTCACGCGACGACCGAGCTGGGGCGGCGGCAAGCTCAACGCCACGACGCTGGCTCTCGCGCCTCTCTCGGAGGAGCAAACTGCCCTGCTCATCGCACAGGTGCTCGAGCAGCCGCTCCTGCCCGCCGAGGTGCAACAGAAGCTGCTCGAACGGGCGGGTGGGAACCCGCTGTACGCGGAGCAGTTCGCCCAGCTCTACCTCGAGCAACGGTCGGCCGACGAGTTGCCGCTGCCGGCGACCTTGCAGGGGATCATCGCTGCCCGCCTCGATCTGCTCTCGGGCGAGGAGAAGCGCCTGCTGCAGGACGCGGCCGTGGTCGGCAAGATCTTCTGGGCGGGGCCTCTCGAGACGATCGGGGCCGTCGAGCGCCAGGCGGCCGAGCAGCTCTTGCACGCGCTCGAGCGGAAGGATTTCGTGCAGCGGGCGACGCGGGCTTCGCTTGCCGAGCATACGGAGTACAGCTTTCGCCACCTGCTCATCCGCGATGTCGCGTACGGGCAGATCCCGCGGGCCGAGCGAGCCGAGAAGCACCGGCTGGCGGCCGAGTGGATCGAGTCGCTTGCGCGCGCCGAGGACCACGCGGAGATGCTTGCCCACCACTACCAAAGCGCGCTCGAGTACGCGCGCGCCGCCGGCCAAGAGACGGTCGGGCTCGTCGAGCGGGCCCGCGTCGCGCTCGCCGCCGCCGGCGACCGGGCCTCGGCGCTGAATGCGTTCGCCGCGGCGATCCGCTTCTACACTGAGGCACTCGACTTGATACCGGCGGACGAGGGCGACCCCAACCTGGCCGAGATCCACGATGCCGTCCGCTGCGATCTCCTTCTCTCGCTCGGCGACGCACAGATGCGGGCAGGCAACGGTCCCATCGCGAGGGAGATCTTCCTCCAGGCAGGCGACATCGCCAGGCGGCTGAGGATGGCCGAGCATCTGGCGCGGGCCGCTCTCGGATACGGAGGCAGATTGGTCTGGTCGCGCGCAGGTGCCGATGAGCGCGTGATTCGCCTGCTCGAGGAGGCGCTCGAGGCGCTCGGGCCGAGAGACAGCGCCCTGCGGGCGATGGTCCTCGCGCGACTCGCGGGCGCCCTTCGGGATCAGACCAGCCGCGAGCCGAGAGCTTCGATCAGCCGCGAAGCCGTCGAAATGGCTCGGCGAGTCAGGGACAGGAACACGCTCGGGTACGCGTTGGACGGCCGCTTCGCGGCGGTCTGGTGGCCGGAGAATGCCGAGGAGCGTCTCGGAATCGCCGACGAGATCGTGCGGGTGGCGGAAGAGGCCGGAGACGCCGAGCGGGCCGGGGAGGGCCACTTGAGAAGGCTCTATGCCCTCTTCGAGCTTGGCGAGATGGAGGCGGCGAGGGCCGAACTCCAGTCCGCGGCCACGCTCGCGAAGGAGCTGCAGCAGCCCGCTCAGATGTGGGACGTGACGGTTGGCCAGGCGGGGATCGCGTTACTCGAAGGCCGATTCCCTGAGGCCGAGCACCTGATTCTCGAAGCCTTCGAGCTCGGGCGACAAGCACAGGGCATGGATGCGGTTGCCGCGATGAGGCTTCAGCTGTTCATGCTCCGACGAGAGCAGGGACGGCTGGCGGAGCAGGCGGAGACTGTCGCAAGCTCGATCAACGAGTACCCGACACGAGCGGTCTTTCGCTGCATGCTGGCGCATCTCTGCTGCGAGCTCGGTCGGGAGAGCGAGGCGCGTGCCGCGTTCGAGGATTTGGCTGTCAACGATTTCGCCGACCTCGCGGGGGACGAAGAGTGGCTCTACGGTCTCAGTCTCCTTGCTGACGTGCCGGCCTTCCTGCGCGATGCTCGCCGGGCTGCAACGCTCTACGAGCTCCTCCTGCCGCACTCCGGGCTCAATGCGGTCACCGCACCCATCGTCGGCACCGGCGCCGTCGCCCGTACGCTGGGCGTGCTCGCGGCGACCATCACCCGCTGGGCGGATGCGGGGCGCCACTTCGAGAGCGCGCTTGCGATGAACACGGAGATGGGGGCACGGCCTTGGGTGGCGCATACGTACCGCAACTACGCAAGCATGCTCGTCGCCCGCGACGGGCGGGGCGACCGGGCGAAGGCACAGCAGCACGTTTCCCAAGCCGTAGCGGGCTACGACGGACTCGGGATGGAATGGCATGCCGCGAGAGCCTCAGGTGACGTCCCCGAGCGGCATGATCGCGTCGGTCGAGCGTGAGCGCGTTCGAGCCCATCTCGTCCAGAGGGGATGCGTCGGGCAGCGTGCACCGTCCGGACCCGGCGTCCACGGACGGCCTCTCCGAGGCAATGGCTGACTTGCTGCCTGCGCTCGAGCAATTCACCCGTTTCGAGGGAAGAGATCCGGCCGGCAGGCGGTCGCTGTGGAAACCGGCTCTCGATGAGCCGCTTCCGGTGCAGGGAGCCGGTCCGCAAGCCGTGCTCGAAATGCTGCGCTCGCTCGTGATCCCCAACGGCCTACGGCTGGGGGCACCGGGTTTCTCCGGCTGGATCCTGACGATGCCGTCCACCGTGCCGGCGGCGGCTCACTTTGCCGGCATGATCAGCGCTCCCGACCATGGGTGGACAACAGCCGCCAACTTCATCGAAGAGCTGGCGCTGCGGTGGCTCCGAGAGCTTCTCGCTCTCCCGGAGACCTATCAGGGCGTGTTCACGAGCGGCGGCTCGGTGGCCAATCTCGTCGGGCTAGGTGCGGCACGCCAGCATGCGTGCGAGCGTCTGGGTCTCGACGCCGCCGGCGAAGGCCTGCACGCACTGCCGCGAGCACGCGCCTATGCGGGCGAGAACGCCCACCGTTCAGTGCATCGGGCCCTGGGAGTTCTGGGCCTCGGGCGGCAGTCGCTGCAGGTTGTTCCGTCAACCGACGAAGGCGTGCTGGACGTGGCGGCGCTTTCGGAAGCCATCCGCCGCGACCAGCGCGCTGGGCTGGTCCCAATCGCGGTTGTCGGAGCCGCGGGCGATGTCAACACCGGCGCCGTCGACCCTATCGAAGCCATTGCCGGGATCGCGCACGACCACGGAGTCTGGTTCCACGTCGACGGTGCATACGGCGCGTTCGGAATCCTCGACGAGCGGGTGCGCACGCTATTTGGCGAATTCCGCGGCGTCGACTCCCTGGTCGTCGATCCGCACAAATGGATGGCGGCGCCGGTCGGCTGCGGCGCGGTTTTCGTCCGCGACAGCGAGCTGCTGAGCCGCACCTTCACGATGGAGCCGGCTGACTACCTCGAGGAGGAGGCGCCGTCGGAGCGGGACCTCAGCTCAGCCTTCGACGAGTTGCCGCCGATCCACCACTTCGCGCTCGAGCTGTCCGCTCCGTCGCGAGGACTCGCCGTCTGGGCCGTGCTCAAGGAGATCGGCGTAGCAGGACTGGCAACACGTGTGGGCCGTCACCTCGACTGCGCCCGTCGCGTGGCGGATCGAGTGCGCATGACGGAAGAACTGGAGCTTCTAGCCGAACCTGTCCTTTCCATCTGCTGTTTCCGGTTCCGCCCGCCGGGGGTTACCGATGAAGAACGACTCGCGCTGTTGAACAACGAGATCGCGCGGCGCGTCCGAGCGCGTGGAAGGTGCATCCCGTCGACGACGCGAGTTGGCGGCCGATTGGCAATCCGGCCGGCCTTCATCAATCCCCTCACGACGCTCGCAGATGCCGACGCCTTAGTGGATGAGGTACTCGAGGCAGGGCGGTCGCTGGTCGAGGGAGCGGGTGCCCAGGCACGACACTGATCGTCTCAGGTGCACTCCGATGCTTGCAGGAAGGGCGACGCTCAGTCGGCCAATAGCGAAAGACACTGTTGCCACGGCAGTAGCTGGGGCCCCGTTACGAACCTCCCCACTGGCGGCGCTCGTTGAACGGTTCCTCGGGCAGCAAACGGGCAGCAAACGTCTGAAATCGGCTTCGCTCAACCATGCGGAATCGGATGGCGAGAGCCCGGAAGCCCGTATGGATAGAGCGATTCCGTGTCAATCGTCGCCAATCGTCGCTTTCCCGGAACATGCCTGTCACGCCGGAGGTCGCGGGTTCGAGTCCCGTCGCTCCCGTAAAATACCTGCAAATCGCATCTTTTGTTGTCGACCTAGGCGCAAACGACCGCCGGCTTCATTTCATCCCGCGCAGATCCCGCACGCGAATCGCCGCACCAAGCTGGCCAGAGCCGGTGATCCCCGCAACCCGTGGCGCCGGCCGAAGAGACCGGAGGTCGAGTTCCTGCGTCAAATGTGACAACGGCCCGGTTACACGCGAGGTTCATGCCGGCGCCGGGCGGTCGTAGAGCCGAAGACCAGGGACTCGTTCGCTGCGCCGGCACGCAGTGCGTAGGGAAGGGCTGCGCCCCTGACGCCCCGCCGCGAGACCTCGTCTGGTGTGAGGTCGGTCCGTGACCGGACCCAGACCGGCATCATCCTCACCGCTGCAACACCGATGGGATTACGGCCCGGCGCGGATCGAGACAGGCATGAACCTCAATCACGCGGGGCCACGGCCGGTTGTGCATCTGGAGTTGCACACACCGGCGATCAGGCGGCGGCCGGAATCCTGTCGTCATCGCGCCCTCGTCGGTTCCCGGACTCACGCCACCGATGTGAGACGTCAGCGGTGGCGCGGGCCACGTCAAGCTGTTGTAACGACAAGAAGGAGAGCAACAATGACTGAGCACAGGATCGGAACACGGGAAAAGTGGGCAGCTGACCGCGAGGAGCTGCTCGCCCGCGAGAAGGAGCACACAAGGCTGGGCGACGAGCTGGCGCGGCAGCGCCGGGAGCTTCCGTGGGTCCGGGTCGAGAAGGAGTACCGCTTCGACACCGGTGACGGCACACGCACGCTGGCGGAGCTGTTCGACGGCCGCTCGCAGCTCGCGGTCTACCACTTCATGTTCGGCCCGAGCTACGAGGCTGGCTGCACGACCTGCTCGTCGATAGCGGACGCTCGAGGGCGTCGTCCCACACCTGAACGCCCGCGACGTCACCATGCTCTTCGTGTCGCAGGCCCCGCTCGAGAAGTTGCAGACGTACAAGCGCCGCATGGGCTGGAGTTTCCCCTGGGTGTCGTCAGCCAACAGTGAGTTCAACCTCGACCTCGGTTACTCGAGCAGCGAGGAGCAGACGCGCGAGTGGGTTACGCCGATACTCGAGGCCCTGCCGCCGATCGCCGACCGCAATGCCAGCGAGAGCGGCACCGACGTAGTTGGGTACCTGACCCAGAGCCAAGGCTTCAGCTCCTTCGTCATGGATAACGGGGCCGTCTACCACACCTATTCGAGAGGGCTCGCGGGGTCGAGTTCCTGATGGGCTACTACGGGATCCTCGACCGGACGCCGAAGGGGCGGGACGAAGGCGACGCGTTCCAAGTGTGGATCCGCCGGCACGACGAGTACTAAGCACGGTCCAGGAGGGTGGCGAGATCGGCACGCTGCGCGCGAGGCCTCAGATCGCGTGCCGCAGTACCGTTGTCCAATCAGCCGGCATCTTCTGCGAACACGATGCGAACAACGTCCCGACCGACGAGGTGCAGGCGTTCATCCGCAACCGTCCGGCCAATCTCTATACCGACGAGGGGGTCTTCCCCGAGGCCTACGCCGTGATTTCCCGTGTCTAGCGGGGCGCGGCTTCATCCGCATCAATCCCGAAACGGATCACCAGCGGAAGGTGATCGGAGCCGACGTCATCGCCGTACGCTCGCTCCAGGACGGTGACGCCGTGGCCGACCAGGCAGTTGTCGATCGGAACCCGCAAGAGTGCACCCCAGCTGGGCCAGCTGCCCTCGAACCAATGTCCCCGGTGCGAATCCGTCAGGTCTGCCGCCGAGGCGAGGTGGCGAAACGAGGACGACCATGGAACGGAGTTGAGGTCGCCGCAAATCGCGAGCCGCTCGCCGAGGCGTTCCCTCGTCTCCGCGAGCGCCTCGAACTGGCTTCGGTGAATGTCGCCTGCAAACGGTGTGTGCACGTGCGTGAGGACGAGCGTGAGGACCTCTCCGCCGACGTCGAGGCTCGCCACGATGCTGGCCGGCCCATCTCGGGGAAAGTGTTCGATCCTCGCCCGGCGAAAGGGGAGCCGACTGTAGAGCCCGATTCCGTACGCGCCTCTCTCAGGCTCCAGCTTGCGGTGCGGGAAGCGTTCGAGAGCCGGCGCAAGCCCGCCCGCCCAGACTGGCGTTAGTTCCACCAACCCCACGACGTCGGGGCTCGTCTCGCCGATGAGCCGCGCTACGACAGCCTGCTCGTCGTTGTCTGACTGGAGGTTGAGCAGGAGCAGGGTCAGCGAGCCCGAGCGGGTCGCAGACTCGGCCCGCGGAGATACCCAGGTCGGTGCGACGATCGCCAGGTTCACCCCTGCGAGGACGATCGCCGCGAGCGCCACGCGATGAAGGCGCACGACCAGGGCGATCACGAGGGCGACCAGGAGCAGGGCCGCGTACTGGAGACGGAAGAACGTGAGCAGCTCGAAGTAGGAGCTGAGCCGGTCTAGAAGAGCAACCAGCGTCAGCGCACCGAGGAACCAGACCAGTCCACGTATCGCGGCGGCGAGCCGTGTCAATCGGGCGCTACCGCAGGCTTCCCACCGCCCGAGCGACGATCACGACGACTGTGATCAAAGAGGCGACTGCTTGAACGCCCATCGTCATCTTGACTCGGTGGCTGAGCGGCATAGTGTCGGTCGGGCTGAAGGCCGTCGAGTTTGTGAGAGCCACGAACAGATAGTCGACAAAGGAGGGCTGCCACTCGGCCGCTGGCTCGCCCCCCCAGCGGGCGTTCTGGGTGAATTGAAAATCAGCGGGCCGCCTCAGATGCGGGTGGGCCCGCGCGACCGGACCGCCACGATCAAGCTCCCAATAGATGAGAGCGAAGACGAGCACGATCGTGGCCCACAGCACAATCGCGGCTTCCAGCAGGCCGCGACCGGCCCCGCTTCCCCCTTCGGCCACGACGTGCACGAGCAGTCCGAGCCCGGCGAGGGTGACGAGCGCGAGCACTCCGATCAGAGCGACGGCAAGCCGCTGACGCATGCGAGTACCCGGCAGCTCATCCCCCGGAGTAGCGAGGACGAGCGCGACGAAGAGGACCGTCTCGAGCAGAGGAATGGCCCAGCTCGGCCCGATCGTGAGCTTGTCCGGAAGCGTCACGTACAGGAGGATCGAAACGAGCGCGGCAAGCTGAGCTGGCCAGAAGGGATCCTGTCGCTCGAGATCCACCCGGAAACGACGCGCGATGGCAGGTACGGTGATCATCGAGTCTCGCACGTCGGCTCGGAGCGCCAGGACGGTGCACGAGCCCCACAGAGGGTGTCGGCTCACTGGAGCCGCAGAGTGAAGAAGCTACTCAGCTGGTCATCGGCGAGCTCCGCGCCCGGGCGGCGTGTGAGCGACCAGCCGGCGAGGCTCCACCCCACCAGGATGAGCCCGCTTCCTACGGAGCCCAACGTGTCGGCGATCAAGTCGGTTGCCGTATCTCGTGCGCTTTCGACCCTCCCCGCGTCCGTCGCCTGATCGAGAAGCCACTCGACAATCTCCCAGCCGGCTCCGATCGCCATCCCCAGCGCCAGCGCGATGAGGAAGAAGCCGAGCTGGTGGTGCAACTGCCTGAGGTCGCGCAGCTGAGGTAGGACCCCGAGGCGGGCGAGAAGGATGTAGACGATCGGCGTCGTCAGAAGCGGTGCGAGGAAATGCACGACCTTGTCGTAGAACGCCCACGACCCGTACCACCCGAGCGCCGAGCCCCAGGCGAGGAGAAACATCGCGACGATCACGTTGAAGTCGTAGAAGCGAGGCAAATTGACGATCCTGGCGAGCACCAATACCAGGGATGCGGCAACGAGCCCCGCGACGGAATGCCCGAGGATTCCCCAGACAACAACGGCAGCAATAAAGGCGATTCGGTAGACGTCGAGCGGATCGCGGACGACCGAGGTCCAGTCACCAAGGACGAACTTCTGCCAGGTGAGACGATCCGGTCCGGTGGGCGCAAGACTAGTTCTGCTCGTCTCGGCCATATCCGTCTCCTCCTCCCTGCTGGCGACCGGAATCACCAGCGTGTACTACCGCGCTTCCTCGGCGTTTGGTCGCCGGCGCTGTTTTTCCAATCCGTCATGGAGCCTTAGCTGCCGCAGTACGCCATGATGAGCAGGTTGTTGAGGGCTTGACGTGCAGGCTCGCTCAGACCGCTCGTATTGATGAGGGCCACGACCTGGCGATCTCCGTTCCTACTGTTCCACGCGTATGCCTCGTATCCGGGAAGCTCTCCGGTGTGGCCCCATGCCTCACCACAAGGAAAACGGCCCTCCTTTTGAAGTCCGAGGGCGAAGCCGCTGCCGGAGCCACTGGGATCCATGGCCACCGGATCGATAGTCAGCATCGCCTCTAGGAGATCTGGTCCGAGCAAACGGCCGCGCAGCAGCGCCCGATAGAAGTGTGCGCTGTCGGCGGCGGTCGACACGATCGCTCCGCCGGCCCAAAAGAGCGACGGACTGAAAACTGTCACATCGACCAGCGGTGGCTCCCCGAACAGGAAATAGCCGTGAGCGTGGTGCCCGGCGATCCGCGGCGAGGATGGAAACGTGGTGTGACCGAGCCCCAGTGGCCGGAAGATGCGACGGCGAAGCTCGGAGCCGATCGTGTTGCCGGTCGCGGCCTCGACGATCATTCCGAGGACGAAGTAATTGGTGTTCGAGTAGGACCAGTTCGACCCGGGCGGGAAGAGGGGCCCATGAGCTGCTGCGACATTCACGACCTCGTCCGGAGCAGTGAAGTGCGTCAAGTCCCCTGCGAGATAGGGCGCGAGAATTTCAGGGTCTTCCACCGCGTCGTAGATTCCGCTTGTGTGGTTGAGCAGTTGCCGGACGCTGATGGCATCGCCGTTCGGGATTCGTCCCGGCAGCCAGCGCTCCACGGTGTCGCCGAGTGCGAGCTTCCGCTCGCCGACCAGCTGCAGCACCACGGTCGCCACGAACGTCTTGGTCAGACTGGCGACTCGAAACCGATCCTTCACCCGCATCGGCGTCTCCTTCGCGAGATTGCCGTAGCCGCTCGTGATTCGGATCCTTTGATCGCCATCGCGGACGAGCAGCACGACGCCCGGCACACCTGCGGCGACGAGCTCGTCCGCCGCCTGCTGGAGCGCCGGTGTCACCGTCCCCGTGGCCGGCGTGGCACCCCGTGCGACGCCGACGAGCACCCCGGTAAGCGCAATGGCGAGCACAGCTACGACCGCGACGCGACGAATCGAATGGCTGGTCCCGGTCGCTCGCGGGTCGATCCCGGCCGCTTTATTTATGGACATCTCCCACTCCTTTTCTCCTGCGGATGCCGCCTGGTCTCCCGCGACGCTAGGGCTACGGGCTCCAACTCGCCTCGGCAATATGGCCAGTCCGCTCGTTCGAGTCGCCGCGACCGCGCAGGTCGCGAGGCGCCGTTTTCGAGCCGGATTCGCCGCAGATGCTCGCCTACGCTTGCTCGGTGCTCATTGGACGTGACGCTGGGGACGACGCACCAGCGGCTGCGAGTTCCGTGGGCGCAACCGCCCGCGTCTGAGCCGCTGCGCCGGGCGCCTCGGCTAGGAGCCCCTATGGGAAGCGGGAATCGCCACGCCGTACCGCTCACACTGCTCGCGGTAGAAGCCGACAAACTCTTGCAGCTCCGAGACGAGCCGCCCCGCGTTCTCCGGGGTCAGTTTGGTGATTCCCTCGTATGCGTACACGGGTGACGTCGGCTTCTCCCGCGAACGTAGTGCTCCATGCCTTGGAGGAACGCGCCCATCGCACGTAGGAACTGGCGGAGGCTCTCGGAACGCTGGCGGAAATCGTCGTCGAAGAGGCGCGGAGTCGACGAAGTTGAGCTCCCAGCGCCCGAGCTCGATCGCCTCCGGGCATCGCGCTCGCGCGCCTCGCTCCGCTCAAAGAGCACGTCGACGAACAGCACCATGAACGCGACCCCGACTGCCTCTGCGAGCAAGTTGAGCCGAGAGCGCGCCACGACCCGTCGGCGTAGGCCGCGGCCAGTCCAAGACACGCGCTCGCGACGACGAGTAATGCCAACACGACGCGGCGCGTGCTCACTGCGCGGGCGTAGTGCCGCAGAGCAAGACTGGCCACTGTGCCGATGCGAACGCCGGGCACCTCTGGGACGCTGGCTCTCGGCATCCACAGGCAATCCGACAAACCCATGGAGGTGATCGGCATGACAGTTTCGACAACGGATCAGGCGCCACGGACAGCCGGCGAGGCCCGCGAGCCAACACGACGTCTCTACCTCGTCAGGACCGAGATGCTGGTGAAGGCGGGTTACACCGCCGACTTCGAGCGGCAGCAAATGGGGATGGCGGAAAGTGCTCTGGTGGTCGCGGGATTCCTCGGCGGATCTCTGCTGCGCTCATACAGCCATCCAGCGAAGTACGTGGTCACCTCGAGCTTCGAGAGCGTCGAGGCCGCCTGGGCCGTCGGCAAGAGCGACGTCTTCATGCACGCCATGAAGAGCGAGCCCGCCGGAGCGGTGACCATGACACAGCAGGAGGGCTACGACCTCGCGCGCGAGGTCGTCGCCGAGCCGCTCCCCGAAGTGGGCTGCGAGATCCTGATCGACGAAGTGCTGAAGGGGCCCGACGTGATCCCCGCGTTCGAGGCCACCCTCGGCCAGCTCTTTGAGGTGCGGAGGACGCACTCGGCTGGCTACGGCCACAACAGCCTCTACCGGTCGGGCGGCAGGCTCGGGCGCTACCTCGTCATCCAGGGCTACACGGACCTCGCGGCGGCCGGCAGCGCCAACATGCCCGCCGACGTGCAGGCGTTCATCCACGACCACCCGGCCGATCTCTACACCGACAAGGAGGTCTTTCCCGAGGCTTATGCAGTGATTTCCCGGGTGTAGAAGCGGGCCGCGTACGTGGGGTCGTCAGCGACGAACCGAGGAGGTACGGTGGAGGCGAGGCAGACACATCCGCTCCGCATCGAAGGCGAGCTCGATGCGCGCGTGAGCCGCTGGCTGTGGTTCGTGAAGTGGCTCCTCGCCAGCCCCCATTACATCGTGCTGGCCTTCCTGTGGCTGACGCTCCTCGTGCTCACGGTCGTCGCCTTCTTCGCGATCCTCTTCACGGGTCGCTATCCGCGAGGAATCTTCGAGTTCAACCTCGGAGTGCTGCGGTGGACGTGGCGCGTGGCGTTCTACTCGTACGGAGCTCTCGGCACCGACCGCTACCCCCCGTTCACGCTCGACGCCGTCCGGGACTACCCGGCCAGGTTGGACGTCGCGTACCCGGAGCGGCTCTCGCGCGGGCTCGTTCTCGTGAAATGGTGGCTCCTCGCCATACCGCAGTACATCGTCGTCGGGATCTTCCTCGGCGGCGGAAGTTACGCCGCCTCGCAGGTCGACGAGCGGGTCTGGGGTCTCGGCCTCGAGACCGGCTTGATCGGCGTTCTCGTGCTGTTCGCCGGCGTCGCCCTGCTCTTCACCGCGCGATATCCCCGCGGGCTCTTCGACTTCGTCATCGGGCTCGACCGGTGGGTGGCCCGAGTTGCCGCGTACGTGCTCCTAATGCGGGACGAGTACCCGCCCTTCCGCCTTGACCAGGGCGGCATGGATGAAGGCGCCGTCGTTATGGAAGAAGCACCCGCGGCGGCGGTCGAGGCCCCCGCGGCCGCGGAGCGTCGTGGCGGAAAGGCGGGCAAGGTTGCGCTGATCGCCATCGGCGTCGTCGCGGGCATCGTCGCCTTCGCGCTGCTCGCCGGCGGCTGCGCGCTCGTCGCGGTCGACCGAACCCAGCGTGACGAGGACGGCTTCCTCATGTCCCCGAGCGAGACGTTCTCGACGCCCACGTACGCGATCGTGTCCGAGCGCGCGGACATCGACGCCGACGGCTCCGAGCGGGCACTCGACAGCTTCCTTGGAACGGTTCGCGTCCGGAGCGAGAGCGATCGCGCCCTGTTC
>Ga0307278_10001368_pt1 | contig 12130 bp, 9 predicted proteins | sample ER_DNA_117_FD_194482 | JGI IMG/M metagenome (GOLD analysis project Ga0307278, IMG submission 194482) | Bulk soil microbial communities from the East River watershed near Crested Butte, Colorado, United States - ER_DNA_117 | ecosystem: Environmental > Terrestrial > Soil > Floodplain | place: USA... | reverse complement strand
CGATCGGCGTCCTGGGCGCTGCTCTTCTGGTCGATGGACCTGGCCGCAGTCGCTCGCGCCTAGGCCGAGAAGCCGGGGGGCGGGTGTCGCAGCGCCGCCTCCCGGTCAGGGGAGGGACCACCCCGGCCGGCCGGTGCTTGCAGCCCGGCCGGCCGGGGCCTCCCCGACCTGGGGTTCCAACGGCGACCAGGACGGCGGCCTGCGACGCGATCGGCGCTGCGGGCCAGCTTCACCTGCCGCCGACGTATCAGGGCAAGGCGTCCTGGCTCTTCCTGGCAGGCGGGGATCCACGACGGGTCCTCGATCTCGACACCGACAAGGCCGGCGGCTGCTGCACCGATGTTGCGTGGTCGGCGCGACAGGGATGTTGCGTGGACCACGCGACAGGACAGGGCCCACCGACGTCGAGCGGCCCGGACGACAGGACCGGACACGACAGGACAGGAACAGGACAGGAACAGGACAGGACCCGATGCAGCTGATCACCCGAGAGGAACTCAAGGGCAGGCTGGACGCGAACCAGGACGTGAAGCTGGTCATGGCCGTTGGCCCCTGGGAGTTCCGCGCCAAGCACATTCCCGGCTCGCTCGGCTTTCCCAGCCCCCGGTGCGCACTCCGCGAGCTCCAGCGCGACGACGAGATCATCGTCTACGCCAACAACCATCATCGCATCAACACCACCGCCGCCTACCACGCCCTCAGCGCCCACGGCTACCGCAATGTCTGGTGCTACGCGGGTGGGCTGGTCGACTGGGAGGACGCCGGGTACCCAGTCGAGGGCAACACCGTGGGCGCCGCTGCCGACCGTCGCTGGCCACACGGGCACAGCCCGCGCGGGCGGGAGCTGAACGGTGCCTGTCCTCACTGCGACAACGGCTGGTCCGGGCACGGCTGGCCCCCAGCGCCAGGTCAGCTCAGCCAGCCAGACGACCAGCACAGCACGGCCAGTGGCCCGCCAGCCACGCCATCCGCTCCCGTTCCAGCCGGCGATGGATCCCTCCCGGTCGAGGCCGCGCTCATCGGCCGGTAGCCCACCGTCGCTGACGACCTCACCCGGCGGCGGCTGCGGGCGGCCTCGGGGTGCGGGCCCGAGCTCGATGTCCAGCCGCGCCCTCATGCCGCTGGTCGTTCAGGGCTGGCCTTGGCGACCGCCTTCGGCGACGGCGTCGCCAGCGTCCACCAGCCGGACATCGCCAGCGTCTACCAACCGGGCGACGTGATCTTCTCGGCCACCTGGTACCGCAGGGAGACCGACCTGGCCGTGTACGCTCGACCGTGTCGTCGCGTCAGCGCCGGTAGCGGTAGGAACGGGGAGGGCCGACGAGCACGAAGGCGCGCGCAAGCAGATAGGCGAGCGTCGCCACGAACAGCAGCGTGCCGAGCAGAGTCACGACGTCCATCTCGACCTCCCTTGCTGGTCTGCTGGTTGTATGCACGTGTTCGCGTCGTGACCTACCCATGGCCACATCGGCCCACACCAAGCTGCGCAGTTCTACTGATCTTCGTCCCGCGGCGTTTACCCTGTCCCATCGGTCGGCGCCCACCGCGCCGCGTCACGGGCGCCTTCACCTCCCGTCCTCAGATTCCCGGTTCGTGCCGCCCTGGCTACACTTCGACGTGGCGCCGGTACTCGTCGAGGCGGGGGCGCACAGCGCGAGCCTCAGTCCTGACCGCAGCGACCTCGGACCGGAGCGGGTCGCCCTGGGGAGGTACCGGCTTGCTTCTCGCCCTGGCCGGGGACACGATGCTCGGCCGCAAGGTCGCGGCGGCCCTGGCTGGGACGCCGCCGGAGGTGCTCGTGGCACCCGAGGTGGCCGAGATCGCGCGGTCGGCCGACCTGTTCGTGCTCAACCTCGAGTGCTGCGTGTCGGAGCGGGGCAGCCCCTGGCCGGCGCCTGGCAAGCCGTTCTTCTTCCGGGCCCCGCCGCGGGCGGTCGAGACGCTGGTGGGGCTGGGCGTGGACTGCGTGACCTTGGCCAACAACCACGCGCTCGACTTCGGCGTCGAGGCCCTGCTCGACACGCTCGACCACCTGGGCCAGGCCGGCATCGCGGTGGTCGGGGCCGGGCCCGACGCCGACCGGGCCAGGCGCCCGGCGGTGCTGGAGGCAGGCGGGTTCCGCCTCGCCGTGGTCGGCGTGACCGACCACCCGGCCGACTTCGCGGCCGGGCCTGGTCGGCCCGGAGTGGCCTGGGCCGACCTCGCCCGAGGGGTGCCAGGGTGGCTCGCGGGCGCGGTCCGGCACGCCGACGCGGACGCCGACGCGGTGCTGGTCACCCCGCACTGGGGCCCGAACATGACCACGGCGCCGCTCCCATACGTCCGCCGCTGCGCCGCGGAGCTGCTCAGGGCGGGCGCGGCGCTGGTCGCGGGCCACTCCGCGCACGTGTTCCATGGGGTGGCGGGGCCGGTGCTCTACGACCTGGGGGACTTCCTCGACGACTACGCGGTCGACGCCCGGCTCCGCAACGACCTGGGGTTGCTGTTCCTGGTCACGGTCGACCAACGCGGCCCGGTCCGTCTGGAGGCGGTCCCGCTCCGCCTCGGCTACTGCCGCACGACCCTGGCCAGCGGTCGGGACGCGGCATGGGTGCGGCGGCGGTTCCACCAGGCGTGCGCGGCCTTGGGTACCGAGGTGGCCGAGTCGGGCGGCCGCCTGGTGGTGAGCTGGCGCTGAGGCCGGCGCCGGCGTCAGCCCGGCCGGGCGAGCCCGTGGTCGGCGAGCGGCCCGGCGACCAGGCCCCGGCGGTGGAGCAGTTCGGCCAGGCGGGGCAGGGCTTCCAGGGTGGCCCGCCACGACCCGCTCCTCGCGTAGTCGTGGAGCAGGATCGTGGCGCCTGGGGCGAGGTGGGCGGCCACGTCGGCGATGATGCTGGTGGCGGTCGCCTCGGCCCGCCAGTCGCGTCCCTCGGTGGTCCACAGGACCGGCTGGAGGCCGAGCAGGCGGGCCGCGAGGGCGGCTGTCCCGGACAGCAGGCCGTAGGGCGGGCGGAACCAGGCCGGTTCGGTGCCGGTGGCCGAGGCGACGGCGTCGCAGGCCCGGCGGAGGTCTTCGAAGGTGGCGGCCGGTGGCCGCCGGAGCAGGTTGCGGTGCTGGTCGCCGTGGACGGCGGCCTCGTGGCCGGCGGCGACCACCTCGGCGGCCAGGCCTGGCGACCGCCGTACCTCCTCGCCGAGCATGAAGAAGGTGGCGCGCCAGCCCAGGTCGCCCAGGACGCGCAGGAAGGCGGGGGTCGATGCTGGGACGGGACCGTCGTCGAAGGTCAGCGCGACATGGCCGGGTGTGCCGCTGCCGGCCAGCCTGGGGGTTGCCCGCCGCCGCACGGGCTCGAAGGCGGTGAGCGCCGGCGCAAGGTGCGCCGCCGCTGCCGCCAGACCGGCCCCGGCGAGCAGCGCGACCGCCCGCGCCATGTCCACCTCCCCGCTGGCGCATCCCTGTTGGCGCATCCCTGCCGGGCCCAGCATAGGAGAAGCGGCCGGGCCTTCCACCCGGGTCCCGGCCACCCGCCGTGAGCAGCCGGCGCCCACCTGCCCGTCGGCACCACCGGCCGGCTACCACCGCCGGTGCGGTTCGCGCTGGTCAGAGCTGGTTGAGCTGCTGGAGGGCGGGCCAGAACGAGGGTGCGGTGGTGCGGTAGTCGTACAGGCTGCCGCCGTGGGCGCGGGCGTCGCGGGCGCCGCGGACGAAGTCGCTCACGCCGGTGGTGCTGACGGCGTCGCCGATCCCGCCGATGACGTGCACGGGCAGGCCGGTGGAGCGCGCCGCGGCGGCGACGTTGCCAGTGGTGTACTGGTAGGGGCAGTGCCGAGGGTTCGCCGGGCAGTCCCTGCGGTAGGACCAGTAGCCCATCGGCTGGACGACGTCGGCGTAGCGTCCGACCGCCGCCCACGGGAACCCGGACCAGGCGGCCGGGTTGAGGGCCATGCCGAGCGGCGCGGGCACGATCGCCCCGATGGGGTAGCTGCCGCCGAGGGCGGCCCGGACCCGGGCCAGATGGGTGGTGACGCCGGCGTTGAACTCGGCCGGGCCGCTGCTGGCCGCCTGGTACTCGATGTCGACGGCGAGGGCGTCGAACCGCTGCCCGGTGGGGCTGCGGAAGCGGGCCACGGCCAGGGTGCGGCGCACGTCGAGGTCGAGGTACTCGCTGTAGGCCGGGAAGTACCAGCCGACGACCTTGATCCCGGCGGCGTGAGCCCGCTCGATCCACTCCCCCACCTTGGCCGGGAAGAGGATGTCGCTGGTGCTGTTGTAGCGGGCGGTCTCGAGGTAGAGGGTGCGCACGCCGTTGGCGGCCATGTCGCGCACGGCGGCGGCCGGGTCGAGGCTGTAGTCGAGGTAGTCGACCCAGGCGCCGAGGCGCCGGAACGAGGCGGTGCCCGGCCGGGCCTGGGTCTTGGCCCACAGGCGCGCCGTTTCGGCGCCGAGGACGGTGGCGGTGCCGGCGGAGGAGGCCACGGCCAGCGCGGTCTCGGGGGTGCCGGCCGCCGGGGTGACGTCGCTGCCGACCCAGTTGCTGCCGCTCCGCTCGGCCAGGAAGACGTGCGGCGGCTTGCCGGTGCGGGCCATCGTCCAGGCCAGGTGCACCCGGCTGGCGGAGACGGCCAGGCTCGGTCCGGCGCCCGGGGTGGCGAACGTGTGGGTCCGGAAGGTCCCGGTGCCGTTGTCGGTGTGGACGATCCGGGTGCCGCGCTGCCAGGCGACGTGGGTGGTCTGCCCGGCCATGGCCAGCGAGGGGCTCCGCGAGGCCCCGTCGGTGGTGAGCGAGCGCCACTGCCACGCGCTGCCGGGGTTGCGGCCGATGATCAGGTCGGAGCGCCGGGTCGCCGGGTTGGTGCGGTCGAACACCAGCACGGCGGTGCCGCTGGCCGCCCTGGCCAGGCTCGGATGGCCGTCGACCGTGGCGGAGACGGTGACGCGCTGCCGCGCCACCGCGGCGCCGAGCGTCCTGGCCTGGAACAGGGAGACAAGGCCGCTGGCGCTGGTGCGCTCGGTCCACACCGCCCACCAGCGCCCGCCGGCCGCGACCAGGTCGCCGGCCAAGGCGGCGGTGGCCGACAGCTTGGTGCTGGGGCCGAACGCGCCCGCGCGGGTGGCGGCGGCCAGGCGGGTGCCGTCCGCGGCGGCGTAGAGCACCCAGGTGGAGGCGCCGTCGTCGGCGGCCGCGAGGACCCGGCCCTGGTAGGGCGCGACCCGCTGCCGCCAGTGCCCGCCGGGCCCCTCGAACCAGCGCAGACCGGCCGCGCCGGGGCAGGTGCCGCCCTGGAAGCTGGCGAAGCCGCGGACCACGCCGTCGGGGCCGGCGGCGGCGTCGCCGGCTGTCCGGGCCGGGCGGCACCCGGACGGCGCCACCGTGGCGGCCGGGCCGACCGTCCAGCTCGCCTGGGCGGGCAGGGCGAACGCCGCGACCAGGCCGAGCGCCATGACCACGACGAGCGTTCGGCGCGCCATCCCCGCATCCTCCCTCCGCGATTCGGAGCAAGCTATCACCCCGGTCGAGCCGGTGACCACCGGCTGTGGGCGAGCCGGGGCTCCGGCATGGCCTGCCCGTCGATGCCGGTCGTGCGGCGCCCCTGCCGGCGCCTGGCCACGGCCGCGCCCCCGGCCGGCGTCTGAGCCAGGGGCGGAGGGTCCGCCGGGGACCGCTGCCGGTTTGCCTCCGGCTCGGGCCGGGCCCGAGAATCAGTGGTCGTGCCGGAGCACCGGCGCCCTGGACGCGACGAGAGGCGAAGGAGCACGCGCGTGACGGTGTTCGATCGGCAGACCGGGCACGAGCAGGTCGTCTTCTGCCAGGACCCCACGACCGGCCTGCGGGCGATCGTCGCGATCTTCTCGACGGCGCTGGGGCCGGCGCTGGGCGGCACCCGCTTCCACCCCTACCGGTCGGAGCCCGACGCCCTCGCCGACGTCCTGGACCTGTCCCGGGCCATGGCCTACAAGGCGGCGTGCTCAGGGCTGGACCTGGGCGGCGGCAAGGCGGTGATCCTCGGGGACCCCGCGACCGACAAGTCCGAGGCGCTGCTCGAGTCCTACGGGCGCTTCGTGCAGTCGCTCGGGGGACGCTACCTCACCGCCTGCGACGTCGGCACCTACGTTGAGGACATGGACGTGGTCGCGCGCGAGTGCGCGTTCGTCACCGGCCGCTCCCCGGCGGCCGGGGGTGCGGGCGACTCCTCGATCCTCACCGCCCTGGGGGTGTTCCAGGGCATGCGGGCGGCCGCCGAGGCGGTTTGGGGCACGCCGACGCTTGCGGGCCGGCGGGTCGGGGTGTCCGGCGTCGGCAAGGTCGGCCGCCGCCTGGTCGGGCATCTGCTCGCCGGCGGCGCGTCGGTGGTGGTCGCCGACGTCAGCGCCGCGGCCGTGGCGCGCGTTCGGGCGGCCTGCCCCGAGGTCGACGCGGTGGCCGTGGACGCGCTGCCGGGGCTCGCGCTCGACGTGTTCTCGCCCTGCGCGCTCGGCGGCGCGCTCGACGACCAGACCGTGGCCGCGCTTCAGGCCCGGGTGGTCTGTGGCGGGGCCAACAACCAGCTCGCCGCCCCGGGCGTGGAGAAGCTGCTCGAGGACCGGGGCGTGCTCTACGCGCCCGACTACGTGGTGAACGCCGGGGGGTTGATCCAGGTGGCCGACGAGATCGGCGGCTACTCCGAGCCACGGGCCCGGGCCCGGGCGGCCGGGATCCTCGACACCACCCGCCGGGTGCTGCGGCTGGCCGCCGACGAGGGGGTCCCCCCGGCGGTCGCCGCCGACCGGCTCGCCGAGCGCCGCATCGCCGAGGCCCGGGCCCGCGCCGGCGGGCGCATCCACCTGCCCGCGCCGACCCCGAGACGCGCACGCTGACCCGTGGTCGGGTGCCGCGGGCGCCGGCCCGGCCGGTCGTGTGTATCAGGGCGGCGCCGTCAGCCTCTCTCCACCCAGGACAGACTGTCCACGCACGATGGGAGGCTGGCATGGAACGGGCGGACCTCGTCCTCGAGGGTGGCGGTGTCAAGGGGATCGGGTTGGTCGGCGCGATCAGCACGCTGCGCGAGGCCGGGTACGAGTTCCCGCGGGTGGCCGGGACGTCGGCCGGTGCCGTGGCCGGGTGCCTGGTCGCCGCAGGGATCGAGGTCGACGAGCTCGAGCGGCTGATGCGCGAGCTCGACTACCGGAAGTTCCGCGACGAGACCCTTCTGAGCCGCTTCGGGGTCCTTGGCAAGGGCGCGAACCTGCTGCTCAGGAAGGGCATCTACAAGGGAGACTGGCTCCACGACTGGGTCTCGGCCCAGCTCGCCGCCGCCGGCAGGCGCACCTGGGGCGACCTCCGGATCACCCCCGAGGAGGACCCGCGGAGCGCGCTCCGGCCCGAGCAGGCCTACAAGCTGGTCGTCATCGTCTCCGACGTCTCCGACAACAGGCTGCTGCGGCTGCCCTGGGACTATCACCTGATCGGGACGCCGCAGGACCAGGTCGACGAGCTGCCGGTCGCCGACGCGGTGCGGGCGTCGGCGTCGATCCCGTTCTTCTTCCAGCCCTGCAAGCTGCAGGTGGCCGGCCGCAACGGCCCGGTCTACCTCACCGACGGCGGCATGCTCTCCAACTTCCCGATCGACGTGTTCGACCGGCGGGACGGCCAGGATCCGCGCTGGCCGACCTTCGGGGTGAAGCTGTCGGCCAGGCCGGACGCCAACCTGCGCGCTGACCCGCCGCACATCGACGGTCCCCTCGAGCTGGCCATGGCCCTGGTGGGCACGATGTCCACCGCTCACGACCAGATGCACCTGGACGACCCGGCGGTCGTGGACCGGACGATGTTCGTTGACAGTCTCGGCGTCAAGGCGACTGACTTCGACATCGACGAGGACACCCAGGACCGGTTGTACGAGCAGGGCCGCAAGGCCGGCACCAAGTTCCTGGACCGCTGGAAGTTCACCGACTACTTGCAGAAGCACCGGCGGGCGGCTACTGGCGACCAGGCGGGGGCCGCGATCCCCGCCTGAGCGGCCGACCAGGTCAGGCGGTCGCCAGGCTGGTCGTGGTCAGGTCAGGCCGGACGGTGGCCAGGCCAGGCGGTGTCAGGCCAGGCCGGACGGTGGCCAGGCTGGGCGGTCGCCAGGCCAGGCCGTGGTGAGGTCAGGCGGTCGCCAGGTCACGCCAGGCTGTCCAGCCAGGCGCGGCGCAGGTCGGCGTAGCGGCCCGGGCCGGCGAGCAGGCCGGCCGGGGTGCCGTCCTCGACCACGCGACCGCCGTGGACGACCAGCACCCGGTCGGCGATCTCGACCGTGGACAGGCGGTGGGCGATGATCACGGCGGTCCGGTCGGCCAGGATCGTGCGCAGGGCGCGCTGCACCAGCCGCTCGCTCGGCACGTCCAGCGAGGAGGTCGCCTCGTCGAGGACGAGCACGGCCGGGTCGGCCAGGAAGGCGCGCGCGAACGCGACGAGCTGGCGCTGGCCGGCGGAGAGGCGGCCGCCGCGCTTGCGCACGTCGGTGTCGTAGCCGTCGGGGAGGGCCGCGATGAAGCCGTGGGCGCCGATCGCGCGGGCCGCCCGCTCGACCTCGGCCCGGGAGGCGCCCGGGCGGCCGAAGGAGACGTTGTCGGCGACCGTGCCCGAGAACAGGAAGCTCTCCTGGGTGACGATCACCACCGCCCGCCGCAGCTCCTCCTCGGCCAGGTCGCGCAGGTCGACGCCGTCGAGGGTGACGCGGCCGGCCTGGGGGTCGTAGAAGCGGGCGAGCAGCCGGGCGACGGTCGTCTTGCCCGCCCCGGTCTCCCCCACCAGGGCGACCGTCTGCCCGGCCGGGATGTCGAGGTCGAGGTGGGGCAGGACCGGCCGGTCGCGGTAGCCGAAGCGCACGCCTTCGAAGCGGACGGCACCCCGGGCCGCCCTCGACCTGGACACCGGCTGCGGCGGCTCCGGCACCGACGGGGGCTCGTCGAGCACGCCGGCGAGCTTCTCGAGCGCGGCCGCGCCTGACTGCAGCGAGTTGTAGAACTGGCTCAGCTCCTGCATCGGCTCGAAGAAGCGCCGCAGGTAGAGCAGGAACGCCGCCAGCACCCCGACGGTCATCTGCTGGTCGAGCGCGCGGACGCCGCCGTACAGGAGCACGACCGCGACGGTGGTGTTGCCGAGCAGCTTGATGGTCGGCCCGTAGACGGCCAGGAGCCGGAACGACCGCATGGTGGCGGCCTGGTAGTCGCGGTTCAGCCCGTCGAAGATCTCCTGGTTGCGCGGCTCGCGCCGGAACGCCTGCACCGCCCGGATGCCCCCGAGGGACTCGGTGAACCACACGATCACGAGCGCGACGGCCTCGCGGGTGCGCCGGTAGGCCGCGGCGGACCTGCGCCGGAACCAGCGGGTGAGCAGCAGGAGCAGCGGGAACACGCAGAGGGTGACCAGGCCGAGGGGCCAGTCGAGGAGCAGGATGATCACGCCGATGCTGGCGACCGACAGCACGGCGGTGACGACCTCCTCGAGGCCGCCGTCGAGCACCTCCGCGATGGCGTCCATGTCGGAGGTCAGGCGCGAGATCACCCGCCCGGAGGTGTACCGCTCGTGGAACGAGAGGCTGAGGCGCTGGAAGTGGTCGAACACCCGGGTGCGCAGGTCGTACAGGAGCTGCTGGCCGAGCCGGCCGGCCTGCACCAGGAAGACCCGCAGGGTCACCGCCTGCACCACCGCGGCCAGCACCAGCAGCGCCACGATGGCGGCCAGCGGGCCCGCGCCGCCGCCCCGGGTGACCGGAGGGATGCCCCGGTCGATGCCGAGCTTGACCAGGTAGGGGCCGGCCATGGCGGCGGCGTTCTCGACCAGCACGACCGCCAGGAGCAGCCCGAGCCGCCGCCGGTGGGGGCGGAGCAGGGAGCCGAGCAGCCGCCTGCTGCGCGAGCGCAGCAGCGCCGAGACGCCGCTTGGCACCTCATCGGCCTGCTCGGCGGCGACCCCCCGCCACTGGCCCAGGCCCTGGGCGCTCACGAGGCCCGCGCCCCGGTGTCGCCGGGCACCCGGGCCCCGGTGTCGCCTGGCACCCACGCCTCGGTGTCGCCTGGCACCCACGCCTCGGTGTCGCCTGGCACCCACGCCTCGGTGTCGCCTGGCACCCACGCCCGGCCTGGGCCCGGCGTCCCGGCCTCCTGGGAGAGGATGGCGCGGTAGGACGGCACGGACGCCATCAGCTCGCCGTGGGTGCCGACCGAGGCGATGGTGCCGCCCTTGAGCAGCGCGACCCGGTCGGCCAGGGCCAGCGTGGACGGCCGGTGCACCACCACCAGCCCGGTCGTGCCGTGCAGGACGCGGGCCAGGGCCTGCTCGACGAGCGCCTCGGTGTGCACGTCGAGGGCGGAGAGCGGGTCGTCCAGGACCAGGACGCGGGGGCGGGCGATCACCGCGCGGGCGAGCGCGAGCCGCTGCCGCTGCCCGCCGGACAGGCTGAGGCCCTGCTCGCCGATGCGGGTGTCCAGCCCCCAGGGCAGGTCGAGCACGAACTCGGCCCGGGCCACGGCGAGCGCCTCGGCGACCGCGTCCTCGCTCGCGCCGGGCGCGCCGAGGAGCAGGTTCTCCCGGACGCTGGCCGAGAACAGGATCGGCTCCTCGAATGCGGCCGCCACGTGGGCGCGGAGCGAGGACAGCCGCAGGTCGCGCAGGTCGACGCCGTCGAGGGTGATGCGGCCCTGGCTGGCGTCGTACAGGCGGGGCACCAGCGAGGCCAGCGTGGTCTTGCCCGACCCGGTCACGCCGACCAGCGCCACGGTCTCCCCCGGGCGCACGTCGAGGGTGACGTCGTGGAGCACCGGGCGGTCGGCGCCCGGGTAGCGGAACCCGACCCGCTCGAAGCGCAGGTGCCCGCGGGCCCGGGCCAGGGCGGCCGCGCCGGGCCGGTCGACGATGTCGGACCGGGTGTCCAGCACCTCGTAGACGCGCTCGGCCGCGGTGGCCGCCTCCTGGCCGTTGGCCAGCAGCCAGCCGAGCGCCTCGACCGGCCAGACCAGCAGCAGCTGGAGCGACATGAAGGCGATCAGCCCGCCCAGGCTGAGGCTGCCCTGGGCGACGGCCAGCGCCCCGACGCACAGCACCACGGCCAGGGTGAGGCTCGGGACGAGGTCGAGCACCGCCCAGAACCGGGCCCGCAGGCGGACGCTCTCCAGGGCCGAGTCGTGGAGGCGCCGGGCGCTCCGGCCGAACCGCTCGCCGACCAGCCCGCGGCGGCCGAACGCCTTGATGACCCGGATGCCGGTGGCCGACTCCTCGACCAGGGTGGTGAGGTCGCCGAGCTGGTCCTGGACCCGGCGGGAGACGCCGATGTAGGCCCGCTGGAAGCGGGCGGACAGCCACACGATGGGCAGGGCCGAGGCGAGCACGAGCAGCCCCAGCGGCGGGTACAGGCGCACCAGCAGGACGATCACGGTGACGAAGGTGAGCGCGTTGACCACCATGAAGATCACGCCGAAGCCGATGAACCGGCGGATGACCGAGAGGTCGGCGACCGCGCGGGACAGCAGCTGGCCGGACTGCCAGCGGTCGTGGAAGGAGACCGGGAGCCGCTGCAGGTGCCGGTACAGGTCACTGCGCATCGCAGCCTCCACGCCGAGCGCGGCCGACGACTGCGCCCAGCGGCGCACGAACGTGAGCAGCGCCTCGGCGGCGCCCAGGCCAAGCGCGAGCAGGCTGAGGGGCAGCAGGCGAGGCCGGTCACCACGGGCGATCGGCCCGTCGATCACCGACTTGGTCACCAGCGGGATGGCGATCCCGGCTCCGACCCCGAGCAGTGCGGCCGCGGCCATGGTGACCATCTGGGCCGCGTAGGGCCGCACGTAGGAGCGCACCCGCCACAGCGAGCGCAGCCGTGCGAAGCCCCCCGGTCCTGACGCCATCCCCCGACCATAGCGGCGCGCCCTGCCAGCCGCATCCGAATTACCTGCCTTGCCCGCTCTGCCAGGTCTGCCGCGACTCGGGGTGCCGGCCGGCACCCCGACCCGGACGGCGGGAGGCGCCCCGGGCCCGGACGCCGGAAGGCACCCAGCCGCTGGATCTGCTGGACCGTGGCGCCCGAGCGCTCCACGAGCTCCAGCTCGGACAACTCGTTCATCGTGGCGGGCGCGCTGGATATGGGGTACGGCCCCATGCAACAGCGCCCCCAGGGGACCCGAAGATGCGGG
>Ga0307278_10001367_pt1 | contig 12143 bp, 12 predicted proteins | sample ER_DNA_117_FD_194482 | JGI IMG/M metagenome (GOLD analysis project Ga0307278, IMG submission 194482) | Bulk soil microbial communities from the East River watershed near Crested Butte, Colorado, United States - ER_DNA_117 | ecosystem: Environmental > Terrestrial > Soil > Floodplain | place... | reverse complement strand
TGTGCTGGCTCGGGTGATGCTTGACAGGTCGGTCTCGGCTGATGGTTTCCACTGTCTCGGCTGATGCTTGACACCGTGGCGTGGTCTTTCTGTGCTTGCGGCTTTGCTGCCGTGGCCATGGAGGCCAGCTGTGCTGTGGGAGCTGAGCGTGGTCGAGCAACGCTACGCCGCCATCCGGGAGGTGCTGGGTGGCATGCCGGTCACCGAGGTGGCCGAACGTTATGGGGTCAGCCGCCAGTCGGTCCATGCCTGGCTGCGCCGCTATCGAGCTGGCGGGCTGGCGGGGTTGGAGGACCGCTCGCACCGGCCCCGTACCTGCCCGCATCAGGCCTCGGTCCAGGTCGAGGCCGCGGTCTGTGAGCTGCGCCGCCAGCATCCCGGCTGGGGGCCGCTGCGGCTGCAGCACGAACTGGTGCGCCGGGAGATCACCGGCGTGCCTTCGCGAGCAGCGATCTACCGCATCCTGGTCCGCCGTCAGCTGGTGGAGCCGGGCCAGGGCCGGCGCCGCAGAAGCGACTACCGCCGCTGGCAGCGGGAAGCGCCGATGCAGCTGTGGCAGCTGGACATCGTCGGCGGCATCCTGCTGGCCGATGGTCGCGAGCTGAAGCTGGTCAGCGGGATCGACGACCACTCCCGCTATTGCGTCATCGCTGCCCTGGTTGCTCGGGCCACCGGTCGGGCCGTCTGTGGGGCGTTCGCGGCGGCGCTGGGCCGCTACGGGGTGCCGGCCGAGGTGCTGTCGGACAACGGGCGGCAGTTCACCGGCCGGTTCGGCAAGCCCCGCCCGGCCGAGGTGCTGTTTGACCGGATCTGCCGCGAGAACGGCATCACCCACCGCCTCACCGGGGTGCGCAGCCCGACCACCACCGGCAAGGTCGAGCGGTTCCACAAGACCCTGCGGGCCGAGCTGCTGGCCACCCTGCCGCCGTTCCCGAACCTGGAGGTCGCCCAGAAGGTCATCGACGACTGGGTCGAGGACTACAACTGCCGCCGCCCCCACCAGGCGCTCGGCATGAGCACCCCGTCGGTCCGCTTCCACGCCACCCCAGCACCCGACCAGGCGCTGCCGCTCCGGCTGCCGGGCGAGCTCAGGTCGTTGGTCCCAGCGCCGCCGCTGGGGCCGTTGGAGCTCGAGGTGGTGGTGCCGGCGTGTGGGAACCTGGCGGTGGCCGGCCGGCAGCTGTGGCTGGGCCGGCGTCACGCCGGCGCCCAGGTCCGGCTGTGGATCGACCATCAGGTCATCCACCTCAGCCTGGGCGGCCAGCTGCTCAAGACGGTCGCCTCCCGGTTCACCGCCGCGGAGCTGCCCCGGCTGGTCCGGCTCGGCGCCCGCCCCGCCGACCACCCACCAACCACCACATCAGCCAGCCATCACACCAGCGACGCCGTGGAAGTGGATCGGCTGGTCAACGCGGCCGGGCTGATCGGGCTGGGCGGCCGCCAGGTCTCGGTCGGCCAGCACCACGCCGGCCAGCACGTCACCGTCCGCCTGGACGCCCACCTGGCGTACGTGACCGTGGACGGGATGCTGATCAAGGCCGTTGCCTCGCCCGTCCCCGCCAGCGCCCTTGGCCGCCTGCAAGGCGCCCGAGCAGCCACCAGCCCACTGGCCGTCGCCCACGGACCGGTCGTGGTGCAACGGCGGGTCTCCAGCCAAGGCGGCATCCAGGTCGCCGGCCAAAAACTCCAGGTCGGCCACGGCCATGCCGGCAGGACGGTCACCGTGCTCGTCCATGACCGCCACTTCCAGGTCCTGGACGGCCAGACGCCGCTCACGACGATCCCTCGCCGCAGCACCAAGGAGGTGACCCGCTACAAGGCCTACGACGCCAAACCAACCAACCATCAAGGGTGTCAAGCCTCTACCGAGCTTTAGATGTCACCCATCAACCGAGACTTCACACGATAGGCCGGCCATGACGAAGCGGGACACCAGCCTCGGGGACCGGCATCCCGCTTCGTAGGCAGAACGATGCTGACCGGCCTGCCGTTACTGGCTCGGGCTGCGCGTCGCCCTGGTCGTGGTCGCCGTCGCCCAGCGCAGGCTCGGCCCCAGCTCGTCGGCCACGACCTCGACCGCCGAGCGGGTGCTGCCGTCCTCGGCCTGCCACGACCGCTGCTGCAGCCGGCCCACGACCACCACGCGGCTGCCCTTGGCCAGGGACTCGGCGGCGTGCTCGGCCTGGTCGCGCCAGACCACCACGGCGTAGAACGCCGGCTCGCCGTCGCGCCACTGGTCGCCGTCGCGGACCCGGCTGGACACCGCCACCCGGAAGGTCGCCCTGGCGGTCCCGTTGGTGGTGTAGCGCAGGTCGGGGTCGTCGGTGAGGTTGCCGGCGAGGAAGGTGCTCGTCTCGGCCGTGGTGCTGCCTCCTCCTGGTGCCTGGCCGGGCGGTGCTGCCCGTCGCCGTGGAACCGGGGAACGGTGGACCGGCTGGCATGCCGCCAGGCGCCCAGGGGCAAGCCGCGACGCCAACGAGCTCGGCCGTGGGTCAGGGGTGCCGAGCGATGCTCGGCTCGGGTGCCGGGTTGGTTGGCGGGAGTCGGCTTGCGGCTGGGCGGCGGGCATGCCACCTGCCGTCCGGCCAGATCCCTCCACCCTGGGCGTGGTGGGAGAACGAGGCTCCCGCCACGAGAGCTGCTCGCAGCTCGGCTCAGGCTCCTGGGCTGGTCGCCAGGGTCTGTCCTGACAGCTGGCTCGTGCCGGCTGATGTCCGGCTCTGCTTTTCTGCTAGGCAATTACGCTTCAGCGTGCTTTGCTAGTGATTGCCTGGTATGCCTGTGCTGCGAAGGAGGCGCCTCATGCGGAGGCTGCTCTATACGACCGGCCTGATGATCCTGGTCCTTGCCGCAGCGGTACCCGCGCTGGCGGCCCAGCCCAAGACAGCTGTCGACCAGAGCGCCGAACGCTACCGATCCCAGCTGCACGCCGCCTTCCAGGCCGCCAACCCCGATGGCCGGATCACCAGCGGGGTCTACCGACCCCCGATCGGGCCCCAGGTCGCGTTCGCCTGCAACGGCGAAGACACCCTGGCCGCCAGCGGTGTCTACACCCTGCGAGCAACCTCCTGCGCGGAGAAGGCCGCCTCCGGATCCAACGTCGGCGCCGTGCGAGGCCACACCCAGCTGGTGTGCCGCGGATCCAACCTCGCGCTCGTGACATGTGAGCACATCACCGTGGTATCCAACATTAGCCAGATCGCCCCCCAGGGCTGTGAACTACAGCGCGAGGGGGACACCGACAGCTGGACCGACGTAGCGGGCAACTGTGAAGGAACCTGGCACAACGTACAGACCAAGGATCTCTATACCAACTGGTCGTGCGCCTACCCCGGGGTCTCCCTGGATCACCAGATGCAGGTGTCGCTGGCACATGCGCGGCTTCCGAACAACGTGGAAACCGGCAACCATTCTCACTGGTCGCTTTGGGTGGTGCTCAAGACAGAATGCTAGGCCACAAGGGTCGGCCGCCAAGCCGACCGGAAGGCTGGTTGAGCGGCTGCTGATCGTCTGTTTGCCCGGCCTTGTGGCCCGGGAACGGTGGATGCCGTGGCATGCTGTGAGGCCACCTGGGCAAGCGGTGGAGTCAACGAAGTCGGCCATGGATGAATTGCCTCGAGCGCCGGGTTGGTTGGTGGGGCGCTTGTGGCTGGGGGTCGGGCATGCCACTGCCGTCCGGCCAGATCCCTCCACCCTGGGCGCAGCATGAGATTGGAGGCTCGTGCTGCGAGAGCTGCCCGCACCTCGGCCCAGGCTGCCAGGCCGCTTGCGGCTACCGGGTGGCGAGGAACAGGTAGCGGTTGAGGCTGTAGAAGTACCGGCCTTCCTGTCCGAGCTGGCGGAGGTCAGCCAGCCAGGCGTTGGCCTCCTCGCGGGTCATGCCGCCACGAGCGACGGCGAAGTCGGCCATGATCTCGCCGTTGGCCACGCTGTAGGTGTCCGGGTCGTACTCGGGGTTGAGCAGCACCAGGACCTGCGGGTGGTTGACCTGGAAGCCGGCAGCGCGGAGCCGGCTGGCGAGCGAGCGGGGCAGATGTGGGTCGGCGAACCGCTGCGTCCACGCGGCCAGGAGCCGCCGCATCCGACCGGCGTCCGTGGCGTGCTAGACGATCGAGTCCCAGTCGGTGTCCAGGATCAGCGCCCGCCCGCCGGGTCGCAGGACCCGGTGGAGCTCGGCCAGGGCGCTGGGCAGGTCGGCGACGTACTCGTAGACCTGGACGGAGGTGGCCGCGTCGAAGGTCGCGTCCGGGAAGGGTAGGGCGGTGGCGTCGGCCTTGACGAAGCCCACCCGCCCCGTCCCGTCGAGGTTGCTACAGCGGCGCCGGCCGAGGGCGAGCATGGCGTCGCGGTGCGCGTCGTGCGCGGCGGTCTACCAGGCCGACGCCTACCAGCTCACCGCCGCCGGCCTGCAAGGCGGCAAGGGCGTCCCCGAGTCGGTCGCCGCGCACCCGCGGCTGTTCGTCACCTTCACCGCCCCGAGCTTCGGTCAGGTGCACACCCGCAAGGCGCAGGGGCGGCTGGTGCTGCCCTGCCACCCCTACCGGCAGGGCCGCACCTGCCCGCACGGCCGCCGGGCCGGCTGCTGGCAGCGCCACCAGGAGGACGATCCTGCGCTGGGCGAGCCGATCTGCCCCGGCTGCTACGACGCGCGCGGGCAGGTGCTGTGGAACGCGCTGGCGCCCGAGTTGTGGCGCTACACCACCACCTACGCCGAGCGCGCCCTGGCCCGCCAGCTCGGCCTCACCATCGGCCAGCTCCGCAGCCTGGTGCGCATCAGCTACGTGAAGGTGGCCGAGTTCCAGCGCCGGGGCGCGGTCCACTTCCACGCGATCGTGCGGCTGGACGCAGCGACCGCCTGCCGCTGCCCCGGCTGCCTGGCCCCGCCGCCCGAGGGGGTCACCGCCGCCCACCTCGAGCAGGCCATCCGCCAGGCGGTCGCCAGCGTGCGGGTGCCCTGCCCGCCCCTCGACCAGGACCCGGCCGCGCCGGTCCTGTACGCCCGCTGGGGCGCGCAGCTCGACGTGCGCAACATCACCCGCAACCGGGGCGACAACCCGGCCGAGCTGTCGGCCGAGCAGGTCGCCGCCTACGTCGCCAAGTACGCCACCAAGGCCACCGAGACCTTCGGCACCCGCCTGGACCGCCGCGTCGGCGCCGACGACCTGGACGACCTCGACCGGCACCTGCCCGCCCACGTGGCCGCGCTGGTACGGGCCTGCTGGGAGCTGGGCGGCCAGCCAGGGCTGGACAGCCTCAAGCTGCGCCGCTGGGCGCACATGCTCGGCTTTCGGGGCCACTGGCAGACCAAGAGCCGCCGCTACTCCACCACCATGACCGTCCTCCGCAGGGCGCGAGCTGAGTACGCCCGCCGTCGGCGCGCGCGGGATGGCGTGCCCTTGGACGCCTGGGGCCGTCCGGAGGACGGCGAGCTCGTCGAGACCGTGGCGAGCTGGGCGTTCGTTGGTCGGGGCTACCAGACCGAGGGGGAGGCCTGGCTGGCGCTGTCCGCTGCCGCCAGGGCCAGGGAGCGGCGCCGCGTCGCCCGCGAGGAACTGACCACCACCACGCTGACCGCTGCATGACCGTTGGACACGCAGGCTGGGAGGGAGCCAAGGTTGGACACGCTGTTGACCGTCGAGCAGGCCGCCGAGCGGCTGGGGACCTCGACCCGGTTCGTCCGCCGGCTGGTCGCCGAGTGGCGCATCGCTTACCACAAGGTCGGCCGCCACGTCCGCATCGCCGAGCACGACCTGATCAACTACGTCGCCGCTGGCCGCGTCGAGGCGAGTGCGTGATAGCTGGCCGAGCGGGTCGTCGGCGGTTCGGTGCTGTTCGCCAGCTACCGTCCGGTCGCTACCAGGTGCGCTACCGCGCCGCCGATGGCCGCTCGGTCACCGCGCCGACGACGTTCGAGACCAAGGCCGCTGCTGGCCGCTACCTATCCAAGGTCGAGGCCGACATGCTTCGGGGCGACTGGGCCGACCCGCGCCTTGGTCGTACGCCCTTCGGCGAGTGGGCTGATCAGTGGCTGGACAGCGCGGTGAACCTGCGGGCCACCACCAAGGCCGGGTATCGCAGCATCCTGCGCAACCACCTGCGGCCGGCGTTCGGGACCTACCCGCTGGCCCGGATCGACGTGCTGACCGTGCGGACCTGGCTGGCTAAGTTGGAGGCCGATGGCGTCGGCCAGGCGATCCGGGCCAAGGCCTACCGGCTGCTGGCCCGCATCCTGGTCGCGGCGGTCGAGGCGCGCTACATCGCGGTCAACCCGTGCAGCATCCGCCGGGCAGCCAGCGACGGCGCGCCGGAGATGCGGATCGCCACCGTCGACCAGGTGGCCGCGATCGCCGACCGGGTGCCGCCGCGCTACCGGGCGCTGGTCCTGGTGGCGGCGTTCGGTGGACTGCGCTGGGGGGAGCTGGTCGGGCTGCGCCGCAAGCGCGTCGACCTGGGTCGCCGAGCAGGTATTGGAGGTTAACGGCGCGTTCTCGGTTGGCCCGCCCAAGAGCACCGCCGGCCGCCGCACCGTCACCTTGCCGGCCGCCGTGGTCGAGGCCTTGGCCGAGCACCTGCGCCGCTACACTGCCAGGTCCCCGGAGGCGTTCGTGTTCGTGAGCAGCCAGGGCACGCACCTGCGGCGCAGCAACTTCAACCGGCGGGTGTGGCAGCCGGCGACCCGGGCGGCCGGGGTCGCGGGCCTGCGCGTGCACGACCTGCGCCACACCGCCGGTACGCTGGCCACCGCCGCCGGCGGCTCCCTCCGCGAGGTGATGAGCCGGCTAGGGCACTCCACCACGGTCGCGGCGTTGCGCTACCAGCACGTCATGGCCGACCGGGACGCTGCCATCGCCCGGGAGTTGAACCGGCTGATCGAAGGCGGCTGACCGCCGCTATGGCACGGGGATGGCACGCCGCACGCTCAGCACTTCCCTGCCAACGCGTCAGGCCGGGTGCTGGACCCGGCCTGAGCTGGTGCTACGTGGTGGAGCCCCCCGCCGGAATCGAACCGGCGACCCCTTCCTTACCATGGATCCCGCCGTCACCGCCGTGCGCACCTGAGTTCCCGCAGGTCGCTGGTGACCGTACGTACCGCAGTTATGGGGTCAGATTCCGGCTCAAGGCTGCGCCCTCGTCTCGCCCGACGACGCAGGGCTCGCGGGCGGGGATCCGGAAGGCTGCTGGGGAGGAGGCTTCATCTGGGAGCCATCCCCGGAGCCGCTGTAGCCACCCCTCTTCTCTTCTGCGGGTGCCAGCTTGCGATCATCGGGCATGCGCTCTTCCTCGCTTGAAACCGTAACGCTAGGGCCAGATTACCTCGATCCATGCTATCTGCCCTGCTGCTACGTAGAGAGGGTATCCGAGTGGCTTGCCGAGGACCCCTGTCTGTTGGTCCACTTCGACGGCTTCCTCTAGCAGTAGGTCTGGATCGTTCGGGTAGCCAGCGACGTACGAGGCGCTGGCGAACTTGCCGGCGAGCCACTTGTCGCTGGTGGTCCGGACTCTGAGGTAGCAGTGAGGGCGCTGTGAGAAAAGATCGTCCCAGGCTCGCGGTGCAGGGTCACGGCCGACCAGGATGCGCAGCAGCTGCTGCTCCCGCTCGGCGGTCAGCCAGCGTCGAAGCCTTGGCCACGACGTCCGCATGGTCCGGGTCGCGTACAGCCCCCCGAGCATCGTCCCCGCTACGGCCGGGAGCCCTGACAGCAGCAACAGGACAAGCCACAGCAGTGCGAACTGGCCAGCCAGGATGCGACTGCGCCCCTCGATCGCGACTCGGAACACGGCGTACTCGGGCCAGGCGAACAGCAGGTGCATCACAGTCGAGGCGGCCAGGAATCGCAGCGTTCGATCGGCGAGGGTAACCCCATAGGAGCCGGCCTCGCGCTCGAACGCCCAGGTGTAGACGGCCCCAGGGAGCACAGCAACGAGAACGATCCCCAAGGCGACCAAGCTGGAGGGAAGCATGGCCGGATCCTACGTGGAGTGTGCCCAGAAGTTACACTGGTGTGATTCGCTCCAATCCTTAGTAGTGGCAACCGCCAGATCCGTAGCCTGGTGTTCTGCGTCGGACTGGTCGGCTCCAGACGGATCTGCCCTGCTCAGGTTGGATGCCTCGTCAATTCAGACGGATCCAGACGGGTCCTGTCGGATCGTCTGGATGACCAACGGGATGACCAAGGGCCATCCGACAGAATCCGGATGGCAGGCCGCCGCCCCCGGCCGGGCGTCGCGCGCCAGGCGCAGTCGTGGCCCGCGGGAACATTAGGATCGCCAGGATGAGCACATGTGCCGACCAGGATGCACGGGGATGCGCCTGCCGGTGAGGCCGGTCTGATGCGGCTGCTGGAGCTGCCGCATCATCCCCATCGTCGGCTGCTGCGTGGCCATGGCTACTTCAAGCGGCTCGGCCCTGGGATCGTGACCGGCGCGGCCGACGACGACCCCTCCGGCATCGGCACCTATTCGCAGGTCGGGGCGGCGTTCGGCTTCGGGCTGCTGTGGACCACGCTGGCGACCCTGCCGCTGGCGGTCGCGGTGCAGGAGGCCACCGCCCGGCTCGGCCTGGTGACCGGCAAGGGCCTGGCCGCGTTGATCCGCGAGCGCTTTCCCCGCCCGGTGCTGGTGGGGGCCGTGGTCTTGGTTGCGGCGGCCAACACCTTCAACATCGGCGCCGACATCGGTTCGATGGCGGCCGCGGCCGGGCTCCTGGTCCCGGTGCCGCAGACCCTCGCCGCCGTCGCGTTCGCGCTGGTGATGGTCGTGCTGGAGGTGACCATGCCCTACCACCGCTACGCCCGCGTGCTGCGCTGGCTGGCGCTGTCGCTGCTGGCCTACGTGGGAGTGCTGGTCGTCGTCCACGTCGAATGGGCCGCCGCCCTGGCCTCCACCGTCGTTCCCCGCCTGAAGCTCGACCGGGCCGGCGTGGCGGCGCTGCTGGCGGTGTTCGGTCACACCATCTCCCCCTACCTGTTCTTCTGGCAGGCGGGAGAGGAGGTCGAGGAGCAGGCCGAACGCCACGACCCGGTGGACCGCGACCATGTGGCGGCGATGCGGATGGACGTGGCAGCCGGGATGGGCTCGGGCGTGGGCGTGATGTTCGCCATCATGACCACGGCCGCGGTGACCCTTGGCGCGCATGGCGCGGTCCAGGTGGACACCGCCGAGCAGGCCGCCCAGGCGCTGCGGCCGCTGGCCGGGAATCTGGCCGGGCTGCTGTTTGCCGCCGGCATCGTGGGCACGGGCCTGCTGGCGGTGCCGGTGCTGGCTGGGTCGACCGCCTACGCGGTCGCCGAGATGTTGGGCTGGCGTGAGGGGCTGGGTCGGCGGGTGTCGCAGGCCCGTGCGTTCTACGCCGTCATCGCCGTCTCGATCCTGGTGGGCGTGGCGATGGGCTTTGTCGGTGTCAGCCCGATCCGGGCGCTGTACCTGGCGGCGATCCTCAACGGCGTGGCCGCACCGCCCCTGCTGCTGCTGCTGCTGATCGTGTTGCTGGCCCGCTCCAAGGCGGTGCTCGGCCGGCACCGCTCCGGGCTGCTGTCGCAGCTGCTGGTTGGTGGTGCCGCGGTCGTGATGGCCGTCCTGTCGCTGCTGGTGGTGCTCCCATGAGTGAGCCTCGTCCCGGCGTGGCGTCGCGGTACCCGCCGATCGGGGACTATGCGTTCCTGGGTGATTGCCACACCGGCGCGTTGGTGTCCTCGGACGGCTCGGTGGACTGGCTGTGCCTGCCGCGGCTGGACGCTGGCAGCTACTTCGGCCGGCTGCTGGACCGCGAACGGGGCGGCTGGTGCGCGGTCACCCCGACCGATCCGGCGGCGCGCACCAGCCGCCAGTACCTGGACGGCACGCTGGTGCTCCAGACCGAGATGGCCACGCCGGGTGGCCGGGTGCGGCTCACCGACTGCCTGGCGATGCGTCCCGGCGGCGCCCGGCGGCCGTACCGGCAGCTGCTGCGGGTCGTCGACGGGCTGGAAGGCGCCGTTGACCTGCGGGTCGAGGTGGTTCCCCGGTTCGACTACGGGCAGGTGCGGCCCTGGATCCGCCGGGCCGGGCGGGTCTGGCAGGCGCTCGGCGGCGACGACGGGCTCCTCGTCGAGGGAGACGTGCCACTGGCCCTGTCCGGGCTGCACGACCTCGTGGCCGAACTGCGCGTCCACGCCGGCCAGCGGCTGCGGTTGAGCCTGCGCCATGTCCGCCCGGAGGTCCTGGACGGCGCCCGGACCAGGCCCACGGCACCGGCCGAGCTGGACCGCCGGCTGGAGCAGACGGTGGCATGGTGGCGGGGATGGTCGACGCGGGGCAACCCGGTGGGTCCGGACCAGGCGGCGGTGCTGCGCTCGGCCATGGTCCTCAAGGCGCTCACCCAGGCGAGAACCGGGGCGATCGCCGCCGCGGCCACCACGTCCCTCCCGGAAGCGCCTGGCGGACCGCGCAACTGGGACTACCGGGCGAGCTGGGTACGGGACTCGGTGTTCGCGCTGCGGTCGCTGGCCGAGCTGGGGTTCACCGCCGAGGCCGACGGGTTCCGCCGGTTCGTGCAGCGCAGCGCCGCCGGCAGTGCCGAGGAGCTGCAGATCGTGTACGGGCTGGGCGGCGAACGGCGGCTGGCGGAGCTCACCCTGGACGACCTGGACGGCTACGGTGGCGCCCGGCCGGTACGGATCGGCAACGCCGCCGCCCATCAGCACCAGCACGACGTCTACGGGGAGCTGCTGGACCTGGCCTGGTCGTGGCACCGGCAGGGCCACTCTCCCGACGCCGACGACTGGCGGTTCCTGCTGGAGCTCGTCAACACGGCCGCCGAGCGCTGGACGATCGCCGACCGCGGGATCTGGGAGCTGCGCGGCCGGCCGCTGCACCTGGTGCATTCCAAGGTGATGTGCTGGGTGGCGCTGGACCGAGGGCTGCGCCTGGCCGGTGACCTGGGCTTCCCGGCGCCGGTGGCGCGCTGGACGGCGACGGCGGCGGCGATCCGCGCCGCGGTCGAGCGCCACGGCTACGACCCCGTGCGGGGAGTGTTCACCCAGGCGTTCGGCCGGCCCGAGCTGGACGCGGCGTTGCTGCTGCTGCCCAGCGTCGGCTTCGTCGCCTGGGACGACCCGCGGATGCTGCGGACCGTCGACGCGGTCCGCCGGGAGCTCGACGCCGGCGGGCTGCTGCTGCGCTACCGGGCGCCCGACGGCCTGACCGGCGCCGAGGGAGCGTTCGTGGCCTGCACCTTCTGGCTGGCCGAGTGCCTGGCCCGCCAGGGCCGCGCCGCGCAGGCGCGGGCCGCCTTCGCCAGGGCGTCGGCGACCGCCAACGACCTGGGGCTGTTCGCCGAGGAGTTCGACCCGGCGACCGGGATGCTGCTCGGCAACTTCCCGCAGGCGCTGACCCACCTGTCCCACGTCGCCGCCGCGGTCGCGCTCGCCGGCGGAAGCCCGAGATGAGCAGCCCCGGACGACCTGCCTGGTCCAACTTGATCCGCTGACGGGGTGTGCTTCTCGCCGGGTCCTTACCGGCAGGGTGCCGCTGCTCGTCGCCGTCGACAAGACCTTGGTGCGACCGCTAGGGAGAGGCGCCGACCGAGGCTAGACCGTGCCGCGGGCTCGCAGGACGCGGAAGACCAACCAGCCCGGCAGCAGGGGGAGCCAGAAGGTCAGCAGCCGAAACGTCAGCACACCGGCGATCACCGGACCGGCGGGCCCGCCGACCGCGGTGAGCCCGGCCACTAGTGCCGCCTCGAACGCGCCCAGCCCGCCCGGAGTCGGGCTGACCGAGGCGACCGCCGCGCCGCCCAGATAGGCCACGGCCACCTTCGCCAACGGCAGGTCGGCGCCGAACGCCTCCAGGGTGGCGTACAGCGCCAGGAGGTAGCAGGCGGTCACGCCGCCCGAGCCGCCGAGCAGCCGCGCCGCCTTGCCTGGACGGCGCAGGGTCGCGGGGAGGCCGAGCACACCCTGCCACGCCGGCCACAGCACCCGTCTCCGCAGCGCCCGCGGCAGCACGCGCCGGCGAAGGGCCGGCACCCAGACCACCACGCCGGCCAGGGCGAGCGCCGCGACCACGGCAATCAGGGCCGGCCAACCGCTCGGCAGCCGAACGTCACCAACGCCCGCCCGGCCGGTCACGGCGATCGCGACCAGCAGGCCGCCGGCGTGCACGAG
>Ga0307278_10001366_pt1 | contig 12155 bp, 11 predicted proteins | sample ER_DNA_117_FD_194482 | JGI IMG/M metagenome (GOLD analysis project Ga0307278, IMG submission 194482) | Bulk soil microbial communities from the East River watershed near Crested Butte, Colorado, United States - ER_DNA_117 | ecosystem: Environmental > Terrestrial > Soil > Floodplain | place... | reverse complement strand
CACAAAGTGGAGATTATCGCATCGATGCCGTGTTACACCGCAGAAAATGTGAACGCCCAGCGCGGCCAAGGGGTGTTCGATGGCAGCATTAAAGCTCTGCGAGTCTTAAACTCGTTAGGTTATGGCAGCGATCTTTCTCTTCATCTGGTCTACAATCCGGTCGGCGCATTTCTCCCAGGTCCGCAGGCAGAGCTGGAAGCGGATTACAAACGCGAGTTGAAGAAACATTTCGGGATCGTTTTCAACAATCTTTACACCATCACCAATCTGCCCATCGCCCGTTTCGCTTCCTACCTTCGTCACCACAATAAATTGGAAGAGTACATGCAGCTCCTGATCGACAATTTTAATCCGGCTACAATCGAGGGACTCATGTGCCGCAATACGGTCAGCGTCGGCTGGCGCGGCGAAGTTTACGATTGCGATTTTAATCAACAGCTCGGGATGCAATGGAAAAATGGCGCGCCGTTGTTCCTCTGGGATGTCGATCCAGAAAAAATCAAAGACCGCGACATCGCGACCGGTGACCATTGTTTCGGCTGCACCGCTGGCGTCGGCTCAAGCTGTGGCGGCGCGATTGTGTAAAAACGGAGGTCAGGCATCTTGCCTGACTCGGGTGGCAGGCTTCCAGCCTGACGAAAGAGATTGTTCGACAAGCAAGATGCTTGTCGGCCGAGACAGGCTGGAAGCCTATCCTCCTACTCAGTTCTTCGATACAGCAATCACATGTGCCGCCATTGGTATTGCGAATTCGTTTCCTTTCACATATCGCGTGACCCCATTTTCAATGGCGATGCGAATCGCGTCTAACCTTTCTGGCAACTGCCGCGCGAGAAGCCCGGCGGTACGGACACCCGCATCGCGCTCAGCTTCGAAGAAATACCGCGCAGTTGGAAGATGCCATTCAACTAAACGGGTTTCATAGATCATCGAGTTTCCATCAAACCCAGCTCTGTCCAGTACCGTTCGGCATTCCTCTTTTTGATCATACAAGTAATGCGGCGGGCCTTCCGGTAATTGCACGTTGAGGTCTGCGTGCGCTTCAATCGCATCGTTCACAATCTTAGCGCCTGGATTCTGCGGCGGCGGGGCCCAGACAGTAAAACCAAATTTGCCACCCGATTTCAAAACGCGACACGCTTCTACGCACGCCTGTTCGGGGCGCGAAAGATGCAGCAGACCAAAATTTATTAACACCCGATCAAAGTTTGCGTCGTCACAGAATAAATTTTGAGCGTCGCCTTGAGCGAATGAAATCCCGGGGAACATTCGCTTCGCGATTGCCATCATTGTTTCGGAGAAGTCGATGCCCGTTGGAGTCGCGCCCAACTTTCTGACTGCTTCGGAGACGTAACCGGGACCGCATGCGACATCCAAGACTGACATGCCCGCTGACACTTGCGCCTCCTCGATTAGACAGGGAATGAATTGTCGCGTCAGTGACGACCAGACAGAATCGTATTTGTTCGCTACGCGTTCCCAGCCTTCGTGTTCGAATCGGGTGAAAGTGTCCTCCGTCATCACGTGAAACTTACAAGGAAATCTTTGACAGGGCTAAGAGGATCAACTGAATTCTTCAAAAGCAGGATGACGGCAGAAGAGCAATCACTTTTGCAGAAGGTGGATAAGGTCTTGCGATTGGAACAAGTCAGCGCTGAGATTCGCCCGATAGTCGAGCGTGTTCGCGCGGAGCTCGCTCGAAAACAGGACGCGTTGATGGCGTGGGAGCCGATCGCGCTGACCCTGTTTGGCGGTGCCTTACCGACGGTGATCCGTTCCAGTTGGGTGTTTATTCTACGCGCGGGCGCGAACACTGGAGCGGAGCGACATCCGAACAGTCATCAACGGATGATGTCGTTTGAAGCGACAGGCGATATGCAAACCGAAGCGGAAACGCCGGAACGAGGTGCGCACGCACCTTCTGACATCGTATGGAAGTCGAATATTTTGGTGAGCGATCCAGAGGCTTCGCTGGAGCGACGTTGGATCTCAATCCCGCAAAACGTCTGGCACCGCCCAGTGATACCGAAAGGTGCTGACTGGGTGGTCGTTTCTTTTCACACCGTCCCAGCTGAAGAGCTGATTGAGGAGCGGCCGCCTTCCGGCGGTACAGGGGAAATGAAGCAGATGCTGTATTTAGCCTGCAATCGAAAAGGCTGAGGGGTTTGAGTGAGAACGCTATTCCGCTGCGCATAGCGAAACAGCTACACTTTACTCGAGCGGAAATTCGATTGGCTCTTCTTCCTCGCGGGGAACGAGCCTGTTTCGCTCGATGATCCGAGCGCAGGTATTCCAGCGCAGCAACGCGTCGTCATTGCCGGATGGACGGATCGCTTCTGCCTTTTCAAACCAGTCCATGGCTTCATGAAAAAGTTCGTACGCCTGAAACCGGCAGCCCGGCGTATTTTGGGTCAGTTTTGTTTTAGCGCGCCGCTCGGCAAAGATTCCGGAATAGTAAGCACGCTCGTAGTCGCTGCGAATGCGTCCGAGCAGCTGCTTGATCTGCGTGTCGCCCACCCCGTAGCCCTTCGTGAAGCGATCAGTTAACGCGAGCAGCAAAGTGATAATTGCCTCTTGGTTTTCCGGATCGGTTTTCAGGACGTCGAGGCAAATGCTCTCTGCTTCGGCGGGCTCATTTAGCAAGCGATAGCGCATCGCCTTTTCCAGCGCAGCGGGAATCGCTTCTTTGTGGAGCGATTTGAGTTCAGACATGGTATTTGTTGAACGGTTGAAGAGTTAAAGCGTTGAAGCGGAAAAAGTCTCGCGCAAAAGCCGCTTCATCGCTTCAACCCTTTATCACTTAATCGCTTTAAAGCCCTCCAAATCCAGCCCAGTGGATCGTAAAAATCATCGACCACTCGTTCCTTGAGCGGAATGATTCCGTTATCGGTGATCTGAATACTCTCGGGGCAAACTTTCGTACAGCATTTGGTGATGTTGCAGTAACCGATTCCCTGCGTGTTTCGCAATTCGTCGATACGATCCTCCGTATCGAGCGGATGCATCTCCAACGCGGCGACGTGAATGAGAAAACGCGGTCCAATGAATTTGTCGTGCATTTGATGATCGCGCAGGACATGACAGACATCCTGGCAAAGAAAACATTCGATGCATTTCCGGAATTCCTGAACGCGATCGATATCTTCCTGTCGCATTCGCCATGTGCCATCAGGCGCATCCGGCGGTCGTGGCTTGAACTTCTTGATCTTTTTCTTCACCCGAAAATTCCAGGAAACGTCCGTGATCAAATCTTTGATCACGGGAAACGCTTTCATTGGCTCGACTGTGATCGGTCTGTCGAGCGGCAATTCGCTCATTCGCGTCATGCACATCAGTTTCGGCATGCCATTGACTTCTGCTGAGCACGATCCGCATTTGCCCGCTTTGCAGTTCCATCGACACGCGAGGTCGGTCGCCTGCGTGGCCTGAATGTGATTAACCGCATCGAGCACGACCATTCCCTCTGAAATGCCAGCCGTGTAGTCGCGGAACTCTCCGCCCTTCGCATCACCGCGCCAGATTTTGAATGTGGCGGTTTTCACTCGTTGAAGCGATGAACCGATGAAGGGTTGAAGCGGCCGAAGAACAAGTTTTCGAAATCATCCTCGTCGAGATCATAATCAGAAGGAGCTTCCTGGACGCGCGAAGGATCCCCGGCAGTACGGCTGCGCAAGAACCGAATGTAACCGTTGATGAGTTTGTGAACGCGCCATCCTTCGGACTTCAATTTCTCGATCTCCTCCGCAGGAAGATAGCTTTCGTCGATGCAAATGTTCAGGTCGTCGAGCAGTTCCTCGAGCGAGCCGCGCGCTTGCAACATGAATTTGATCTGTTCGAGAAAATGAAAACGGCCATGACCTTCGGCGATATTGTTCGTGAGCGACACTGCAGCTCGACGAGTTTGGCTGCACAACCCAAATTTCTCCTCGTCAGGCAACTTCTTTGCCACGCGGTACATTGCCCTTCGAAATTCGCGCGCGACTTGATAAACCTCCAAGTCTTCAAACGTCTGATAACGCTTCTTTTCGTTTTCTGGTCGCTTCATCGCTTCAACGATTCTCCTCAATAATCTGCTTCAAATAATCCGGCATCTCCGGCAAGGGTTCTAATAGAACTTCCATCCCGCCCTCATCGCCTTTCCGTACCAAAGTATTTACTTTCGAGAAGCGCTCATCTTTTTCCGGATAATCTTCGCGGAATTGCGCGCCCCGGCTTTCTTTACGCTCCAGCGCCGCAAGCGTAATCGCCTCGGAAACGGTGAGCAGATTTTTCAGGTCGAGCGCAGTGTGCCAGCCGGGATTGAAATCGCGATTGCCTGAGACACCGGCGCGCGATGCACGTTCCCAAAATGTCTTTAGATGATCGAGGGCCGATCGCATCTCGCCTTCTGTGCGCACAATTCCAACGTTGTGCTGCATCACTTCCTGCAGATCGCGCTGCACCGAGTACGGATTTTCGCCGCTGCTGTTCTCGAATGGCTTCAACGCTTCCCGCGCATACATATCGACCTTGTCGTTGTCGATCTTGCCATGTGAATGTTCCTTCGCGAATTTCGCCGCGAATTCGCCGGCGCGCTTTCCGAAAACCAAAAGATCGGAGAGCGAATTGCCGCCGAGGCGGTTTGCGCCATTAATGCCGGCCGCGCATTCACCTGCCGCGAACAATCCCGCTACACGCGACATCTGCGTGTCCGGGTCCACACGCACGCCGCCCATGATGTAGTGCGTGGTCGGGCCGACTTCCATCGGCTCCTCTGTGATGTCGATGTCGGCCAGTTGCTTAAACTGATGATACATGCTCGGCAGCTTTCTCTTAATGTACTCGGCGGAATTCGGCATTCTTTGTTTGATCCACGAAATATCGAGAAACACGCCGCCATGCGGACTTCCCCTGCCCTCTTTTATCTCGCGAACGATGCAGCGTGAGACGTGATCGCGAGTCAGGAGCTCGGGTGGACGGCGGGCGTTTTTGTCACCCTGGGTATACTGCCAGCCCTCTTCTTCGTTGTCTGCCGTCTGCGCTTTATAATTGTCGGGAATGAAATCGAACATAAAGCGACGGCCTTCCTTATTCGTTAGAATTCCGCCGTCGCCGCGTACGCCTTCGGTCACCAGAATTCCCATCACGCTCGGCGGCCAAATCATACCGGTAGGATGAAATTGAACGAACTCCATGTCGATGAGTTCCGCGCCTGCGTCATATCCGAGGGAATGTCCGTCTCCGGTGTATTCCCAACTGTTGCTCGTAATTTTGTAGGCGCGACCGATTCCACCGGTCCCAAGGACAATGGCTTTGGCGCGAAAAATTTTGAAGCGCCCGCGCTCACGCTCGTATCCAAAGGCGCCAACCACGCGGTCGCCATCTTTTACCAGCGAAAGAATCGTGTGCTCCATGTAAACGTCGATTCCCTGATGAATGCCGTGGTCTTGAAGCGTACGAATCATTTCCAGTCCCGTGCGATCGCCCACGTGGGCGAGCCGGGGATATTTATGGCCACCGAAATTTCGTTGCAGAATCCGCCCATCCTTCGTGCGGTCGAAGACAGCGCCCCACGCTTCAAGTTCGCGAACGCGATCTGGCGCTTCCTTGGCGTGCAATTCAGCCATCCGCCACTGATTCACGTATTGCCCGCCGCGCATCGTATCGGCGAAGTGCACTTTCCAATTGTCGCGCTCATCAACGTTTGCCAGTGCGGCCGCGATCCCACCTTCGGCCATTACCGTGTGCGCCTTGCCGAGAAGCGATTTGCAAACAACGCCAACGCGAACTCCCGCCGCTGATGCTTCAATCGCGGCGCGCAAGCCTGCCCCCCCTGCGCCGATGATCAGCACGTCGTGTTCGAAGGTTTCGTAATCGGGCATGGTCAATTGCGATAAATTGCGTGGTCGCCAATATCAAGACTAACAGCGAGATCGCCTTCGACATAAAAGATGGCGCGCAAGTCCGATTCGATGTGCACGGAATAGATCGTTCGGCCAAGCTTCGCCGAGAGGCCGTGGATTTTGTGGGTTCGCAAGCGCGCATCGAAAGGATTGTCCTTCAAGATGCTGAAAGCGTTTAGCACCGATACTTTTTGACGAAGCGTTAGTTTCCTCAAAGCTTTCCGGAATGCCGGCGTGGTCTTGAAGAAATATTCATGAGGCATCGAGCTCTCGCCGCGCTTCATCTAAGTCGATGAGCTCGCCACGTTCTGCCTCGGCAATGCTTTGGCGCAGCGATTCGGGAATATCGGCCTCTGTGAGCTGACTCAACTTCTCCCACAGCCAGAGTTGTTCTTGCTTCGGCAGCGCCTCGATCTCATGCAGCAATTCGCTCGCGCTCATGTGTTAAATGTCACAAAATCCGCCAATCTGTCCAGACGCCTAGCGAACAGAGCCGCACGTAAAGATCCGTAAAACCGACCCAGAATAAACTCAACCAGGCCCAAAGCATGTGCCGGCGATTGAAGCAGCTCACGCATGTGTAGGCGTGATAACAACCTGGCGACTTGGAAAATTGATCGAGAAATCCGCCGGCGAAATGTCGCAATGAGTGGCAACCAAAAGTATAGCCGCCTAGCAGGACGACATTGATCGCCAGAACGATCGTGCCTATGCCGATCCCGAGTGAAGCTTTGCCGGTCACCGGATTCACAAACCAGAGCGCTTTCCAAACGTCGTAGGTCAAGACCAAAATGAAAAAGAGCGCGAGATAGAGAAAATAGCGGTGCACGTTCTGCATGACGAGCGGGAATGAACGTTCGCCAAGATATGTTTTTCGCGGTTCGCCTACAGTGCATGCCGGGGGATCGGCCCAAAATGCTTTGTAGTATGCACCGCGATAATAATAACAGGTAACGCGAAATCCCCCGGGCGCCCAAAGAACAAGCAGCGCGGGAGAGAAAATAAGCCAGCCCGGCCACCAATCCGGTTTAGGTCCAAACCAGCTATGCGGTGAAGAGCCGAAAATTTCGGGCGAATAAAACGGCGAGATGTAGTTGCCAAAAAAATAATGCGTTCCCTGAAACGCAGCCCAGGTGGAATAAACAATAAAGATCGACAATCCGACAAAGACCAAGAGCGGCTGCGTCCACCAAACATCCGCGCGCATTGTTTGGCCAAATGAGCGCCGCGGGAGCGCTGTTGTTCCGTTCATTCGCCGTCGGCTCCTTCTACTGGCAGTTTCGCTTTTTTCCATGCTTCCCAACTGCCGGGAACATTCCAAAGCTCGTTAAATCCTTCCGGCTTCAAAATGCTGGTGGCGATGCTTGCGCGATATCCGCTTCCACAATAAACAGCCGTCGGTTTGGCGCGATCGAGTTCGCCAATCCGTTTGCGCAACTCCGGGAGAAAAATGTGGCGGGCGCCGGAAACATGTCCCTTTTTCCATTCACCGGGCGAACGCACATCGATTACCTGAAGCGAGGATTTACGCTCGTTAAGCTCGTGCACGCTCATCTGCCCGATTGTTGCCAGCGGGAATCCGGCTGCGTCCCAGGCTTTCATTCCTCCAACGAGATAACCTGCGAACTTCGAATAACCTGTGCGAATAAAAAGTCGCACCATCTTTTCGAGATCGTCGTCGCTTTCCACGACGAGTAAAATCGGCTCGTCCGGATCGAGAAGCCAGCCCGCCCAAATTGAGAGAACGGGCGAGCCGCCAATGTTGAGCGCGCCCGGAATATGACCGCCACCAAATGCAAGCATCGTACGCGTGTCCACAAGCACGCCTGCTTTTTTGTCGATCGCTCCTTTGAACGCCTTTGGTGGAAGGGCCTGCACGCGAGGCAGATTTCCAATTATTTCCGGCCCCTTCGCGTTCAGTCTTTTCATTATCGGGTAATACTTTGGAACCGGCGGCGCGGTTTTGATTGCATAGTCAGTGAAACTTTCCGCGTCTGCGAATTGCAGAAATTTATTGAACTTTCGCTCGTAACCGATCGTGCTGCTCAACCGCGCGCCGATATCTGCGCCGCAGGGCGAGCCCGCGCCGTGATTTGGATAAATCATGACATGATCTGGCAGGTTCAGATAAAAGTCGCGGAGCGTGCGGAATTGTTGTTCCGCGAGTTGCTTCGTGTGTTTCTCGCCTAGCAAGTCTGGCCGACCCGCGGAAGAAACGAAAAGTGAATCGCCCGTCAGCACCGCCCACGGGTCGTCCGGGTGATCTGCTTCAGCCAGCAAATAAGAGATGTGCTCCGGCGTGTGGCCGGGAGTATGCTGCGCCGTTACGAGCACTTCGCCAAATGTGAATCGATCGCCGTCTCGTACTTTCTCTGGAGAGAATCCGTATTGGGCGTCGCCCTCGCTGCTGGCGTAAATCCTGGCCGATTCCAATCGTGCGCAAAGCTCGCGCGAACCACTTACCAGGTCTGCGTGAATGTGCGTCTCGAAGATATGCGTGATGGCAAGGCCAGCTTCGCGTGCCATATCGACATAAACATCTACATCCGCTCTCGGATCGAAAATCGCTCCGACCCCTTCGTCATCGTCACCGAGGAGGTAAGAAAGTTCCGCGATGCCTTCAGTCTGAATGGTTCTAAAAACGAGCGACATGCTCGGACTTTACGGCCAAGCGACGGGGAAGTTCAACAACATCGAGAATCGCACTCTATGTTCCGGGTAGCGCACGCGTCCCGCGTGCTGGTTTCGGCGTCGCGCCGAAATGAACTTCCTCTCGACTTCGCAGCTATCGAGCAAAACCCAACCGTCCAGAAAGTCCGCGATCGCGAGGACGCGCTCGCCAGGCTGCTAGACGCCTGTGCTCCCCGGAATCAATTCATCGCACTTCCACCGTTATCGGCAGAAGATGATTGATCATGTAAGTGCCGCGATCGGGATCGCGTTCGACCGGTTGGGTGCGACCATGCGAATCAGTCGCACGGGCAATCAGCGTCGCTTTCCCCGCCGTGGCCGGCGTCTTCCAATCAAATTCCCAAAGGCGCCAAGCATTCGGTTTGGATTCGCCAACCAATTTTGTTTCGTTCCATGTCGCTCCGCCATCCGTGCTGAGTTCGATTTTCGTAATTTCGCCATCGCTTGTCCACGCAGCGCCGTGAACGCGTACATTGAAATTAGCAGCCACGATTTCACCTTCGCTCGGTCGCGCGATCTCAGCTTTGACTTGCGTTTCGGAAAGCGGAACGAGCTGGGCGATCTCCCCTCGCCTGTTCCAGTACGCGTAATCCATGGTCTGATAATATCCAGTGAACGGCTGGTCCGTGACGATGATGCGCTGCAGCCATTTGATTGAGGCCATGGCATACCATCCCGGCACAATCGCACGTAAAGGAAAACCGTGTTCCGGCGGAAGATCGACATCGTTCATTTTATACGCGAGCAGTACGTCTTCGCGCGTTTTCGCGAGGGGAACGCTGCGCGCAAACCTCAATTCCCCGGGCGGAGCCTTCGGATCATCGAGCATTCCGCTGTCCGCGCCTTGGAGAATCACTTCGCACGCGTTTGCTTTCACACCGGCTCGATCGAGTAAGATCGACAATGGAACGCCGGTCCATTCGGCCGTGCCAACCGCGCCGAGTCCCCATTGCACACCTTTGACTTTCGGCTCAAGAAAATTTCGGCTGTTGCCCGCGCACTCGAGCGTCGCGGGAATTGTGCGCGATTCTAATTCGAGCAACTGCTTGTAATTTATCGCGAATGGTTTTTCAACTTCGCCCTCCACATGCAACCACCACTCATTCCTATCGATCTTCGGAATCGGGAAATGCGTTCGAACGTAAAACGATTTGGTCGGCGTAATGAAACTATCGAGCGTCGCGAATGGCATCTCGAGATTGAGCGGATCTTCACTGCGCACAATCCTTCCATCGCGAAGTTGAATTTCGTCTTGTTGCATCGCTACTTCGGCTGCGAGCCAATCCACGCCTGCACATGCGCCCTCAACTCCTCAAGCGGCACAATGCCTTCTTCCAGGACCCGTTGGTGAAACTCGCGCACGTCGAACTTCGAGCCAAGCGCCGCCTCTGCCTCCCGGCGTAATGCGAAGATCTCAAGCCCGCCTGAATCGTAGGCCGTTAGTTGTCCAGGTAAGACAGCAATCCGGTCGACTAGCGCGTCAGCCGTTTTGTCATCGAAACGGCCTGTGGACTTGATGTAGTCGATCGCCCGTTGCCGGCTCCAGCCGAACGCGTGAATGCCGGGATCGACCACCATTCCGCGCGCGGGCCAAATGCGGCGCGCAATCCGCGCGTAATCAGTCTGGTAAATTGCCACCTCTTCGGAAAGCCGCTCAGCATAGCGCGCCCAGCCCTCGAGGTAAGCCGAGTTGAACGCAAGTTTGAATATGTCGGAGGGATGGGGAAATTCACGTGCAAGCGCGATCTGAAGGTGATGGCCGGGCACTGTCTCGTGAACAAGCGTGACCTCCGCGACACCTCGGGTGTCCGATTGCCAGGTCTCGAGGGGGATGATGTACTTGCCGGGCTTTGACGTATCCGGCTGCGGATCGTAATGGGGTTGAATCCCACTGCCGGTCTGGTATTCGGGCACTGGCTCGATAATGACGGGCTGATCAGGAAGCTTGCGGAACAGCGGCCGGCTCATCTCAAGCGTACGGGCGAGCAGGTGATTTGAGTAAGCGAGCAGCTCATCCTTCGAGGTGAAGTGATTGGCCTGGGCTTCGTTATTTTTGCGCGCGATCGTCTCAAAGTTGTCCGTCCCATAGAGCTTGTGCCCGAGCTCCACTACCGCCGCTTTATTTTCTGCGACGGTTTTCTCGCCGAGCGCGAACACCTGTTCAGGTGTGCGATCAAGCGTCGTGAACTTGCGCAAGAAAGCCTGGTAACACGCTTTTCCGTTCGGCAATGCGAACACGCTGATGGTGTCGCGGGCTTTCGACAGGTATTCGTCGGTCAGGAAGTCACGAAACTTCTTCAGTGCCGGATTAATCTGCTCGGCCACAAGCTTGCGGAAATCCTCCTTAAAACTAGCATCCCCATCGCGCTCTGCTGGAGAATAGAAAGGAGACTTTTCAGGGGACAGCGCCAAAAGACCGTTCAACTGCGTTAGCACACGGTTGACGACCGATTTGGGCGCCGAATAACCCTGTTTGAGTCCGTTACGCAGATTGTCGATATCGGTCTGAATGTATGCGGGAAGCGAACGCCAGCGCGCGAGTGCCTCAGCGCGCGGGCTCGCAGTGCCAACAGGCTGGGCTTTGGCGACGTCGACAAACGCGACTTGCCAACCCGTCATCTGGCTCACGTCCCACAGCTCGTTCTTGCAGACGCGAAGACCGCGGTCCGCTCCCAGCGTTTCCTTCAGCACTGCGTAGATCGGCCTCTCAGCCGCCTTCAAATGAGCGGCGTCGATCCGCAGGAGGTCGTCCCAGAGCGCATCCTCCTTGGCCTCAAGTGCTCGAATGCCTGCCGGAGACAGATCGCGAAGCGCACTGTTGTTCGGAGCTTTGAGTCCGGTCAAGTAGGCGATCGTCGGGTCGCTTGAAAGACGAAGCTGAACGAATCGGTCTGCGAGCGCGGCGACATTTGCAGCATGAGCCACCGCTGCGGCGAACATGATAAACAGCGCGGTTATCACTATTCTTTTCATCGAATTCCTTCTTCATTATCAGAGCCCGGCAAACGATGCCAGTAACAGTTTGGCGAACCCTTTCGGCGACCAATCACATTTCCGGTTTCATCCTAAAGGCGATCCCGGCGTCATGTGACCGGCTGTAAAACTCAGCGTACTCGATTCCAGGCTCGACCTAATGCCGTGAATAGCGCACACTACGTAGGCGACGGGGACTAAGATGAACTCCTTCTTCCGTGAGTTAAAACAACGGAAGGTCTATCGCGTCGCGCTCGGCTATGCAGTCGTTGCGTGGCTCGTCGTCCAGATCAGCGCGACGGTCATGCCTGCTTACCACGCGCCCGAGTGGATTTTGCCGATCTTTATCACGGTGATTGCGCTCGGCTTTCCCGTGGCGCTCATTCTCGCTTGGGCTTTTGAGGTGAAAGGCGGCATAATTGAGAAGACGCCCGAGTCCACCGGTAGTTTTTCTGCCGCGAACAAGCGCCGGGTCTGGCTGCTCGCTGCCGTGGGTTTAATCATCAGTGCGCTTGCGGTTGGAGGTTATTGGCTCTGGCATCCGTGGCGCAATGCATCGCGCGCTTCTGAGCCGACTACTGCCGCAATGCCCATGACTCCCGGAAAAAC
>Ga0307278_10001365_pt1 | contig 12170 bp, 11 predicted proteins | sample ER_DNA_117_FD_194482 | JGI IMG/M metagenome (GOLD analysis project Ga0307278, IMG submission 194482) | Bulk soil microbial communities from the East River watershed near Crested Butte, Colorado, United States - ER_DNA_117 | ecosystem: Environmental > Terrestrial > Soil > Floodplain | place... | reverse complement strand
CCATGCTCGGCGGTCAGCGTTGCGTCGTGATCACTCACCAGAAAGGACGCAACACCAAGGAAAACGTGATGCGGAATTTTGGCTGCGGCCATCCTGAAGGCTACCGCAAGGCGCTGCGGTTGATGCGACTCGGCGAAAAATTTGGGATGCCAGTGATCTCATTAATCGACACGCCGGGCGCTTTTCCGGGGATCGGATCGGAGGAACGTCACATTTCAGAAGCAATTGCTGTGAATCTTCGTGAAATGATGAGGCTCCGCGCGCCAATCGTCGCTGCAGTTATTGGCGAGGGCGGATCCGGCGGCGCGCTGGGGATCGGTGTTGCGGATCATGTGTTGATTCTCGAGAACGCTTATTACTCGGTGATCAGTCCCGAAGCTTGTTCCGCGATCTTGTGGAGAGACCGGCGGCATGCAGCTGAAGCGGCCGAGGCGCTCAAGTTGACTGCGCAGGATTTGTTGAAACTCGAAGTCGTGGACGAAATTGTCCCCGAGCCAGAGGGCGGTGCGCACCGGGACTATGATTCCGTTGCTGCGAGTCTTGGCGAAGCGCTGCGCCGGGCTCTCCAGCAGGTTTCTCAGCTTCCAATTGCCGAACTGCTCGAAAAGCGATATCAAAAATTTCGCCGGCTCGGCGTCTTTTCCGAAGGCAAAACCGTCACCGCCTCAGCTGGCTCCTGATGTGATGTTTCGGACTTGGGGTAAATCAGCGGGTGTTTGCTGGCTCAGTGCAGTCGCTGCTGTCACGCTGGCCCGCGCCAGCGCCGTAGCGTCGGAATTTCGTTTCGATCGCGACGCGTTCGCGTTCGCTAATCAAACCGTGTTCGAATACCACGAAGGACACGCTTCTTTGCGGAGAGGGTCGGCGACCAAGCGAGACGCGTACAATCGGCACTGCTTCGTGCTATGCCGCACAGCCATGCAATTTAAGAAGTTCGCGCGCTTCGATCCGCGCAGCGCTCCCTTAGATGATACGTCGCTGGCTGCCCGCATTCGCGCTGTAACGCACCAGACGGCTTGGGCAGACCCGTTGCCGGAAGATCAACGAATCGTATTTCCGGGATACAAGGATCTGCGCGAAATGAGCAAGGCCCGTCGCGAACTGCTACAAAAAAACATCGGCCACGGGTGGCCAAGCTACTTCCGGATCAGCAATGCCCGCATGATGTTTCAGCAGAGCGCCAGGTTCCAGGAAGAGACTCACGCTTGTTTGAATGCAGCTTTGGCGCGCGGGCACTTGTTCGTTGGCTTCCTTACTACCTACCCCCGACTGAGCATCAACCACTCGGTTTTAGTTTATGAGCAAAAGTCTTTTTCACCGAATCCCGGCGTCGAACGTTATTTGGTTTACGATCCGAATCATCCAGAATCGCCGCGCGAGCTTACCTGGTCTCCGAGCACTCGCAGTTTCTCGTATCAAAAGGACTGGGATTTTATCGGTGGCTTTGTGCGCGTTTATCAAGTTTACAGCAAATGGCTCCAGTGAGAACGATTCTCTAAAGGGAGTACCCGATGCCAGAGAATCCATTACCGCTCAAGCCAGCTCCACCGCCGCCCACGCCGCCTCCTGAACCGTTGCCACCTAATCCTACGCCGGTTCCTTCGGTGGGGAGATGATAATTTTATTTCGGCGGAAACAAGAACCGCAGCGCCGGTTCGACGCGTGCTGCCCAGGCTGCTTCGCTGTGATCGGCGCGTTGAGCTTCCATGTATTCAACGTTCTTGTGCAGTTTCCAGCCTTTTTCGATCAGGCGATTACGCAATTCGCGCGCTTGTTCCCACCCCGGTTCGGCTGTGCCGGTGTCGAGCCAGATTTTTAACGGCGGTTTCTGCTGAATAGAATCGACGAGCCGGTAAATCGCGAAATTGTCCCACCAGATCGAGGGCGACATCACCATAAGCCGGCGGAAGGCTAGCGGGTACAAAATTCCAATCGCAAGCGTGACAAGACCCCCAAGAGATGAGCCGCCTAATCCCGTGAATTCCGGACCCGGCTCAGTTCGATATTTTCGGTCGATGTAGGGCTTAAGTTCGTCCATGAGAAAATGGCCGTACAGTCGCGCCAGCCCTCTGCTGCGTTTTCTGCGTTTTGCTTTGGCGTCGATTACGCCCGGGGTAGGCGCATATTCGTCCATCCGGTCTTCGCCAACGTTTGCGACTGCGACGATGATGAGTGGCTCGATAAGATTTCCGCGAATCAAACGTTCGGCAGTTTCATCCACCCCCCATTCCACGCCTGAAAACGAAGTCGCCGCATCGAAAACGTTTTGACCGTCGTTCAAATAGAGCACCGGATACCGCCGACGCGAGAAGCGGAGGTAGCCGCGCGGCAGATATACCAGAACGTCGCGACGATTCCCAAGAATCTTCGATGGAAATGCGCGGTGCCGTTTAATGCTTCCCGTAAGCGTATGCTTGGCCATCGAAAAGCAAAATGTTTCGCCGAAGATGCCGATTTTGTCCAACACATGGCGTTCGCCTGGACGCAAAAACAATCACCTTAATCCTCTCCCTTTGCCAAAGGGAGAGGCGATCGACCAAGGCAGTCCCCCGCGAATCTCCAGCATGACAAGCCCAGGCGTTCTGCCTCTCCCCGTTCCCGGGGAGAGGATTGAAGTGAGGGGCTTATGCTGGCGATTTCTCCAAGAGATTTCTCGACTTCGCCTTCGGCTTCGCTCGAAATGACAGCAAGAACATGAATGAACGTTACATCAAATGGTACACGCCCTGGCTGAGCCGTGAATTTGAAATGCTCGCGTTCGGAAACGGCGGCGGATTGCCGCTGATTCTCTTCCCCACTTCTTTCGGCAGTTATTATCAAAACAAGGATTTTGGCTTGACCGGTTCTGTGAGCGGCTATGTAGATGCAGGCACAGTCACCGTTTATTGCCCGGACGCGATCGATCTGGAAAGCTTTTACAATAAATCGATTCACCCAGCCGATCGGATGCGGACCCACAACGCTTACGAAAATGTGATCGTTCGGGACGTATTCGATCTCGCACGTCGCGAGTGCCATTGTCATCGCGTCGCAGTCTGCGGTGCGAGCCTGGGGGCATATCACGCCGCCAATATTGCGTTTCGTCACCCGGACGCCGTCAGCCATCTCATTAGCTTGAGCGGCTCATTCGACATCAGCTCGTTTTTCGACGGCTATCACGACGACAACATTTACTTCAATAGCCCTTACGAATATCTGCCAAACACGTCCGACCCTTGGAAATACAACCACATGGGCATAATCATCGGGACCGGCGAATGGGACAACACACGCCATGAATCCTATCGCTTGTCCGAAATTCTAAATTCAAAAGGCATCAAGCATTGGCTCGATGACGGAAAATGGCGCGGGCACGAATGGAGTTATTGGCGCGACATGCTGCCTCATTATTTGTCAGTGTTGGTTTGAATCTCCACGTTTTGACGCAAGCTGTGCGTTTGAGCGATCCACTAGATTCGGGAGTTACGTCGACCCGGTCGGGGGGACTGGCTCTGGCGATGCTGCCTGCCCAGTTTCTTTCTCAGCGCGTTCTTTCAGCGCTGCCTTGCGCGAAAGTTTTACGCGACCTTTGTCGTCGATGCCGATGCACTTGACCCAAATGATATCGCCCACTTTCGCGACGTCTTCGGTCCGTTTCACACGAAAATCCGCGAGCTCGGAAATGTGCACCAGTCCATCTTTGCCCGGGAGAACTTCCACAAACGCGCCGAATTCCTTCGTTGACACCACCCGTCCCTGATAAGTCTGCCCGATTTCAATTTCGCGCGCCATGCCACTGATGATTTCCTTCGCGCGCGCCATGCTTTCACCGCTGGTCGCGTAGATGTGCACCGAGCCGTCATCCTCAATGTTAATCTCAGCACCGGTCTCCGCGACAATGCCCTTGATGGTCTTCCCGCCGGGCCCGATGAGCGCGCCGATCTTCTCCGGATTAATTTTGAGCGTCTCAATCCGCGGCGCGTATTTTGAGAGCTCCGGCCGCGGCTTTTCGAGTGCGCTGCGCATGATATCGAGAATTTTCGTGCGTGCTTCCTTTGCACGCTGAATCGCTTCCGACATGATCTTGTGACTAATGCCGGGAAGCTTCAGGTCGAGCTGGAACCCGGTGACGCCTGCGTCTGTGCCGCAAAGCTTGAAATCCATGTCACCAAAATGATCTTCGGAACCGATGATATCGGTCAGCAATTCGTAGCGTTTCAATTGCTGATCGTCGCCAGGCTCGCTGACCAGTCCAACCGAGATTCCCGCGACCGGCGTCTTCACTGGCACGCCCGCGTCCATTAGCGCAAGCATCCCCGCGCACACGCTTGCCATGGATGTCGACCCGTTTGATTCCATAATCTCGCTCGAGATGCGAATGGCGTAACGGAAATCGTTTTCATTTGGTACGACCGGCTCCAGCGAGCGCTCCGCCAGCGCGCCGTGACCAATCTCACGCCGCCCAGGCCCGCCAGTTCGTCCCGTTTCGCCTACGCTAAATGGCGGAAAATTGTAATGCAGAATGAACCGTTTCGATTGTTCGCCGCCGCCGTAAGCATCAAGCATCTGTGCTTCCTCGATGGGCGCCAGTGTTGCGAGCGCGACTGCCTGGGTTTCGCCGCGCTGGAAAATCGCCGAACCATGCGCGCGCGGTAGAACGCTGACTTCGCAACTGATCGGCCGCAAATCCTGATAGCCGCGGCCATCGACGCGTTTCTGCTTTTCCAAAGTGCTGACGCGAAACGCCTTTTTTTGGACATAATCGAATGCCTGCGAGATCGCAAAAGGATCGGCCTCGGGATTTTTTTCAAAGATCGCCATCTTCACTTCGTCGCGCAGTGCATCGACCGGTTTAGCGCGCGCAATCTTGCCTTCGGTGTAAAGCGCTCCTTCGATCCGGTCACCCGCAACGCGATAAGCGATATCGAGCAGTTCCTGGTTCACCTGGAGCAACTGCGCCTCGCGCTTAGGTTTGCCCACCATCGCCGCCAGCTCCTTTTGAATGCGAATCATTTCGCGCGCATGTGCATGCGCGAACTCGAGCGCTTTTACAAATTCGGCTTCCGGCAATTCGTTCGCCGAGCCTTCGATCATAATCACATCGTTTTCGGTGCCGACGTAAACAAGATCGAGATCGCTCTCGGCGCGCTCCGTATGGGTGGGGTTAGCGACGAATTGGCCGTTTATTCGACCTATGCGAACGGCGCCGATTGGGCCGGCAAATGGAATATCCGAAACGCACAGCGCAGCGGATGCGCCATTGATCGCAAGAATGTCGGGATCGTTTTCACCGTCGGCGCTGAGCAGAATCGAGATGATCTGGGTGTCGTAAAAGTATCCTTGTGGAAAGAGCGGCCGAAGCGGCCGGTCGATCATGCGCGAAGTGAGCGTTTCCTTTTCCGTTGGCCGGCCTTCACGCTTGAAATAGCCACCGGGAAATTTCCCCACGGCCGCCGCCTTTTCGCGATAATCGACCGTGAGCGGGAAATAATCCTGACCTTCCTTGATAGTTGGAGCCGAGACGGCACTGGCCAGCACCATGGTATCGCCGCATGAGACGACAACTGCCCCGTCGGCGAGTCTGGCTATTCTGCCGGTTTCGATAGAGATTTGATTAGCCCCAATTTGGGCTGTGACCTTTTGTTGCATTTTACTTTTCCTGGATGTGCAGGTTCCAGGCCGGTCACCCTGACTGTAGGTTTTAAACCCGTACGATGATCGCTCGCCACAGCGAGCGCCACGATCCGAGACTAAAACCTAAAATCCAAGGTGATTACTGCGCCTGGGACTGCTAATTAACTGTGTTTAATTTACTTATGGCTTCGAGCAATTCAAAACGTTTAACAAGAACCTATGATCCGCGTTATTTGCGGAGGTTTAGTTTGTCGATCAGCTTTTTATACCGATCGGCTTTCGTTTTGCTCAAATAATCGAGCAGACTCCGGCGTTGCGCGACCATCTTAAGCAGGCCGCGGCGCGAAGAATGATCTTTGCGGTTTGTCTTGAGGTGCTCAGTCAAATGCTCGATCCGGCGGGTTAGAAGTGCGACCTGCACATCCGCGCTGCCGGTGTCTTTTTCGTGCAATTGGAATTCTTTAAGACTCACCGTTTCGGTGCTCTCTGCCATAACGAAGCGCCTATTGTAGACCAAGAACGTATTTTAGCAACCGCGCACGTTACTCAGGTCCCGCGGCACCGGTGCCGTTCGCAAGCAGTTCCTTTTCGCGTTTACCGTCGTACCACAGACGCAGTTTCGCGCGTGAGCGCACCCCGCGCGGGCCGCCGATGATCACGCCAAAAAAATTACGAAGAAATTGTCTAGCCGGGTACATGCGCAATTTTCGTCCGGATGTAACGATCGGTTCTCGCAGCACCTTAAAGCGGCCAAGTTTCCTCAACGCGAGGCTAAAATAGACCTCTTCCCCAGCGAAATATTGCTCATCGAACCCACCGACCGTGTCGAAATTGCGTCGATTGGTGAAAAGAAAAGCGCCAGCCCCGAGATTAAGCCCGAAATAAAGTGCGCCAAACCCATGCAGCAGAACGCGTCCCCAGACGGGAATGGATCCATCCAATGCTACGCGAGCGCTTCCGCCAGCGCACCCGGCTTTGAGAGCGGCAATGGCTTCAATCACGTGCGTCCGATTGATTCGCGTGTCCGCATCAACAAAAAACAAGTACTCGCCCTGTGCAGCGCGCGCGCCTTCATTCCGGGCGGCCGCGATTTGGCGTCGATTGATTCGGATGACTTTCGCACCGGCATGCGAGGCAATCTCTGGCGTCGCGTCCGTCGATGCATCGTCAACTACGATCACTTCGCACGGCTGCGCAGCGCCAGAAGCCGCATCGCGAATCGCGGCGATTGTTGCGGAAAGCTCCAGCTCCTCATTGTACGCTGGAATGACGAATGAAATCATTGTTTGCGAAGGCAGCATCTTGCTTGTGATTTAGAGATGCGCAAGGCGGTCGCTTGCTCTGCATGGATCACTTCGTATCGAATTTAATGCCCGCCTTCTGCACCTCCGCATACGGCAACAGCCAGACGAGCGATTCGTCGTGAAGATCGACAACCTGTATGCGATTGCCCCAAGGATCGCGAAAATCGCAGCGGAACGGCGGCTCCAGCTTCAGTTTGTATTTTTCTGTGAGTTTCTTGCGAACTTCGGCCAGCTGCGCTTCATCGCGAACCATGATCCCGAAATGCCGCATGTTCGCCCGCTGCACTTGTTCCACTTCGAAAATCGCGAGGAACTGGTGCTCGCCCAATTTGAAGAAGGCATCGCCCTCGCCGCCACTCATCTGTTCGAGATTGAAAACGTCTTTGTAAAACGCCGCCGCCTTCTTGATGTTGTCCACCTCGATGACGACATGATTACATCCATAAACCTGCACGCTCATGTCTTAGCTTAGCTAAAAACAGCATCGTGCGCGATTTTCTGATTTGTGTACACCGAAATGCCAGCAGCAAGCCGCAAGTACTCCACCGAGTCAGCCTTAATCGCTTTCTTCAGCGCGGTAGCGTTGCTGGTCCATCTGCTGACGAACGGGCGCTACGGCTATTTTCGTGATGAGCTCTACTACATCGCTTGCGCCCGGCATCTCGATTTTGGATACGTCGATCAGTCTCCGTTGTCGATCTTGCTCCTGCGATTGAGCCAAATCCTCCTGGGCGACTCGTTGTTTGCCATTCGCTTGCTACCGGCGCTCGCGGGGGCAGTGACCGTTGCACTCACAGGCGCGATCGCTCTGGAACTGGGCGGACGCGTATGGGCGGTCGCGCTTAGCTGCGCGGCCTCACTCTGCGCGCTGTTCAACCTGGCAGTTGGCAATTTCTTTTCCATGAACGCGTTTGAGCCGTTGTTCTGGATGGGATGCATTTATCTCTTTGTCCGCATTGTTAACGGTGGGTCACCGACGCTTTGGCTTTGGCTGGGTGCACTACTGGGACTCAGTCTGGAAAACAAACATTCTACGGCGTTTTTCGCTGTCGGTATTTTCGTTGCGCTCCTACTTACACCTGAGCGCCGTCATTTCGCACAAAAATGGATCTGGCTTGGCGGGCTAATCGCGTTTGCGATCGCGTTGCCGAACATTTTTTGGCAGGCGCGGGATCACTGGCCCACCTACGAGCTGCTGACCAACATCGCTCACAGCAATAAGAACGTCGCGCTCAGCCCCGCGCAATTCATCGCGGAACAGGTTGTTTTCATGAATCCAGGAACATTCCCGCTCTGGCTCGCCGGTCTGCTGTGGTTGTTTGGTTCGCGCGACGGCCGGCGCTATCGGGCCCTCGGAATCATATATCTGGTCACGCTGGCCGTGTTCATTGTTTTACATGGCAAAAGCTATTACCTCGCGCCTGCCTATCCGATGCTCTTTGCCGCCGGTGGCGTGGCCGCCGAGCGCGTTTTCGCGGCTCGCCTCACGTGGCTGAAGCCGGTATTGCTCAGCGCAATCCTCATAACAGGCGCGTTATTCGCGCCCTTGGTCCTGCCGATTTTGCCACCCGACAAACTTATCGCGTACATGCGAACCATCCATCTTCAACCCCCGCGCACGGAGACATCACATACCGCGGCACTGCCGCAGGTTTTCGCCGACCAGTTTGGCTGGGAACAAATGGTCGGATCGGTTGCGCACGTTTATCATCACCTGCGACCCGAGGATGAGAAACCCGCCGCCATATTCTGTCAAAACTACGGCGAGGCTGGAGCGATCGATTTTTTTGGCCCAAAGCTTGGGCTGCCGCCAGCGATTTCCGGCCATCAGAATTACTTTTTGTGGGGACCGCGCGATTGGACCGGTGACGTTGTTTTGGTGCTCGACACAAACGACGAGGACGAGCGCGAGCTATTTGCCTCGGTCCAAGATTTGGGCCAAATCGTGAGCAGCCCGTGGGCAATGCCGTTCGAGCGGCGAATGCACATTTTTCTCTGCCGCGATTTGAAGACAAGCGTGCAAGAATTTTGGCCGCGTGTAAAAAAGTGGTTGTAAGCCCCGAATGCTTTCGGGATCAATCGCGAAGCGTTTTCATCCCTTGCCGCGCGATCCGGTCAATCAGTTGCGGATACGACAGACCCGCCTTCGCCGCCGAAAGGGCGAAGTCTTCGTCGTCAGCGAGGATCGGATTCGGGTTCGCCTCGATGAAAAAGAGTTTGTTGTCGGGCGTCAGTCGCAGATCGATGCGCGCGTAGCCGTCAATTGTGAGCAGACGATAGATGCGTTTGCACGTCTGCTCGATGTGAGCGACGAGCGACGGGTCGAGCCCCTCGATAAACTGATTCTCCAGCCCCCAGCGTTTCCGGTATTCCTCATCCCACTTTGCCTTGTAGGTGGCAATCTTCGGTTCGTTCGGCGGCACTTCGCGGAACACAAGCTCGCGGATCGGGAAGACTGTCAACTTCACGTTGCCCATCAGACTCACATAAAGTTCACGGCCCTCGATATATTCCTCTGCGATGGCGTCGCTGTTGTATTTCTCATGAATAAAACCGACCCGCTCACGGAAATCGTCGTCGGTCTCGACGAAAGACGCCTGCGAAATGCCGTAGGACGCTTCTTCTTTCACGGGCTTGACCAGGATCGGAAACTTGAGCTGCTTGGGTCGCCCAATGCGCTGGCCGCGCGGAACGACGACGAAATGGGGCACATGGATTCCGTGATAGTGCAGAATCTTTTTCGAAATGCCTTTATGCTTGCAAAGCGTAAGGCCGGTCGAACCACAGCCGGTAAAGGGTCGCCCTTGCATTTCGAAAAATGAAACGATGTTCTGATCGAACCCGGGGTTGTTCCTGAACTGTTCGACGAGGTTGAAAAGAACATCCGGCGCGAATGTCTCGAGTTTTTGCCGCAGAAGATCGACATCATCAAAGATCGCGAGATGCTCTGCCGTGTAGCCGAGCGCTCCGAGCGCGGACATCACGTCCGCCTCGGTTTTCCAATCCTTCGTTTTCATCTCCTTGCTGAAGTCCTGATCGAGACTGGTGGGACTTGTTCCGTCGAAAAGCACGAGGACTTTGAGTTTCTTTTTCACGCTATTTCGTGCGTTTGAATTTGCCGGTGAACAAATAATTCATCACCAGCGTGGTAATGAAAGCGGAGACGCGAAAATCCTGCTGAGGATCGTCGTTGTGCACATGGAGCCCCAGCTGGTCGGAGCGTTCGATCAGTCGCGCGAGCAATCTGTTCACACTGAACTTTTTCTCGTTGGTCCACTGGCACACCGAATTCATCAGTCGCCGCCGCCGCTGGCGCAGATACGAACTCGCTTTAATCCCGGCCAGTGCGGCAAAAAGCTGCCGCAGATCGGCATCGTAGAAATCCGGATACGTGTCCGCGTAGAGCTTCCGTTTGCGCGCGTAATAAGTTTTGAGTTTGACGTTCAGGAAATCATAATCGGCGATACGATACTCCGGCCTATGCGGCGGTGGCTTTCCCGCCAAGGATTTCATCAATTCATCGACGTATTCGAGTTTTTGGAGCGCCCGCCATCCAGCGTAACGTTTGCGCCAGTCAAGTCCTGGCGTGAGCCAGACCGCGAAAGTCTCCGCGAAATCTTCATCTGGATGGCTCTGAGCGTACCAATCCTCGAGATGCATCACGTAACTGCGGCTGAACGGGCGCGGCCGGTAAGTATCCGGCGTCTCCTCGCGCGATGTCGGCCCGAAAATCTGCCGCCACTTTTTCTTGCGCTGAAGCTGGTAAGCGTAGCTGTATGCGTGCCCCGCCTCGTGCCGCATCAATTTCATAAACCACTCTTTCGTCCCGCCCTCGACCTCGAGCATCATCGTCCGCTCCAATGCGCGCAGCCGATCGTGGACGAGAAAAAACGGCACGAAGATCGCCGGAATGCCGATCGGCACGAACCATTCATCGCCGATGTGAGTTGGCGGATGAAACACCAGCCCATGCGCCGTCAGCTCGGCGTAAAGTTCTTGGATCAACGGTTCGAGTGCCGTCCCCTCGAGCCGCAAGCCGAGCTTTGAGATGCGGCGTTCGAGCAGCTCCTGGTCGCTCAGTGACGCCCAATCGACAGCTTCCATTTCGCGCACGGTATCACCGAGAAAAGCGCTGTCACGCTTTCGCACGGAGGGAAAACCAGGGAGCGGATGCACCTCGAGTGTAAGTGATGGCGCCGTCGCCATTGCTGCGCCGTAGACCTTGCGAAGGCGAGTTCATGATAGCTGATCTCAGTTTGGCCTTTTGGAAATCACTCAAGTCACCTAGCTTCGCTTTTCTCGCGCTCGTCACGATCGATTGACAAGTCGACCAACTCGTCTATAGGGAGGCCGGCTCGCCGCGGCGAGTCGTTGTCAGAAGTCGGCGCGTCCCCCAAGGGCTAGCGCGTCGGGGCTGTTCCGAATCCGAAGCTGCATTCCTGCGGCTTTCGCATCGAGAATAGGGTGCCCCACCCGAGACTCGACAACATCGGAGCAACCCCAAACACCATGAAGCTATTTTACACAGTCATATTTTTCTCATTGCTGGCATCGGCCGCTTTCGCGCGCGAGGAGTCGATTCTTGCGCGTGTCACGAGTTACTGGGCAGGCGAGGGCTCCAAATTCGCCAGTACCGGCCGACGACTACACTCCGGACATTGCGCGGTCGATCCCAAGCGAATTCCGTACGGCAGCAAAGTTGTCTTCCCGGATCGCGCGTGCACCGCGGTCGACACCGGACCGGCGATCATTAGTCGCAAAGCGGCTCGTCTATGCGGACGGACTGCGAGCCAACTCAAGGCCATCGTGGTCGACCGATTTTTTGAAACAAAGCGAGAGGCGATCGCATGGACGAACGCGCATCCGCACTTCATGACGCTTCAGATTGTCCGGCCCGAATCTCACTCAGAACCGCCCGAGCTATGATTAGGTGGAAAAAATATTTGTAATCGCTTCTCGCAGTCGGAGAGGGACTTACAGCTCAAATTGTTGCGCAACACTGGACAAGCACGGAAACGGCTGTACATGAAGCGGGATGAAATTGATCAACGCGCCGATTCGCGCTGCCCGCTGGGGCGGGCGAGCGGCATAAAGGCTCGTTAGACTTCGCCAAGTTGGAGCCCGCAATTCGCGGCACCCCAGTGGTCGAATCTTACCACGCGCGGGTTTTTTGCGCCGGTATCCCGAACCGACTTCGGCAATCACACTTAACAACTTAGAAATTTATGAAACCAATACTTCAAACTAATCACA
>Ga0307278_10001364_pt1 | contig 12172 bp, 8 predicted proteins | sample ER_DNA_117_FD_194482 | JGI IMG/M metagenome (GOLD analysis project Ga0307278, IMG submission 194482) | Bulk soil microbial communities from the East River watershed near Crested Butte, Colorado, United States - ER_DNA_117 | ecosystem: Environmental > Terrestrial > Soil > Floodplain | place: USA... | reverse complement strand
GCGCCAGCTGGTGCTGATCCTGGCCATCGCGGTCCTGGGGACGGCGGCGGCCGCCGCCTACACCTTCCGCCGTACCCCGGTCTACGAATCGACCGCCTCGGTGCTGGTCAGGGCGATCACCACCAACGCCTTCGACCCCGGCCAGCGGGTCGACCAGCAGCTCAACATGTTCAACCAGCGCCAGCTGGCCCAGTCGGAGCCGGTGGCCAGCGTCGCGGCCAAGTCGCTCAAGACCACCGCCCCCCCGGCCCAGCTGCTGGAGCACGTCGGGGTCGACGTGCCGGCCAACTCCCAGATCCTGCGCATCCACTACCGCGACACGGTGCCCCTGACCGCCCAGCGCGGCGCCGACGCCTTCGCCAAGGCGTACCTGGCCTCCCGCGAGGCCGACGCCCGCAGCCAGGCGTCGGCCAGCCAGAAGTCCATCCAGAGCGATGTCGCCCGCCTGCAGAAGGACGCCTCGGCGGCGGAGAAGGCGATCAGCGACCCCGACGCCGACTCCAACGCCCGCCAGGCCGCCCAGGCCCGGCTGACCTACATCAACAACCGCCTGCAGCCGCTGCTGGCCCAGCTCAACGGCTACCTGTCGCTCGACTTCACTCCGGGCACGGTGATCGCCGCCGCCGACCTGCCCGGCACCCCGGCCGACCCCAACCACCGCCTCGACATCGGCATCGGTCTGCTCGTGGGGCTGTTCCTTGGGGTCATGCTGGCCTTCGTCCGCGACCGCACCGACGACCGCCTGCGGGGCCGCGAGGACCTGGCCGAGCGGCTCGACCGGCCGGTCCTGGCCAGCGTCCCGCCGTTGTCCAAGCGGGTCCGCCAGGAGGGCAAGCTGCGCTGGAGGCGGCGCCACCGCAACAGCCTGGTCACCCTGGAGCAGCCCAACAGCCCGGCCGCCGAGTCCTACCGGACCCTGCGCACCCGCATGGCCCGCCTGGCCAGCCAGCTCGACATCAACTCGGTGGCGGTGGTCTCGGCCGGGGTGGGGGAGGGCAAGAGCACCACCGCGGCCAACCTGGCCGTGGTCCTGGCCGAGACCGGCAAGGACGTGCTGCTGGTCTCCGCCGACCTGCGTCGGCCCCGGGTCCACCAGTTCTTCAGCCTGCCCAACAAGACCGGCCTGTCCAACCTGCTCAGCGACGGCACCCCGCCCGGCAAGCGCAAGGCCCCGGTGGCCGACGGTAAGCAGATGGCCTCGGAGCTGTGGTCGGTGGCGCCGAATCTGTGGGTGGTCCTGTCGGGGCCGCTGCCGGCGCACCCGTCGGCGCTGATGGACTCCGACGCCATGCGCCAGTTCCTGAAGGAGCAGCGGGACCTGTTCGACTTCATCATCCTGGACTGCCCGCCCGCCCTGGTGGTGGCCGACGCCCTGGCCCTGGCCCCGCTGGCCGACGCCGTGCTGGTGGTGGCCGACGCCAAGGAGAGCGACCGCGACCTGGTCAGCCGACTCAAGGAGGAGCTGGAGCAGGTCGGCGGCCGGATCGTCGGGGCCGTGCTCAACCGCTCCAAGCAGGCCAGCAAGAGCACCTACTACTACGACTCCTCGGAGGACTAGGGCCAGCCCGCCTGTCCAGAAGTACGTAGTGCGCCCCTCCGGGGGCGCACTACCCGTTTGGGGCCCTCGTCATGGCTACTTCAGATGCGTGACGAGATTACTTCAACCACCGCATGTGTCTGGGTCGCGGCCACGAGATGCTCCCCCTGGTGCTGATGCACCAGCAGAGCTGGACTCGGGAGTCGTGACCGGTGCCGCCGCCGCCTATGCAACCCGCCCGAATTGGCCTTCCGACCCGCTCTGCCATCCGGATCGACGACGGTGAAGCGGAAAGGACGGGCGACGTGCGGCGGGCCTTGACCGAGACGGTGGGGCTGGAACCGCCCTTCCACAGCAGCCTGCTGATCTCCCCCCGGCTGGCCGCCGCCCGCTCCGACATCAGCCGCCAGTACCGCAGCCACTACGTCCTCATGGGCGTCACCGACACCCTGGCGGTGTTCTTCGCCCTGCTGCTGGCCTACCAGCTCCGCTTCGACGAGCTGCTGCCCACCCTCGACTTCTGGCTGCTGCTGCTGACCGTGCCGCTGATCACCCCGGTGGTCTACCTGACCATGCGGCTGTACCGGGTCCACCAGTTCTCCACCGCCGAGGAGTTCCGCCGCATCATCGTGGCCATCAGCCTGATCATCTCGGCCACGGTGATGGTGTCGTTCTGGTCCAAGGCCTCGTTCTCGCGGATGTGGATGCTGCTGTCGTGGGGCCTCGGGCTGGTCCTGGCCCTGTCGGTGCGGCGGCTGTGGCACTGGCGGGTGCGGCGCATCCGCCTGGAGGGCAAGCTCACCTTCCGGACCCTGATCGTCGGGGCCAACCTGGAGGCCGAGCGGCTGGCCGCCACCATGCAGACCCGCGAGCTGGGCTTCCAGCCGGTCGGGTTCGTGGCCGGCGGCATGGACGACCTGGCCCTCGACGACCAGCGGGTGGTCGGCCCGGTCGGCCGCATCCGCGAGCTGATCCGCGAGACCAAGGCCGACTGCCTGTTCGTCGCCTCCAGCGCCGTCACCCCCGAGGACGTCGTCCAGATCATGAAGGCCCGGCGGCTGGAGAACGTCGAGGTCCGCTTCACCGCCAACCTGCCGACGGTGCTGTCCAGCCGCCTCGCCCCCCAGACCATCGGCGGGGTGATGACCCTGTCGGTCAACGTGCTCCAGCTGACCCGCTTCCAGGCGGCGGCCAAGCGGGCCTGCGACGTGCTCATCTCCGCCCTCGGGCTGCTGGTGCTGCTGCCGCTGTTCGCCGCCGTGGCCGTGGCCATCAAGGCCACCTCGAGGGGGCCGGTGGTGTTCCGCCAGGAGCGGGTCGGGCTCCGCGGCCGGCCCTTCACCCTGCTCAAGTTCCGCACCATGGTCGCCGGGGCCGACCTGCTGCTGGCGGGCCTGCGCGACCAGAACGAGGCCGACGGCCCCCTGTTCAAGCTGCGCCAGGACCCGCGGGTGACCAGGGTGGGGGCGATCCTGCGCCGCTACTCGATCGACGAGCTGCCCCAGCTCTGGAACGTCCTCAAGGGCGAGATGAGCCTGGTCGGGCCGCGGCCGCCGCTGGGCGACGAGGTCGCCCTGTACGAGGAGTGGCAGCACGACCGGCTCGAGGTCCGGCCCGGCATCACCGGCCTGTGGCAGGTCAGCGGGCGCAGCGAGCTGTCCTTCGAGGACTACGTGCGGCTCGACCTGTTCTACGTCGAGAACTGGTCGATCGCCTACGACCTGTTCATCCTGTCCAAGACCGTCCCGCTCCTGGTCTCGACCAGGGGCGCGTACTGAGGCGGCGGCCGTGCGCGCGCTGCTCGTCTGCTCCTCCGGGGGCCACCTCATCCAGCTGCACAACCTCAAGCCATGGTGGGAACGGCACGATCGTCTATGGGTGACCTTCGAGAAGCTGGACAGCACCTCCCTGCTCGCCGGTGAGCGGGTCGCCTGGGCCTACCACCCGACCACCCGCAACCTGCTCAACCTGGCCCGCAACACCCGCCTGGCCTGGAAGCTGCTGCGCTCCTACAAGCCGGACGTGGTCGTCTCCAGCGGCGCCGGGGTCGCCTTCCCGTTCTTCCTGCTGGCCAAGCTGCTCGGCAAGCGCACGGTGTACGTGGAAGTCTACGACCGGATCGACTCGCCCACCATGACCGGCCGGCTCTGCTACCCCTTCAGCGACCTGTTCCTGCTCCAGTGGGAGGAGCAGCGCCGCAGCTACCCCAAGGGCAGGGTCATCGGGAGCCTCCTTTGAGCGAGGGCCGGCCGCTGCTGCTGGTCACCGTCGGGACCGACCACCACCCCTACGACCGGCTGGTCCGCTGGGCCGACGCCTGGCTGGCCGGCCACCCGGGCGAGCTGCGCTGCCTGATGCAGACCGGCACCTCGGCCCCGCCCGCCGGCCAGGCCGAGTGGCGGGCCTACCTGGAGTTCGACGCCCTCCAGGCGGCCATGACGTCCGCGGCGGCGGTCGTCTGCCACGGCGGGCCGGGGACCATCCTGGGGGCCCGCCACCGGGGCGCCGTCCCCATCGTGGTGCCCCGCCAGCACCGCCTGGGCGAGCACGTCGACGACCACCAGGTCGCCTTCTCGCGCCGCCTGGCCGCCGACGGCGGCGAGATCCACCTGGCCGAGACCGAGGCCGAGCTGCACCGGCTGCTGGACCGGGTGGCCGCCGAGCCGGCCGCGTTCCGCTCCGGCTCGGCCGGCCAGACCCCGGCCGGCCGGGACCGGGCCACGGCCGTGCGCGAGTTCGGCCGCCTGGTCGACGGCCTGGTCGGCGACCGGCCGGCCCCGCGGGCGGGCGCCCGGTGAGCACGGTCCTGTACGTCGGCGGCCTCGGCCGCAGCGGCAGCACCCTGCTGGACCGGATGCTGGGCCGCCTCGACGACGTCTGGTCGGTGGGGGAGCTGGTCCACCTCTGGGAGCGCGGCCTCAAGCAGAACAACCGCTGCGGCTGCGGCCAGCGCTTCGCCGACTGCCCGTTCTGGCGGCGGGTCGGCGAGGCCGCCTTCGGCGGCTGGGACACCCTGGACGTCGACGAGGTGCTGGCCCTCAAGGCCTCGGTGGACCGCAACCGGTTCGTGCCCCTGATGGTCCTGCCGGCCCTGTCGCCCGCCTACCGGGCCCGCCTGGCCCGCTACCTCGACCTGCTGGAGCGGCTGTACGCGGGCGTCCGCGAGGTCAGCGGGCGGCCGCTGGTGGTCGACGCCAGCAAGCACGCCTCCTCGGCGTTCCTGGTCCGGCGGCTGCCCGGGGTCGACCTGCGCCTGGTCCACCTGGTCCGCGACAGCCGCGGGGTGGCGTTCTCCTGGACCAAGCGGATGCGCCGGGCCGAGGTGGTCGAGGGCGACGACCTCATGGCCACCGACACCCCGCTGCGCATGAGCGCCCGCTACCTCGGCTACAACCTGCTGTTCCACCTGCTCCGCGCCCTCGGGGTCCGCGGGCTGCTGCTGCGGTACGAGTCGCTGGTGCGCGACCCGGCGGGCGAGCTGGCCCGCGTGCTCGCCCTCGCCGGCCGGCCCGCGGCCGCCGGCGAGCTCGGCTTCATCGGCGACGGCTGGGTCGAGCTCGGCCCCAGCCATGCCCTGGCCGGCAACCCGATGCGCTTCCGCAGCGGCCGGGTCCCGCTCCGGGTCGACGAGGAGTGGCGCGGCCAGCTGCGCCGCCGCCACCGCCTGCTCACCTCGGTGTCGACCTGGCCGCTGCTGCTGCGCTACGGCTACCTGGGCGGGGGCGGCCGTGGCCGCTGAGCCGCCGAAGGTCAGCGTGGTCGTGCCCACCCGGGACCGGCCCGAGCTGCTGCGCCGGGCCGTCGCGGCCATCGTCGGCCAGACCTACAAGGGCCCGATCGAGTGCCTGGTGGTGTTCGACCAGAGCGACCCCGACCTGCCCTGGCCCGAGCTGCCCGCCGGGCGCGAGCTGCGCCTCCACCGCAACCGGCGCACCCCCGGCCTGGCCGGGGCCCGCAACAGCGGCATCCTGGCCGCCACCGGCGAGCTGGTCGCCTTCTGCGACGACGACGACGAGTGGCTGCCCGAGAAGCTGGCCCACCAGGTGGCCCGGCTGGTCGCGACCCCCGGGTCGGCCGTCTCCACCACCGGCATCCTGGTCCGCTACCAGGACCGCACCACCACCCGGCTGGCCCCGACCATCCTGGTCACCCACCGCCAGCTGCTGCGCTCGCGCCTCACCGAGCTGCACCCCTCGACCGTGCTGGCCCGCCGCCGCCAGCTGCTGGACGACATCGGCCTGGTCGACGAGCAGCTCCCCGGCAGCTACGCCGAGGACTACGAGTGGCTGCTGCGGGCCTCGCGCCACGCGCCCGTGCTGGCCGTGCCCGAGCCGCTGGTGGTGATCCACTGGCACCAGTCGTCGTTCTTCGCCGACCGCTGGCGGACCATCATCGCCGCCCTCACCTACCTGGTCGACAAGCACCGCGACCTGCAGCAGGAGCCGTCGGGGCTGGCCCGCATCTACGGCCAGATCGCCTTCGCCCACGCCGCCCTCGGCGAGCGCGGCCCGGCCAGGCGCTGGGCCCGCCGCACCCTGTCGCTGAACCGCCGCGAGCGCCGCGCCTACCTGGCCCTGGCCATCAGCCTGGGGCTGGTCAGCGCCAAGAACGTGGTGCGAATGGCCCATGCGGCCGGCAAGGGCATCTAGCGGGCCCCACCGCCGAACCCGTTCGGACTCAATCAAGCAACGATTTGACCGACGAATCGTGATCTTGGTTAGATGCCGCGCAACCTTCCGCCCCCACGGAAGGCGGGTCGATCCCCCCGGCCCGGCTCCAACTCCCGACCCTGGTGAGGTGCTCACCAAGGAGGAGCAGCGTTGCGCAACGCCCCCCGCCACACCCGCAAGCCTCCCCGCCACTCCCGTACGCCCCAGCACCGTCCCCCCTCCCGTGTCCTCACCGCCCTGCTGCTGCTCGCCGGCCTGGTCGCCGCCCTCACGGTGTCGGCCCGGGCCTTCCCGCCGTCCAGCCCCCGGAGCGACGACGCCCTGACCCCGACCGCGGCCTGGCTGGGGGCCTGGGTGCAGCCGTCCGGGGCCTTCACCAGGGACGCCCAGCAGCGGGCCGTGCTCGACCTTGAGCGCCGCATCGGCCGGCGCCTGGCCATCGACCACACCTACGTGCCCTTCGGTGCCGGGCTGGGCTGGCGGCCCGCCTGGGACGTCCAGATGGGCCGCATCCCGCTGCTGACCATCGGCAACGGCGCCAGCACGGCCGAGGTCGCCCAGGGCCGCCACGACGTCTACCTGCGCCAGCTCGCCGAGCAGGTGCGGGCGCTGGGCAAGCCGGTGTTCATCCGCTACGCCCACCGCATGGACGACCCCGCCAACCGCGCCTGGGTCGGCGCGCCCGCGTCCTATCAGGCCGCCTGGCGCCACGTCCGCGAGATCTTCGCCGGCCTGCCGGCCTCGTTCGTGTGGGCGCCGACCGCGGCCGCCTTCTCCAGCGACTCCGCCGACCGCTTCTACCCCGGCGACGACCAGGTCGACTGGGTCGCCGCCGACGGCTACAACGGCCCCGGCTGCCGTCCCCAGGGCGGCTGGCGGGAGCTGTCGGACATCTTCGGCGACTTCTACGTGTGGGGCAGCTCGCACGGCAAGCCGCTGATGATCGGCGAGACCGGCTCGGTCGAGGACGGCGCCGACCCGGCCCGCAAGGCGGCCTGGTTCGACACCGCCGCCAGGGACCTGGCCACCGAGATGCCGCAGGTCCAGGCGCTGATCTACTTCGACGCCAAGAAGGCCTGCGACTACCGGGTGGCCACCTCGGCCCGCTCCCTCGAGGGGTTCAAGCGCCTCGCCCTCGACCCCCACTTCCAGACCGCGCCGCTGCCGCCCACGGCCACCACCCGGCCGACCCCGACCACCGACCCGACCGCCACCTCCAGGCCGCCGGTCTCGACCCCGCCGACCACCTCGCCGGGCTCCGGCGGCTCCCCCGGGCCGGCCGGCTTCAGCGCCGCCATGGTCCCCAACTCGGGCGCGCTCTGGGGCACCAGCAAGTTCGACAAGGGCTGGGAGTCCCAGATGGGGCGGAAGTTCGACATCGTCCACGTCTACCACCAGTGGAGCCAGGACTTCCCGACCGCCGAGGAGCGGGCCCTGGCCGCCGAGGGCCGGCTGCTGCTGATCAACTGGAAGTCGCCCGGGTCCTGGGCGGCGGTGGCCAACGGCAGCCAGGACGCCCAGATCACCACCACCGCCAACCGGCTCAAGGGGTTCGGCCGCAAGGTCTTCCTGGCCTTCCACCATGAGCCCGAGAACGACGTCGGCGGCGCCGGCCAGCCGGCCGACTACGCCAGGGCGTTCCGCCACGTGGTCGACGTCTTCAACCGGGCCGGGGCCGGCAACGTCCTGTTCGTCTGGAACATGATGGGCTACGTCGGCGGCTACGGCGGCATCTACCCGACCCTGTACCCGGGCGACCAGTACGTCGACTGGATCGCCTACGATCCCTACAACTGGTACGGCTGCCGGGCCGGCAGCAAGGGCCGCTCGTTCGCCGAGATCACCAAGCCGTTCTACGACTGGACGGCCGCCCACGCCCCCGGCAAGCCGCTGATGCTGGCCGAGTTCGGCCTGCGCGAGCAGGGGGCCGGCATGCCCAGCAAGGCCGAGTGGTTCCGCGACGCGCTGGGCCAGCTGCGCACCACCCGGACCCGGATCAAGGCGCTGGTCTACTTCAACAACCTCCACGCCTGCGACTGGCGGATCACCAGCTCGAGCTCGTCGGTGGCCGCCTACCGGGAGGTGGGCCGTGACCCCTTCCTCAACCGTTTGCAGTAGGTTGCCGTAGGCCAACTAGTCACAGTAGACGTACCGTGGCGGGCGCCCGAGCGCATATCCTGCTCGGGTGCCCGAGCGTACTGAGCAACTGCGCGTCCCGGGGGTGGCGGCACGGCCCGCCCCCCGGCGCGGCCGGCTGCCGGACGGCTGGCCCGTCCTGGCCCTGTTCGGGGCCTTCCCGCTCTGGTGGGCGCTCGGCCTGTCCTCGGTGATCTGCATCGTCGCCGCCGTGCCCATGCTGGTCTGGCTGCTGGCCAGGGGCCGGGTGCGGGTGCCCAGGGGGTTCGGCTGGTGGCTGGCCTTCCTGTCCTGGATGCTGCTGTCGGCCACCCAGCTGGACGAGGCCCGGCGCTGGTACGCCTTCTCCTACCGGGGCGTGCTGTACCTGTCGATGACGGTCATGTTCGTCTACGTCTACAACCTGCCCCGCACGGCCATGCCGACCCGCCGGATCGTGCTCGCCCTGGCCGTGTTCTGGGCGGCGGTGATCTGCTTCGGCTTCGCCGCCCTGGCCGCCCCCAACTTCCGGCTCACCACCCCGGTGTCGCTGCTGCTGCCCGAGCCCCTGGCCAGCAGCGCCTACGCCCAGGACCTGTTCAGCCCCAAGCTGGCCCAGGTCCAGACCTTCATCGGCTACGCCCTGACCAGGCCGGCGGCCCCGTTCACCTACACCAACGAATGGGGTGGCTCGGTCGGCCTGCTCACCCCCATGGCCCTGGCCGCCATCGGCATGCTCCGCTCGTACCTGGCCCGCAACGCCATCCGGGCGCTGCTGGTCGCCTCCCTGGTCCCGATCGTGATCTCGGCCAACCGCGGCCTCTGGGTCGGGCTGGCCGTCGGCCTGGTGTATGCCGCCGTCCGGGTCGCCCTGCGCGGCAACGCCCGGGCGCTGGTGGCCATCGTCGGGTTCCTCGCCCTGGTCGCCGGCGGGGTCCTGCTCACCCCGCTCGACAAGTACCTGACCGACCGCCTCACCCACCAGCACAGCAACGAGCGCCGCGAGAGCCTGGCCGACCAGGCGGTCGCGGGCGCCCTGGAGCGGCCGCTGCTCGGCTACGGCGGGCCGCGGGAGTCCTCGGTCACCCCCAACGCCCCCGACATCGGCACCCACGGCCAGGTCTACCTGGTGATCTTCTCCCACGGGCTGCCGGGGGTGGCCTTCTTCCTGGGCTGGTGGCTGTGGGTGCTGTGGATCTCGCGCCGGGCCCCCACCGGGCCGCCCCTGTGGTGCCACGTGATGCTGGTCGTCGGGGTGCTGGAGTTTCTCTACTACGACATGATGCCCACCCAGCTGCACCTGATGATGGTGGTCGCGGCGGTGGCCTGGCGCGACCGCGAGGCTCAAGCCGCCGCCGCCGGGCGCCGATCCGGAACTCAGACCCAGGAGACGCGGCTGACCACATGACCACCACCAACGGGGCCACCAAGCTGGCCAGGAGAGCGGCGCGCTGGAGCGCCCAGGCGTACACGCGCCCCACCGCCGGGCTGCGGCTGCTGCCCGACTACCTGATCATCGGCGCCCAGCGGGCCGGCACCACCTCGCTGCACCGCTACCTGGTCCAGCACCCCGGGGTCCGGACCACGCTGCGCACCAAGGGCGTGCACTTCTTCGACACCGGCTACGGCCGCGGCATGTCCTGGTACGCCTCGCGCTTCCCGACCAGGCTGACCGCCTGGTGGGTGGCTCGCCGCCACGGCGTCGAGCTGCACACCGGCGAGGCCAGCCCCTACTACCTGTTCCACCCCCTGGTCCCCGGGCGGGTGGCCGAGCACCTGCCCCGGGTCAAGCTGATCGCGCTGCTGCGCGACCCGGTGCAGCGGGCCTACTCCCACTACCAGCACGAGGTCGCCCGCGGCTTCGAGACGCTGTCGTTCGAGGAGGCGATCGAGGCCGAGCCGGCCCGCCTGGCCGGTGAGGCCGAGCGCATGGCCGCCGACCCGCTGTACCACAGCTTCGCCCACCAGCATCATTCGTACCTGGCCAGGGGCTTGTACGCCGAGCAGCTGGACCGCTGGCGGGCCTGCTTCGACGACGCCCAGCTGCTGGTGCTGTCCAGCGAGCGCTTCTTCCGCGACCCCGAGCCGAGCTTCGCCCGGGTGCTCGAGTTCCTCGAGCTGCCGGCCTTCACCCCCGACGCCTACGAGCGGCACAACGCCCACAGCTACCGGCAGATGGGCGACGAGGTCCGCGGGCGGCTGGTCGAGCACTTCCGCGAGCCCAACCACCGCCTGTACGACGCCCTCGGCGACGACTTCGGCTGGAGCGCCTAGCCCGCGCCGATGGAGACCACCGCCGCGCCGACCAGCGCCGCCGGCGACGCCCAGCGCGACCTGACCACTCTGGCCAGGGGCGGGGCCCTCAACCTGGCCGGGGCCGCGGCCACCGGGCTGTGCAACTTCGCGCTGCTGGTGGTGGTGGCCAGGGGGCTGCGGGCCCAGGGCACCGGCGCCTTCTACGAGGCGGTGGCGCTGTTCCTGATCCTGTCCAGCGCGGCCGCGCTCGGGGCCGACGTCGGGCTGTCGCGGATGGTGCCGCGCTACCGGGCCCTCGGCCGGCTCCGCGACCTGCGCCGCGGCCTGCACGCCAGCCTCTGGCCGGTGGCCGCCGCCGGCCTGCTCGCCGGGGTGCTCTCCTACCGGTTCGCCCCCCAGCTGGCCGACGTCTTCTCCCGCCACGACGACGACGCCCAGCTGGCCGACTTCATCCGCACCTTCGCCGTGTTCGTGCCGGTGTCGGCGCTGTCGCTGGCCGTCTTCGCGGCCACCCGCGGCTTCGCCACCATGCGTCCGACGGTGTTCCTGGACAAGGTGGCCCGCCCCGCCCTCCAGCCGCTGCTGGTGCTGGCGGCCATCGCCGCCGGGGCCGGCAGCACCGTGATCGCCCTCGCCTACCTAGGGCCGTACCTGCCGGCCCTGGTCGCCGGGCTGGCCTGGCTGGGGCTGCTGCTGCGCCGGGCCGAGCGCCCCCGCGCCGGCGCCCCCGAGCCGCCGGCGGCCCGGTCCACGGGGCGGCTGGTGGGGGAGTTCTGGCGCTTCACCGGCCCTCGCGGGCTGGCCGCCCTGTTCCAGACGACCAGCCTGTGGCTGAACACCCTGCTGATCGGGGCGCTGCGCTCGACCGGCGACGCCGGCGTGTACGCGGCCGCCTCGCGCTACCTGACCGTGGCCGCCATGGCCGCCGTGGCCATCCGCCAGGTGCTCGCCCCCAAGCTGAGCGAGCTGCTGGCCCGCCGCAGCAGCCAGCGGGCGGCCGCCGTCTACCAGAGCACCACCGCCTGGATGGTCGCCATCAACTGGCCCATCTACCTGGTCCTGCTCACCTTCGGGCCGGCGCTGCTGGCGGTGTTCGGCCGCGACTTCGCCGGCGGCCAGGTGGTGCTGGTCGTGCTGGCCGCGGCCATGCTGGCCGCCACCGCCGTCGGGCCGGTCGACGTGGTCCTGCTGATGGGCGGGGGCAGCGCCTGGAACCTGGTCAACACCGTGGTCGCGCTCGGCGCCAACCTGGCCCTCAACGTCGCCCTCATCCCCCGCTGGGGGCTGGCCGGGGCGGCCGCCGCCTCGGCCGCCGGCACCCTGCTCAACAACCTGCTGCCGCTGGTCCAGGTGTGGCGGTCGATGGGCCTGCACCCCTTCGGGGCGGGGGTCGGGGTGGCCGCGGCCCTGTCGGCGGTCAGCTTCGGGCTGCTCGGCCTGGCCCTGCGGGCCCTGCTCGGCCCCACCGTGGTCGGGCTCGCGGTCTACGCGGTGGCCGGCAGCGGGCTGTACGCGGCCCTGCTGTGGCGCTTCCGGGACCGGCTCGACTGGCAGGCCCTGCGGGCCGTGCTGCGGCGGCCGCCCCGCCGGGGCC
>Ga0307278_10001363_pt1 | contig 12176 bp, 11 predicted proteins | sample ER_DNA_117_FD_194482 | JGI IMG/M metagenome (GOLD analysis project Ga0307278, IMG submission 194482) | Bulk soil microbial communities from the East River watershed near Crested Butte, Colorado, United States - ER_DNA_117 | ecosystem: Environmental > Terrestrial > Soil > Floodplain | place... | reverse complement strand
GAAGCCGGACAAGGCCAAGCCCGAGAAGCCTCCGAAGCAGAAGGATTCACCTCCACCGGCCGCGCAAGGCAGCACCCCGCCTTCACAATCGTCTTCAGAGCCGTCCGGTCACGGCAACGGCGGGGGCAACGGAAACGGGAACGGCAAGAAGTAACCGCGCCGCACGCCGTGGTCGCCGAGTTACTCGGCGACGAGCGCGGGAAGGGCGGCGTTGTCGCCGGACTGCTCGACGCCCATCGGGCGCCAGCGCGGCAGGCTCAACGAAACCGCAGTCGGTCCGCCCGGCCGGCTGCGAATGTCGAAGCGTCCGCCGAGCAGTCGGATGCGTTCGCTGCTTCCCACGAGCCCGAGGCGTCCTCTCTGGGCCCCGTCGAGCAGAGTGCGCGCCACATGGAAGCCGACGCCGTCGTCCTCGACTCGCGCTTCCACGCGACTCGTGCGAGCGGTGATGAAAATCCGGACCTGAGCTGCGTTTGCATGCTCGCGGACGTTCGTGAGTGCTTCCTGAACAACGCGGATGAGCGCGATCTTCTGGGAGACCGTCATACCAGTGAAGTCTCCCTGGACGCGCTGCTGCACCGGTACACCCGTGCGCTCGGTGAAGGCTGCCACCTCGTCGTCGATCACGCGTGGAAGCGGACGCCTCACGAGGCTGCCCGGCTCTAGTGAGTGCGCCAGTTCCCGGAGCACGCGGTCGAGCTCCCAGATCCGTGCCTCGAGGTCGTTGATCCGAGCGACGCCGAGGGCTTCGCTCTCCGCCGGCAGCAGCTCCGACAGCTGTCGCCGGACCAGGAACAGGTCAGCGCCGAATGCCGCGATGTGCTGGAGCGCTCCGTCGTGCAAGTCGAAAGCCAGGCGCCCTAGGCGTCGCTCGCTTGCGCTGACGAGCGCACGCTCCCGTGTCGCGCTCCGGTCGAGTACGAGTTCTCGCTCGACGACGGGGCTCATCGCGGCGGCGGCCTCCATGAGATAGATGCCCACAGTTTCGCGGCTTTCGAGAGGCGCGCGCGCCACGAGCGCGGCCCACGGTGTCTCCCACCGCTGCACCGGCACACCGAGGATCGTCCCTCGAGATCCGCTTTGTGCCGGAACGCCCTCGAGAGCTCGGGCGGCGACGACGCGGAACCTCCTCGTCTGTGTCGTCGCTCCATCCTCGACCAGGCAGACCGCGCGCCCGTCCTGGGCCTTCGTCCACAGCGAGATCTCCGTGATCGGCGCCAGCGCCAGTAGAAGCCTGAGCTGCGCCTGCAACGCCACCGCAGGAGGCAGGTCATGCAGTTGGGGGGCGCGAACCGCGCCGAGGAACAGCTGCAACGCGACTGAGTCGGCGGATAGCTCGAGCAGCCGCGCGAGCCGCGAGACGACCCGCTCAGCCTCGCCTCGATGCCAACGGCGCTCGATCGTGCACAGGACGAAGAGATCGCCCGCATACGCCATTGCGACTGCCGTCGACATCTCCCCACCGGCTCGAACGAGTTGATCGGCGCGCGCCCGGCAACGCGCGATCTCGGCCCGGAGGTTCCCGTCCTCGATCCTCGTCCCCAAGATGCTTGCTACCGCGTCGAGAGTCTCGTTGCGTGGCGTCGGGCAACTGACCGCGCGCACGTGGCCGAGCAGATCGTGTTCTAGAGATGCCTCGTCCGCAGCGGAGTTTCCCCCTCGTGCCAGATCCTTCCTCTGCTTCGGAGGCGAGACCGCAGTAACTTGCACTCGCCTTCCCCTCCCTCGTCCTGAAGTGTCGTTGAGTTGGTCGCAACAGACAATGGGCCGAGGGGCCTATCTTGCGTTCAACGTAGTGAACGCTCTGGCGTCTACAGGAACAACAAGACGGTGATCGCCCCGGCGGCAAGGAACGGGCCGAGCGGGATAGCGCGTTTCCGTGCCGACGAACCTTCTTTGAAAAGCATGATCGCGGCGTAGACCCCGGCCGCGAGCGTCCCGAGGAAGAGCGCGCCGACGACCGCATAGCCAAGGGCGGCGCCGATCAGGAGAGCCAGCTTCACGTCGCCCATACCCATCCCCGCCGGGTAGGCAAGGACGACTGCGAGGAAGAAGAGCCCTGCGCCGAAGCTGCTGACGAGCCACTCGACCCAATGGTGGGGGTAGAGCGCGAGGTGGGCTATCAGGACCGCGATCCAGGCAGGGACGACAATTCGGTTCGGGATGATTCGCCGCTCGAAGTCATGCCTGGAGATCACGACCAGCGTGCAGATCACGAAGATGACCACCGCCGTCTCGGCACGAACGCCGTACCGGATCGCCCCGAGCAACGAGAGAAACGCAGCGACAGCGATCATCGCTATCTGCGCGACGTCGGGACGACGTGTCTCGCTGGCGTCGCCGGCCACGATGCCGTCGCTCGTCAAAGGTACGCCCTTTCGCTCTCGGTGAGCGGAGCGGGGCGCGCGAGGGCGGCAGCCTCGATCTGCTCGACCAACGTCTCGATGGGTGTCCACTTTCTGACCGCCAGCAATCCCGGCCATGGCTCCGGCTCGTCGTCGTAGACAATGAGCACGCTTGGCGCCACCGGCAGCGCCTGCAGTGCAGCAACCTTGCGGGCCGCCATGGTCCGTGAGTCGTTGGTCTCGAGGAGGACGACGTCCGCCCGGTGCCTCTCGACGCTCTCGAGTGTCTTTCTCGGACTCGTCTCCTGGACGTCGTAGCCGCGTTGCGCCAGGAGAAACGAGGTCACCCTTAGGAACCTGCGGTCGCGCCCGGACACGAGGACGCGCAACGGCTGAAGTCGGCGGACGTTGTGTTCGCCCTCGGCGTTCGGAACCACGTTCACGCCGCCTCGGCCTTGTCGATGTGATCCCCGACCGTGATTCCGCGCTGTTCGGCTTCGCCTGCCGGCAGCTCGAGGACGGCGAAGGCGCGGCGACAGGAGCGCATGCGCCAGGGCCCGACCTTCGGTGCAACCTTCATCACCTTTCCGTTCTTTGCGAGGAACACGGCGTCGATCGGGAAGCGCATGAAAAACGTGTGGATCGAGGGCGCGGGCTGAATCAGGAGGCCTTCACCGGCGACCAGCTCGCGCTTTCCGAGGAGTCCCTTCATGCGTGGGAGCATTCGATCTGCTACGACGCAGCGCTCGCAGATCACCGAGCCGTCGCCCCGCGTCAACGCGACGACGCCTCGAGCGCTGTGCAAGTTCGACGAACTCGCCAACTCAGCAGGTGCTGATCTCAATGCGCGATGCCACCGATTGCCTGGACGAACGTGAAGATGGCCGGGCCGAGCAAGATGACGAACATGGCGGGGAAGATAAGCAGGACGAGTGGGAACAGGATCTTGATCGGGGCCTTCTGCGCCTTCTCCTGCGCGACCGCACGTCGCCGCCTCCGCATCTCCTGGGCGAGATCGCGCATGATCTGCCCGATCGAAACCCCAAGCGCCTCGCCCTGGACGATCGAACGGACGAATGAGCGCATCGAGGCGGTGTCGCAGCGAGCCAGCATGTTCAACATGGCCTCCTGAATCGACAGGCCCATGTTCTGCTCCTGAAGTGTCAGTTGGATCTCCTGGCCAAGCGGCGGGCCCACGCGACCCGATGCCATCTGCATCGCGCCGACGAACCCGAGACCGGCTTCAATGGTGACGACGAGCAGATCGATGAGCTCCGGAAGCTGGTAATCGATTTCGTTCAACCGCTGTTTTGCGCGCTCTCGGATCACTCGTGTGGGCAGCCACCAGCCGAGGAACCCGATGATCGCCGCCAGCAGGACCAACTGAACGGGCTTGACACCGACGGTGGCGCCCAGCCAGATCCACAGGAGCGGGAAGGCGATGCCGCAAAGGACGCGGTACCCGAGGAAGCGGCCGGGCGTGACGTTGTACATGCCCGCCGCAATGAGATCTCTCTTGACTTGTTGGTCCGACCGGCCCTTGGATCGACCGCCGACGGCGGAGCCGAGACTCGTCGCGACGTCGTCGAGCTTCTCGCGCAGGCCACCCGAGCTTTCTTCGCCATGGTCCCGTTTCGTGAAGCCGTACTCCTCGACGCGTCTAGGTACGCCGGCGGAGCGCATATGACCTCCGCGGGGCCAGATGGTCACGCGTGCCAGGCTTCCGATCGCGAGGCCAGTCAGGAGGATGCCGATGATTAGCAGGATGATCATCTGTCAGACCTTGATGTTCACGATCCGCTTGATGACAAAAGAGCCGCAGATGACCGAGATGCCGGACATGATCAGGACGACCCTGCCCCCGGTCGAGTCGTACATGACGCTCATGTAGCCCGGGTTGATGAGCGTGATGACCAGAAGAAGAAAGAGGGGGAGGGCTGTCAGGACCCACCTGGACATCCGACCCTGTGCGGTCAGGGTCTGCACCGTGCGCTGAAGCTCGAATCGCTCCCGGATCGTGTCTGTCACCTGGTCGAGCACTTCGGCGGTGTTGCCCCCAGTCTCCCGCTGGAGTGCTCCGACCAACGCGACCTGCTCGAGCTCTCGGCTCTTCATTCGTTCCACGACCACGCGCAGTGCGCTGTCGATCGGTACGCCCAGCTGCTCGTCTGCCACGACCCGCTGGAACTCCGACCGGGCGGGCTCCGGCGCGTCGTTCACCACGACCGAGAGAGCGCCGATGAAGCTGTGGCCGGCCCGAAGAGCAGAAGCGAGCACCTGGAGGTTGTCCGGAAGCTGTTCGGCGAAGAGCTTGCGCTGCCGCTCCAGTTGCTTCTTCAAGATGAACCGCACGCCGAACGGAATTCCAAGGGCGATGATGACCCCGAGGAGCAGTGAGCCGGTGACGAACTTGACCAACACCAGCGCAAGGAACGCACCGACCCCTGTCAGCACGATGATCTGCTCAGGGGGCATGCTGATCTTCGCGATCTCGTTCTCCCACCTGAACCGCTGCCACCAGCCACTTCCGCGGAGCATCGAGTCGGTGCCCTCGAGCATCTTCTCGGTGATGTGCGCCGTGGGCCTTCTCGAATCCCGGATGGCGGTCGGTACCGAGACGAATTCCGCCATCCGTCTGCGAACGGTTCCCTTGTTCGGGCTTGACGTGAGCAGATAGGCGCCCAAGCCGATCAGCCCTGCGACCAGGAGCCCCACCATGCTCATCGTCACCGCAGACTTCGAGATGCGGATGAACTTCGACGGCTTGTACGGAGGAGTGGCCCCCTTGGTCGCGACTGGCAACGGGGGCGTGCGGTATTCCGTCGTGGCAACGGTGTTCAAACCGTCGACGCGCACCGTCACTCTGATGTGCTTGTCCGGGCCGGCCAGAGAGGCGTAGCGCAACAGGTACTCGCTGGCGAGGCTCGAACCGAGTTGACGGTAGATCTTCTGCAGCTGGCCGATCGACGTCGTCTCGATGTAGAGGCCTCCCGTGTCACGCGCGAGCTTCTTCAGCGCCTGAAGCTTCGAGAGCCGCGAACGAAGTCCGACTGCAAAGATCCGGACGTGCGCTGAGCGTGCCGCCGCGGCTGCACCTTCCAGAGTCTGGTGCTTTCCGCTGTCCCCAGGGGCACGGTGCTCCTGGCCGTCGGAGAGGAGGATCAACGTACCTGCTTTGATCTGCGCGTCTCGGAGGAGTTTCAGCGAGTGGCTGACCGCGTCGTAGATGTGTGTGCCGAACAGAAAGACCGGCTGTTTGGCCAGGGCTAGGTCGATCTTCGCCTGGTCGGTTGTAAACGGAAGCGCGACCGTCGGCACCACGTTGTACGTCACAACGGCGAGCTGCTCCTCCCCTTTTCGCTGTGCCGCGAAGGCTCGTGCTGCCAAAAACGCTGCCTCCTCGGGCTTACCTTCCATGCTCGTGCTCGCGTCGATCGCGAGGACGACCCCGAATTGTTGAGACGTGCTTTCACTCACTGGCGTGACGATGAGATCGCTTACGGCTGTGCCGTTCTCGAAAGCCTGAACCGCGCCGGGCTTCAACTTCATCCCATGCGGAAGACTCAGGATGTAGGACCGGCTGGGGAAGCCCGACCCGGCGGCCTCGGTGAGCCGGGCACGTTCGCCGGCTCCCATCGCCGTAAGCGTTGCAGCGAGGCCGACCAGCGCGACGAGCCCCGTGACGAGAAGACGCCGCCTCATTGCAGTGCGGCTCTCGTCGTTGCCAGCTCGGGAAGATCCGGGTTCCGGACTGCGAACAGTTCGTTCGGCATGCTGACCCCACGCTTCTCGAACTTGTAGAGGAAGGTCGGCCGCAGGCCTGTCGTTTCGAGCTTCCCGATCACGGTTCGATCAGCCTGAACCCGCTCGAGCTTGAAAGCGAAGATCTCCTGCAGCGTGATCACCTCCGACTCCATCCGCTGCACCTCGGTGATCGCGGTCACGCGGCGACCTCCGTCCTCCATGCGCTCGAGATGGACGATCAGATCGAGGGCGGAGGCGACCTGCTGTCGAATCGCGCGTAGCGGGAGGTCGTAGCCGGCCATCAGCACCATGGTTTCGATGCGGGCCAGCGCGTCACGAGGCGCGTTCGCATGGACCGTGGTCAGCGATCCATCGTGGCCCGTATTCATCGCCTGGAGCATGTCCAGCGCCTCTGGGCCGCGGACCTCGCCGACGATGATCCGGTCGGGTCGCATGCGCAGAGCATTGCGCACGAGATCGCGAATCGAGATCTCTCCCATCCCCTCGATGTTCTTCGGCCGTCCCTCCAGGCGAAGAACGTGCGCCTGCTTCAGCTGGAGCTCCGCCGCGTCCTCGATCGTGACGATGCGCTCCGAGTCGGGGACGGCTTGCGACAACGCGTTCAGCAGCGTGGTCTTACCGGTACCCGTACCGCCCGAGATGAGGATGTTGAGCTCCGCCATGATGCAGCGCTGGAGAAAGTCAACGGTCTCCTCTGAGAGCGTCCCGAGCCGGATCATCTCGCGAAGGTCGAGTCGCTTGTTGGCGAACTTTCGGATCGTGATGAGTGGCCCGCTCAGCGAGAGCGGCGGAATGACGGCGTTGACGCGGCTCCCGTCAGGCAGCCGTGCATCGACCATCGGAGAGGACTCGTCGATGCGTCGCCCGACCTGCGCGACCATCTTGTTGATGATGCGGCGCAGGTGCGAGTCGTCGTTGAACCGGACAGTCGTCTGGTAAAGACGGCCTTGCCGCTCAACCCAGATGTCGAAGGGCCCGTTCACCATGATCTCCGTCACGCTGTCGTCGGCCAGGAGACGCTCGATCGGCCCGTGGCCGAGGATGTCGTCCGAGATCTCTGCGACGAGCCGGTCGCGATCGTCCTTCGAGATCCCGGCCTCCGTGGCGAGCTGGACACGGATATCGTCGTTGACCCGGTCGCGCAATGCGAACGGGTCCATGGTGGTGCTGAAGAGCTGAGGACCCAGCTCGCCGATGACCGCGAGGTGAATTCGGTTCTTGACCTCGGCAAACGGATCTGGCCCCGACGATGCGGCAACCGGCCGATTCGTGGAAAGGCGTTCGTGAAGCTCCATCATGACCTCCAGGCGAAGCGGCGCTTGTTCCCGCGCTCGCTGATTACGGGCTCGGGCGCCGGCGCCGACGCCGACTGTTCTTGTTCTTGCTCCACGTAGCTCTCTGCAAGCTTCTGAAATGCTCGGGCAGCTTCGGAGCGGTCGTCCCTCATCACGATCGGAACGCCGTCGTTGATAGAGATCGGAATCTGACGGTCGCTCGGGACCAACACATCGGGCGAGCGGCCAATGATCGCGTCGACGTCTTCGTGAGTGATACCGACGCGCGTGTCCGAGCGGTTCAAGACGAGAGAGATCTGGTCGGAGTTGTAGCCCATCAGCTCCAGCGTCTCCAACCCGAGTTTCGTGTTCTTGAGTGAGAGCGAATCGAGCATCCCGACGATGCAGACGCTTGAAGATGCGTCGATCGCCGCGATCACTTCCGGCGTGAAGCCCGGCGGAGTGTCGACAACGACGTAGTCGGACATCGACCGCAGCGTCGTGAACACGTCGCGGAGAAAATCGACGGTCACGGTGCTTGCCTGGTCGGGCCGGGTCGGCGCGAGAAGCACCTTGAGACCCGACGTGTGTCTGGTGAGGTAGGCGTCGATCTTGTCCTCGTCCAGCGATCCGCCAGATCGAGCGAGGTCGTAGATGGTCTTGTCCGGCCGCAGCCCGAGCGCCAGCCCGATGTCGCCGAACTGCAAGTCCAGATCCACGACGACCGCCCGGCTGCCCGAGAGGGCGAGCGAGACTCCGAGATTCGTCGACACGAGCGTCTTGCCGGTGCCGCCCTTGGGACCCAGCACGCAGACCATGGGTGCCAGCGCGATCCCGCTGGCCACCGCAGCTCCGCGCCGACGCGCAACGGCCTTTTCGAGCGCGAAGGCGATGCGCTCGGGCGGTTCCGGGAGCGTCAGGATGTCGTCGGCGCCCGATTCGAAGACCCGGCGCACGAAGCCGTTGGGTGATCCCGTCGTGAGGACCACGACCGGCCGATCGGATTGCTGCTTCACGGCGCTGTCGATGAAGTACAGCGCGCGGTCGGAATAGCCCTCACACGCCACGATGAGGAGGTCGGGAGCTGTTTCTTGCAACGTACGCCAGCTCTCGTCGAGACCATTGATGATCCCAACGACCTCGACATCGCTACCGTCCGGAAGCATCGCTTGTATCGACTGGCTGTCTACGCCTTCGTCGAGCGCGACGAGCGCGTGAATGCGAGCCGCCATTGTCAGCGAACCGGCTTCAGGCCGAGTAGCAGGCTTTGCGCGCTGATGTACCCAGGGATCACGGTCTTGGCACCGCTGGCCGGTCGCAGAACGAACCAGAGCTTGCCGTTGTCCGAGGCAAAGGCAAGGACGGCTGCCTGCCGGCCGGTTGCCTTCAACGTATAGAGCCCTGATCCGGCACCGACAGGTGCCCGCAGGACCGTGATGTCATCCATCAGCAGCTTGATGATCGGTTGGGTTCCACCGGAGCCCAACCTGTTCACGCCGACGAAGATGTCGATGTGATCGCCCGCTCCGATCTGCCCGACCATCCCATGCTCGGCGTCGATCTGGACCGCGATCGCGCGATCCGAGCCGGAGATCTTGGTCTGCAGGGTGCCGGGAGGCGCGAACGCGAAGTAGGCTGCAGTGAGCTGCTGGCCGGGATAGATGTCCGTCACCGCGACCCGCCCCGAAAGTGCTGCCGGGTCGCTGAGAGCGCCGACCTGGAGCTGACCCTTCGGCACCGATGCCACCTGGAACTGGCTGCTGGTCCCGATGATGTCCCCCGGCGTCCCCTTTTGGATCAGGTTCTTGGCGACGAGCACGCTGACTGGTGCCGAAGCGCTGTTGACGCTGTTGCGATATTGGTGCAGGTAGGCGAGCAGGATGATCCCCGCGAGAACGGCCGCAGCCGCGCCAACGAGAAGCGAACCTCGCCTGGTCGTGAACATATTTTGGGCGATTTCAACCACGAGCTTTTTCCTCCTTACTTAGTCATCACGATCACGCAGGCATTGATGCTGCTTGGATCACAAGGCAGGCTTCCGTCTCCGCCAAGCTTGTTGAGGTAGAAGATGAAATGGCCCACGATCAGGCCTGTGTCGTTGTTCGGCACCGGGTCGTCGCCGTGGCCCTGGCAGGGATTGTCGAAGCCGCCGCCCTGGCCGTACCAGCCGGTGACGTAGAAGTGTCCGAATCCTGTGACGGGTACGGAACCAGAGGTTCCGTTCACGTGGGAGAACGCACCGTAGGTGGTCAGGTACGCATCCAAAACCCTGCGATCCCCTACGGGGAACCCGTAGGTCCCATCGTGGTTGGGGTCGGTTGGGTCGAAATTCTGCCAGTTGTTGTGGCCGTTTTCACCCAATGCCGGGCAAGTCCTGGCCTTGTCGTCGAGCAGGATTCGTTGGTTCAGGCCTGCGGGAACGTCATTTGGCTGCCTCCCCGTGTTGACCGCCACACAAGGCCAGGGCTGAGCGGAGGCCCAGAGCGCGCTCGTCCCGAGGTTCGAGCAATCGGGTGTTCCGGTATTTGGGATGTAGGTCGGTCGGCAGCCTTGCGCGAACTCGGTCTTCAGGTTCGTGTAGCGGTCATCGCAATCGAGTGACTGTCCCGTCTGTGTCTTGACCCTGAGCATCACGAGCGGATCGGCGACACTCGTAGCGTTCCGAAGGATGCCGGCGATTCCGATCGCGACGCCGAACGTATGCGTGCTGTCGACCGGGAAAGACTGAAGATCCGACTGCGCGCACGTCGGGTCCGTGTCGCACTTGTAGACCTTCACGATCTTGATCGGGCCTGAGCGGAACCCCGTGTCGCTGTCCCTGGCGCTATAGGCGCGCTGGATCGTCACACCGTTCTCGAAATTGCCCTTGCACTTGTTGCCGCCGCCGACCTTGCAGACGGTGGCCCTTTTGTCGGTGCAGGGCATGAAGTCGATGCAGCCGCTGATTTCTTCCCAGTCCATCTTGATGTTGTTCGGGCCGGAGCCGGCTGGTAGCGACAGTTGGGCGTGCCAGCAGGTGCCAACGCCCGTTTGGTTGAGGTTGTCGCATTCCGGCGCATTCGAGGAGAACAGCTGCGCGCCATTTGCATGGATGATCACGTTTGCATTCGGAAGGTCTCCCTTGTCGATCCGCGCGTAGATGTCGTACACGCAACTTGCCGTGTTGTTCGAGAAGTACGCGCTGTTCGAGCAGCCTCCGGCGAGCAGCTCGACCGTGCGAAGCTGCGGATGGGCCGGCTGCGCGCCGCCCGGGTTGGGGTCGAAACCTCGGATGTATGAGAGCCCTTGCACCGGCGGGTCGGCGCTCGCGTCGTAGCAATCGGTGAGTTGTTGCTGGCAGATCTGAGTGAGAGTCCCGGCAAGCGAGAAGGATGCAGCCGGCCTGCCGCTGAGTGCGATGACGACGCCGGTGTGCGTCGCGACCTGCACGGTCGCGTGAGCTCCCGGCGCGCTCGCGTACATCTGGAGCGATCCGGACACGCCGACGTCACCGAGCGGCACGGTGCCCAAGACGGCGCCGGTCGCTTCATTGATGAAGATCGCGCCTGCCGCGGTCGGCTTCGGGTTCGGGACCGCGATCGGCAGCGTGGCATTCGACGAGCCCTGCTGTAGGACCGCCACGCGGGCGTGTGCATTGATCTTCGCGACGATCCCGCCGAAACCCATGAACCACGGTAGGTCCGTCTCGGTCGCCTTGATGTCGATGTACTTCTTGCTGCAGGGAGATCCGTCGCTGTTGTCTCCAGCCCCCGCGTCCCCGAAGTACCCGGTGGAATTGATCAAGATGTGCATCTTGGAGGCAGGAGTTCCGCCGACCTGCTCGTTGTACAAGGCGAGCGCGCCGCTCGCGTCAGGCCCGGCGTACTTGTGTGCCTGAGACGCCAGCAAGGTGTCTGAGCAGTTCTGGAGCGAGAAAGACCCGGCGGCTGCCAACGCGGCTGCGTCCGCCTGTAGCTGGAGATGTCGTTTGTGCACCTTCCAATTGGCTACGTCCAGCACGAGTGCGACTGCGAGCACGAGCACCAGAAGGGAGACGGCGACGATCGTCAGCGTTGCGCCGCGCTCGTCCGACACTGCGATTCTTCTGGGCAACGTCATGTCGCCGGATAGCAGGTCGTCATTCCGGCTGCGGTGTCCGTGGCCCGGCGTTCGAGCCGCATCGTCGCCTTGCCCACGATGGGCGTTGCTGCGAACGGGATCGTCTTGACGAGATAGTTGAGCCAGTGGTAGGTCGTCGCAACTGTCACCTGGACGGGATCACCCACTAGTCCGTGTGTAGTGGTCGCCGGGTTCGTGGGATAGGAGATGCACACGCGGGCCGCACCTTGTGCGCCTGCGTATGGAGTGACCGCGCGCCCGGTCTTCAGCTCAGGGATGCTGGTATCGCCCTGGATCTGCCGAGCGATACAAACGTTCGGGTTGGCAGCGCAGGTCGCGTCGGTCGGGTCTGCGAGGTAGCCCACGGCTGCGAGACGAGCGCCCTCATTTGCAAGATGGGTCTCGTCGATCCACTCGTTGAACATCTTGCCGAAGTCGAGCATCCCCATGATCAGGACGAGCAAGAGCGGAAGGACCAGCGCCAACTCTGCGAGCGCAGCGCCGCGGCTGTCCTTCATAAACATCTGACCTGAGTTGATCATCGCTCCTCTTGCCTTACGGGTTGCTCACGGACGACATCTGAGAACTGACGCGGTGGAGAAGGAGGGAAATGTCTGCGCCGAGCGCCTTGAGGGCGGCGATCGTCACGATTGCGATCAGGGCCAGCACCAGCGCGTACTCGACGAGCGCCTGA
>Ga0307278_10001362_pt1 | contig 12176 bp, 11 predicted proteins | sample ER_DNA_117_FD_194482 | JGI IMG/M metagenome (GOLD analysis project Ga0307278, IMG submission 194482) | Bulk soil microbial communities from the East River watershed near Crested Butte, Colorado, United States - ER_DNA_117 | ecosystem: Environmental > Terrestrial > Soil > Floodplain | place... | reverse complement strand
CGGCCCCTGGGGCTCCGCCACCGCTTACCACCTGGCTCGACATGGCGTCGACGTCGTGCTGGCCGAGCGCTCGGCGTTCCCTCGGGAGAAGGTGTGCGGCGACGGCCTGACACCCCGAGGGGTCAAGGCCATCGAGACGATGGGGATCGATCCACACGACCCTGGCTTCGAGCGGGTCGACGGCCTTCGCATCCGGTCCCGCAAGGTCACGATGGAGCTCCCGTGGCCTCGACTCTCGGCCTTTCCCGACTACGGGCTGGTCCGAACTCGGCTGGACTTCGACGAGCTCTTGGCGCGCAGGGCGGAGAAGGCCGGGGCCACGCTGCTCGAGCGCACTGAGGCCGTGTCGCCCATGTTCGACGACGGCTGGGTGGCGGGCGCGACGACCCGAAATCTGGATGACGAGGGGGCCGAGCCGGTGGAGGTCCGGGCTCGATTCGTGGTGGCCGCCGACGGCGCGGCCTCCCGATTCGCCGCAACGGCGGGTGTGCGAAGGGATCCCTCCCGGCCGCTCGGCATCGCTGCCCGCCGCTACTACCGCATCGACCGCCGCCCGGGACCGTGGCTCGAGGTGTGGTTCGACCTGTGGGACGGCGACGCCCTGATGCCCGGGTACGGCTGGCTGTTCCCCCTGTCCGACGGAAGGGTGAACGTGGGGGCCGGCCTGCTGAACACGTTCGAGAACTTCCAGAACGTCTCGGCCCAGCGGGTGTTCGATTCCTTCGCCCGGATGCTTCCCGAGGACTGGAACGTCCGTGAAGAGACCGCCGAGGGCCGCGTTCTCTCGGGTCCCATCCCCATGGGCCTGAACCGGACCCCCCAGGCCGTCCCTGGCATGGTGGTGGTTGGTGACGCCGCCGGTGCGGTGAACCCTTTCAACGGCGAGGGCATCGCCTATGCCATCGAGTCCGGGGAGATCGCCGCCGAGCTGATCCACGATGCGCTGGTCTCGAACCGTCCCGGCATCGCGCACATGTACCCGACAGTCCTGCGGGAGAGGTACGGACGCTACTTCCACGTGGGACGGAACTTCGTCCGTCTCATCGGGAACCCCCGGGTCATGGGGGCGTTCACCGAGTACGGGCTTCCCCAGGAGTGGCTGATGCGCTTCGCGCTGCGCTTCATGGGCAACCTCACCGACGGCCGAGAGGGCGATGTCCAGGACAGATTGATGGACGCCATGGTGCGCCTCGCGCGGGCGTCGTAGGGAAGGGACGGGGATGCTCTCCGACTACCTGCCGATCGCAGTCCTTGCGGCGCTCGCGATCGTGTTCGGCGTGGCCTCGCTCGGCGTCTCCGCGCTCCTTCGGCCGCACCGCCCGACGCGGGCCAAGCTGGCACCGTACGAGTGCGGGATCGAGCCTGCGCGGCTGCCGGCCGGTGAACGGTTCCCCGTGAAGTTCTACGTCGTGGCCATGCTGTTCATCATCTTCGACATCGAGACCATCTTCCTGTTCCCGTGGGCCGTGGGCTTCCGTCGGCTCGGCCTGTTCGGCCTGGCCGAGATGGCCGTCTTCATCGGGCTCGTATTCGTCGCGTACGTCTACGTGTGGAAGCGGGGCGGCCTGGACTGGCGGGAGCCGGCGCCGCGCGGCGCCGCCGCCGCTGCGCCGCCCCCGGCCCCCGACCCCGAGGCCCGGGAGGTGGTTCGTGCCGGTTGAGCGGCTCGAGGGCCTCCACACGGGCCGGGGCCAGGCCGGCCAGGAGGACGACGAGGACGAGGTTCGCCGGGGCATCCTGCTGACCACCATGGACAGGGCCGTCCGGTGGGCCCGCAAGCAATCGATGTGGCCGCTGACGTTCGGCCTGGCCTGCTGTGCCATCGAGTTGATCGCCACGGGTGCCGGCGATTACGACCTGTCGCGGTGGGGCATGGAGCTGTTCCGGGCATCCCCCCGCCAGGCCGACCTCATGATCGTGGCCGGCCGGGTGTCGCAGAAGATGGCGCCGGTTCTCCGGACGATCTACGACCAGATGCCCGAGCCGAAGTGGGTGATCTCCATGGGCGTGTGCGCCTCTGCCGGCGGGATGTTCACCAACTACGCCGTGGTGCAGGGCGTCGACACGATCGTCCCGGTCGACATCTACGTCCCGGGATGTCCTCCGAAGCCCGAGATGCTGATGTACGGGATCCTCCGGCTCCACGAGAAGGTGCGGACGGAGGGTCACTTCAAGTGAGGGCAGGGTGAGGGCCGAGGAGCTCGCGGGACTGGTCCGCCCCCGGTACCCGGACGTCGTGGTGGCGCGGGGAGAGGCCGCGGTCGTGATCGACCGTTCCGACCTCCACGATGCGCTCGCCTTCCTCCGTGAGGACCCGATGCTGTCGCTCGATTCGCTTTCGGGCGTGACCGCGACGGACTGGCCGGGCCGAACCCCGCGCTATTGGTTGGCCTACGACCTGTATTCCATTGCCCACAAGCATCGCCTTCGGCTGAAGGTCGGTCTGATGGATGACGACCCGCACGTGCCCTCGGTCGTGGTGATGTATCCCACGGCGAACTGGCACGAGCGGGAGACATTCGACTTCTACGGGATCGTCTTCGACGGCCACCCCGACCTGCGGCGGATCCTCATGCCCGACGGGTGGGAGGGCCATCCGCTCCGCAAGACCGAAGACCTCGGCGGGGTGAACACGCGGTACCGGGGCGCGTTCATCCCGCCGGTGGACCGGAGGACGATGTGAGCGCCGCCGCACCGAGGCCCTCGGTCGATCCGGCGGTGCCCGCTCCTCCGGGAGGGTTCCGGGAGGAGACCATGATCGTCAACATGGGGCCCCAGCACCCCTCGACTCACGGGGTGCTCCGGCTCCTGCTCGAGCTGGACGGTGAGACCGTCGTCTCCTGCCGCCCGATTATCGGCTACCTGCACACGGGCATCGAGAAGAACTGCGAGTACCGCACGTGGCAGCAGGGCGTCACGTTTGTGACCAGGGCCGACTACCTCTCTCCGTTCTTCAACGAGCTCGGGTACTGCCTGGCGGTGGAGCGCCTGCTCGGCATCGAGGCGCCGCCCCGGGCCCAGGTCATCAGGGTGATGTTCTGCGAGATGAACCGTATCGCGTCGCATCTGGTATGGCTGGGTACCAGCGGTCTCGAGCTCGGGGCGGTCTCCGTGGTGCTGTACGCCTTCCGTGAACGGGAGATGCTCCTCGACATCTTCGAGATCGCCACCGGCCTTCGGATGAACCACGCGTACTTCCGCATCGGGGGCGTGGTTATGGACGTCCCCCCTGAGGGAGAGCGCAAGGCCCGGGAGTTCCTCGAGGTGATGCCCGGACGGATCGGCGAGTACGAGGATCTGCTGGCCGAGAACCCCATCTGGATCGAGCGCAACCGAGGGGTCGGCGTCCTCTCGGCCGCCGACGCCCTGGCTCTGGCCGTCACCGGCCCGGTGCTCCGCTCCGCGGGCGTGGCCCGGGACGTCCGAAGGGACGAACCCTATTCCGGCTATGAGACCTACGACTTCGACGTCGTCACCCGGGCCGGCGCCGACTGCTTCGCCCGGTTCGAGGTCCGGATCGAGGAGATGAAGCAGTCGCTTCGCATCATCGGGCAGTGCCTCGATCGCCTGCAGGAACCCGGCCCGGTGATGGTCGAGGACCCCAAGGTCCGGTGGCCGGCTCAGCTCGAGGTCGGTCCGGACGGCATCGGGAACTCCGAGGCCTACGTGAAGCACATCATGGAAGAGTCGATGGAGGCCCTGATCCATCACTTCAAGATGGTCACCGAGGGCATCGCCGTCCCACCCGGCGAGGTGTACGTGCCGGTGGAATCCCCCCGAGGGGAGCTGGGCTACTCCGTCGTCTCCGACGGAGACCACCGGCCGTACCGCGTGCGGATCCGGGACCCCTCGTTCGTCAACCTCCAGGCCGTGCCGTCGATGGTGGAGGGCGGCCTGGTGGCCGACGTGATCGCCGCCATCGCCAGCGTCGACCCGGTCATGGGTGGGGTGGACCGCTGATGCCGGTGCTCTCGCCCGAGCTCCGGGCGGATGCCGAGAGGATCCTGGCCAGGTATCCGAAGGGCCGGGAGCGCTCGGCCGTCATGCCGCTCCTGTACCTGGTGCAGTCGGCCGAGGGCCGCGTGACCCGCGAAGGCCTGAAGGAGGTTGCCGACCTCCTGGGGCTGAAGACGGCTGAGGTGGAGGCCGTGGCGAGCTTCTACACCATGCTGCGGATCCGGCCCACGGGACGATACCTCGTCTCGGTGTGCACGAACCTCGCCTGCGCCCTGCGTGGGTCGACGGAGGTGTACGCGAGGGCCCGCGAGGTATTGGGCCCCGGGTCCGAGGACATGACCGAGGACGGGGCGTTCTCCCTGCACGAGGAGGAGTGCCTGGGGGCATGCGACGCCGCGCCGGTCGTGCAGATCAACTTCGCGAACTACGACCGGACGACGCCCGACGGCATCGATGCGCTGATCGACGCTCTGCGCCGGGGTGAGCCGCCGCCGCCATCTCGCGGGACCTTCCCAGGAGAGTTCACGAAGGCCTCGCGGATCCTGGCCGGCCTGGAGCCCGAGGCGGGTCGATGAGCGAGGAACTCCGGATCCTCACGGCGTGGTGGGGCGAGCCGGAGACGGTCTGGATGACCAGGTACCTCCAGACCGGGGGATACAAGGGGTTGCGGAAGGCGCTCAAGATGACGCCGCAGGAGGTCATCGACGAGGTGAAGGCGTCCGGCCTCCGGGGGCGAGGGGGCGCGGGCTTCCCCACCGGCGTGAAGTGGTCGTTCGTACCCCAGGACACCGGAAAGCCGACCTATCTCGTGGCCAACTTCGACGAGTCCGAGCCCGGGACGTACAACAACCGCGAGCTGGTGGAGCGCGATCCTCACCAGTTCCTCGAGGGCGTGATCATCGCGTCGTACGCCGTGCAGTGCCACACCGCATTCATCTACACGCGCGGGGAGTTCCTGTTCCCGGGTCAGGTCCTGGAGCGGGCCATCGCCGAGGCCTACGACGAGGGATTCCTGGGCAAGGACATCCTCCAGAGCGGCTATCAGCTCGATGTGGTGCTGCACAAGGGAGCCGGGGCCTACATCTGCGGCGAGGAGACCGCCCTCCTGTCCTCGCTCGAGGGCTACCGGGGCCAGCCCAGGCTGCGCCCGCCGTTCCCAGCGGTCGAGGGCCTGTACGCCAGCCCCACCGCCATCAACAACGTCGAGACCCTATGCAACGTGCCGCACATCCTGATGAACGGGGCGAAGTGGTTCGTGGGCATCGGCACCGAGAAGTCGCCCGGGACCAAGATCTTCTCCGTCTCCGGGAAGGTGAACCTCCCGGGCAACTTCGAGGCCCCCATGGGGACGCCGGCCCGCGTGGTCATCGAGGAGATGGCCGGCGGCGTCCTCGATGGCAAGCGCCTGAAGGCGTGGACGCCCGGGGGCTCCTCCACCCCGTTCCTCACGGAGGAGCACCTGGACGTGGGGCTGGACTTCGAGTCGATCGCCGAAGCGGGGTCGTTGCTCGGGACCGGGGCGCTCATGGTGACCGACGAGCGGGACTGCATGGTCCGGGTCTGCCACCGGTTGCTCCAGTTCTACGCGCACGAGTCGTGCGGCAAGTGCACGCCGTGCCGGGAGGGTACGTGGTGGGTCACCCGCATGCTGGCCAGGGTCGAGGAGGGATTCGGGCGGCAGGAGGACCTTCCGCTCCTCGGCGAGATCGGCGACAACATCCTGTTCAAGGCGTTCTGCGCCCTGGCAGACGGCGCGGTCTCACCGATCACCTCGACGCTCAAGTACTTCCGCGACGAGTACGAGGAGCACGTCCGGCTGGGCCGGTGCCCGTTCACCGAGCCCCGCGCCCGACGGCTCCGGCCGGTCGGCGAGGCGCCGCACGAGCCATCCGAGCCCGAACATGCCGCCATCCCGCTGTCGGAGATCCTGCGGTGAGCCCCTCCGAGCCGGCCGAGGCGGTCACGCTGACGATCGACAGCAAGGTGGTGACCGTCCCTCCGGGCACGCTCATCATCCGAGCCGCCGAGCAACTGGGGATCGAGATCCCGAGGTTCTGCGACCACCCCTTGCTCGAGCCGATCGGCGCGTGCCGGCAGTGCTACGTGGAGGTCGAGGGCCAGCGCAAGCTGTTCACCTCCTGCACCACAACGGTCGCGCCGGGCATGGCCGTCCATTCCCAGAGCACTTCGGAGGAGGCCCACACGGCCCAGGTGGCCAACCTGGAGTTCCTGCTGCTCAATCACCCGCTCGACTGTCCAATCTGCGACCGGGGCGGCGAGTGCCCGCTCCAGGACCAGGCCCTGGAGTTCGGTCCGGGCGAGAGCCGCTACCGCGAGCCCAAGCGCGTGTTCGCCAAACCGCTCCCGCTGTCGCCGCTCGTCGCACTCGACCGCGAGCGCTGCGTGCTCTGCGCGCGGTGCACCCGGTTCTGCGATCAGATCTCCGGCGACCGATTCATTGAGCTGTTCGCCCGAGGCGCCGGCGAGCAGGTGGCGATCGCCGCGGGGGAGGACTTCCGTTCGCCCTTCTCGGGGAACACCATCCAGATCTGCCCGGTCGGCGCGCTCACCGCGACGCCGTATCGGTTCGTGGCTCGTCCGTTCGACCTTTCGACCGTCGACACCGTGTGCTCGCACTGCTCGGCGGGCTGCAACGTTCGGCTGGACATGCGTCGCGGCGAGATCGTGCGGGTGCTGGCCCGGGACAACCTCGACGTGAACGACGCCTGGACGTGCGACAAGGGCCGGTTCGCGTTCCGGTTCGCCGACGGAGGCGACCGTCTGACCACCCCGCTGATCCGCGAGCGGGGCCTTGAGCCCGCCTCGTTCGCCGAGGTGCTCGGCAGGCTGGCGGAATGGTCGAGGGGTCGTCGCGTCGCGTTCCTCACCGGCGGCCGGTTGATGGACGAGGACTATTACGCGCTCTCGAAGCTCGCCCGCACGGTGTTCGGCACGAACGACCTCGACCACCGTCGGCACTTCCACGGCGGGATGGCCGAGGAGACGGAAGCGGCCGGGGCGATGCGCGTCACGTACCGGGACGTCGAACGGGCCGAGGCCATCTTGCTCGTGGATCTCGACGCGGAGCAGGAGGTCCCCATCCTGCACCTGCGGGTCCGCAAGGCCGCGGCCCGTGGGGCCGGCGTGTTCGTCATCCACCCCCGAAGGACCCGGCTGTGGGACGTGGCCGAACACGTGGCCTGCCGTCCGGGTCAGGAAGCATCGGTCCTGGAGGAGGTCCTGGAGGGGAGCGACCGGGGCTCGCCCCTCGCTCGGGTACGAGCCGCGCTGAGCAAGGCGGGAAGGTCGGCGGTGGTGCTGGCTGGCGCCGGGCTGGCCGAGCACCCCCTGGGGCCCGACCTGGCCCTTCGGCTGGCCGGGAAGTTCGGCGCCCGCTTCGCCATGGTCCCGCGTCGGGCGGGCGACCGTGGCGCGCTCCGAACCGGCGTGCACCCCGCCCTCCTTCCAGGTGGGCGGCGGCTCGCCGTGAACGCCGAGCGGGCCGAGGTCGAGGCGGTGTGGGGCCCGCTCCCGAACCCCAACGCCGGACGCAATGCCCGCCAGATCCTGGAGGCCTGCGCCGGCAGACAGCTGGACGTGCTGGTCATGGTGGGGGTCGATCCGTTGCGGGACTTCCCCGACGCCGCCCTGGCGCTGCGGGCGTTGGACAACGTCCCGTACAAGGTGATCCAGGCCCTCGACCTCGGGAACCTCGCACCGTTCGCCGACGCCGCGCTTCCGGCCGCCGCCTCGATGGAGAAGGACGGCCACCTCACCGACTGGGAGGGGCGGGCCCAGCGGATCCGTCCCATCCGTCCACCGGCCGGTCTGTCCCGCCCGGACTGGGAGATCTTCGCCACTCTCGCCCTGGCCATGGGGGGCGACCTGGGGTTCGAGACGCTCGACCGCCTTCGCCAGGAGATGGCCGGGCTCCTCGAACCCAGGGAACCCGCCGAGCGATCCACCGCGTGGGTGGACACGGACCGGCCCCAGTGGCTCGACGACCTGACGCTGTTCACCTACCCGCTCTTGGTGGACGAGGGACGTCTGTCCCAGGGGGCCTCAGAGCTCAAGGCCGCGCTGGAGGAGGAGCCGTTCCTCGAGGTCCATCCGGACGACGCCGAGAAACACAAGGTCCTGGATGGGGGCCTCGCCCGCGTCCGGACGGACGCGGGCGAGGCCGTCCTGCCGGTGCGCGTCAGCGAGCACGTCGCCCAGGGCGCGATGTTCGTCCCGTTCAACCAGCCCGGCCTTGCCGCGAATACGCTCCTTTCGGGGCGGTTCACGGCGGCCGCCACGGTTGAGCCCGCCGATCCGGGGGCCGGAGCCTGAGATGGATTGGCTGGACTGGATCTTGCTGGTGGTCCGGGTGGTCGTGGTGTTCTTCGCCCTGCTCATCACCGTGATGCTCCTGATCTGGCTGGAGCGCAAGGTCGCGGCCGACATGCAGACCCGCATGGGACCCATGCGAGCAGGGCCGCGCGGCGTGCTGATCACCCTGGCCGACGGGATCAAGCTGTTCTTCAAGGAGGGGATCACGCCGACCCTGGCCGACCGGCCGGTGTACCTCCTGGCCCCGGTGATCGCCATGATCCCGGCCTTCCTGGCCTTCGCGGTGATCCCGTTCGGGACCGGCGTCACGCTCTTCGGCCGCCGCGTCCCGTTCCAGATCGCCGACCCGGACGTGGGCATCCTGTGGGTCCTGGCGATGGGCTCGTTGATGGTCTACGGGATCGTCCTGGCCGGCTGGTCCAGCGGCTCGAACTACCCGCTGCTCGGCTCGATCCGCTCGACGGCCCAGATGATCTCCTACGAGGTGGGCATGGGACTGGCCCTGGTCGCGGTCCTCCTGTACTCGGGCTCGTTGCAGATGTCGGAGATCGTGGCCAGCCAGGACCGGGTGTGGAACGTGATCCCCCAGTTCCCCGCATTCGCCATCTATCTCATCGCCGGCCTGGCCGAGACCAATCGCCCGCCATTCGACCTGCCGGAGGCGGAGACCGAGCTCGTCGCGGGGTACTTCACCGAGTACTCGGGGATCAAGTTCGCCATGTTCTACCTGGGCGAGTACGTGAACATGGTCGTGGTCTCCTCCATCGCGGTGACGTTGTTCCTGGGGGGATGGCGCGGCCCGCACCCGACCTTCCTGGCTTGGTTATGGCCACTCCTGTGGTTCATCGTCAAGGTCGTCGCGATCGTCTACCTGTACATCTGGGTCCGGCTGACCCTGCCTCGGATCCGATACGACCGGCTGATGAGCTTCGGGTGGAAGTTCCTGATCCCATTCGGACTGCTCTGGGTCCTGGCCACCGCGGCGGTGGTGGTGCTCCCCGATGTGTATGGGAGGGGGACGCTGTTCACGGGTGCGTTGATCGTGGCCGGAGCCGTCTTCGTCGTGTTGCTGGTGTGGCCTCTGGTCGCCCCGGGGCGCCGCCCGGCGGAGGAGACCCCGCCGTGAACGAGAGGGCTGTGAGCGAGCGGGCCGGGGACGAGCTGGCCGGCAAGGGGGAGACGCAAGCCCCCCGGCCGAGGACCCTCGGCGGTGCCGTGGGCGCCATCTCTAAGGGCCTGGCCACCGTGTTCCGACAGATCTTCCGGCCCGACGTGACGGAGGAGTACCCGCGACACATCGATCCCCCTCCACCACGTTCGCACATCGGTCGCCACCGCTTGAATCGCCACGCGAACGGCCTGGAGAAGTGCATCGGGTGCGAGCTGTGCGCCTATGCGTGTCCGGCCGACGCGATCTGGGTCGAGGGGTCCGACAACGACCCGGAGCATCCGGTGTCACCCGGCGAGCGGTACGCGAAGGATTACCAGATCAACTACCTGCGCTGCATCATGTGCGGCCTGTGCGTGGAGGCATGCCCCACGCGGGCCCTCACCCTCACGAGCTACTACGAGCTGTCCTTCGACTCGCGCGAGGAGGCGATCTGGACCAAGGAGCAGCTGCTCCAGCCGCCCCCGCCGCTCGGCTCCGATCCCATCGATCGCGAGGGCCTGTGATGGCGCCCGACCAGATAGTGTTCTGGGTGTTCGCCCCGATCTCGGTGGGATCGGCCGTCGCCATGCTGTTCCAGCGGAACGCGATCCACGCGGCCTTGTTCCTGATCGTGAACTTCTTCACCCTGGCCGTGTTCTACCTGGTCCTCAGCGCGCCGTTCCTGTTCGCCGTCCAGATCATCGTGTACGCCGGCGCCATCATGGTCCTGTTCCTGTTCGTGATCATGCTGCTCGGCGTCGACCGCGAGGAGAGCCTGGTCGAGCGACTGAAGGGGCAGCGGCCCCTGGCGATCGTCCTTGGCCTGGGGCTGGCCGCCGAGATCCTCGTCACGGCCCGGGCCAGCCTCGGCCTGGCCCGCGGCCCCGCGAACTTCGATCAGACCGTGAACGTGGGCGGGAACACGCGGGCGCTATCGCACGTGCTGTTCCGCGACTACTTCCTCCCGTTCGAGGTGACCTCGATCCTGCTGATCGTGGCCGCCATCGCCGCCATGGTGCTGGCGCAACGTCGGGCGCGGACCCCGCCCGAAGGTACGCGAGAAGCCGAGGCGGCGTGAAGACACCCATCTCCTACTTCGTGATCCTGTCGGCCGTCCTGTTCGCCATCGGCACGGTCGGCGTGCTCGTTCGGAAGAACGCATTGGTGATCTTCATGTCGGTCGAGCTTCAACTGAACGCGGTGAACTTGGCGCTGGTGGCCTTCTCGAGGCTGCACGGCAACCTGAACGGTCAGGTCCTGGCGTTCTTCTCCATGGTCGTTGCGGCGGCCGAGGTCGTCGTGGGCCTGGCCATCATCGTGAACGTCTTCCGGCGGATGCACACGGCGAACGTCGACGACGCCAGCCTGCTGCGGTGGTGAGGCCGTGCTGAGGTCCGTGTGGATCGTGCCGGCCCTCCCGCTCGCCGGGGCGGCGATCAACCTGGTTGCCGGGAAGCGGCTGGGTCGATGGGCCGGGGTGCTGGCCTCAGGACTGATGGTGGTGGCGTTCGCGCTGGGCCTGGCGATCTTGGCCGACCTCCTCGAGCTGCACGGTGACGAGCGCCTCATCGTCCGGCACCTGTGGGACTGGATCTCGGTGGGGAGCTTCCGGGTGGCGGCCGACCTGCGGGTGGATCCCCTGTCGGTGACGATGATGCTCGTCGTCACCGGCGTCGGTGCCGTCATCCACGTGTACTCGATCGGCTACATGGACGGGGACCCCCGGTTCGGCAGGTTCTTCTCCTACATGAACCTGTTCTGCTTCTTCATGCTCACGCTGGTCCTGGCCCAGAACTTCCTCCTCCTGTACGTGGGATGGGAGGGCGTGGGCCTGTGTTCCTACCTGCTGATCGGGTTCTGGTTCGACCGGCCCGCGGCGGCGAGCGCGGCGAAGAAGGCATTCGTCGTGACGCGGATCGGCGACACGTTCATGTTGGTCGGCATCGCGCTCGTCTTCCTCCGACTTGGGTCGCTGGACTTCTCAGCGGTGCTTCGGCCCTCGGTCGAGTCGGTACAGCCCTCAGGGGTCTTCACCGTGATCGCGCTCTTGTTGTTCGCCGGGGCCGTGGGCAAGTCGGCTCAGATCCCCCTCCACACGTGGCTCCCCGATGCCATGGAGGGGCCGACGCCCGTCTCCGCCCTGATCCATGCCGCGACGATGGTCACCGCCGGCGTCTACCTGGTGGCCAGGACGCACGTCTTCTTCGAGATCTCCGGCGTCGCGCTCACGGTCGTCCTGGTGATCGGGCTCCTGACGGCGGCCTACGCCGCCACGTGCGCCCTCGGGCAGGACGACCTCAAGCGGGTGCTCGCGTACTCGACCATCAGTCAGCTCGGCTACATGTTCTTCGCCCTCGGGCTGAAGGCGTACGCGGCGGCGCTGTTCCTGTTGGTGACCCACGCCTTCTACAAAGCACTCCTGTTCCTGTCGGCGGGATCGGTCATGCATGGCCTGGGTGGCGAGACCGACCTGAAGAAGATGGGGGCGCTCCGTAGGGCGATGCCCGTCACGGCCGCCATGCTCGGCGTCGGGGCTCTGGCCATCGCCGGCGTGCCCCCGCTGTCCGGGTTCTTCGCAAAGGACCAGATCCTGGAAGTGGCGAACCGGTCCGGCTACCTCCTGGCCTGGCTGGTGGCGCTGGCCGGCGCGTTCCTGTCGGCCCTGTACATCTCCCGCCTCACGTTCCTCGCGTTCTTCGGCCGGGACCGGACGGAGCGAGCGGCCCACGAGTCACCC
>Ga0307278_10001361_pt1 | contig 12204 bp, 10 predicted proteins | sample ER_DNA_117_FD_194482 | JGI IMG/M metagenome (GOLD analysis project Ga0307278, IMG submission 194482) | Bulk soil microbial communities from the East River watershed near Crested Butte, Colorado, United States - ER_DNA_117 | ecosystem: Environmental > Terrestrial > Soil > Floodplain | place... | reverse complement strand
CCGTGCCTGCATCCGCTAGATGTTGGGGTATTCGCGATGCGGTGTCCATGGTGCGGTCATGACGCGGACAAGGTCGTGGACTCCCGGCCTGCCGAACGCGGCGACGCGATCCGGCGCCGGCGCCAGTGCCAGTCCTGCGGACGCCGGTTCACCACCTACGAGCGGGTGGAGGAGCTCGCCCTGGTGGTCGTCAAACGCGACGGGACCACCGAGCCCTGGGACCGGGAGAAGATGGTGTCGGGCATCCGGAAGGCCCTGGTCAACCGCCCCGTCACCGACGATCAGTTCGCCGCGCTCGTCGCGAGGATCGAGGAGCGCCTGCGCCGCAAGGGGCCCGAGATCGCCTCGCAGCGGATCGGGCTCGAGGTGCTGGCCAACCTTCAGCGGCTCGACCAGGTCGCCTACGTCCGGTTCGCGAGCGTATACAAGGACTTCCAGGAGATCGGCGACTTCGAGCGCGAATTCGGCCTCATGCTCCAGAAGAAGGAATCCAAGGCCCGCTCGCGCTGACCACTACATCTTGTGGATGTCACTCGATCCGACCACAAGATATCCTTGATCGAACGCTTGACTGCGTCGACCGGCGGGTGCAGAATCACACGCCTGTAGTTCTCCACAGTTCCTTCCCCACCCGTGGAAAGACTGGCCGGGAACCGATCGACGAGGAGGTGCCGGTGGCCACCAAAGAGGGAGACGTCCGGGGGATCCGGGAGGGGCTGACCTTCAAGCGCTACTTCACGCGCGACGGCGTCCATCCGTTCGAGGAGATCGAGTGGGAGACGCGCGACGCCGTCATCCCCAACTACAAGGAGGGCGGCAACGCCTTCGAGCAGCGGGACGTCGAGTTCCCGGTCACCTGGTCGCAGAACGCCACCAACATCGTCGCGCAGAAGTACTTCCGCGGTCCGCTCGGCACGCCGCAACGCGAGTCGAGCGTCCGCCAGCTCGTCGGGCGCGTCGTCGACACGATCACCGGCTGGGGGCGCAAGGGCCGCTACTTCGCGAGCGACGAGGACGCGAAGGTCTTCTCGGACGAGCTCTCGCACCTGCTCGTGACGCAGAAGGCGGCGTTCAACTCGCCGGTGTGGTTCAACGTGGGCGTGCCCGACACGCCGCAGCAGTGCAGCGCGTGCTTCATCCTCGCGGTCGACGACACGATGAGCTCGATCCTCAACTGGTACGTCGAGGAGGGGACGATCTTCAAGGGCGGCTCGGGCTCGGGGATCAACCTGAGCAGGATCCGCTCGAGCCGGGAGCCGCTCGCCGGCGGTGGCACCGCGAGCGGGCCGGTGAGCTTCATGCGGGGAGCCGACGCCTCGGCGGGGACGATCAAGTCCGGCGGCAAGACGCGGCGGGCGGCCAAGATGGTGATCCTGGACGTCGATCATCCCGACGTCAGCGACTTCATCTGGTGCAAGGCGCGCGAGGAGCAGAAGGCGCGCGCCCTGCGCGACGCCGGCTTCGACATGGACCTGGACGGCCGCGACGCCTACTCGATCCAGTACCAGAACGCGAACAACTCGGTCCGCGTGACCGACGAGTTCATGAAGGCATTCGAGCAGGACCAGGACTGGAAGCTGAAGGCGGTCATCACCGACGAGACCGTCGAGACGGTCCGGGCCCGAGAGCTGATGCGCGAGATCGCCCAGGCCGCGTGGGAGTGCGCCGACCCGGGCATGCAGTACGACACCACGATCAACGAGTGGCACACGTGCCCCGCCACGGGCCGCATCAACGCCTCCAACCCGTGCTCCGAGTACATGCACCTGGACAACAGCGCGTGCAACCTGGCGTCGCTGAACCTGATGAAGTTTATCGACGACGAGGGCACGTTCGACGTGAAGGCGTTCCGCAAGGCCGTCGAGGTCGTGTTCACGGCCCAGGAGATCATCGTGGGCCCGGCCGACTACCCGACCGAGAGGATCGGCGAGAACGCGCGGGCGTTCCGCCAGCTGGGGCTCGGCTACGCGAACCTCGGCGCGCTGCTGATGGCGCGCGGGCTCCCGTACGACTCCGACGGCGGGCGGGCGTGGGCCGGCGCGATCACCGCGCTGATGACCGGGCAGGCGTACCGGACCAGCGCGCGGATCGCCGAGGCGATGGGGCCGTTCGAGGGTTACGACCCGAACGCCGACGCGATGCTCCGGGTGATGCGCAAGCACCGCGCCGCCGCCGACGAGATCGACGGCGACGTCGTGCCGGAGGCCGTGCTCTCGGCCGCGAAGCAGTCGTGGGACGACGCGATCGCGTTCGGGGCAAAGCACGGATACCGCAACTCGCAGGCGACGGTGCTCGCGCCGACCGGCACGATCGGGCTGATGATGGACTGCGATACCACCGGCATCGAGCCCGAGCTCGCGCTCGTCAAGACGAAGAAGCTCGTGGGCGGCGGGACGATGCAGTTCGTGAACCAGACGGTGCCCCGGGCGCTCGGCCGGCTCGGGTACGACCCGGCGCAGGTCGAGGACATCGTCGCGTACATCGCCGAGCACAACTCGGTGGAGGACGCGCCGCATCTGCGCCAGGAGCACGCGGCGGTGTTCGACACGGCGATGGGCGCCCAGCCGATCCACTACATGGGCCACGTGCGGATGATGGCGGCGGCCCAGCCGTTCATCTCGGGCGCGATCAGCAAGACGGTCAACATGCCCGAGCACGTCACGGTCGAGGAGGTCGAGCAGCTGTTCGTCGAGTCCTGGAAGCTCGGCCTGAAGGCCGTCGCGATCTACCGGGACAACTGCAAGGTCGCGCAGCCGCTGTCGGCGGACAAGAAGAAGAGCGCCGTGGCCCCCGAGCCGGGCGAGCTCGCGACCCCGGTGCGCAAGCGCCTGCCGCAGAGCCGCCCGTCGATCACGACGAAGTTCGAGGTCGGCGACGCCGAGGGCTACATCACGGCCAGCTCGTACCCCGACGACGGGATCGGTGAGATCTTCCTGAAGTCCTCCAAGCAGGGCTCGACGCTGGCGGGGATCACCGACGCGTTCTCGATCGCGGTCTCGATCGGCCTGCAGTACGGCGTGCCGCTCGAGACCTACGTCTCGAAGTTCATCAACATGAAGTTCGAGCCGAGCGGGATGACCAACGACCCGGACATCCGGTTCGCGACCTCGCTCGTGGACTACGTGTTCCGCCGGCTCGCGCTCGACCACCTGCCGATCGAGCAGCGCGAGGCGCTCGGCATCCGGTCGATCGACGAACGCAAGGAGACCGCGGCGGCCGAGGCGGCCGAGAAGCTCGGCACGACGGTCGAGGAGGTCATCGCGGCCGTGAAGTCGGAGGCGCCCCCGTCGCTCCCGGTCGTGCAGTCCTCGGGCGTCCCGCAGGCCCACGCCGCCGACGCGCCGCTCTGCTACACGTGCGGCTCGAAGATGCTCCCGGCCGGCTCCTGTTACGTCTGCCCCTCCTGCGGCTCGACGAGCGGCTGCTCCTAGAAGCGACGCGGCGGGCCGGGTCCGACGCTCCGGCCCGCGCGCGTTCGGCTAGGCTCGCGGCGATGGCGCATCGGCTCACCGGGATCCACCACATCCAGCTCGCGATGCCGGTCGGCGAGGAGGAGGCCGGCCGTCACTTCTACGGCGAGCTGCTCGGCCTGCCCGAGGTGCCCAAGCCGAGCGAGCTCGCGCCGCGCGGCGGGCTGTGGTTCCGCTCGGAGGGTCTCGAGGTGCACCTGGGCGTCGAGCGCGCCGACTTCCGCCCGGCGACGAAGGCGCACCCCGCCTTCCTGGTGACCGGGCTGGACGAGCTGCGCGAGCGGCTCGAGGGCGACGGGTACCGGATCGACGAGGACGTCCAGCTCGAGGGGTACCGCCGGTTCCACGTGCGGGATCCGTTCGGGAACCGCCTCGAGCTCGTCGAACCCGCGTGACCGAGCTCGCCTTCCGGCGCCTGGACCCGGACGCGATCCTGCCCGAACGGGCGCATCCGGGGGACGCCGGGTTCGATCTCCGATCGATCGAGGACCTCGAGGTCGGGCCGGGGGAGCGGGCGATGGTGCGGACCGGCGTCGCCGTGGCGATCCCGGAGGGGCACGCGGGCCTGGTGCTGCCGAGGAGCGGGCTGGCCTCCAAGCACGGGCTCACGCTGGCGAACGCTCCCGGCCTGATCGACGCGGGGTACCGCGGGGAGCTGATCTGCTCGGTCGTGAACCTGGACCGAGACGAGAGCGTCAAGATCGCTCGGGGGGACCGGATCGCGCAGCTGGTGGTCGTGGCCGTGCCCGAATTCCGGCCGGCCTGGGTCGACGAGCTGCCGCCGTCCAGCCGCGGGGAGGGTGGGTTCGGATCGACCGGGACGCGGTAAGGAACGGTTGAAGCACCGCTCCAGGGGAGCCTAGACTCGAGGTTCCGCGCGGACGTGGCTCAGCGGTAGAGCACCACCTTGCCAAGGTGGGGGTCGCGGGTTCGAATCCCGTCGTCCGCTCCAGAGAAAGTGCAGTTCCGACTACCGGGACTGCGTGCTCGTCGGCTCGACGAGGGTCCGAACGCCGGACGCCGATGGACGGCGATCGGGCTGGCGTGACGGGCGGCGTAATCGCCTTGCTTCCTGAGCCCAGGCCCGAGCCTGGACCTCCGAACCGCGCGAAGAGGAACGCCGGCCCTCTTCATCCGAAGCTGCGGGTTCGAGTCCCGAGGGCCCACCGCCTAAACCACAGGTAGATCGGTCACTTAAGTTCTGTATCTCAACGATGCAGATAAGACCGCCCGCCGAAGAGTGACACCGGAACTTCGCGTGTCGGCCGCCTTCGCGATGAGTTTGCGGGCAATCTGGAGTCGTAGTTGCTGTCGGAGCAACGGTGCGGACCTTGGGGAAATCCCGAGTCTACACTTGCGGCCGAGCCGTCGAATGGGTCGGAGGCGCCGAGCTCACAGGAGGGAGACGAGGTGGCCGGGCACAAGATTGCGACGCGCGAAGAGTGGCAGGCGGCACGCAACCAGCTGGCGAAGCTCGAGGCGGAACACGCCGAGCGAAACGAGGAGATCAAGAGGAAGCGGCTCGAGCTCCCATGGGTCCCGGTCGCGAAGGAGTACGAGTTCGGCACCGGCGACGGCAAGAAGACGCTCGCCGAGCTGTTCGATGGTCGCTCACAGCTCCTCGCCTACAACATCATGTACGGGCCGGATTACGAGGTCGGGGCATGCCCAGGTTGCACAAGTCTGGCGGACGGGTTCGATGGCCAGTTGATCCACATGAACAAGCGCGACGTCACACTCCTGTGCTTCTCGCGCGCACCGATCGACCGCCTGGCTGCCTACAAGGAGCGGATGGGCTGGCAGTTCCCCTACGTGTCGACGTATGCAACCGACTTCCCGTTCGACTTCGAGCTCGCGTTGACCGAAGAGCAGGCACAGCAGATCCCTGAGCTCAAGGAGATGATCGACCATCCGCCGGGCTGGCTCCAGGAATGGTCGGAGCAGGTTGGTGCGGAGCTCAAGGACGGCCTTCGCGAGAACCCGAGCTACATCGCGTTCGTCCGCGAGAACGGGACTGTCTATCACACCTACACGGTGATGGCGCCCGATCCGTTCGTCGCTCCCTTCTTCAACATGCTGCTCGAGCGGACGCCGAAGCCGCAGCCGGAGGAGCCGCGCAGCTGGCGCAAGGACGAGTATCCCTTCTGAGAGCCGAGGGCTCGATGCGGCGGGAAGGGCACGGAAGGGCGCGGATGATCGGACTGGCCGCGTAGGGAGAGCGAATGGCAACCTCCAAAGTTGTGACACACGACGAATGGCTCGCGGTCCGCAAGAAGCATCTCGCCAAAGAGAAGGAGTTCACCCGGCTTCGCGACCAGCTTAGTAAGGAGCGCCGCGACCTCCCATGGGAGCTCGTCGAAAAGGAGTACCTCTTCGAAGGCGAGAACGGTCGGCAGACGCTCGCGGACATCTTCGAAGGGCGGAGCCAGCTGATCGTCTATCACGCGATGTTCGATCCAGCGACGGCAGGGCAGCACACGCCATGGACGGCCGACGCGGCGTGCTTCGTCTGTTCCTTCTGGATGGACAACTTCAACGGCATCACGCTCCACCTGAACCATCGAGACATCACGATGGCGGCCGTCTCGCGGGCACCGTACCCGAAGCTCGCCGCGTACAAGGCACGGATGGGCTGGAATTTCCCCTGGTACTCCTCGGCGGGCAGCGATTTCAACTTCGACTACCAGGTCTCATTCACTCCCGAGGAACTGAATGCGGGTGAGGTCGAGTACAACTACCGGCGGACCGAGTGGTTGGGCTCGGAGGCTCCGGGGATCAGCGTCTTCTTGAAGGCAGACGAAGACATCTACCACACGTACTCGACATACGAACGAGGCCTGGACATGGTGAATGTCGCCTACCACTACATGGACCTCGTCCCACACGGCCGGGACGAGGACGAGGACGGGGCGGGCTCCTGGGTCCACCGCCGCGACGAATACCCGGACTGATGTCGCTGAGTCAGGCGCTCTTGGCCGTTGGGCTGATCAGGCCGACGAGGCGGCGCGGATTCTGCCCTGCGTGCCGAGGATGGGCTGCCCCAACGGGGGGGACGCGCACCGAGGTGGCTCCCCCCGCCTTGACAGCACTGGCCTTCCTCGTCGTGGCCGCCGTCGCGTGGTGGCTCACGATCGAGCAGTCTCGATCCATGAGCGGAATGACAATGGACCCGGGAACGCCCGGCTCGTTCGCCGTCACTTGGGTCGTGATGATGGCGGCGATGATGTTGCCGACGGCGGTGCCGCTCGTTTTTGAGTTCGCCCGGAGTGCGGAAGGAAGGAGCGGTTGGCAGCCCGCGACGGGCCTGTTGGGCCTTACCTATCTCTCGGTGTGGCTCGCGTTCGGACTCGTCTGCTATGTCGCGCGCAGCGCGCTTCCCATGTCCTTGCCGAACCAGGGGCTGGTCGGCCTCGTGGCCCTGGTGCTGGCGGGCCTCTACGCACTGACTCCGATCAAACGCGCGAGCGAGGCGAGGTGCCGGGAGTTGTGCGCGCTCCACGGCTCCTTGCCGTTCAACGTGATGCGAAGTGCGCTGGTCGTTGGCGTGAAATACGGGCTCAGCTGTGTCGGGTGCAGCGCTGCACTCATGGTTGCGATGGTGATCATCGGTATGTCGAACCTCACCTGGATCCTCATCCTGAGCGGATTGGTGCTCGTCTACAAGCTTGCGCCCGCTGCCAGCACGAGGCAAACGTTGCTGCTTTCGGGTGCACTCGGCGTTCTCGGAGTTGTCTACGCCCTGATGACGTGACGGCGCCAGCAGCCGTCTTGCTCGCGTCCGTCGCCGGGAGCGCTCTGGACGGCTCAGGTCCGTTCTACGCGACCCTCGCCGGTTCGGGCTACGAGTCGACGCATCCAGTGGCCGGCCTCCCGCAGCATCCCCACGAGCACCAACCGGAGCGTCGGTCCTCCTCGCAGTCGATCAGGAGCTCGGCGAAGGAGCGACTCTCCGGGTAGCCCCAGAACTCTCCGATCCGCTCGGTGTCTTCGAGGTCGGGCAGCATGAGACGTGGAGGAGAGGGCGGGCTGCGGGAGGGAAGCGTCGAGGCGCTTGAATCGGGCTCGTCACCGATTCACGACGTCGACTTGAGCCGGGAGGCGATTCGTGCTGCCAGGTCCTTTTGCGCGTTGCGGGACCAGCGCGCTGATCCACCGATAGGCCGGGTATCGCCGCAGCGTTATGTGAAGCGGAATGGACGGCTGGTGAGGCCGATCCCAGGCCTGCTCGTTGAGCTCGGGCACAGACATGATGGGCACCCGAGCCCGGGTGAACGCGGCAAATGTGGCGCGGTTGGGGCGCTCCTCCACGAGGGGCGGCAGAAGGCATTGCAGCACCGACGAGTAGCCCACGTCGGCGAGGGCATTGCACAACGATGCCTGGGTGAGCTGGAAGCTCATGGGGTTGCCGATGGAGGACCACAAGGCATCACTGGAGAGTGGAGGCGTGTCCGGAGGGGGCTCCCGAAACGACATACCCAGATACTGGCGGCCCCGATGATCGCGCCGTTCACTCGGGTAGGGTGCGACCCGGGTCTCAATGATGACGAGGTCACGGCAGAGGTCCCGCATGCGTTCAAGTAGCTGGAAGACGTCGGGCGCATCGAGGTGATAGAGGAGGCCCAGGCAGAGAACTACGTCGAACGCGCCGTGCCGCTGCGGGTCGAGAGCGCGGACGTCCTCCAGCCGTACCTCCAGATTCTCGAGCTCGAGTGCCTCCTTTGCCAGGCGCATCTTCTCGAGACTGGCCTCTCGGCCTTCGATGGCTACGACCGTCGCACCCTGCCGAGCGAGTTCCACGGCGAAGAGACCCTCGAACGCTCCCAGATCGAGGACGCGCAATCTCTCGATCGGCCCGTGCGCGAGGTCTGCCACGAGCTGTACCACTCGCCGGACACGAGCCTCGTTCCCGCCTGCTACCCCTCGCTGAATGGTGTAGAGATCGTCTTGGAGCTGCAGGTTGTGCGAGATCCAAGCTCCGTAACGGCGCTCGACCTCGCGCTTCCTGTTTTCGAGCTCGTCCCGATTCCCCGCGCCCCCAGACCGTCAATGACCGAGTGAACTCAATCCCCATCTTGCTTGGCCGTATCGCCTCCCTCCAATCCTAAGACGGCGGCGTGTGAGCTGTCGGCCAGGATCGTGCCGACGAGCCGTGTGACGGCCGCCTCGCAAGGCGGCCGCGGAGCGCGGCGAAGTTCCCGAGCCCGAAGCGCTCCGGAGGAAGTTCTGGACCTGAGGTATCGTCGGTTCGGTACCAGGAGGAGCTGAAGCGACATGCGTTTCGAGGAATACTCGTTCGGTTCCATACAGATCGACGGCGTCTCGTACGATCACGACCTCGTCGTCGATCGGGGGAAGATCCGCAAACGCAAGAAGGCTGCGTCCAAGAGGTTCCGCGACGCGTATGGACATACCCCGCTCTCGCTTGTGGAAGAGATTCCTTGGCGGTGTCGCCGGTTGGTGATAGGCACCGGTGCTCACGGCTCTCTGCCGGTGATGCGGGAGGTCGAGGAGGAGGCTCGCCGACGGAATGTCGACCTTCTCATCGCGCCCACGGCTGATGCGATCGAGACCCTGAACGAGAGCACGAAGAGCACCAACGCGGTCCTCCATGTGACGTGCTGAGTCCCCGTAGCCTGAGGATCGGACAACCAGGCCGACCGGTTCGTCCTCGAGATAGCGGTTCGCTCGCTCCTCAGGCCGTCAACTCGTGCGTCGCCTCGATGTTCCCGTTGACGTCGACAGCCCGGAACCGGATGTTGCTTCCGGCGACGAGGACAAACGGACCCGCGTACCGCTGCCACGGACCGAGATCGAGCCGGTATTCGATGCCGGCGACGGCGACGTCATCAGCGGCGGCCAGGATCACCCACGTGCCGCCCTCGACCGGGGCCGTCGTGGCCGTGGAGGTCGGGGGGATCTGGTCCGTGAAGTCAAACGTCGCGGCCCAGGTGACGTCGGCCAGACCCCGCTGTCCCTCCAGCGAAGGATGGAAGTAGTCACGCCTCGAGACGTCCTCCGGGGTGAACGGGTCCTCGAACACCGCTCCTTCGTCGAAGCGGCAGTGGATATACATCGCACAGACCTCGGCAAGCTCGCTGTTGAAGGCGATGTTGCGCTGCCTCACGCTCCTACGGCGCGCGACGTCCTCGGGGTCGGTGGATCGGGGATCCTCGAGCAGGGACTGGCAGACATCGAGCGTTCGCCATGCCACGCGGGCGAGGAGATCGTCCTTCAGGATGGCCCAAAGCCGGTAGAGATTGGGGATGCTCACGACGTAGATGCGCGCACGAGGGGAGCCGGCTGAGAGGGTGCCCATCGCCTGTTCGAAACGGGAGCGGAAGTCATGGATCGAGGTCATCCCTGCGACCGTCCGGGTGCAGAGGTCGTTGGCCCCGATCAGGATCGTGACGTAGGCGACGCCCTGCTCGGTGGCGGTGCTCACCTGAGCATCCAGATGAACCATCTTCGCGCCGCTCATTGCGTCGTTGAAGTTCCTCTCGAGGATCGCCGGATCGGCGGCAAGGATGCGCGCGTAGTGGCTTTGCACAGAGGTCCGCGTGCCCGTCGACCAGGAGTTCCCAGGTGCGTCGGTGAACGGCACCCCGCCCGTGTTGAACGCCCGGGTGATCGAATCGCCGAGCGAGGCCATGGAGTTCGGATATCCGGTCAGGGTCGGAGGCGGCCCAGCGAAGAGGCCACCGAGGACAACGAAGCCGGCCACAACGCACCTCAGGGACCGTTGCATCATCCCCTCAGGCACCTCCCGAAAGCGCGCCCTCACGGGACCGCATCGCCGCCAGATCTGCCCGTTCCGCGGGTGCGCGCGCCTTCCACGAGCGTGAGATCGTTCCCCGCATCCTTCCTTTCTATTCCCTCCCGCCGACACAGGTATCTTCCCCCAACGATCAGGTTTCGCTGGGTCGGTCCACGCTCGTCGGGAACCTCCGGTGAGCACGTGAGCAGGATGTCTTCCCGCGCTCAGTGCGACCAACCTTGCGTTCGACCGTCGACGCTTTGTACCCTGACGCAGCCATGAGCAAGACATCCGCTTCGAACGCATCGCAACGACCCGCGCCGTAGGCGCGCGTCGCTTCCTGCCGTCGCGCGCCTACCCCTCCGCGGAGGGGTTCTTCGTTTACGGAGAGAAGCCGATGAAGGCGCGTGTCCGAGCGACGGAGGGAAGTGCTCGTGATGATCGAAGAGTTCGGAGGCGGTGTCGGGGTCAGGTCGTGGGCATCGATCCTCGACGAGAAGACGAGAGAGCAGGCAGAGCAGACGGCGCTCCTTCCGATCCTCACGGAGCCGATCGCGCTGATGGCCGATGCTCACCTCGGGTACGGGGCGACCATCGGTTCGGTGATCCCGACCGAGTCGGCCGTGATCCCCTCAGCGGTTGGCGTCGATATCGGATGTGGCATGGCGGCCAGGAAGGTGGATCTGGCCCGGATGAGGGCGCTCGAGCACGCCGGGAGGTGGGTGCACAACTGCGAAGCCTCGATCCCGGCCGGCATGGGGAAGGGCAGGTCAGGGTTCTCGGCCGCGGCTAGAAGGTGGATGGCGGCCCACGCTTCTCCTGGCACGCTCGAGAACCCGCAGCGGGCCGAGGCGCAGCTCGGATCGCTCGGATCGGGCAACCACTTCATCGAGCTGGCCGCCGATCAGGACGACGGGACGTGGATCCTTCTGCATTCGGGATCCAGGGGACCGGGCAACCAGCTGGCGACGCTGCACACCAAGGTCGCGATGGATCTGCACGAGCGGCTCGGGACCGCGCTCGACGATCCGGAGTTGTCCTGGCTGCAGAGCAACACGCCAGAATTCGACGCCTACATGCATGACCTGAGGTGGGCTCAGGCGTTCGCGCTGGAAAACCGGCGGCTCCTGCTCGACGCGGCCCACGATCAGTTGATGGAGGCGAGCGGTGAGAGCGTCCGGACGCTCGACGAGGTCAACTGCCATCACAACTACACCGAACTCGAGGAACACGAGGGCAAGTGGCTGTGGGTGACGAGAAAGGGTGCGATCAGGGCAGGGGTGGGGGACCGGGGGCTGATCCCCGGCGCGATGGGGCAGAAGTCGTTCGTCGTCCGGGGCCTCGGGAACCCACTGTCGTACGCATCGTGTTCCCACGGCGCCGGCCGGGTCCTGTCGAGGACGAAGGCCAGGAAGACGCTGTCCGTCGAGGACCTCGAGTCGCAGATGGCGGGCAGGTCCTGGCAGGCCTCGGACGCCAAGTCGCTTCTGGATGAAGCCCCACAGGCGTACAAGCCGATCGACGTGGTGATGCGGGACCAGGCCGATCTCGTGGAGGTCGAGGTCGAGCTGAGTTCGATCGCCAACTACAAGGGCGTCGAACGGAGGTGAGGATCGCTGCTCGCCGTCCGCAACTGCGACATCTCGCCGTCGACCATGCTCTCTTCGCGCCAACACAGTCCGTGCGTGATGTAGTTGCTGAATACTGGAGTCGTGAGCGAGCCCGGTCCGCGTTCGCCTACCTCTGGGCGCTCAAGTCGACCGGCGACACGCGTCGGGGCTCATGAGGGGGTCCCGTCGTGACCCAGCAACCTTGCCGAGGGGGTCGCGGGGTCGAATCCCGTCGTCCCGCAGGAGGGCCAGTTTCGGGGCCATCGTTTTATGCCCGGGTAGACTGAGCGTTCGCACCTGCAACTCGGGTGGTCCGGCGGGGTGGCCGAGTGGTTAGGCAAGGGTCTGCAAAACCCTCTACACCGGTTCA
>Ga0307278_10001360_pt1 | contig 12204 bp, 14 predicted proteins | sample ER_DNA_117_FD_194482 | JGI IMG/M metagenome (GOLD analysis project Ga0307278, IMG submission 194482) | Bulk soil microbial communities from the East River watershed near Crested Butte, Colorado, United States - ER_DNA_117 | ecosystem: Environmental > Terrestrial > Soil > Floodplain | place... | reverse complement strand
GCCGATCTGCGCCGCCTTCAGCGCCCGCGCAATCCCGCGCCCGCGCCAGGTGCGCTTCACCCCGGTCATGTGGTGGTGAGCTCTCGTCGGCTGCGCCGCCTTGACCGTTAACTGCGCGTAGCCGACCACCTCGTCGCCGGCGACCGCGAGAAAGGTCGCCACCGGCTCTTTGCCCGGGCCTTGCATGTCGTGGGCGAGCCAGTCTTCGAAGGGCTCAGCCCGCTCGTCCTCGTAGCCGGGGACGTCCGGCGACGCCTCGAGCGCTACCTCGTAGATCCCGCGCGCAAGCTCGGGCCGCTCGGCCCAAGTGACGATCTCGACGCTCTCGGGCGGTTCGACCGCCGGCGGCTCGATCTCGGCAAGGTGAAGGACGACGCCCCTCTCGCGCCGGTCCTCCACAAAGCCGCGCCGCTCGGCGAAGGCGAGGCTCTCGGAATCGTTGTCGAGGACCGGCACCTCGATCTCGTCGAGCCCGCGCTCACGCGTCCAGTCGGAGATCGCCTCGTAGAGCGCGGTGCCGGCCCCCCGGCGTCGGAGTTGGGGCAGCACCGTCACGAGCGTGAACACGAGCTCCGGCCGGTTGGGCCCGATCAGCGCGAGCCCCGAGCCTGCCGCCTCGCCGTCTAGGCGGGCGAGCAGGTCGATGTGGTCGACCAGGCCCGCCTTGAACGAGTGGACTTCGGCCAGGGTGTACTCGTCGTGGGGCCAGACGGCGTTGTAGAGGCCGAGCGAAAGCTGTTCTTCGGCCTCGTCTGCGATGGGCGAAACCTCGATCACGCGGCCACCACGGCGAAGAGCCGCCATTCTCCCGGCACGCCCTTGAGCTCGGCCTGGCCGCGGTCCTCGAACGCGAGCCCGGAGCCTGCGACGAGGTCGTGCACGGTGCCCGAGACGAGGATCTCGCCCGGCCCGGCCCGCCCGGCCACCCGCGCGCCTATGTGAACCGCTACGCCCGCGAGCTTCTCGCCGACGATCTCGCACTCGCCGGTGTGCACCCCGGCGCGGATCTCCAGGCCAAGCCCGCGCACGGCGTCGATCGACGCGTTGGCGCAGCGGATCGCGCGGGCAGGCCCGTCGAAGCTGGCGAGGAACCCGTCGCCAGCGGTGTCGACCTCGCGCCCGCGAAAGCGCTCGAGCTCGCGTCGAACCGCGGAGTGGTGGGCCTCCAGCAGTTCCCGCCAGCGCCGGTCGCCGAGCTCGGTCGCCCGCTCCGTCGAGCCGACGATGTCGGTGAAGAGCACCGTCGCCAGCACGCGGTCGGGTTCGGGCGCCTCGCGCACGCCGGTCAGGAACTCGCGGATCTCGTCGAGGATCTCGCTCCCGCTGTCTGCCCAGGGCACGTGCGTGTAGCCCGGCAACTCCACGTACCGTGCGCCAGGGATGTGCTGTGCGAGATGGCGCGCGTTCTCGACGTGGCAAATTGGGTCGTCCACCCGGTGGACGATCAGCGTCGGAACCCGCACCGAGGGAACGACGTCGCGCACGTCGATCGCGAACCCCATTTTCATGAAGGCGATCGCGTCCCGCGGTGTCATTGAAGCGGTCTGGAGCCGCCCAAGCCAAGCCCTTGCCGCCTCCTCGTCCGGCTCGTTGGGCAGGAGCACGCCGGCAGCCAACCCCTTGCCCCAGCGGCCCGGCAGCGCCTCCATCGCCCCTGCTTGCTCGGCCACCGTTACTTCGCCCCACGGCCAGTCCTCCGTCGTCTCCTCCTTGACCTCGGCGCCGACGAGCAGGAGGGCCCTTGTTCGCTCCGGGTAGGTCGCCGCGAAGAGGATCGACATCGGGCCTCCCTCGGAGACTCCGATCAGCGCCGCCTGCTCGGAGCCGACCGCGTCGAGTACCGCCCGCACGTCGTCCATCCGCTCTTCCAGCGTTCCGACGCGCGTGCGCTCCGAGAGCCCCATGCCGCGCTTGTCGAAGAGGATCAGCCGCGAGAACGACGCGAGCTGCTCGCAGAAGCGCCGGTAGCCGGCGTGCTCCCACATCACATCGAGGTGTGTGATCGCGCCAGCGACCCAGACGATGTCGATCGGGCCGTCGCCGAGCACCTGGTAGGCGATCTCAACGTCGCCGGAGGCGTACTGGATCGGCGGCGAGCTCACGCCAGCGGGCTCCGCTCGGCTGAGAGCTCGAACTCGAGCTCCTCGCCGTCCTCGTCGTCCCAGTGGCGGCCGACCTCGCGGAAGCCGAGCTGTCGCACGATCGCCAGCGACGGCGCATTCTCAGGCCCGACCGACGCGACGAAGCGGTCGATGCCCTGCGCCCGCGCCCAGTCGAGAAGCGCCCGCACGGCCTCCGTCGCGTAGCCGCGGCGGCGGTGCTCGGCGAAGACCCTGTAGCCGACCTCCAGGGCATCCGGCGCCTTGCGCGCGTTGCGGCCCGGAGCGCCGTGAAAGCCGATGTTCCCGATCATGAGCCGCTCCGGCCCGCGCAGCACCATCGCGCGCACGAGCCACTGCGACTGCGTCGGGTCCTCGCGCGCCTGCTTGAGCCGGAAGGCGAGGAAGCGCGCGTCGTGGTCGTCCGGCCAGTCGGCGGGGACGACGAAACCGGCAGTCCGCTCCGCCTCCTCGCGGCGGCCGGCCAGAAGCGCCTCGATGAGCTCGGGCGAGAGCCAGACGAGGTCGAGCCGGTCGGACTGGATGATCACAGGGCTCACGTTGCTGAGAGCGGGCCCCGCAGGTAGATCCGGCCCACGGCGGGCTGGTAGCCGAAGCGCTTGTTGAGCCTGCGGATCGGCGCGTTGCGCTCCTCGTTCGAAGTCCTCAGCTCCTCGTAGCCGTTCTCCTTCGCCCAGCAGATCTGGGTTGCCTTGAGCGCACTCGCGATCCCGCGGCCGCGCCAGGCGCGCTTCACTCCCGTCATGTCGTGGTACACGGTCGTCGGCTGCGCGGCACTGAAGTGGAACTTGGCGTAGCCGACGACCTCGTCGCAGGCGAGCGCGACGAAGATCCCCTCGGCCCGGTCGCCTGCCGACTGCATGTCGTTCCGGAGCCAAACTTCGAACGGATCGACCACCTCATCTTCTTCGCCCGGGATATCGACGGCCGCCTCGGCCCAGACCTCGTGCAGGCCGGGCGCCACCTCGGGCCGCTCCGCCCAGGTCGTGAGCTCGATCCCAGCCGGGGCCTGGACGACAGGCGCCTCGATCGCGGTCAGGTCGAGTGAGAGCCCGCGCTCACGCCCGGTCTCCTCGAAGCCGAGCCTGCTCGCGAAGGCGATGCTCTCGTCCGCGTCTTCGCGAATCCACGCCTCGAAGCCGGCGTAGCCCTTCGAGCGCGCCCACGCGGACGCCTCCCCGAACAGTGCCGAGCCGATACCGCGCCGTCGCTCGGTGGGTGGAACCCAGATGTGCACCCATGGATTCGGCCGACGGGACTCGAAGAAGGTGCGTGCGGCCCCGACGATGCTGCCGTTGTCGTCTGCCACGAGGTCGCATCGCTCACGCGCCTGCTCGCCCCACGAGACGAATTCGTGGGCCGTGATCGGGTCGTCGGGATAGACGGCGTTGGCAATGCCGACGACGCTCTCGATGTCGCTCTCGTCCCGGATAGCGCGCGTTTCCACGAGCCGAGCGTACCCCGCCGAACGAAGTGGTTGTGAGCCGCGCGAGGCGGAGCTACCCTCTGGGTGGGCCGTCCCCGTGTTGCAGATGAAAAGGTTCCATTCCCGAGCAGGGCTTGCCGCCGCCGCCAGTCTCGTTCTCCTGGCCGCAGGCAGCGCCTCATTGGTCCTGCTCAAGAACCAAACGGCGAGGGTCGCCGCCGCGGCGGCGATCTGGGCTGCCGCGGCGATCGCCATCGTGCTCCTCGCAGTCCGCGCCCGGCACCGCGAGCGCGCGCGGCAGGCCGAGCTCGACCGCGTCGAAGACCGCTACCGGGCGCTGATCGACGGCCTTCCCCTCGTGACGTGGCTCACAGAGCTTGGAGATCGAAGCACGACGCTCTACGTGAACCCGTTGATCGATGAACTGACGGGCTACTCCCCGGCAGAGTGGACCGAGGAGCCGGACCTCTTCACGAAGCTGCTGCACCCCGAGGACCGAGCATCCGTCCTGGAGGAACTGGACAACGTGAAGAACGGAACGCCCGTGCGACTGGAGTACCGCTTGATCGCGCGAGACGGCCGCGTCGTCTGGGTGCGCGAGGAGACGACTACTGCGCGTGATTCGGTCGGCGAGCCCCTCTTCACGCAGACGTTCCTTCGCAACATCGGCGAGCGAAAGCGCTCGGAAGACGAGCGCGAGAGCCTTCTCGCGGCGGAGCGGGCTGCTGCCTCCAGCACCGCCGAGCGGCAGTCGCGGCTCGATCTCCTTCGCCGTGCCGGCGACGAGCTCGCCTCGACGCTCGACCATCAAGCCGCAGTGCAAAGAGTCGCCGAGCTGGTCGTGAGGGACTTCGCCGACTGGTGCATCGTGGACGTGGTCGATGAGGGGAACGAGCTCAGGCGGCTCGCGGTCGCACGGGCCGAGCCGAGGGCCGGCGGCGGTCCCGGGCCCGACAACCATCCCGAGAGCGGCGTCCGTGCAGTTGTCGAGAGCGGTCGCTCCGAAGTGGTTCCCGAGCTCCGAGACAGGTCGAGCAGTGCGGAGCCCGTTCAATTCATCGGCGGCATCGAAGCGTCCTCGGTGATCTGCGTCCCCTTGCGAGCGCGGACGCAGGCGCTCGGCGCGCTGACGGTCGCGCGCACGGAGCCGGGCGCCGTCTACGGCGCCGACGACCTGGCCGTGGTCGAGGATCTCGCCTCGCGCATCACCATCGCAGCCGATCGCGGGCGCCTCTACCGCGAGGTGGAGGAACGCGCCGACGCCGCACGCGTGCTCGACCACGTCGCCGACGGGATCCTGCTGCTCGACCGAAGCGGTGTCGTCAGGCTCTGGAATCCCGCCGCCGAGGCGATCACCTCCATCGCCTCCGAGCAAGTGGTCGGACGAGCGGCGGCCGACGCGATTCCCGGCTGGCAGGACGCGTCGGACTCCGTGCCCGTCTCGACCACGCCCGATCCGGGTCACGACGAGGTCGTGATCCCCATCGAGACCGAGCGTGGCGAGCGCTGGATCTCGATCTCGGGCGTCCAGTTCTTCGGAGGAACGGTCTACGCGTTTCGCGACTTGACCGACGTGCGCCAGCTCGAGGAGATCAAGGCCGACTTCATCGCGACCGCGTCGCACGAGCTCCGCACGCCGCTTGCCGCGGTCTACGGGGCCGCGCAGACCCTGCTCCGTCACGACTTCGCCCTCGACGAGGTCGGGCGCGACCGGTTCGTCTCGCTGATTGCCGACGAGTCGGAGCGTCTCGGCCGGATCGTGAACGAGATCCTGCTCGCGAACCAGCTCGACGCCGGCCGCCTCGACATCCAGTACGACCCCTTCGACGCAGGCGACGTCATCGAGCGCGTGGCGGAGTCCACGCGTGCCTACGCGCCGCCGGCGGTCTCGATCGAGGTGAACGCTGACGGAGACCTCCCGCGTGTTGCCGCGGACATCGACAAGGTGAGGCAGGTTCTCGTCAACCTCGTCGAGAACGCGATCAAGTACTCGCCTGACGGTGGCCGCGTCGAGGTCGGAGTCGAAGCCCACGACCAGGCGATCCGCTTCCACGTGCGAGACGAGGGCCTCGGCATCGACCCGGAGGAGCAGGAGCGGATCTTCGAGAAGTTCTATCGCGCCGATCCCCAGATGCTGCGCGGCGTCGGAGGCACGGGGCTGGGGCTCTACATCTGCAAGGAGCTCGTCAGCCGCATGGGCGGCCGCATCTGGGTGGAGTCGAACGAGGACAAGGGCTCGGTCTTCGTCTTCGAGCTGCCGACGGCCGACGTGGTCGCTCACGGGGGTACCGGCACCGGGCGGCTACAATTCAAGAAGTGACATACGGGGGCGACCTGGCTTCGACGTGGTCGGTTCTCCGGCAGAGCTGCAAGCGGAGGTCCCCGGTCGGCCTCCTAAAACAACCGGGACACAACGCAAGTGCGAAGAACACACCCGCACTCGCTCTCGCTGCTTAATCAGTAGCTGAGCGCGTCGCTCCGAACTCGGCCCGTGGTTCGGGTAGCGGCGTCAGAAAACGGGCTCGGCGCCAAGGGAGAGCCACTCGCCCGAGGCGCGACATCAAAGGAGGGCTAGTCCGCCGGTAGGTCGGTTGCCAACCGGCCGGCGGGCGAAACCAAACGGCAGCCTAAGCTTGTAGAGGCTCTGACCGGTGCGATTGCGGACGCGGGTTCGATTCCCGCCGCCTCCACTACTCAACGGATACCCAGAGATCGCCATCGAGAAAGACGATGGCCGTTGGTCCCGTTTCGCGTTTGCGCTCGATTAGCTTCGTAGTGCGCTTGATCTGGTTCGTCGCGGGGTCGATGGCGATCACACTTGTCTCGGTTGTTACCCATGTCTTGCCGTCGGCAAATGCAATGCCACGCGTCGTCCCGTCGTCCACATGGATCTTGGCCTCGACCTGTGACGTCTTTGGATTGATGCGCCATACCTCAGGAACGAAATGACTCACCCACAACGAGCCTGCTCCGAAGGCGACGCCGGCTGGGCCGATGTCAGCTTCGAAGTTCTTAGTCTTGTTCGTGGTGACGTCGACGCGCGTGATCTTGCCGCCGTCGATGTTGGCGACCCATAGGTAACGAAGGCGGTCCCCCGCCAACGACACGGGATTGGCGAGCAAGGGCACGCGCGCAGTTACCGCGCCTGTGCGTGGATCGACTCGCCAGAGCGTCTGATTCGCCGAGTTGTCTCCTAATACCGGGATAGTCACCCAGATCGCTCCAGAGTCAGCGATGAGGAAACCGGCGTCGCGAAGAGCAAACAATCGCCTCTTGGCAAGCTTGAGCACGCGTTTCCGCCTACCGGTGCTCCCATCCAATCGTACGAGTGAGTTGCCGTTTGCAGCGACCCACACGTCGGCGCCGTCGGACGCGACGCCAACTCCCTCGCCCACATCGACTTTTTCCACGGCGTTTGTCTGCGGATCGATTCGCGCGAGCTTGCCGTCGCCGAACTGCAGGGTCCAGATGTGACCGCCGGCTGACACGAGCAGCAACGGATCGGGGCCGACGGGGATGACCGTCTTTACGCGTCCGGTTGAGGCATCCATGCGGACGATTGAGGCGTGGCCAACCTTCGCCCGAGCGGTAGCCACTCTCGTCTTCTCCCTATCGCCACAGCCGAGCGTCACGCTGGCAAGCGCCGCGATGGCGAGCGCTGATAACAGCACCGGCCGCAGCCATCGCCGCAAGTCGCTTGTGCTCATCGGCGTCACTGCGCCTCCTTGCGTCCACACGACCCCAAGCCCGTCTTATCGCGGTTGCCCGGCGGCGCGTCGTCGTCCGCGGCATCGATGATGCCACTTCGCCGCTCTGATGTCAGGGTTTCTTGATTTGGAAAAGCTCGTCGACGATGAGGCTCAGCAGATCTGGCGGTGTCTGCTCACATCCTCTGCCGCTACGTCACAGCGAAAAAGGCCGCGGAAACCTTTCGCGGGTTCGATTCCCGCCGCCTCCATAATCCCTGCAAACGGGACATTTCGGTCGGAACGATTCCGATAGGTCATGTTTTGCCCTCGTTCAGCGCCTGTAGCGCGGTCTCGAGGTCGGTTGTGTCGAGATGGGCATAGATGTTCGCGGTGGTGCCGATATCCGCATGGCCGGCGAGCATCTGAGCGAGCTTGGGGTTGCCGGTGCGGCGCAAAAAATCGGTAATCGCCGTATGGCGGGCTTCATGCATCGGGCGATGGGCAATTTCGGCACGCGTGAGGCATTTCGACCACCAGCGCCGCGTGGGCGCGGCCGCTGTCCCGAATGTGCCAAGACCTATGAGCCCTCTTGGCGAATGGGAGCCGGGCTTGGACACCCGGCTCCGACGCGCCGACTAGCTAGCCTCGCCCTCCTGCACCTCGCCGCGCCAGGCACCGGTTTCATCGTCCCGGTTCTCGATCAGCTGCTTGAACCGCTCGAGATCTCCGCGCACCTGACTCTTGACGACGCCTAGAAGGTCGCCGGCGACGTTCTCCGCGGTTGACTCCCCTTCGACGTCCATCTCGACGTTGACGCGCGTCTGACCCCCGGCGATCTCCTCGAAGCTGACGGCGCCGTCGTTCTTGACCTCGCCGTCGATCGTCTTCCAGGCGACCCTCTTGTCCGGCTGCTGCTCGGTGATCTCGGTCGTCCACTGACGGCTCTTGCCACCAATCTCTGCGACCCACTGGACATGGGTGTCGTCGAGCTGCTGGACGGACTGGATGCCCTCCATGAACTTGGGGAACTCCTCAAACTGCGTCCACTGGTTGTACGCCCGCCGCACGGGAACCTGAACCTCAATCGAGTCTTGGATCTTGGGCATTGCTCTCCTCACGGGTTGAAGGTGACCATGGCTGTGCCGGGGCTGAGGCCCCGGCACAGCTCAAAAGCCGCGTTGCTAGTGGTTGCTCCGGTTGAGCGGGTCTTCGCCACCGACGTACTTGGTGCCGGACTTGGCGAGCCCGCGGCTGATCATGTAGCCGATCGCGACTGCCGCGACGAGCGTCCAGGCGCGGCGGTCGCCGAACGTGTCGGACACAGCCGAGGCGATCAGGATCGCCGCGATGATGCCGACCATCGCAAAGAACTCGGTCGTCTTGAGCGCGTGCTTCGTCTCGTCGGTCGTCCGACGAGTCTCGCTGGACGACGCATTCATGCGCCGCCGCTCAGCGGTTTCACTTGCTGCCATCTCGTGCCTCCCTCGTAAATCGTTGAAACGGAGGGCTTAGACCCCCATCCCCTAGCGAACCACCGTTCCGGATCCGGCGTGTAGCAAGACCGGTCTGTCCCGCTCTTCTAGCACCTAAACATTGAGGCATTGACTGTCGCCCCCGGGTGTTCTCATCGCCCAGTAGTGAGCGGGTTCAAGTCATCGGAGGCGGGCGTCGCGCGGTCGCAACAAAGCCAGCCACGAGCGCTCGACGCGTCTTTCGTACAGGACAGACGCCCTCAGAGCGAAGGACTAGGGAGCTAGAGCCTCAAGTTCCTGTCTCGTCCGTGCCACCATCTTCTCAAGATCCGCCACGAGTCCAGCGTCGACCAAATTGTCGGCAGCCGTGAACGCCTGCAGGGCTGTTTCGCACGTGGCGAGCAGGATCGTGAGCATCGCTACTTCTTGAGACTGTGGGGACATTTTTCGTTTGGTACCGCTCCCTCAGAAGCCCGAAACTCGGTGCGCCCTGACCGCGTTGAACATCCGTGGACGAACGTGAACAGCGGCTTGCGCAGAACGAGGCTCTCTTCCGGGAGGTGAACGAGCGCGTCGAGACCTTGGCCCATCAACTCGGCCCGAACGTTCCTTATGAGTTCCTCTGCGAGTGCGCGAACGCCGACTGCACCTTCCGTCTCACCCTCCCGCTAAAGGTCTACGAGAGCGTACGCGCAGACCCCCAGCAGTTCGTGGTGCTACCGCTCCACTACACACCGGAAGTCGAGGATTTGGTTCTCAAGGAAGACGCCTATTGGGTCGTCCGTAAAACGGGTGAGGCCGGCGAATACGTCGAGCAACTGGATCCGCGCAGCCGGTAGGCGGCAGGGACCTGGGAACTCACCAAGGTCATCCGTCGGGCACGCTCCCCAATCGACACAGGCGTCCGGAAGGTACGACAACGGCCCAGGTGGGAACAGTTCGTGCCCTGTGCGAATCGAGATCAACAAGCCGGAGTTCTTGCACGATCTCTGCGACTACCTCTCGCGGCACGGGTTCGTCGCCGTCCGTGCGAGCCTGGAGCAAGCGGAAGTCCTTGTCCCGGATGCTGGGAGCGATCTTGCTGCGCTCCTACTCCTCAAAGCGAGGATTCGCGCCTGGGCCGCAACCCACCCCGGAATTGATGTGCGGGTCGATCAATATGCGTAGGTGAATGCCATCGTTTCCCCTTCCGTCATGAGCGAGCTGCTGCGATCGGCCGCGCGCGGGGTTCTCGGCGCCATGGCCATGACGGGCGTGCGCCGGGTGACGACGGATCTCGGGCTGGTTCGCAAGCCTCCTCCGGAGCGCATCGCCACAGAGGGCATTCCCAGGCTCTTCGCGCGACTCGCACCCGAGCACCCCGAGACCGTGATCGAGCTCTGCCACTGGGGAGTCGGCGCTGTGGGCGGAATAGGGTTTCGTATCTTTCCCGCAGCACTTCGCGGGCGACGTTGGACGGCCCCCGCCTACGGCCTCGCGATTCTGGCCGCCTTCGAGACGGCGATCGCCCCGGGCCTCGGGATCGCCGCCAGGGATCGGACCGTTTCGGAACGGTTGGCTCTGGCGGGAGACCACCTGGTCTATGGGATCGTCTTGGGACGAGAACGAAAAAAGGCTTAGGAGCGGCCGATGTTCAAGCGTCGCCCGAAACTTCCGGAGATCCAGCGCGTCGTCGAGGTAAGCCAGGCTGGGGCACGGGTTGGGGTCGGCTACCAACGCCGTCCGCCCCTGGATCGACGGCGAGCCGTTCGCTTAGCCGTCCAGTAGAAGAGCAGCCCCGCTGCAACGGCTGCGGCTATGCCGAATACGACGTACCCGATCAAGCCTCAGCACCAGTGAGGGAGTTGCGAGTCGGAGGGGCAGCTCCTGCGACAGGGCGCGAACCCGGATCGTGAATCAAGCTCGTCCGCGGAAAAGGCTCATGAGCCCGATGACGGCGAGAACGAGGATCACGATGATGACGACGAGCAGCCAACCTACGAACACGCACCTCCGATCACGGGGCCGCCGCGGATCGGCAGCCTGCAGCCAGTTCTCTTTCCGTCGGCCTGGCCGTGTAAAACGCGGCGCAAGCTATCGGTAAAGAGGGTGGGAACCCGCCCGACGACGGGCTCCCACATTCTGCTTCGCCTACGCCTTCACGGCCTCCTTGGCCTTCCGCGCGGTCTCAGAGCCACGAGCCCGCGAAACCTGCTCCTCCGGTGTTGCCTCAACGTCCTGCAGCACCTTTCCGAGCAGGAAGAAGGTCGGTGGCCAAAGCCCGACAAAGATGGCCAGGCGTTCAGCCCGTGCCTTGCGATCCTTATTTGAGACTGCCGCGGAGCGGCCCCAAAGCGAGATGGCGGCGAGGATCGAGCCCATGCCGAGACTGTGCATGAGCGTACCCCTGAGTCCCATCCGATGCAGCGAAAGTGCGACTTTCATGACCCCTCCCCCTCGTTGACGGCTTGTTTCTGCGACGTCTGGGATTTCCACTCAGGCGGCGTTGAAACATTCGGGCAAAAAGTGTCGTCCCGGCCCTCTCCAGGCGGCAGGCACAGGTAGCCGAACTCCCGCTCGGCGCAATCCGGGCAGTAGAACGCGAGCTCCGGCGGCTCGTCGTCGGTGAGGTGCGCCTCCCATCGATCCTCGTCCGTCGGCAGCCACACCGTGCCGGCACTCGGCGCACTGAGGGATGACGGCGGGGTTGCCGGGGCGGGGGAGAGAAGAAGAAACTGCGGCTCTCTTCTCAGGAGTCCGCCTCTCGGCTTCGCCTGCCTCTCGGGTTAGCGTCGAACGGAGAGGCGGCAGGGCGACCAAGCACTCGCGCCCGCCGTCCGGGCGCGAGTATCTGTTGCCGCAGTCAGACCCCTGCCGCGCATGCTCTATACCGCGGGGGCACCAGCCTTAAGCGCGAGATGTACGAGCCAGGCCAACGAGGACGAAACACAGAGAGCCGGAGATCGGGTGCAGCTCGATCTCGTTGGGGGCGACCCGACGAGTCATACATCCAGGCGGTACGTTTCCGTCGTGGGCAAGAACGTCCTCGTCATCAGCACAGTCGAACATGCGGACGACGTATTGCATGCGCATGTCGGGGAGGCCGACACGATCAAGGTCGTGGTGCCGGTCGTACGGCAGGGCGTGCTCGACTGGCTCGCCAATGACCAGGAAGCGATAGGCCATGCGGAACACGTCGCCGAACGCACGGCCGAGCAGCTTTCCGGCGAGACCGTCGATGCCGGTGCCGGGGAGGCGGACGTCGGTCTCGCCATCCGCGACGCTCTTGCGACCTTTCCGGCGGACGAGATCGTCGTGGCGGTTCGTCCGGAAGAAGAGGAAGGGTTCATCGAGTCGAGTGCGACCGACACGGCACCGCAACACCGCGTCGAGGAGTACCCGTCCGCTTTGTTGTGATCGGCGGCTAGGGGCCGGGCGACGAGCCGAAGGTCTAACGGCACTTCTGATTGAAAAGGCGAGAGCGGACCTGGGGGTTAGGGTCAATTTCGCCCCAGGTG
>Ga0307278_10001358_pt1 | contig 12209 bp, 15 predicted proteins | sample ER_DNA_117_FD_194482 | JGI IMG/M metagenome (GOLD analysis project Ga0307278, IMG submission 194482) | Bulk soil microbial communities from the East River watershed near Crested Butte, Colorado, United States - ER_DNA_117 | ecosystem: Environmental > Terrestrial > Soil > Floodplain | place... | reverse complement strand
CGAGGGCCGCCACGGGCGCGCGCCAGTTGGGTGTCGGGACGAGCCGGGTGCGCGCGGGCGCGCCGCAGGCCAGGCACCAGCTCTGATCGGGGCCGACGGTGGTGGCGCAGCGCGGACAGGCGATTGTGCCCGGGGCCGGCGGGGCGCCCGGCGGCGCGACGCTCACGACTCGCGGCGCTCGCCGGTCGGCTGGGCGACGGCTTCGGCCTCGGGGTCGGCCGCGCGGTCCGCGGCCTGCTCGTCGACTGGGCGCATGACCTCCGTCGGCTGCTCGCCGTCGGGAGTCGGTGCGGCTGGGTGTGGCTCGGCCTGGTGGCCATCGGCGGCCGGCGCGGGCGCTGCCGCCGGCGGCTCCGCGGGGCCGGGCGCCGCGGCCTGCGCCTCGGCGGGCTCGGGCGTCGGCGTCAGCGGCTGCACCTGCAGGGGCGCCTGCGTGAGCGGCTGCGCCGGGGGCGGCGCCGCGCTCGGCGTGGGAGGCGGTGTGCTGGTCGACGGCGGCGTGACGGCGCCGATCTCGCCCACCGAGAGGCTCACGGCCTCGCCCACCTCGGCGATCGCGCGCGGTCCGCGCACGGGCGTCCCGCACGACGGGCAGAAGCGGGCCTCGCTGCCGTGCAGCGCACCGCAGCGCGAGCACACCGAGATTCCCGGCTCGCGCAGCTCGGTGAGCGACCGGCGATCGTCGAGCGCGATCTCGAGCGCGCGCAGCTCGGCATCGACGGCGCCCAGCGCGGCGAGCTTGCCGTGCACGAGCGCGTCGTTGACCTGCGAGAAGCGGTGCTGGTCGAACACGAGCCCGCCGAGATCGCGGAAGCCGAGCTCGCGCACGCGGCGCAGGTAGCGCAGGCGCCGGCGCAGGCGGCCGCGCTGGCGGAAGCTCGGGCGGTCGGGGACCGGCTCCTGCCCGGCGGGGACCTCATTGCCGGGCGGCGCCTGGTCGGCGGCAGCCGGAGGCGGGGCCGACGCCAGGTCCGCGGTGGGCTGCGCCTGGGTCGGCGCCTCCGTCGCGGCCTGCGCGGTCTCGACCCCGTTGGCCGGACGCTCGGCGCGCCGGCGGCGGATGACGTGCAGCGGGCCCTTCATGCGGAAACGGCACCCGACTTCGGCGCCTCGACGGGCAACCGTAGCACCTCGCCCCAGGCGTCGAGCACGCGTCGCGCCATCTGCCGAGCCGACCACAGCGCGGCCCGGTCGCGGCCTGCGATGCGGGGATCGGAGGCCTGAACGTGCTGCTGCAGCGCGGCCTGCCACGCCGCGCGATCGAAGCGCGCGCACAGCGTGTCGGCCACCCCGTCGAGGGCGGCCGGGTGCACCCCGACAGGCGTGGCCAGCACGGGCACGTCGCACGCGAGCGCCTCGAGCACGGCCAGTCCGAAGCCTTCGTGCGCCGAGGGCACGAGCACGGCGTTGGCGGCGTTGATGTACAGGGGCACCTCGAAGGGATGAACGCGCCCGAGCGTCAGGAGTCGCGTGTCGCCCGCCGCCTCCTGCGCGCGGTCGAAGCGCTTGACGGCCCGTGCGGGGTCGGCCGGGAAGAGGACGCACGGCTCGTCGGGCGGCAGGTTGAGGCGCTCGCGCGCCTCGGTGCGCGGGATCGGCGTGAAGCGGTCCAGGTCGACGCCGCAGGGGAGCACCGCGACGCGGCGGCGCTGGCCGGCGCCGGGGACCTCGCGCGCCAGCTCCGGGCTGACCGCCGCCACGAGGTCGACGAAGGGCAGCGCGGCGCGGGTGATGCGCCGCGAGCGGGGGTGGCGCAGGTCCGTGCCGTGGAGCGTCACCACGTGCGGCGCGCCGCGCAGCGCGAGCGCGGGCCACGCGGTGAGCCCGAAGTGGGCGTGGATGATGTCGAAGCGCTCGCGGCGATGGTGACGGCGCAGGTTGCGCGCGGCGCGGACGTAGCCGCCGGGCGGGAAGGCGAAGACCTCGACGTCGACGCCGTCGAGCTCGCGCAGGGCGTCGACCTGATCGCGCACGAAGCTCCCGAGCGCCGGCTCGGAGGCCGTCGGCCACATGTTCGTGACGATGAGGGCACGCATTCGGGTGTGATTCTCCACAGTTGCCGTCTTTCGCCGTCACAGCCTCCCGCGGAAACTCGGTCGCGTTGTCACACACGACCCGAGGAGGCGTCAGATGGGCTATCGGATCATGGGCCGCGCGCACGCGGCCGCGCTGTGGGCGCGCACCCGGCTGGCGGGCTCGGCGGGGCAGGGGACGGTCGAGTACGTCGCCCTCATCCTGCTCGTCGCGGGCCTGTTCGCCACCGTCGTGCTCGCGGCGGGCGGCGTGAAGGGGAAGGGCATCGCGGACGCGGTGACCGAGAAGATTCGATCGACCATCGAGGGGGTGGCGAGCAAGAAGGGGTGAGCGCCGTGCCGCCGGTCGCGTGGGCCCCTGGCCGCCTACCATGGCCCCGTGGCATCACGCACCGCGGACCCCCGCGCGCGCCCGATCGCCGTCTTCGACTCCGGCGTGGGCGGGCTCACCGTCCTGCACGAGCTCCTCGTGCAGCTTCCCCACGAGGACTTCCTGTACCTGGCCGACGCGGCCCGGCTGCCCTACGGCACCCGCACGCAGGCCGAGCTCGAGCGCTTCGCGCTGCAATGCGCCGAGGAGCTGCTGGCGCGCGGCGCGAAGCTGCTCGTGGTGGCGTGCAACTCGGCGACGGCGGCGGCGCTGCCGGCGCTGCGCGAGCGGATGGCGCAGACGACGCTCGGCATCGACGTGCTCGGCGTGGTCCAGCCGGGGGCGGTCCAGGCCGTCGCCGCCACCACCAACGGGCGTGTCGGGCTCATGGCGACCCCCGCCACGGTGGCCAGCGGCGCGTACGCGTCGGCCATCGCCCAGGCCGACCCGTTCGTGGAGCTCACGGCGGTGGAGTGTCCTGACCTGACGGCCATCATCGAGGGCGGCTTCCCGTTCGACGAGCGGGTCGTCGACACCGTGCGCGGCTACGTCGCGCCGCTGCGCGCCGCCGGCGTCGACACCGTCATCCTCGGCTGCACCCACTACCCGCTCATCGCGCCGATGCTCCAGCGCATGCTCGGGCGCGGCGTGCGCATCGTCACCTCCGGCGCGCCCGTGGCCCACCAGGTCGAGCACGTGCTCGGAGCGCGCGGCCTGGCCAGCCCGCACGTCGGCGAGGGCGACTACCGCTTCCTCACCACCGGCGACGTCGAGGCCTTCCGCGCGCTGGGATCGGTCTTCCTGCAGCTGCCGCTGGGCGACGTCGAGCACGTGACGCTGCGCGCGGCGGAGGCGGCGGCATGACCGGCAACGGGCCGACCCCGCGCGAGCGCTCCTACGGGCGCGCGGCCGACGAGCTGCGGCCGATCACCATCGAGCCCGGGTTCGTGGCCACCGCGACAGGGTCGGTGCTCATGAGCGCCGGTGAGACGCGCGTCATCTGCACCGCTTCGCACACCGATGGCGTGCCGAAGTGGCTGGCCGGCAGCGGACGCGGCTGGGTCACCGCCGAGTACGGGATGCTCCCCGCCTCGACCGGGGACCGCAAGCAGCGCGACGTCACCCGCGGGCGCCCCGACGGGCGCACGGTCGAGATCCAGCGCCTGATCGGGCGCGCGCTGCGCGGCGTCATCGACTTCAGCGCGCTCGGCGAGAACACGATCTACCTCGACTGCGACGTCCTCACCGCCGATGGGGGCACGCGTTGCGCGTCGATCACCGGGGCCTATGTGGCGCTCGCGCTCGCCTGCGAGGCGCTGCGCGAGCGCGGCGTGCTCGCGCGCTCGCCGCTGAGCGGCTCAGTGGCCGCCGTGTCGGCGGGCATCGTCGACGGCGCGGCGCTGCTCGACCTCGACTACGCCGAGGACTCGACCGCCGAGGTCGACGCCAACGTCGTCATGACCGGCGATGGCGGCCTCATCGAGGTCCAGGCCACCGCCGAGCGCACGCCGCTGTCGCGGGCGAATCTCGACGCGCTGCTCGCGCTCGCCGCCAAGGGCGTCGTCGAGCTCCAGGCCGCGCAGGAGCGCGCGGTCGCCGTGCGGAGCGCGTGAAGCTCGTCCTCGCCACCCGCAACCCGCACAAGGTGCGCGAGCTCGCCGCCCTCCTGGACGGCTACGACATCGCGTCGCTGCCCGACGGCGTGTCGCTGCCGCCGGAGACCGGCGAGACGTTCGCCGCCAACGCACTGATCAAGACGCGCGCGGCGGCCGCGGCCACGGGCGAGCTGGCCTTCGGCGACGACTCGGGCATCGAGTCCGCCGCGCTCGGCGGCGCGCCCGGAGTGCGTTCGGCGCGCTTCGCCGGCGAGGACGCCACCGACGCCGACAACCTGGCCCTGCTCATCGAGCGCGCGCCGGCGGGCAGCGCGCTGGCCTACGTGTGCGTCATCGCGCTGGTCGATCCGCGCACGGGCGAGGAGCGCCTCTTCGAGGGGCGCTGCGCGGGGACCATGGCGCCGGCCCCGCGCGGGGCGGGCGGCTTCGGCTACGACCCGGTCTTCGTTCCCGACGACCGCGCCGACGGCCGCACGATGGCCGAGCTCGCGCCGGGCGAGAAGGACGCCATCAGCCACCGCGGGCGGGCGGCGCGGGCGCTCCAAGACCATCTGGACCAGATCGTCCCCGCGCGCCGATGAGCACGTCGTCCAAGACGGGAGCGGCGGCGCTCTCGGTCGCCTCGAACTCGGCGCTCATCCTGCTCAAGGCGATCGCCGGCACCATCACGGGCTCTGTCGCCCTGCTGACCGAGGCGCTGCACTCGGCCACCGACCTGGTCGCATCGATCGTGGCGCTCTTCTCGCTGCGCGCCGCCGATGCGCCGGCCGACGAGTCGCACCCCTACGGCCACGAGAAGATCGAGGACATGGCCGCCGCGATCGAGGGTGTCCTGATCCTCGTCGGCAGCGTCGTCATCGCCTTCGAGGCGGTGCGCCACCTGATCGAGGGCACCGGCCTGCAGCGCCTGGGCATTGGCATGGCGGTGCTCGCCATATCGATCGTCGTGAACTTCGTGGTCTCCCGGACGCTCTCGCGGCGCGCCGTGGCGACCAGCTCCCCGGCGCTCGCGGCCGACGCGGCCCACCTGACCACCGACATGCTGAGCTCCGCCGGCGTGCTCGTGGCGCTGGCGCTCGTGGCGGTCACGGGCTGGGACTGGCTCGACCCCGTGGTCGCGCTCATGGTGGCCGCGGTCGTCGCGGTGGCGGGGGTGCGCATCCTGACTCGCTCCTCGCGGGTGCTGGTCGACGAGACGCTGCCCGACCCCGAGCTCGACGCCATCCGCGACGTCGTCGCCGCCTTCGCCGAGCGCGGGATCGTGGGCTATCACGAGCTTCGCGGGCGCCAGGCCGGGGCGAACCGCCACATCGACCTCCACGTGCAGTTCCGCGACGGCATGTCGCTCGAGGAGGCCCACGGCACCGCCCACAAGCTCCAGGACGCCATCCGCGAGCGCCTCGGCCCGGCCGACGTGCTCATCCACCTCGAGCCGGAGGACCGCGTGCGCCCGGGCCACGAGGTCACCACCGGCGAGCGAACGCTGACGCGTCGCCGACCTACAGCAGGTTGATCGCCGCCGACGCGCCGACGACGAGGAAGACCGCCGCGTAGCCCTGATAGCCCGACAGCAGCAGGACCAGGCAGGTGATCAGGCACGCGAGAGCGGTCACGAGCCAGGCGATCCGGCCGATGCTCACGCGGCCTATCCTTCCAACTCGGGATGACGACGCGCTCTGCGCTCACGCCCGCGGGGGCGCTCGGATGGCTCGCGACGCTGTCGATCGACGTGCGCGCCGCGGCCGTCCTGGACGCCGCGGGCACCGTGCTGGCCGGCGATCCCGCGCTCGCGGGGGCCGGCGAGGGACCGGACGTGATGGTGGCTCGCTCCGAGCGCCACGCGATCGTCGTGCGCACCGGCCCGCGGGCCCTCGAGCGCCTCCTACGCGCCGATCTCCAGGCCGCCCTGGCCGGCCTGGAAATCGCCTAGAAAGCGGCGTGTCCGGTGTTTACGGCACAATTGGGGCCTGCGCGGCCGTCGCGCAAAACGTCGCAACGAGCGGTGTTTCAGCCCGACGTAGCTAGGAAAACCGCGTAGGAATGCGGTATCTGGGCGTAGGTCGTCCGTAGCCGCTGATAGCGTCGAATGACCACGACCTCACCAGGAGGGAGAAGCGTGACGAAGTCAGAGTTCGTCGATCAGGTCGCCAGCCGCGCAGACCTGGGCAAGTCCGAAGCCGGCAAGGCCGTCGATGCCGTGCTCGACACCATCCAGGAGACGTTGTCGCGTGGCAGCGATGTGACGTTCTCCGGGTTCGGCAAGTTCCACGTCGCCGAGCGCGGCGCGCGTCAGGGCGTGCATCCGCGTACGGGTGAGCCGATCCAGATCGCGGCGTCGAAGGTGCCGCGCTTCACGGCAGGCTCGGGTCTGAAGAAGTCCGTCAACCACTAAGCGCTGAAGGCCGGCGACACGCAACGCCGCCGGGCGCCGGCCGGTCTGCACTTCGCTGACCGGCTGGACGCCCTCGTCGCGGAGCGCGAGTCCCAGGTCGTCCTGGGACTCGATCCCGACCCCGCGCGTCTTTGGCCGCAGGCCGAGACGGCGGCGCCCGCGGACGGGTCACCGGCCGAGCGCGCCGCCGTCGCGGTCGCGGCCCACTGCGCGGCGGCGATCGACGCTGCCGGCCCCGCCTGCGTGGCGGTCAAGCCGCAGCTCGCCTGCTTCGAGCGCCTCGGCACCCACGGCTGGCGCGCTCTGGAGCTCGTCGTGGAGTACGCGCACGCGCAGGGCCTGCTCGCCCTGGCCGATGCCAAGCGCGGCGACATCGACGTCTCCGCCGCCGCCTACGCCCAGGCGTTGGCCGGCGAGACTCCCACGCCCTTCGGCACGGTCGCCGGCCTCGGGGTCGACGCCTACACGGCCAGTCCCTACATGGGCCTCGACTCGCTGCGCTCGCTGCACGCCCCGGGGGCGGGCCTCTTCGTGCTGGTACGCACATCCAACCCGGGCGCCGCGGACGTCGAGGACCTCGCGACCGAGGGCGGGGAGCGCGTGTGGGAGCGGGTCGCGCGGCTCGTCGACGGGCTCGGCGCGCCCGGCCCCGTCAGTGGTCTGCACGACGTCGGCGCGGTGGTCGGCGCCACCGCGCCCGAGCATCTCGCGCGCGCACGCGAGCTGATGCCGCGCACGCCCTTCCTGCTGCCCGGCATCGGGGCGCAGGGTGGTCGCGTGGAGGACCTCGCCCCGGCCTTCGCTGCCGGCCGCGCGGGCGGCCTGGTGACCGCCTCGCGCTCGATCGTGGGAGCCCATGAGCACCATGGCGGCGAGCCCGCGCAGGCCGCCCGCCACGAGGCCGAGCGCCTGCGCGCACTGGCCTGGTCTCTTGGGTGATCAGCCCCGCTCGCCGCGCCCTATGCTCCGCTCAGCCCATGGTCAATCGTCGACGTCGCAGCCTCGGCCGCTGGTTGGCCCCGGTGGCCCTGATCACCTGCGCGGTGGCCGTGTACGCCGTTGTCGACAACACGCTGCTCAAGGACGACAGCACGACGAATGGCAACGGCAGCACACAGCGGGCGACGCCGACGAAGACCACCTCGGGCAAGGCCGCGAAGAAGAGCAAGCGCCGCCGCGCCTACACCGTGAAGTCCGGCGACACGCTGTCGGCGATCTCGATCAAGACCGGCGTCCCGCTCGCGACGATCCAGCGCCTGAACCCCAAGCTCGAGGCCGACACGCTCCACGCCGGCCAGCGGGTCAGGCTCTCGCGGTGAGCGGGCGCGACCGCCGCGCGGCGGCCGCGCTGCTCGCGGCGGCGCTGGGGCTCGTGCTCGTGTTCGTGCTCGCGCGGCCCGCGAGCGCGCCCGCCGCGGCTCCCAGCATCCGCGCGCCTGCGGCCATCCTCGTCGAGCCGGCCACCGGTGACGTCGTCTACCAGCGCCAGGCCGCCCGTCCGCGGGCGATCGCCTCGACCACCAAGCTGATGACCACGCTGATCACGCTCGAGCGGGCCAAGCTCTCGCAGACGATGGTCGCCGTGCGCTACCGCGCCCTGCCGGCCGAGTCGGTCATCGGCCTGCGCGCCGGCGAGCGCCTCACCGTGGCCGACCTGCTGCGCGGCGTGCTGCTGGCCAGCGCCAACGACGCGGCGGCGACGCTGGCGGCGCGCGTCGGCGGCTCGCAGCGAGCCTTCGTCGCGCTCATGAACCGCCGCGCGCGCCAGCTGCGCCTGACCCACACCCACTACGCCAACCCGATCGGCCTGGACGCCGCCGGCAACCACTCCAGCGCCGAGGACCTGGTCAAGCTCACCCTCATCCTGCGGCGCAACGCGTTCTTTCGCGCGGTGACCAACCTCCCCAGCGCGACGCTGCGCACCGGCGCACACCCGCGCACGATCCTCAACCGCAACACGCTGGTCCGCGCGGTGCCCGAGGTCAACGGCGTCAAGACCGGGCACACGCTCGCCGCCGGCTACGTGCTCGTCGGCTCGGCCAGCAAGCACGGCATCACCGTCATCTCGGCCGTGCTCGGCGACTCCGGCGAGGGCACGCGGGACGCCGACTCGCTCGCCCTCCTGCGCTACGGCCTGAGCCGCTATCGCCGAGTGACACCGGTGCGCACCGGGCAGCCGTTCGCCACCGTCAAGCTTGCCCACCGCGACCAGCGCGCACAGCTCGTGGCGGCCCGCACCGTCGTGCGCACCGCCCGGCGCGGAGAGCGGCTGCCCGTCCGCGTCCTCGACGTTCCGCGCGAGCTCGACGGCCCCCTGCCCGCGGGCACCCGCGTGGGGACGATCGAGATCCGCTGGCGCGGGCGCACGGTCGCGAGCGTCCCGCTCGTCACGCGCGCGGCCATCTCCGAGGCCTCGCTGTGGCAGCGCAGCGACGACCTGCTGAGCCGCACGTTGATGGTCGTGATCCTGAGTGCGCTCGCACTCGCTAGCCTCCAGTTGGTCCTCCTGCGACGTCGCGCGGTCCGGCGCCGGCGCCGCCAGGAGGGGTCCAGCGGGATCGCATGATCATCACCGTCACCCTCAACGCGGCGATCGACAAGTCCCTATCGGTGCCCAACTTCAGGCTCGGGCGCCGACATCGCACGGTCGAGCAGACCACCATGCCGGGCGGCAAGGGGGTCAACGTCGCGCGCACGCTCAAGTCGCTCGGCCAGCCGGTGATCGCGACCGGCTTCGCGGGCGGCCCGACCGGCACCCGCATCGTCGAGCAGCTCACCGAGGAGTCGATCCTCAACGACTTCGTGCGCATCCGCGAGGAGTCGCGCACGAACACCGCCGTGCACGACCCCACCAACGGCGAGACGACCGAGATCAACGAGCGCGGCCCCGCGGTCAGCGGCAAGGAGATCGAGCTCTTCCGCGACAAGCTGCTGTACCTCGCGCGCGGCGCCGACGTGGTCGTCTTCGCGGGCTCGCTCCCGCGCGGCGTCGAGGCCGACGTCTACGCGCAGCTCATCAAGGAGGTGCGCAAGGCCGGCGTGCAGACCGTGGTCGACGCCGACGGCGACCCGATGCGCCTGGCCGTGCGCGCCGAGCCCGACGTCATCTCGCCCAACGTCATCGAGGCCGAGGAGCTCGTCGGCCACGAGTTCAACGACGACGAGGACCGCGTCATAGCGGTGCGCGAGATGGTCGCCCTCGGGGCGCGCGAGGCGATCATGACGCTGCCCGACGGGTGCGTCGCGTCGGTCCTGCTCGACGGCGCGCCGACGCTGCACCGCGTGTGGATCGAGCCGCGCGAGGCGGTCGCGGCCGTGGGCGCCGGCGATGCCTTCCTGGCAGGCTTCGTGGCCGCGCGCTACACCGGCTCGCCGGCCGCCGAGTGCCTGCGCTTCGGCGTGGCGTGCGGCGCGGAGTCGACCCAGCGCCTGGGCGCCGGGCTGATCGAGCCGCGCGAGGTCGAGCGGCTGCTCGCGGAGATCGAGGTCCAGCGTCTCGAGACGCCGGCCGAGGTCCCGTAGGTGCTCGGCCTGCCGGACGCGATCACCACGTGCCTCTTCGACCTCGACGGCGTGCTGACCAAGACGGCCGAGGTCCACGCGCGCGCCTGGAAGCAGACCTTCGACGCGTTCCTGGAGACCAGGGGGGAGAAGCCCTTCGACCAGGTCCGCGACTACGACGAGTACGTCGACGGCAAGCCGCGCCTGGACGGCGTGCGCGACTTCCTCGCCTCGCGGGGGATCGAGCTGCCCGAGGGCTCGCCCGACGACCTCCCGGGGACGCAGACCGTCCAGGGCCTCGCCAACGCCAAGAACGAGCTCGTCCTGCGCCTGATTCGCGAAGACGGGGTCGAGGCCTACGACGGATCGGTGCGCTACCTGCACGCCGCGCGCGACGCCGGCCTGCGGCGGGCCGTCGTCTCCTCGAGCCACAACTGCCACGACGTGCTGGTGGCGGCCGGGATCGAGGACCTGCTCGAGGTTCGCGTCGACGGCGTCGTCGCGGAGGAGCGCAATCTGAAGGGCAAGCCGGCGCCCGACACCTTCCTGGAGGCGGCGCGCATCCTCAGCGTCGCACCGGCCAACGCGGCGGTCTTCGAGGACGCGCTCGCCGGGGTGCAGGCCGGGCGCGACGGCGCCTTCGGCTACGTCGTCGGCGTCGATCGCTCGGGCCAGCGCGAGGCGCTGCTCGCCCATGGCGCCTCCGTGGTCGTCGACGACCTCGCCGAGCTGCTGTGATCGCCCAGCCCCACTTCTCGGTCGAGCCGTGGGCCGTCACCGAGGAGGAGCTCGACCTCGGCATGCTGGCGCAGTCCGAATCGGTCCTGGCGCTCTCCAACGGCCACATCGGGCTGCGCGCCAACCTCGACGAGGGCGAGCCCTACGGGCTGCCCGGGACCTACCTGAACGCCTTCTACGAGGTGCGTCCGCTGCCCTATGCCGAGGCCGGCTACGGCTACCCGGAGGACGGCCAGACCGTGGTCAACGTCACCAACGGCAAGCTCATCCGGCTGCTGGTCGACGACGAGCCCTTCGACGTGCGCTACGGCGCGCTGCTCTCCCACCGGCGCACGCTCGACCTGCGCGCCGGCGTGCTGCGGCGCGAGGTCCACTGGCGCTCGCCCGCCGGGCGCGAGGTCAAGGTGCGATCGGTGCGCCTGGTCTCCTTCGTGCACCGCTCGGTGGCCGCGATCCGCTACGAGGTGGAGCCGCTCGACGGCGAGACGCGGCTCGTGCTGCAGTCGGAGATCGTCGCCAACGAGGAGGTGCCCGTCCCGAGCGAGGACCCGCGCGCCGCCGCCATCCTGCGCTCTCCGCTCGTCTCCGAGTCGCACGGCATCTACGAGCTGCGCTCCATGCTCGTGCACCGCACGCGCGAGAGCGCCCTGCGGATGGCCGTCGGGATGGACCACCTGGTCGACGGGCCGGAGGGCACGGTCACGCAGAACGAGAGCTTCGACGACCTGGCTCGCGTGACGGTCAGCGCCGAGGTCGGCGACGGCGAGGTGCTGACGCTGACCAAGCTGCTGGCCTACGGCTGGTCGAGCCAGCGCTCGATGGTGTCGGTCCGCGATCAGGTCGACGCCGCGCTGGCGTCCGCGCGGCGCACGGGGTTCGACGGCCTGCTCGACGACCAGCGCGCCTACCTCGACGACTTCTGGGAGCGCGCCGACGTCGAGCTCGACGGCGACGACGAGCTCCAGCAGGCCGTGCGCTTCGCCCTCTTCCACACGCTGCAGTCCGCCGCCCGGGCGGAGAAGCGCGCCATCGCCGCCAAGGGGCTGACCGGCGACGGCTACGACGGGCACGTCTTCTGGGACACCGAGTCCTACGTGCTGCCCGTGCTCACCTACACCGCACCCGAGACCGTCAGCGACGCGCTGTGCTGGCGGCACTCGACGCTCGACCTCGCGACCGAGCGCGCGCGCCAGCTGGGCCTGGACGGCGCGGCCTTCCCGTGGCGGACGATCCGCGGCCACGAGTGCTCGGCCTACTGGCCGGCGGGCACGGCCGCCTTCCACATCAACGCCGACATCGCCGACGCGGTGCTGCGCTACCTGCACGCCACCGCCGACGAGGAGTTCGCGCGCGGGCCCGGCCTCGAGCTGCTCGTCGCGACCGCGCGGCTGTGGCGCTCGCTCGGCCACCACGACGCGCGCGGGACGTTCCACATCGACGGGGTCACCGGGCCCGACGAGTACTCGGCGATCGCCGACGACAACGTCTACACGAACCTCATGGCCGCCAGGAACCTCGCCGGCGCGGCGGAGTCCTGCGCTCGGCATCGCGATGAGGCG
>Ga0307278_10001357_pt1 | contig 12213 bp, 12 predicted proteins | sample ER_DNA_117_FD_194482 | JGI IMG/M metagenome (GOLD analysis project Ga0307278, IMG submission 194482) | Bulk soil microbial communities from the East River watershed near Crested Butte, Colorado, United States - ER_DNA_117 | ecosystem: Environmental > Terrestrial > Soil > Floodplain | place... | reverse complement strand
CCCGGCCGCCACGCCCCTTCGAGCCGCTCGCCGAGGGCGCCGACGCGCAGCCGCACCTCCGGCGGCGCCGGCCACACCTCCCGCTCGCCGGGCAGGAAGGCCAGGTCGACGCCGTCGGCCTCCAGCACGGCCAGGTCGCCGTCGCGGTCGCGCGGGTAGGTGCCCAGGTCCTCGGTGGGCCCGAACTGCAGCGGGTTCACGAACACCGAGACGACCACGAAGCCGCACTCCCGCCTCGCCGCGGCGAGCAGGACGCGGTGGCCGGCGTGCAGGGCGCCCATGGTGGGCACGAAGCCGACCACGGCGTCGCCCGAGCGGGCCGCCGCGACGGCGGCGCGCAGCTCAGCGCTGGTTTCGACCGCGTGCACGCCGGCCAAGCCTCCGGAACAGCTCCAGCCCCTCGCGGGAGTCCTCGGTCTGGCCCTCGACGTGGCCCTGGAGGCCGGCCTCGACCCGGCGGCGCGCCTCCGGATCGAGGCGGCCGGCGGCGGCCGCGCGGTCGGCGACCAGCCGGGCGAGGGCGGCGTAGACGTTCACGACCCTGTGCTTGCGGGCGAGCGCCTCGGCGTGCATCGCCACCGTCCGCGCCTCGCCCCGCACCCACGGCCCGGACATCCCGGCCTGGCCGGTGGCGAGCGCCGCGTCGACACTGGCGTGGACCAGGTCACCGAGCAGCGCCGCCGGGTCGATCACGCCCCCGGCCCTGAGCTGGTCGGCGGCGGTGGCGGCCAGCCCGGCGCAGCCGTTGGCCGCCAGCACCAGGGCGGCGTGGTAGCGGACCCGGCCGGACTCCGGCACGTCCATCGCCCGGCCGCCGAACGCCGCCACCACCTCCTTGCCGGCGGGGTCGCCGGTCACGCCCCAGACGGTGCCGGGCAGGCGCCCGAGGGTGCCCTCCAGGTCGTCGTTGAAGATCTGCACCGGGTGGCAGGCCGCGACCTTCGCCCCGGCGGCGGCCGCCGGGGCGAGCAGGGCGGGGCCGTCCACCCCGGCGGTGTGGACGACCACCTGGCCGGCCGAGAACACGCCCTCGGCGGCCAGGGCGGTGACCAGCGACGGCAGCTCGTCGTCCAGGACCGCGAGGACGACGAGGGCCGCCCCGCGGGTGGCGTCGACCGGAGACGCCACCGGCAGCCCGGCCGCCTCGACCCGGTCGCGCCCCCGTTCGGAGCGGACGCCGATGGTGACCTCGACCCCGATCCCATCAAGGAACGTGGCGAGGGCGAGACCGACACGGCCCGCGCCGACGACGGCGGCGGGCGACAGCTTGTTGCTCGGCGATGAGGCCATGGAACCCCCCGGAGCCATGTGTCACGGAGTATATCCGGCCAAGTCGGGACGAAGCGTTCTGCGATGGCCGATCACGTGGACGGTCCTGGCGCTCGACCGGTACGGCTCCCTGGTGGCGACCAGGCGTTCCAGCTCCACCAGGGCGGAAAGCCCGGCCGGGTCGGGATCGTCGTCGCCGCTGTCGACGAACACCCCGACCCCGGAAGCCGCCACCGGCTCGAAGCCGGCCCGCTCCAGCTCCGCCTCGACCTCCGCCAGCGTCATCGCGGGCGCTGGGGGGCGGCCGGCCGCGCGGCGAGCGCGCTCCGATGGCCCAGGCGCCACCGAGCCGGCCTCCCGGCCGTGCACCAGGCGCAGCGCGCTGCCGTGCTCGCCTCGCCGGCCGGCCCGCAGCACCAGCCAGTCCCGGTTGGCGAACCCGAGCGACAGCACGCCGCCGTCCCCCAGCACGCCGGCCAGGGCGGCGAGCACGGCCGCCGGGTCGTCGACCTGGGTGATCAGGTCGTGGCAGACGGCGGCGTCCCGGCTGGCGGGGCCGAGCAGGGCCGGCAGGTCGGCGGCGTCGCCCTGGACGGTGGCCAGGCGGGCACCGACCTCGGCGCCCTCGCCGGCCGCCCGCTGGGCGCAGGTGGCGAGCATGGCCGCCGAGGTGTCCACCACCGTGACCTGGTAGCCGCGCCTGGCCAGCGCCACCGCGAGCTGCCCGGTGCCGCCGCCGGCGTCGACCACCCTGGCCGGCGGCCCGGGCAGCGCCGCGAGCACCTGCCCCAGCAGCAGCTCGAAGCGCACCCGGCCCAGGGCCCTGTTCATCGCCTACGGCTCCAGTTCGCCGACGGGCACGACGCCGGAGACCGGGCCCAGCCGCGCCAGCGCGTCGCAGGCCAGCTCGCCGTCGGGGAAGCGCGCGAACGGGTCGGCGTCGCAGAGCGGCACCAGCACGAAGGCGCGCTCCCGCGCCCGCGGGTGTGGCACGGTCAGGTCGGGGTCCTCGATCGGCGGCCCGTCGTACAGCAGCAGGTCGAGGTCGGCCGTGCGCGGCCCCCAGCGCTCGGCCCGGACCCGCCCGAGGCCCTCCTCGGTGGCCAGCAGCAGGCCGAGCAGCTCGCGGGGGCCGCGGTCGGTCTCCAGCACGGCCACCGCGTTGAGGTACGGCCCCTGCTCGGGGCCGCCGACCGGGGCGGTCTCGTACACCCGCGAGACCGCCATCACGTGGGTCAGCTCGTCGGCGTCCATCGCCCGCACGGCCGCGTCGAGGGTGGCCATGCGGTCGCCGAGGTTGGAGCCGAGCCCGACGTGCGCCCTGGTCATGCCCGCTCCTCCCCCGCCGCTGGCCGGTTCCTGGTGATCTCGACGGCGACCGTGGCGTCGACCGGGAGCGGCGCGTGGGGCTTGGCCACCCGCACGCGCACCTGGCGCACCCGCTCGTCGGCCAGGACCAGGTCGGCCACGTCCTCGGCCACCGCCTCCAGCAGCCGCCTCGGGCGGCCGCCGACCACCTCGGCCACCCGGCTGGCCAGGCTACCGTAGTCGACCGTCCGCCTGAGGTCGTCGGAGCGCCCGGCCGGCGCCAGGTCCAGGACGAGCTCCAGGTCGACCACGAACACCTGGCCGAGCTGGGCCTCGTGGGGCAGCACGCCGTGCCGGCCGCGCACCCGCAGGCCCGTGAGCAGGATGCGGTCGCCGTTCACGACCGCAGCACCGGCGACCCGTGGTGCAGGACCATCCGCCAGCGGCCCCCGGCGCGGCGGAACACGTTGGTGGCCAGCACCTTGGCGTCCTGCACCTCCGGGCCGGCACCACCCGCCAGGATGTTCTCGGCGCAGGTGACCCAGGCGGTGTCGGCGTCGATGTGCACCTCCACGTCGGTGAGGAAGAACTGGATGTAGGCGGAGTTGGCGAAGATCGCCACCCACGAGCGGCTCACCTGGGGCCAGCCCACCATCGCGTCCCAGCCGGGGTGGATGCAGCGGACGCCGGCGTCGTGGAGCCAGCAGGCCTCCATGCGGTCCATGTCGAGCGCCTCGAAGGCGTCGTAGAACTCCTCGTTGGCCCTGGCGACCGCGGCCTCCTCGGAGCCGAGGCCGCTCACCCGGGCACCCCCCCGCCGGTGAGCAGCACCTCGGTCATGCGCACGGTGCGCACCATCGGGGCGACGTCGTGGACGCGCACGATCCGGGCGCCGCGCTCCACCGCCCAGACCACGGTGGCGGCCGTGCCCTCCAGCCGCTCCTCGACGGGCAGGTCGAGGGCCCGGCCGATGAAGCCCTTGCGGCTGGGCCCGACCAGCAGCGGGTGACCGAGGCGGGTGAGCCTGGCCAGGCCGCCGAGCAGGGCGTAGTTGTGCTCGTCGCGCTTGCCGAAGCCGATCCCGGGGTCGACGACCAGCGCGTCGGGCGCGACCCCGGCCGCCTCGGCGGCCGCGCAGCGCTCCTGGAGGAACGCCTCCACCTCCGCGAGCACGTCGCGGTAGCTGGGGTCGTCCTGCATGGTCGCGGGCGAGCCCTGCATGTGCATCAGCACCAGCGGCGCTCCGGCCTCGGCGGCGACGCCGAGCAGGTCCGGGTCGTCGCGGCCGGCGCTGACGTCGTTGACCATCGCCGCCCCGGCGGCCAGCGCCGCCCTGGCCACCGAGGCCTTGCGGGTGTCGATGGAGACGGGGACGTCGGTGGCCGCGGCGAGCCCCTCGACCACCGGGACGACCCGGTCCAGTTCGACGGCCTCCTCCACGTCGGTGGCGCCGGGACGGGTGGACTCGCCGCCGACGTCGAGCAGGTCGGCCCCTTCGGCGGCCAGCGTCAGCCCGTGGGCGACCGCCGCCCGGCGGTCGAGGTAGCGGCCGCCGTCCGCGAACGAGTCGGGAGTGACGTTGACGACCCCCATGATCAGGCAGCGGGAGGAGGTGGGCAGCACCCGGCCGCCGACCCGCAGGTCGTGCGGGGCGATCGGCGCAAGCGACACGAGCGGACCTCCCAGGGGCGCGACCCGGTCATCTTAAGCGGTGCGCGCGTCGCCTCCCGCTGCTCCCCGGCCGCGAGGTCAGCCGAGGCGGGTGACGCCGATGAGGTTCATCGCCTCCATACGGGTCGACAGGACGTCGCGGAACTGCCCCCGCACCGCCGAGGTGACCGTGACCGCCCCCGGCTTCCGCACGCCGCGCATGCTCATGCACAGGTGCTCGGCCTCGATCACGACCATCGCCCCTCGCGGGTCCAGCCGGGACACGAGCGCGTCGGCGATCTGCGCGGTCAGCCGCTCCTGCACCTGTGGCCGCCTGGACAGCCCGTCCACCAGCCTGGCCAGCTTCGACAGCCCGGTGAGCCGCCCGTTCTCGTTCGGGATATACGCAACATGCGCTTTCCCGACAAATGGGATCAAGTGGTGCTCACACAGGCTGTACATCGGGATGTCGCGGACCATGACCATCTCGTCGTGGCTCTCCTCGAACACGACCCGGAGGACCTCGGTGGGGTCGGTGCGGAGGCCGGTGGTGATCTCCTGGTACATGCGGGCGACCCGGGTCGGGGTGTCGCGGAGGCCGTCGCGCTCGAGGTCCTCGCCGATGCCCTCGAGGATCAGGCGGACGCCTCGCTCGACCTTCCCGAAGTCGAAGCCGGGCTCCTCGGCCAGCGAGCCGATCTCCGCCTGGCCGTCGTGCTGGATCGTCATGCGCATCACCTCGGGGCTTTCAACGACGGCGGGCCCGGGTGGCTTCCCCGGGCCCGTCGAGCGCGGCGGCGTCAGTCGGACGCCGCGGTGTCCTGGGAGCGGGCGATGCCGGCCTCGTCGCGGGAACGGCCGCCGTTGGCGCGGACGTCGCCGCGCGGCGGGGCCATGATGCCGCGGGCCGGCCGCTTGACCACCGGGGCCAGGATCTGGGCCAGCTCCTCCTTGCCGATGGTCTCCTTCTCCATCAGCGCCTCGACCATCGCGTCGGCGACGTCCCGATAGGTGGTGAGGATCTGCTCGGCCTCCAGGTGGGCCTCGTCGATCAGCCGGCGCATCTCCTTGTCGATCTCGAACGCGACCTGCTCGGAGTAGTCCTGCTGGTGGCCGAAGTCGCGGCCGAGGAAGACGTTCTCCTGCTTGGTGCCGAGCACCAGGGAGCCGAGCCGGTCGCTCATGCCGTACTCGCAGACCATCTTGCGGGCGACCTGCGTGGCCTTCTCGATGTCATTGGAGGCGCCGGTGGTCGGGTCCAGGAACCACAGCTCCTCGGCGACCCTGCCGCCCAGCAGCATGGCCAGCTCGTCGATCATCTCGCTGCGGGTGACCAGGAACTTGTCCTCGACCGGCAGGCTCAGCGTCCAGCCGAGCGCGCGCCCGCGGGAGATCACCGAGACCTTGTGGATCGGGTCGGCGTTGGGCAGCGCGTGCCCCACGATCGCGTGCCCCGACTCGTGGTAGGCGATCATCCGCTTCTCCTTCTCGGAGATTACGCGGGTCTTGCGCTCCGGGCCGGCGATGACCCGGTCGATCGCCTCCTCCAGCTCGTCGCCGTCGATCTCCTTGCGGCCGTGGCGGGCCGACAGCAGCGCCGCCTCGTTGACCACGTTGGCCAGGTCGGCGCCCGTGAACCCGGGGGTCCGCCTGGCGAGCACCTCCAGGTCGATGCCGCTGGCGATCGGCTTGCCGCGGGCGTGGACCTTGAGGATGTCCAGGCGGCCCCTGAGGTCGGGGCGGTCGACGGTGATCTGCCGGTCGAAGCGGCCGGGCCGGAGCAGGGCCGGGTCGAGGATGTCGGGCCGGTTGGTGGCCGCGATCAGGATCACGCCCGACTTCACGTCGAAGCCGTCCATCTCGACCAGGAGCTGGTTCAGGGTCTGCTCGCGTTCGTCGTGGCCGCCGCCGAGGCCGGCGCCGCGCTGGCGCCCGACCGCGTCGATCTCGTCCACGAACACGATCGCGGGGGAGTTGGCCTTGGCCTGCTCGAACAGGTCGCGGACCCTGGAGGCGCCGACGCCCACGAACATCTCCACGAAATCCGAGCCGGAGATCGAGAAGAACGGCACCCCGGCCTCGCCGGCGACCGCCCTGGCGAGCAGGGTCTTGCCCGTCCCCGGCGGGCCGAACAGCAGCACGCCCTTGGGGATCTTGGCGCCCATGGCCTGGAACTTGGCGGGGTTCTCGAGGAACTCCTTGATCTCCTGCAGCTCCTCGACCGCCTCGTCGACGCCGGCCACGTCCTGGAAGGTGATCTTCGGCTGGTCCTTGGTGACGAGGCGGGCCTTGGACTTGCCGAAGCTCATCACCCGGTTGCCGCCGCCCTGCATCTGCTGCATCAGGAAGAAGAACAACAGCAGTAGGACCGCGAACGGCAGGAGCTGGATCAGGATCGTCAGCAGCACCGACTGCCCGCGCGGGTCGACCCGGGTGGTGACGTTCTTGGCGCGGAGCTGGTTGAAGAGGTCCTTGCCCTGGCCTTCGGTGTAGGCGGCCTCGAAGCGGCGGCCGTCCCGGTAGGTGCCGGTGATCTTCTGGTCCTGGTCCCTGAGCACGGCCTCCCTGACGTCGCCGCGGTCGATGGCGTTGACCACGTCGGACAGGCGGGCCTGCTCCACCTGGGGGCTGGCGGCGAAGAACCGGAAGAACAGGAACACCAGCACGAGGATCAACAGCAGGTACGCCATCGGTCCCCGGAACAGTCGGTTCAGGTTGGGCATCGTGTCACGCGGGGTGCAGGACGCACAGAGTGCCTAGCGGCCGCCGTCCCTGCCCCTGCCTCCCTTCCGAGCCTCGTCGAGGAGCGGTTGCATCGATCGCTCCTCCCCCCAAGCCATAGTGGCACGACCTTGGATTTTTGGAAGGGCGGTGATGGGTAGTAAGGAGCGCCATCGTAGCATCGGGCGCTTCGGGCGGTCACCGGCCCCGGTACACCTCTGGCTTGAGGGTGCCCACGAACGGCAGGTTGCGATACCGCTCGGCGTAGTCGAGCCCGTAGCCGACCACGAAGACGCTGGGGATGTCGAAGCCGGCGTATTTCACCTCGATGTCGGCCTTGAACTGCTCCGGCTTGTACAGCAGGGCACAGACCTCCAGGGTCGCCGGGCGGCGGCTGCGCAGGTTCTTCAAGAGGTAGTTCAGGGTCAGGCCGGAGTCGATGATGTCCTCGACGATCAGCACGTCGCGGCCCTGGATCTCGCGGTCGAGGTCCTTGAGGATGCGGACCACGCCGGAGGTCTGGGTCGCCGAGCCGTACGACGAGACGGCCATGAAGTCGAACTCGTGGGGGACGGTGAGGTGCCTGGCAAGGTCGGCCATGAGGATGAAGGCGCCCTTGAGCACCCCCACCAGGAGCACGTCGCGCCCCGCGTAGTCCTTGGAGATCTGCGCGGCCAGGTCCCGCACCTTGCTCTGGACCTGCTCCTGGGTCAGCAGCACCGACTCGATGTCGTCCTCGTACACGCCCGCCTGCTCCTGAAGGATGTCGGGGGAGGGGCTAAAGCCTAGCGGTTTTTCAATGGGCGGGGGGCCCGAGCACCACCGACGCCGCGTGGCGCCATGCCCGGCCGCCCGGCCAGGTGGCCTCGCCGCCGGGCTGGGTGGCGAGGACGACCACACGGGCGGTGGCCTCGGCGTCCGGGGGGGTGGCGCCGGCCTGCCGGGCGGCGGCCCTGACCACCCGTCTGGCCAGGGAGACCGGCAGCTCGGCCAGGGCGGCCGCGTCCAGCGCCACCGCCCCGGACTCCCCGGGCCCCTCCGGGCCGGCTTGGGTGTCGGCCAGGGTGGCGGCGACCAGCGGGTCGAGCCAGTCCCGCTCGTCGGCGGCCAGCGCGGCCGTGCGCGCGAGCGCCCCCGCGGCCCCCGGCCGCAGCTCCTCCAGCAGCGGCAGCAGGAGCTGCCGGACCCGGTTGCGCAGCGGGCCGGGCTCGGCGTTGGTCGGGTCCTCGCGCCAGTCGACGCCGACGGCGGCGCAGCAGCCCCTGGTCTCGGCCCGGCGCACGCCCAGCAGCGGCCGGAGAAGCCGCCCGCTGCGCACCGACATGCCGGCCAGCCCGTCGGGGCCGGCACCCCGCAGGAGCTGCAGCAACACCGTCTCGGCCTGGTCGTCGAGGGTGTGCCCGGTGGCCAACCAGCCGCAGCCCAGCTCGCCGGCCGCCCGCCACAGCGCCTCGTACCTGGCGGCCCTGGCGGCTCCCTCCTGGCCGGCGCGGCGGTGCCGTGCCAGGTCGGCGGGGGCGAGGGTCTCCAGCCTGGCGTCCAGGCCGAGCGCCTTGGCGTGGTCGACGACGAAGGCGGCGTCGGCCGCCGAGCCGGACCGGAGGCCGTGGTCGACGGTGACCACCGCCAGCCGCCAGCCGCGCGGGCCGGCAAGCGTCCGCATGGCGTGCAGCAGGGCGAGCGAGTCGGCTCCGCCGGAGACGGCCGCCGCCAGCCCGTCGCCGGCGGCGGGGCCGCCCGCCACGGCGAGGGCCCTGGCGGCCCGGTCGGCGACCAGGCGGAGCGCTGCCGGCGCCCTGGCCATGGACGTCCCGCTCAGCCGGCCCGCGCGAGGTAGCGGTCGGGGTCGCGCACCTCGTCCATGGTGGGGAGCGCCTCGGGCGCGGCGAACACGCGGTTGACGGCGTCCATGCCGCCCCGGTCGAACAGCCGGCGCACGAACCGCTCCCCCATCGCGTACTGGTCGAGCTTCTGCCGGAAGCCGAGGAGCTGCTGGATCAGCCGGTCCACCGCCCCCGGGGCGTTGCGCCGGGCCCGCAACGTGTCGTGCATGTGCTGGTGGCCCGGGACCAGCCTGCCCCCGAGCTGGTCCATGACGAACTCGCCGTGGCCCTCCAGCACCGTCATGGTCGCCTGCACGCGGTCCACGATCCGCCGCTGCTCCGGGGTGACCAGGAAGTCGAGCAGCTCGATCCGCTCCCCGGCGATGGCCCGCCGCGCCAGCCCCTGGACCCGCTGCGCCAGGCGCCTGAGGGCCTCGTCGTCGACCTCGACCGAGCCGAGGTAGGCGTCCAGCAGGCCCTGGATGTGGCCGGGCAGCCAGGCGACCCCGTCGAACTGGCGGCGGTGGGCGGTCTCGTGCAGGGCGATCCAGAGGCGGAAGTCGGCCGGCTGGAAGCCGTGCCGCCGCTCGGTGGCGACGATGTTGGGGACCACGTACCAGACGGTGCCCTCGGATGGGCCCCGGCCCTGCCCGTTGCCGGCGGCCTGGTCGGGACCTGGCAGCGGCAGGTCGTACTGGCCGAGCACGCGCTGGCTGACGTAGCCGAGCAGGGTCCCCGCCTGGGCGCCGGTGAGGGCGCGGGTGCTTGACCGCATGGCCGCCGGCAGCGGCCCGCCGGCCCGCCAGGACCGCCGCTCCGCCACCTTGGCCGCCAGCGGCCGCAGGACGCGCCGCAGGGTGGCGAGGTTGGCGTCGACCCACTCACCCCGGTCGAGGGGCCTCGCCACCGGCGGCGGCAGGTCCCCACCGAGGCCGGTGAGCTCGGCGACGGCCAGGTCGGCGGTGGCCGACAGCTCGGTGAACTGGCGGGACCAGGCGGGACGGACCGGCAGCTCTGACCCGCCGGCGACGCGACGGCCGACCCGCGCGGCAAGCTGCCAGTCGACCAGCTCTGGGAGGTCGGTCGAGACCACGGTTGCTCCAGCGACGAGAAGCGGTACAGCTCCCCAGGCTACCGCTTCTCGCGGTTGAAGCCGGGGGCGAACCGCACGTAGAGCGCGATCAGCCCCAGGGCCATCAGGGCGCCGAGGGCGAACAGCCCCCAGCCGGCCCAGTAGATCGCCGGGCGGCCCGCCGGCGGCGGCGCGGCGGCGCTCGGCGGCGCGACCACCGCGCTCCCGGCGGTGGTGGCGGTGGTGGTGGTCGAGCCGCCGCCGGACCCGACGGTGATCGTCCCCTTCATGCCCAGCGCCACGTGGACCTGGCAGAAGTAGGGATAGCTGCCGGCCTTGTCGATCTTGACGGTGCAGGAGTCGCCGGCCTTCTGCATCTTGTCGAGCGTGCAGTCGGGGGCGTCGAAGCGGCCGTCGCCCTGCGGGTTGGAGCCGTCGCCGGACACCACCGGGTGGGTCACCGCGCCGGGGCCGACGGTGAACACCACCGTCCCGCCCGGCCTGATGGTGACGTCGGCCGGGTCCCACTTGTTCGCGGCGGTGCCGGTGACCTCGGCCCTGGCCTGGGCCTGGGCGGCCGCCTGGCCGCCCGCGGCGAGCAGCAGGAGGGCGCCGAGCAGGGCGACGGTGACGGCCAGTGCGAGCAGGCGGGGCAGGCGGCGGGCGGCGTCGGGCATGGGCTGCTTGGCGCTCCTGGTTCGCGTGCGGCTGGGCCGCCGGATTGTAGCAGCGGCACGCGGGCGCGGGCCGGTGTAAAGCGGGAGGCCCGAGACGCCGATGTAGATGGGGACCATCAGCGCCCGAAGTACGCCCACCCCGCACAACCCGGTCGCTGACCGAGAAAGCTGGGCTCGGAGTGTCTTGTCACGTGCAGCCCGCCCGGGCGCGCGCGGCCGACCGTCGCCGGCCCGCCATGGCCGCGGGCTTCTTCCTGCTTGCCGTCCTGCATCCCCTTCCCACCGCACCGCCCGACGACGCCGCCACCCTCGACGTCCTGGTCCAGGGCGAGGGGGCTGCCGCCGCCCTGGCCGCCGTCGGTGGCCGGCCGCTCGCCGCCCTGCCGATCGTGGACGGCCTGCTCGGCCGGATCCCCGCCGGTCAGGCCGAGCGCCTGCGCCGAGACCGGCGGAGGGTCCGTGCCGTGCTCGACGCCAACCGCCCGCTCCGCCTCCAGGGCGTCGCCGCCGCCCCGCCCGCCACCGCGGCGGCGGCGGTCGACCTCCCCGCCGTCGCCGCCGCGGTACCGGGCGACGCCGGGCGCGGGGTGGCGGTGGCCGTGCTCGACACCGGGATCGCCGCCAGCGGCGACCTCGCCGGGCGGGTGGTGGCCAGGGCCGACCTCTCGGGGGAGGGGAGCTTCACCGACTCCTACGGCCACGGCACCTTCATGGCCGGGCTGATCGCCGGGGACGGTCGCGGCGGCGGGCCGGCCGGGACCGCCCCCGGCGCCGACCTGGTCGACCTCAAGGTCGCCGGCGCGGACGGCGCCACCACCCTCGGCCAGGTCCTGCTCGCCATGCAGCTTGCCGACTCGTCCCGGGAGCGCTTCGGCATCCGGGTCCTCAACATCTCGCTGGGCGCACCGGCCGACGACCCGGCGACCGCGCCGCTCACCGAGGCGGTGGAGCGGCTGTGGGCCGACGGCGTCACCGTGGTCGCCGCGGCCGGCAACGGCGGCGGCGTGGCCGCGCCCGGGCTGGACCCCTACGTGGTCACGGTCGGCGCCCTCGACCCCGCGGCGACGATCGACCCGGTGCCGGCCTGGAGCAGCCGCGGGCCCGACTTCGCCGGCCGGCCCAAGCCCGACCTGCTGGCGCCCGGCGTCGATGTGGTCGGCCTGCGTGCCCCGGGCTCCACGGTCGACCTGGCCAACCCGGCCGCCCGGGTCGGCGACGCCTACTTCCGGGGGTCCGGCACGTCGATGTCGACGGCGCTGGTCGCCGGGGCGGCGGCCGCGGTCGCCGCCGCCCATGCGGACTGGCGCCCGGACGCGGTGAAGGCGGCCCTGGCGGCGAGCTCCGCCGCCCATGCTGGCGCGCTCGACCTGGACGCCGCGCTGGGGATCGGCGCGGTGGCGCCGGCCAACGGCGACCTGTTCCCCCTCCGCAGCCCTGGCGCGGCGGGCGAGCCGAGCGCCCCCGCCTGGCTCGGAGCGCTCGACTGGCGGGCCGGTGCGTTCGAGGGGCTGCGCTGGGCCCTCGAGGGCGGCGAGGCGCCGGCGGCCGGCCCGGCGGCGTGGGAGGCGACGCCGTGGCTGGCCAGCCGCTGGACGACCGGCGAGGCGGCGACCTGGGCGGCCCAGCAGTGGCTCGCCAGGAGCTGGGCGGCAAGGAGCTGGCTGGCGACCGGCCTGGACCCGGCGGGCTGGGC
>Ga0307278_10001356_pt1 | contig 12214 bp, 13 predicted proteins | sample ER_DNA_117_FD_194482 | JGI IMG/M metagenome (GOLD analysis project Ga0307278, IMG submission 194482) | Bulk soil microbial communities from the East River watershed near Crested Butte, Colorado, United States - ER_DNA_117 | ecosystem: Environmental > Terrestrial > Soil > Floodplain | place... | reverse complement strand
CAGCCCGGCCGGCCCAACGCGATTCGGGCCGAGCCTGTCTTGAATGAACGCGCTAACGCGCCGTTCGGCGTACACTGCGTAGGAAACCATCGGCAGAATCACGACAAAAAGTATGCCGACGATTTTCAGCAGTGACGTGATGACAAAAAAAGAATCCATGTCAGTGCGGCCGTTCGGCGCGGCGTAATGCCTGAATCGCGACCGCTTCCTCGATCTTTTCTTCGTCGCTCGGATGCATGGGCGGTAACTCTTCCATTTGCAATATGGGCACACCCAGGTCGCCGATCTTGTTCAAACTTAACCCGGCGAATTGGGGGACTGTTTCGCTGATTCGGCGAAAGACATCGTCGATCGATGAAAGTGAATCGCCTCCGCCGATTGCCTGCAGCAAATCACGCAAAATCTCCCAATCATCTCGCGCATTCCCCGGTGGGCGGACAGCGCGATTCAATCGTTGCAAGCGGCCTTTGCCGTTGACCATCGAGCCGCGTTTTTCGGCAAATCCGCACGCAGGCAGAACGATGTTTGCTTTCTCAGTTGCGTCATTTGTCAAAATATTCATCGCGATGAATACCGGAAGCTGCGCGAGTTGTTCCGCTGGGATGCCCAAGTGCATGGCGTTTTCTTTGAAAATCGCCAGCGCCTTGATTTGTCCGGATTTCACCGCATCGGCGATGGCCATAAGTTTTGCGCCCGGCTCAGACCTTGATTGAAGAATGAGTCGCGCGCCGTTGGTGTTTGGGTTGCGATCCTCGCTTAGCAAAATGTCGTCACCGGACCCGCGCCTCGGCACGATGTCGATCCACCGCGTGCCCAATGACTTCGCCAATTGCGACGTTAGCCAAAGCTCCTCGTTGGTCATCCGACCGGAAGCAATGATCGCAATTTCGGAACCGGAGAACTGCTTTAACTGGAGCGCGGCTTGTGCGATCGCGGTTGGCCAGTCTGCTGGAACCACTTTCCCGTTCAAACGAATTCGAGGCTCGAGCAGCCGGTTTTCGGCTTCGAGATATTTGAAGTTCAACCGCCCGTAATCGCACATCCAACTGGAATTGACGTGATCGTTTTCGCGCGGCGTTTGCCGGTAGATCACATCCTCGCGTGTGCCGATAATAGTGTTACACCCTGTGGCGCAACTTGTGCAGATGCTCTTCGTCTCTTTCAGGAACCAGACGCGCATTTTGAAGCGAAAATCGGTCGACGTGAGCGCGCCTACCGGGCAGATGTCGACGGTATTAAGAGAGTAATTGTTTTCCAGCAGTTTGCCGGGATGCGCCGTGAGTACGGTGTAACTCCCGCGATCCACGAACCCAAGCACGTCGTCGTGCGCGATTTCCTGGCAGAAACGAATGCAACGCGAGCACAAGATGCAGCGTTCGTCATCCAGAGTGACTCGCGGACCGAGCAGCACATTTTTCGGTTTCTTGACTTTGTTCTCGAGGAAACGCGATTTCGAAGTGCCAAAATCGACGCTGAATTCCTGCAACCGGCACTCGCCAGCCTGATCGCAAATCGGGCAATCGAGCGGATGATTGATGAGGAGAAATTCCATGACGCCGCGCTGGCATTCCTTCACCAGCGGCGAATTCGTGCGAACAGCCATTCCTTCGGAAACGTCCTGAGCACAGGAAATTTGCGGACGGGGCATCCAATTGATGATCGGTTTGCCATCCGCGCCGAGCTCAGGCTTGCGATCTGGGCCCAGCCTTGGGAATCCCATTTCGATCAAACACATCCGGCAATTGCCAGGCGAGCTAAGCTTCTTGTGGTAACAATAGCGCGGCACATAGCTCCCGGCCTGCTCGCACGCCTCGATTACGCGCATGCCCTTTTGGAAACTGATGCCACACGCCATCGATCTGGATGTTGAACATCGGGACTGAAGATTCGTTAGGCATGGGTGAATCTGGAAACCACGAAACCAGGAATGTTACAGGATAAGATTTTCTGCATTGGAAGTGGGGTGATATTCGCGACCGACGCGCTTTACGGTCAGCCGCGCGCTTGCGAAGTTTAGCAACAGCGCGTCGGCCAAATGCGCTGCCTTTAGATAGGAGCGAACAATTGCAAAATGGATGTCTTCAAGCGCGCTAATTGCCTTTGGCTCTAAAATGACCTTTTGGTCGACGAGGAAATCGAGCCGGTGTTCGCCGATCAGGTGCTCACGATAGAACACGGGCAATAGCTTTTGCCGTTCAAACGAAAGTCCGCACGCAGTAAGCTCGATTGAGAGCGCCTCCTCGTACATGAGTTCAAGAAACCCCGGCCCAAGTTCCTTGTGAACGCGAATCGCGGCACCGATGATTTGATCGGTGAGTGCTTTGTTCTGTATTTCCATTCCTGGGTTCCTGGTTTCCAGATTCTAAATGGTTCCGGCGGCGCCGGCTTTTTCCCATCCGGGATCGTGTGCCATGGGGACAGTGGGAATCGACTCCTGCTCGATTAATTCTTCTGGCGTGTATTCGGGCGGAAGCGGCGGCGGGACGGGTTTCTGCGCGCGCGCGGCAAACTCCTCTGGAAATTTCTCGACAAAACTCTGGGTCGGCCACGCGCATGCTTCGCCAAAAGCGCAAATCGTGCGACCGGCAATGTTGTCGCCAATGGTTTTGAGCGTTTTCGGATCTTCCACAACTCCGCCGCCACGCAACATGCGGTCGGTAATTTTCTTCATCCAAAGCGAGCCTTCCCGGCAGGGTGTGCATTGGCCACAGCTCTCGTGCGCGTAGAACTCGTTGATGTTATTTAGTACCCAAACCATGTCGCGGGAATCGTCGAGCACGATCACGCCGCCGGAACCGGCCATCGAACCCGCCGCTGTTAGTGAATCGAAATCCATCGGGATCTCGTCGATCGACATTTCGCGTTCGATTGTCGATCCGTCGGGTTGTTTCTGCTTGAGCTTGAATCGCTCATCGGCGCGCAAAACTTTCGCGGAGCTGCCGCCCGGAATGACCGCCTTTAATTTCCGGCCCGCTCTTAAGCCGTCGGCCATCTCGTAAATCAGCTGGCCCATCGTGACCGCGCCGACTTCGATTTCGAAGTAGCCCGGTCGCTGGACGTCACCGCTAACACAGACAATCCGCGTGCCGGTGTTGTTAGGTCGGCCAAGACGCGCATATTCCGAGCCGCCCATGGCTATGATGTGTTTTATGTGGCAGAGCGTTTCAACATTGTTGACGATGGTCGGGCACATGTAGAGGCCGAGCACTGCTGGAAAGTACGGCGGTTTAATCCGCGGATAGCCGCGCTTTCCCTCCAACGATTCGATAAGACCAGTTTCTTCTCCGCAAATGTAAGCGCCGGCGCCGCGATAAACGTAAACCTCTACGTCGAATCCGGAGCCGAGAATGTTTTGCCCAAGAAAATTATGCGCATGTGCCTCTTCGATGGCGCGTTCGAGAATTTTCGCGCCCTCCGGGAATTCGCCTCGTATGTAGATGTACGCTGTGCGCGCGTTGAGCGCGTAACACGAGATCAAAATTCCTTCGAGCAGTTGGTGCGGATCTTCGTGGATAATGTAGCGATCCTTGAACGTGCCCGGCTCGGATTCGTCGGCGTTACAAATCAAATAGACTGGCCGTTTTTCGTCCGGCTTGATGAAGCTCCATTTCAAGCCGCACGAAAATCCGGCACCGCCGCGGCCGCGTAGGCCGGAGTTTTTGACTTTGTTGACAATGTCACCGCGCGACATGCTTAGCGCTTGCTTCAACTGTTCGTAACCGCCATCGCGCAGGTAGCAGTCGATGTCGGTCGTCCAATCCGGACGCCCGATATTCTTGAAAATCAAGCGGTGCTCGAGCGGGTGAGGGGATGTTTGATGTTTGATGTTTGATGTTTGATTTCCCAGAAGATGGGCAATCGAAGTTACATCGACGTTTTCGTGTAACTGTTCACCAACCATGCACACCGGCGCGGTATGGCAGCTAGCAAGGCATTCAACAAACTCAACGCTGTAATTTCCGTCGGCGCTGACCGTAATTGGATTGTGCATTGCATCGCCGTCAGGCGGGCGTTGGATACCAAAGCTCGTGCACAATTTGTCCATCAACTCAAAGCCTCCGGCCATTGCACAACTGAGTGTGCGGCATACTCGGATATGGGTTTTGCCCGGCGGGTGCTCTCGAAACATTGGGTAGAAGGTGACCAGCTCGAGAATATTGATCGGCTGCAAGCCGAGCTTTTCCGCGATCCACAGCACGGCCTCGTCGCTAATGAACCCGAAATGTTCCTGCCACAAATGCAGCAGTGGCATGGCCGCGCTTCTCTTGTGAGCGCTCGGATAGCGAGCGATCGCCTCATTCATTTTCCGTTCCAGCTCGGCGGGAATACGCATGCTCGTCGAGTCTGTCACCTGAGAGAGTAAACCGCTACAGCAGATTAGTCGGACAACGTGCTGTCTTTCGATTGCACTTTGTCGTCCTTGAAAACGATTGTGACTGTGTCCTTCCCCTGCCGATAAACGTACGTCGTCTTTTTCATGATCACGAAATCTTCGGTACTAAGCGAAGTCGGCGGGCCCAAAATCGATTCCACCTGCTTTTTCGACATTCCATCCATTATCTGATCGACATTCGCCTTTGTGATGCGCTTGCTGGAGCAGGAAATACAGAGCATAAGCAAGAGGAAGAGCAGGAGTCGGGGGATTCGTTGAAAGATCGGCATATTCATCTGTCGCATTCGCCCATTACGAAGTCCAGACTGCCCAGCACCGCCGGTACATCGCTCACCATACAGCCTGGCAGAAGCTCAGGCAGGATACTCAGGTTCACAAATGACGGCGCGCGAATTTTTAACCGATACGGCACCCCGCCACCTCTGCTATTGATGTAAAAGCCAAGCTCGCCTTTCGGATTTTCGGCTGCGAAATAGACTTCACCGGGTGGCGCATCCAGCCCTTCGGTCACTACAATGAAATGATGGATCAGCTCTTCCATTTTTGTCATCACGCGCGATTTCGGAGGAGTCATGTTTTTCCAGTCCGCGACATTAATTGGTCCGCCGGGCAATTTATCGATCACCTGCCGCAGGATTCGGACGCTTTGGCGTATTTCCTCGATTCGCACCAGATAACGATCGTAACAATCGCCCGAGCTCCCGATAACCACGTCGAAATCGTAATCGTCGTAATCGAGGTACGGGTGTTTGCGGCGCAAATCGTGATCGATCCCGCTCCCCCGCAGGTTTGGGCCGGAGAGGGCGTACGCAATCGCGCGCTCCTTTGATATTACACCGACGTCTTTGGTTCGATCGACAAAAATCTTGTTCCGCGTCAGTAGTCTGTCGCACTCGGCTAGGCTCGGCCCGAAATCGTCGAGGAACTTGTTCAGTTGCGGAATGAAGCGCTCAGGCAGATCGCGGATTTGCCCGCCGACGCGCGTGTACGACGTGGTAAATCGGGCGCCGGTAAGCAACTCGAAAAGATCATAAAGTTTCTCTCGCTCGGTAAAAGTGTAGAGAAACACTGTCATCGCACCGAGATCGAGAGCCATCGCGCCGAGACCCAGCAGGTGCGAGGAGATCCGCGACGTTTCACAGCACATGGTGCGAATCGCTTTTCCACGCGGTGGAATGTCCCAGCCCATCAGCTTTTCAACTGCCAGCGCGTAGGCCACGTTATTTGAAAGCGGCGCCAGGTAATCGAGTCGGTCCGTATAAGGGACAAACTGATTGTACTGCATGTTCTCGGCGATTTTCTCGTCCCCACGATGTAGAAAACCAATGTCCGGCGTGGCTTTGGTAATGATTTCGCCATCAAGCTCCAGCACGAGCCGTAAAACGCCGTGCGTGGCCGGATGCGACGGCCCCATGTTTAGCACCATTTTCTCGCCGATATCGTCCTCCGGCGTTTGCAGCGCGGCATCGGCTGCCGCGACTCGCGCGACCGGATCGGGCGATTCAATCTCGCGCACCGTGAAAGGCATGGGAAAGATTACAAAGTTAAAAGGGTTACAAGGTTAACGGATTTACGCTGCCGAGTGAACCACCGCGCGCAAGCAATTTCGGCGGGGCATTTTGTCGGGAGCACAGACGCACAATCCCGCTCGCGCCCGTGGCGGAACGCGATTAACTACAAGTTATGCCGAAAAAAGTCGCACTGCTTTTTGCCGGCCAAGGCTCGCAAACGGTGGGCATGGGACGCAATTTGGCGGAACAGTTCCCTACCGCAGCTGAATTGTTTCAGCAAGGTGATGAAGTGCTCGGTCGAAAGTTGACCGAGATCGCGTGGAACGGTCCCATCGAGGAGTTGACCAAGACGAGCAATTGTCAGCCTGCGTTGTTCGTTGACGGGCTGGCATGCTTTTCGTTGTTGCGAGAAATAGCTGGAGAATTCTCCATCGGCGGCGCGGCCGGCTTGTCATTGGGCGAAATGACTGCGCACGCGGCGGCAGGCACATTTGATTTTGCAACAGGGTTGAAGCTTGTGCAGCTCCGCGGCAAATTCATGGATGAAGCATGCGCGGCTACGCAGGGCGGGATGGCGGCGATGATTGGCGGTGCGGAGAACCACGTGCGCCAGCTAGCCGCAGACGAAGATGTCGACATTGCCAACATCAATGCGCCTGGCCAGATCGTCATTTCGGGTGAGCTGGCGAAAGTCGAGGGGGCTGTCGGCGTGGCGAAAGAGCACGGCATGCGTCGCGCGACGATGTTAAAAGTCGCCGGCGCGTATCACTCACGTTTGATGCAGAGCGCGTACGAGAAACTTGGCGCGGCGCTTGAACACGTTTCAATACAACCACCGCGTTTTCCTGTGGTCAGCAATGTGACCGGGATGGAAGTAACAACGCCGATCGAAATTCGTCGCACTTTACAGGACCAGGTCACGGGCACTGTGCGCTGGGTGGACTGCATGCAGCGGCTGGTCGAACTCGGCTGCGACTTTTTTATTGAACTCGGACCTGGTGGCGTGCTGGCTGGTTTGTTGCGGCGCACTTACGAAGCTGTCGATGTGATTTCAGTGAGCGACGCCGAATCGGTTCGCAAGTGCGCCGAAATACTGGCTGCGTAATAATATGTTTTGGGCATCAGCCGGCGAAGATAGCCCATTTCGATGTTTGCCTTGTTGCGGCTCCTAATCGTAATTTTGCTGCATGACGCTGCAACAACGCGTGGATTTAGACCTGAAGGACGCGATGCGCGCCAAGGATACGACCAAGCTGAGCGTTCTGCGCATGCTAAAATCTGCTTTGAAGTACGGCGCGATTGCAAAATCAGGCGCAGAAGCCGAACTGAACGACGCTGAGGCTGCGCAGGTCATTCGGAAGCAGGTCAAGCAACGCCAGGATTCCATCGAGAGCTTTGAAAAAGGCGGACGCGCGGAGCTGGCCGACAAGGAAAAAGAAGAGTTGTCGATCCTGAACGCGTATTTACCACAGGCGATGAGCGTAGATGAGCTGGCGAAACTCGTCCGCGAAACAATCACCGAGATCGGCGCTACTTCGAAAGCACAGATGGGCTTGGTGATGAAAGCGTTGCAGTCGAAAGTCGCCGGTCGGGTGGATGGAAAAACGCTGAGTGCGGAAGTGCAAAAGCAATTGAGTTCGTGAATCGAGATTTGAGATTCGCATCCGATTTAACGATTCAACGAGTCACGTCGCGATCATGCTAACAGCCATCCTCGTCGCCGCCGGCAGCAGTCAGCGCATGGGTTTCGATAAATTGTTTGCAGCGATCGGCGGTAAACCAGTCATCGCGCATACGATACGCGCATTCGAGCGCGCCAGCTCCGTCGATGGAATTATTGTCGTCGCCCGGGAAGATCGACACGATGAAATCAAGACGATCGTTCGCGATGAAAAGTTCAAGAAGGTGCAGTCGATCATTCCCGGCGGCAAACGCCGGCAGGATTCCGTCCGCGCTGGCCTGAATCACCTGGACCCGGTTGTGCGATATGTCGCAGTGCACGATACCGCGCGGCCGCTGATTTCTCCGGAGCAGATCGAACGCGTGTTCCAGCAATGCGCAAATCATGGTGCTGCCGCTCTGGCAGAACCGATTAACGACACACTGAAACGGGCAGATAGCGACCTTCTGATCAGCGATTCGGTGGATCGGCATCAACTTTATGCGATGCAAACACCGCAAATTTTCGAGCGGCAGCTGATCGAAGAGGCGTATCGCGCTGTTTACGCGGAAAATATTTCCGTAACCGACGAGGTTTCAGCGGTCGAGCGACTCGGTCGCAAGGTGGCTCTCGTTCTCGACGATGATTTCAATTTCAAAATCACCTACCCGCGAGATTTGCCAGTTGCGGAGTTTATTCTTAAGCAACGGATGGATTCTGTCGCGAATTGACCTTGTCCGTGGTTAATGGCGTAGCATCACCGGCCCATGGCAAGCCGCTCGGCGAGGAGCTGCGGCAGACCGGCTTTGGAAATCTTCTTTTGCGCGGTCGCTAGATCGTATTTTACGCGCACCAGTTCGACGAGATTGTTTTCGATATCGTAAATGCAATACGCAGCGCGCCAATTTCCGTCGCGTGGTTGCCCGACGCTGCCTGCGTTGATGAAATATTTCTTGGCCGGCTCGATCCGGACGTGTTCAATCCTTTCCTGCCGGACGCCCTGGTCCCGAATAAATAGCGTGGGCACGTGGGTGTGGCCGAAAAAACAGACGGCGGTGCGCTGGTAGGTGAAACTTGCGACAGCGTCGAGATTGCTAAACACATAGCCCCATTGGCCGGGTGTATCGAGTGTGGCGTGCACGACCGTGAAATCGTGTACCCGCTTCTGTAACGGCAAGCCGCGCAGCCATTCCTTGTCTTGATCCGTCAAATTGTCGCGGGTCCACTGGATGGCGCGCTCGGCTAATTCGTTGAAACGTTCCGACGACTCGGAAAGCGTTGCCTCCTCGTCGTGATTTCCTTTTACGACGGGGCAATCCAGTTCGCGGACACGTTTAATGCATTCTTGCGGATTGGCGTTGTAACCGACGACGTCGCCCAAACATACAAAGTGGGTGCATCTACGCTCGCGCGCGTCTGCCAGTACGGCTTCGAGCGCTTCGAGGTTCGCGTGGATATCACTCAAGATGGCGAAACGCATTATCAAAAGTTAAACCGTTAAAAGGTTAAAACGTTACAAGGGAAGCGCTCGGTTGCCGCCAACCGTGCGACGATCCGACGATTTAGCTATTTAACGACTTTGTTTTCCTTCTCCGGAATTCGTTGGTCTTGCGGGATTCCAAGTTTTTCTTCGAGGAACTTCAGCCGCTTGATTAAAGTAGGCAGCCGTTCCTTCGGGCCCTCGTCATACAGGTGGCGCAGACGCTCGTAAGCCTCACGTTCGCGCCCCTCGCAGTAAGAAAGCTCGTAGGCTGAGAAACGCCTGTCGAACGTCGGTGCCCCCTGCAAGGTCGCCGCCTTGGCGTAAAATTCCGACGCGCGCTCGTGGTCTTTGTATTTCTCCTTGTACAGCCGGGCAAGTGCTTCATAAAGGTCGGGGCGATCGGGATTATTTTTTATCCCGCGTTCAAGGAAGTCCTTGCCCAGCGCAAAATATTCGCGCTGCGCTTTGACTCGCAGCGCAAGGCGCGGCTGGGTTTGATCGTTCATGGCGGCCACACTCGCATTCCAAGCCATGTGCCAGGCCGCTGTGTCCCAAAACAGGAGCACCCGTGGTTGGAGCGTTGTGATGTGCCTGAACAATAACAACATTCGACCCCATTCTGTGTTTTCCCATGCCGCGTGCGCCTGGATGAAAAGGGCGTCGGCGACGATTGCTCGGAATCCGCTCAACGCCGCGACAAACCCGAGTTGCCCGAGTTTTTCGCGGAGATCGAGGTTAAATTCGACTCCGCGAAAATGTTCCTGTCGATGAAGCGCCGCCAGGTTGCGTTCAATTGGCAATTTGAGCGTCCCGAGTCCGATCAACACTGCCAGAACCACGGCCGTCCGCATCATAATTCTTTCCCGTAAAATACGAACGCGGCCAATAGCGTGTAAATCGTGGTGTAGAAAATGCCGAGCACAGCAGTCTTGGCAAAGACCGCAGCCGAAATTGCGGTGCCCGCGACGATATCATCCACCAAATTGAACGCTTGCAAGTCGGGAAATAACAGCGTCACCACCGCTAGAAAAACGCGAGTAATCAGTCCGCTGCTGTGTTCGTGCAGCCAATACTCGCGGGCAGTGGCTTGCAAATGTCCGATAAAATAAATGAAAGCCATAACCACGATCGTAAAAATGTTTGAGGTCGCGAACGTGGAAACAAAAAGCGTGAGCGCCGCGAGCAGGCATGCTTTCAGGTAAATGATGACAATTCCGGGAAGGATATCGATGTTGAACGCGGAAGATCGGATGACACGCAGAGCGTCAGCGATCTGATCGGGCGGTGCACCGGCCATCTGTCTCAATGTCGTGTGTACCACAGCCTGTTCGCGCGTGTACAGCACCAGCAGAAACGCTGCGCCCATCAACACCGTACTGATCGCCAGCAACAAAAGAACTCCCGCAATTTTTCCCAGCACGTATTCGAATCGCGGCACGGGCTTGGCGAGAATCGTGTAAAGCGTGCGGTCCTCGATATCCTGTGGAAGGAGCCGCGCAGTGGCAACGATTGCCAGCAGCGAGGTAAAAAGTGAAATCGCGCCGAGCGAAACATCTTTTAGGATTTGAAATTCCTGCTGAAAAGAGAACTGCGCCATGAAGATCGAGCTGCCAATCAAGACAAGTGCGAAGACCAGCAGGACATAAAAAACCTTCAGCCGTGTCAGCTCGGTGACTGTGTTGATTGTAATCGCGTAAATGCGAGAGAAAGAGAAGGGTCGATACCGCTTGGCGGAGGTTGAAGCGTTCAACTGTTCAAGCGTTGAAGCGTTTTCGGTGTTGGTCATTTCTGCTTGGTTGTTCCGTCATCGTTCGACATTCGCGCTTCGTCATTTTTGGTGGCTTCGAGGAATAATCTCTCCAGTGTAGTCGTCGATTTGCGTCGCTCGATCAGTTTCGCGCTTGACCGTTTAAGAATCGATTCGATTTCCCGGATGAGCTCATCCGAAGCATCGGCGATGACAAGCTCGGTTTGATTCTCTATCGCGATCAATTCCTGCAAATGACCTTCGCGCACCAGCACGCCATCGGCTAGAATGCCGACGCGATCGCAAATTTCCTGCGCTTGCGCGAGCAGATGCGAAGAAAGCAGCACCGTGATTCCGCGGCGCTTCAGATCGAGGATCAAATCGCGAATGTCTCGCGAGCCCGCCGGATCGACCCCTGCAGTCGGTTCATCCAGCACCACCAGCCTGGGATCATGAATCAACGCTTGCGCAAGGCCGATACGTTGTAACATCCCTTTCGAATACGTGCCCAGCCGGCGGTTGCGCGCCTTGCTTAACCCGACGAGGTCGAGCAACTCGTTGATGCGATTCTTCAGGGCGGCGCCTCTCAGCCCGCACAGACGCCCAAAAAAACGTAACGTTTCCTTTCCGGTAAGATACTTGTAGAAATACGGATTCTCTGGCAGAAACCCGACGGCTTCCCGGCTCTCTACGAGACGACTATCACGCCCAAAAATTTCCGTGCGACCGCGCGTGGGAGACACAAGGCCAAGAATAATTTTCAGCGTAGTGCTTTTACCGGAACCATTCGGCCCGAGTAGTCCGTACACCTCGCCGGGTTCAATGCGTAGATTGAGATCCTTTACCGCGACAATCGATTGCCGATGAAACGGAACGGGAAAAACTTTGGTTAGTCCGTGGACCGCGACCGCCGAATTAGTCATGGCTAATCTCAAAGCCGCGCCCAGTGACCGGTTCGCCCAACGTATTTTCGGTTTGCTTGTGAATCAGCGCGTGGAGTTCGCCTCGCGCGATTTGATCGAGGAAGGCGCGCACTTCGTCGTCCTCTCCCGTAACCTGAACTTCAACACGGCCATCGGGCAGGTTACGGACCCAGCCAGTTACGTCGAACCCCTTGGCGGCATCGCGCACCGACCACCGGAACCCGACGCCTTGCACATTTCCCTCATAGAAGATCTGAAGCGAAATCATACTCCGCTGGCGTTGAGATCTTGCTATCTGCTAGACGACAGACGCCGGACTACGCATCGGAAATCTCGTATTGCTTCATCGTTTCACTTGTACGAGTAGACTAGACAGAAGGTGCCTTCCTCGCCTTCAAGCAGATCGACCGAAACAAAGTACTGACCGCTGGTCGCTGGTGAAAACCCGGCCGCCGCTTTTTCCCCGTTATTGTAGCTTTCCGTAGTCTTTTGTTTCC